>WNFQ01000687.1_pt1 | contig 46308 bp, 57 predicted proteins | sample 5400171 | NCBI WGS metagenome assembly WNFQ01 (sample SAMN13153356, study PRJNA577476) | soil metagenome | isolation source: 20 cm soil under Madrone tree | place: USA:California | collected 2016-06-14
CCCAAGATCTATTGCCGACCGACAGACGCTTTGAATTGCCGTGTCAGATACTGGGCATTCCCCATCTGAAAGGAAAATCATCACGGGCAATCTGCGTCAAAATGATTAATAAGAGATGGAACAGATGAAAATCGGATCATCGATACTAGCCTTTCTGCGCTCCAGCATTGTAACATGACTAAACGAGCAGTATCGAGAGCTGTGGTAAAGTTCGTTGCGCCGCCGGCTTGTTCGCTCAGGAGGGTACCCAAGAGTTGATCCGGAGTGCTCGTAAAGTCGTTAGTCAGTACGGTTTTCGCAGAGCCATTGAAAAGGATAACGCTGTATGCATCGCGCCGTCCACCACCTGGTTGTTGACCCGCCGTGACGACCGCGGGCGCGGCGTACCAGAGAGCGCTGTAGAGAGCCGAGTACACAGAATCGGAACCACGTCGGTTACTCGATTGCGATCCCGCAGCGATAGTGGCATGGCGGGCAGTCCAGAAGCTGTATAGTGCAGAATATACGGCACCGAGTCTGTTGCAAGCGCGTTGCCGAATCCTTGCTGCCACGGGCCCGTCCACCAAGGGTACACGGTCAGTGCAGGCCATAGAACCAGACCTGACACTCAAACATGAGATAAAGTACCTGACAACAGACGATACCCAACCTATCAATGACGAATATCCTAAAAAAAATCGAGATATAAGCACGGTCAGCAGCGAGCCATGAAAGGTTTACGACACATACACGTGGAATGCTTGCTGTGATACGACAGGATTTCTGCAGTCAAACAAATGACCATCATTGGATGTATAACCATTGCCTTCGATACGATCATTGGGGCCTCTGGGGGGATGAAACATGGGAAGTGTGCAATAAGATGGCCGGGCCGGGCCAGAAGCCGTTGCAGAATGTTCGGGCCCTGTGAATTGCAATTTCAGCCATAAAGTGAGCGGGCCTATATATGTCACCATACCCGGACACATGGCATCGCTACAATGAAAACGTCAATGACGCATCTGCTCATAAGAGCGCGACTCACCATTTCCCGAAGACGGTTTGTTCATCACGGGTGTAGGGGTCTGGAATCCGGTCTGAGTATGTGCGTTACACAAACGACAAATGCTCGTGACCTTTGAAGCCTAGATATGACGTCTTAATTTGAACAAAAAAGGAATAGGTGTACTCAACGTACCCATCCTGCGCCAATACAAGTTATGAGTGATGGCATCTTTAGGTCTGTCAGGGTTTGGAATCATCCTTGCGTTAATATGCTGTAACTCGGCCCCCTCGCAACGCGCATTTCCCCTAGTGCGACAGTATTCAATATGAACGTGTCTGCCCATCGATGAGCAAACCAGATTGCACATCATAGGTGCTCCCTCGTCATTAGCAGAAAATTTGCGACCTCCCAATTCAATATCAGCCTCATCGGGTCCATCTATAGCCCAGCGTGTCTGGGTCATAGAACCGTGACTAGTTTCATGTTCCTGCTGGGTATGACCTTGAAGGAACCGACAAAAGGCGTAAGTGCGTGTGTAAGTAGTATTTGCGATTGTCTCACCAAGAGGTAAAGTGCAGAAATAACCACAGTTTTTGCAACTACATTGTGTCAATGACCTTCAGTTGAAGTATACAGTAGTTACATACCGAGTCTCACAAAAGTGGAATGGTTGCTCTTCCTTGGTGTGGATGTGGGCGCCTGCATGTGATGTTTGCCCTGGTTCAATGGTCTTCACACATTGCAACCGCTTTGCAACTGGTCGTGAGTCAGCATGATGCCACATACTATAATACTGTAGCATCCAGGACGAACCTTGCGAATACTGAGTAAAATCGGGACAGAATCAGAAATAAACTGCGAAGAAAAAAGTTATAATTGCCATCACCTTGGTGTACTGAAACGTCTCATTTCTTCCTGTGAAGGTGGCCTCAACGGATGAAGGTGCAGTGTCAATTTGGCATATGCCTGGCGCTGAGCATAGTGCAGAACATGGGTGTGCTTCTCTGTTGGACTTATCTTATGAGTTCGAAATGCTTCAATTTGGACAAGTACGGACCCGCATAAATGAAATGAGCCAGTTGTAAGCCCATGGAGGTGAGGTTGAACGCAAAGGCGTCTACAAAGGTCGCATGTCACAGGGCAAAGCCTCATGTCGCAGGAATGGACATCGTGGGGTTGGTCGCTGTACGGAAGTCACTTTGTGGGAAGCTAGAACTGTATAGAAATAAACGTGCCTGGGCACACTGCATCCTTCTTGGCAAGAATAGGTCTTCCCACCGGGTAGCTTCATCCCTTGGAGAGCGCACGGCTGGTGATATCACGTATCTCTGAGCGAGTAAATCCAATAATCCTGAAATAAACCCATACCATGCTACACATGTGTACGAGCACGGAGCACATGTGCTCATCCTCAACGTGGCCAGCAACCTGGAGATAGTTGAGTACGTGATTAGAGCAAGTAGCAACCTCGGCTGACCTTTGTGCAATCTTGCAAACAACCTCGGTTTCCTGACAACTTGCAAGGACCACCACACAAGTGGGCATTGACAACGCAACTGTATGCTGATGAGAAAACAACATGGTTGGATTGTTCGCCTGACATACACATGCTCCCCAGGGTGGCCAGCGCTGTCGTCAAATCAGCCGGCAATCTCGACCAGAGGCCGAAAGACGTACGGTGTACCACAAAGTTTGATCTCATCTTTACAAAATGCACAGTTATAATTACACTTGTGTGTTGTTTCGCAGCTGTGCTCTCCCTCGTGTAAACGACTGCGTACACAGCAGAGATGACATGATGGACATTGAGCCCGGCAGAGTTGGGCATTTGATCTCATTTCGATGACCATGTTATCAAATCTCCTACGTAGATCCTCGATGGTAGCATGACCATCTTGGAACCGCTCCAAGTTTGAATCCAACCAAAGTTGGACGTGGTTGACCCGCAAGTCGATCGATCCCCTGATGTAGGATGCAAGTTTTGATGTCCAGTCAGAGTCGGGTATGGATTGCCGCGGCGTGTGTCTACTCCAGGAATCTCGTAAGATAGTAAGGTGAGCCTCAACATCGGCCTGCGAAACCTGGTCACGCCCAGAGATAGCGAAACGCGCCGGCGTATCTTCGCCTCCAATGTTGGTGTCGGTGTCCAAGTTCTAAGCACATAGTCAGAGACCGTCTCCGCAACTTGAATTAATAAGTACAGAACCTTTAAGAGTTCAATTTCGGGCTCAACTTCGGAATACCCTGTGGCTAACGCAATCGGAAGCAAATTGAAAAGTGTTCTGGCACGATGCTCGGTCATGGTCTCTGTCAGGTGACTATCAGGGACACAATGAATAAGGAGACGAAGCAACGGACGAGAAAGCGCTCCCCAGTCATTGGCCTAGGATAGATGTAGATGATAATTTGACCGTCATAGAATCGCAGAGACGTAGAACGGACCTTCAATTTCGCCATCAGGGTTTTGATGGTATGAAGAAATTCTCCTGCTGTTGGATATGAGGTCTTCTGCGAGTCCAAGCGTTTCTTTAGTGTGGAGAACAACTTGTAGAACTCCTTCGATTCGATCACAGGCCATGGTATGATGTCCAGCTTCCCACGGTGAAGACGAGTGATGAAATTCGCCCTTTGCTCTTGTTGCACGATCTTCTGAAACTTGAGAGAAAACCTACAAAGCACCAAATCAACTGAATGCTTATACAAATTCAACACGAAATCTTACTCGCGAGTTATTTCGACCTTGTCAGCCTCCACAACGTCCTAACAACGAAGTCAGATGACGGCGTGGGAGAATTATCGCCGGCGACGTGCCTTTATAATAATTACGAGGGTGGATTGGAAGAGAGATGGGTTAGTTGCTGGATCTAACACGGACGCACTCGACTGGAATGATTGGAACAGTCCGCTGATGTCCCGACTAAACGCAAAGTTATTTCGGAAAAGAACCTACTTGATTTTAGAACGAAACGATGGTCAGGAATTGTTGACATACAAGATTCGATATCGCAGTATTGAATAATACGAGGAGCGTATCCTCTTGTAAGGACCGCATCATCTGTGGGTGTTACAGACAACCATACGCCCTCTGTTTGCGTTAGTTCAAACACGCGTGATTATGGGAGTAGTGACTATACCCGTTGTGCGCATGGCACTCCCAGCGAATGACGTATCCAGAAGGTGATTAAGCGAGAAGCTTTTCCCCACAGATTGTTGACCCATTGACGACACAACTTTTACGGGCTGTACATAAATATATGAGCGTTGGCCGTATGAAGCGTACGTTAACCCAAGGATATACCTTTGATGCCAAATACGACTGGAAGATCGATTCATACCAACCGAATGATAGTTTGTCCACAATCTTGCCGACTTCAGCACCGAGCAAAGACCTCTCCAATTCGGAGGAGAGAACTCCATCTGCCAGCGGAACAAACCTGTTCTCGCGGCAGACGGCAATATGAATCGGGATAAGGCAGAGCAAGTCAACCAGCCACTCTCCAACATGGTATCGAGAAACATCCCAGTTGGAGTTCATGATTACCTCATCCTGGAACGTCGAAAATTCCTTGGCCGACACTTTAATACGACGAAGTTCATCACCTGTGGGCTTCCTCGTCGTCTTTTCGAACGTGTGAATGAGATCGGAGAAGTATGATTTAAAAGGGTGCGAATGATTCTTGGCGATGAAAGTAATGCTCTTCTCCTGCCGTTCGCTCGATGACGTCAATGTGCGGCGTTTCACAGCGGGGACAACTGGGAAGCGGGACCAGACTTCAGCATGACAGTCCAGTAAGCTATTGTGCAGTGTGTGGTGAGTTCTATTATTTGACCCATTCCGGTTACCATTCTCCTTGAACATGAACTCTGTGTGCTTTTTCGTGATTCTAATGGCGATAGACTGCAAAGATCCAGAATTGATATCGAGGCCCATGAAGAAGACACGCCCTCGGTTGACCATAGAAGTAAGGACAGCGCCGTGAAGAGGAAATTCAGGGGCATCTAAGCGAACTCCTGCGGTTGATCCGAACGTTTCCCAATGATACGCTGTGAGGGATGGCTTTGATCCCTGAGTGTGATGAACAAGGAGACAGGAACCATCTGGGGACGAGAATATAGAGCTGGGGATAGTTGGAAGATGTAAAGAAGCGGGCCTTCAGAAGGTTAGCAAATAATGCTCAGCTAGGTGTTTCGAAAAATGGTACCTGAATTGGAGGGAGACGAAGGAAAAGACGCGGGCTTGTGAACTAGAGTCTACTAATACGACCTCTTCATTCCCACATACGAAAGCTATATGAAGTATCGATATTTCTGTTTGGCTATACCATGGGGCGAGATTGATCGCGGTTCCCTGTGCCTGCTGTGTCCTGCCGCTCTCGTCGAAAACAAACATGTAAAGTTGCAACTGGTCGAGCATAGTAAGTCATGGCTACGAAATATCCCAATAAACAGCATACTTTTGTTGAAGCACATACAGCCAGGGATCGCTGGGTCTCGTCAAAAGCAAAGAGGACGTCTTCGCCTAGCTTCTCGCGGTTAAGATTTTTGATGGTTCGCTCTCGCCGTATGGCCGTATTTATCGCATGGAGGTGGTCGAGATAAATGGAGACCCTTTCTCGGTCAAGCAGAACAAGCAGTAATTTTCCATTTTCAAGGATCTGATAGAATCTGCGAAATTGCCGTAAGGCACAGCGCCAGCGATGTAACAAAACTGATTCATACGCAATGTTCATGAAAATTGGCATGTGAAACTTGGTCGACAGTCGTTCGTTCACGGCAGGACTTGGTATGTAATCGGGATTTAACTGCATACTGTGTTTGTCGTCGTTCGTCAAGTCTACTAAATGAACGCAAAACTCGAGTTTGGCGTCTTCAATGACCTGGCGATGACCAGCAATTACATATTCTGATCCTAATACACGTTAGCTTGCAATGCTCACGAGTTCATGACGGTCCTATCCAGACGTACCTTGGCTATACCTGGAAGAGAAGCCTTGGTGAAAATTTAAATGCTTAGTCCTTCCTGCATTGAAGCGATCATTGTACGGTGTTCTAAGCGCAATCAGCTCCGTTATCTCAAGACAGGGTGGTAAACTCACGAGCCCCGTGACCCGATCGACTGCATGGTGATGACGCTGTCAAGGTACACCACGCTAGGTACTGTTAGATTTCATCTCTAAGCGAGAACCAGGAAGCGCACGAGTCTTGCCGCCCTGCCCCCTGTGCGTTGATGTCTTGAATAAATTTCAGGAGTTCTTTGCTCCGCGACTTCCTTTCCTCGCTGTCCATCTCATGCTGTACAGCTCGTTCGCAGTGTTCCCGCTGCATAGCTGACACGGCGTGAGCCATCGTCTTCACGACTGCATCGATTGAAGACGCGAGTTGAGTATGTGCAAGAGCCTCAATCTCTTCAATCACAGGCCGCAACTCTTCGTTTCCCTCGTTCTTCATCATGAGTAGAAATTGTGCGTCAGGAACCCTGGCTGCCAAGGTCCTCATTTCCTTCTCCAAAGAGTCCTCGGAACTGCCGGATGCGGAAAAGAGTGAGCGCGAACCCCAAACGCTTGTGCCAGAGCGCTTCTTCTCATCCGTCTTGGAAACAGTTTGCTGTGCACCGCGGAAATTACCTTCAACAAGAACATCATGAATGAGTTCAGCATGGGCTCTAGTATCCAGATGCTCGTTTTTATCCAGGAGGTATTTGACAGCGAGCAGGCGCAGCTTCCGAGATTCAAAATCTGGGTCGCGCCTTAGAACCAGGTCAAATCTAGCACCATCTAAATGCTTCTGATACACAACTCGAAAGCCAGGATAGAGTGACTCGAGACCGGAGAGACGCATCGAGCCTGAAAAAAATCCATCAGTCACATCGAAAGCTTGCCACAGAAACACTTTACCTGTAGCCTCCTGATTAGTATCCGAGCGAAAATCGTCTTGAACGTCGGCAGAAAGGCTACCAGGTTCCAGCGATCTGAAAGGAGTAAAATCTGTTATCACTGTACCGTGTAGGAGATCATCCATCAAGACATACGGAAAGAGTCTCAATACATCTTCGATAACAACTTCCCGAAGAGTACACTGTAATGAGTCCCCTCCTTTAGTGATTTCTTGATAAACCATGTCTTTCCTCTTCCTCAACTCTTCCTTATACCTAGCACGAATATCTTGGTTCGTTGCACGCCACTCGTCGCAGAGTTCCGGGAAAAGATCGGCAAGAGCGACGTCTATCAAAGCTTGTACGACACTCTCTTCCAATTCTTCCGACAGAATGAGGGCGTTATCTATTCTGTGAAGAACATGAGTATAAGACAGTGGCATAGACATATTGGAGCACCTACAATAACCGCTTGAAGGACATCCGGCTTAGAGTCAGTTCGTCGAAAGCCTCGGAACGCGTTTGACGCTGGATGTAAGATGCGGTCAAAAACCCTTGTGTAGTTTCCCCGGGTAAAAGGCGAGGAGCAAGGGCCGCGGGATCAACAGGACATTCAGAAGAACATTCCGGGGGCGAAATATGGTGTGAGTTCATCTTGGACGAGTCAGAAACTAAATACTCGAGAAAAACGATTGGGAAAACACCTGAAAACCTGGGTATGCAACTGCCCTTTCCTCTTGTTCGTTCGTCTCGGAAACTTCAAACGTGAACAACCGATCGGAGTCGCAGGCTTCCATATCAACAGATTCCACATCGCTGTCTTGGTCGCTCCAAACAATGGCTTTTGAGTGTTCATGAGATAACAAAGCAATCACTTGATCGCATATCTTCGTGAGATATCTACGATACATGTAAAGCAGTGATAAGGCACAAATAGTTTAGAAAGGTCACTCACCTCATGAAAGTGATTCTATTACGACGAACGGAGGAAGTTGCTGAATCATTCCAGGTTGTATCTTCGGGCCAATATACCACAAAGTGACGTTCATCGGCAAGATCCGGTACATTTGCCCTCACTATGTAAAGACCAGAGGATAGCGTCGGTTGAGAATTATTGGAATCAGCTGTGGTAAGTAACAAACGAGCCCTGATGGGAGATTTTAAAAGTGAAATAATTGACAGGGTGGCACGTACACGTCGTCATCGATGGCGCCCATACACTGTAGCAATCGCACGATCTCATCTTTAGATCCATACACACCGACAGGCTTGATCATGAATTGATCCAATATTTTAAAATCAACCTTGGTGATTGATGCGTATGCTCCGGGAGACACCGAATTGATGAAGCGCTGGATAGAATCCTGGGCGATGATGACCTTATCAACTTTGGCTAGATCAGCCACTGGGAATCGGTTCTGAAAGGTGTCTCCTACCGTAGCCATTGCTCCCGGATTCACCGATGAGATCTAGGAGTCGGTACATGCCTTTTACTTTCTCGACGGGGTCAATGGGCGCAACAGGGGCAAGTTTGTGATATTGTAAGCTTTGTGGGTCAACATTTCTAGATCGACTGAGTTGGCCTGATGTAACGAGAAGAGCATGAAAGTGTCGCTTCGGTCAACAAGTTTTGATCACATACCTTTGCCTTTGTCTCTTCGAAACTTTCCTCTCACCCCCGAAGACTTGTCGATCTCGGGCGGATCTACATTAAATCATTAGGGGTCATGAATTATGGATTTAGGGGGTCGAGGTAGAGCACACATACCGCTGGTGAGCGTGTGTGCATCTGGAACTCTGGCTTGCTCTTACGTACGGCAAATAAGGGTCTACAAGTAATTCAATTGAACTGGAGAGGACATACCGTGTCTTGTGTTCCCACCATTCGTTATGACTTGTATGTTTGTAACCTGTGTTTGTGCCACTGTGCGGCGGGTACTAGTGGTGTCTGAAGGCGTGGAACGCCATGAGGAAGGCTTTAGCAAACGAAACGGGTTAAAATCCATGGGGAGCTCGAAGGATGTTGATTGTACGGGAAAGGCTCATAGGCCTCTACTCGTGTACGTCAGGGGCCTCCCATTTATGTCGGAAGACTCTTCTGAGCCGGGATGCCGGGGTATCATAATCTGCGTTGCAGCGTGGCGGAAGGGAGGGCGCAAAGATCCCAAGTGGCGATTACGTACCGGCGCTCATACAGTGACGCGCGAAAGTAACGCACAGCCACCAGTCACACCAAACGAAGGTGTCCCGTCCTACACGCTGTCGTTTTACATCAACTGTACTCTGTGGAATACATTCCCTATGACATAAAGTACACACATGTGGTACTTTTTTGACATAATATGAGGATTTAGTGCACCTGTAGGCTGCCTCATGGCAAAACTCATGTGCAGTACTTTTGTACGCTTCATTCACTGGTGAAAATATATATATTGTTGGCTCTGGAACATTAGTAGAACCCAATTACCAACTGCATACCTTCATTTACACCATGGTCTACACATCCCCAACCAAAGTTGCCTGTGCTGTCGCATACAAGAGCCTTGGGCACTCGGATCAAGATATTGCTGACAAACTCCATGTTCACCACACAACAATCCCTCGAATTGTTGCACGCTTCAAGGAATCAGGTGATCCCTACTTCCAGAGACCCAAGATTGGCCGTCCACGCAAGTTGAAAGACTGTGACATGCAACATGCAGCTGCTCTCCTTGCACAGACCAAAGCAGCCAATTGCACTGAGCTGACTAAGACATACTTTCCTGATGTGTCTCACCAGACCATGGCACACTACCTCAAGGAACATGGACTCATTTCTTGGGTTCGCAGGTCCAAGCCCTACCTTTCCCCACATGCACTGGAGAAGTGACAACTGTGGGCAAATGAGCACAAGGGTTGGAAGGTGGAGGATTGGAAGTGTGTCATATTTTCTGATGAGTCAAAATTCATGCTATTCAAGTCAGATGGCTGCCAGTGGTGCTGGATCAGGCCTGGACAGGCTCTAGATCCCCAATTTACAAAGAAAACTGTCAAACATGGTGGTGGATCATTGATGGTGTGGGGTTGCATTACTGCTGAGGGCATGGGTCGACTGCATTGGATCGATGGGATTATGAAGGGGGTGGACTATGTCAAAATCCTTGACGATAACCTTCTTGGCACTCTCAAGGACCAGAAATTGAAGAAAACAGGCAAGTATGGGATCATCTTCCAGCAGGATAATGATCCCAAGCACACATCACATGTTGCATCCAACTGGTTCGAGGAGAAGAGGATCAAGAAACTCTCCTGGCCACCATCAAGCCCTGACATGAATATCATAGAACATGTCTGGCATCAGTTGGATTGATTTGTGCATGCTCGTGATCCACTGCTGAAGAACAAGGAGCAACTTTGGGAGGCTTTACAGGAGGAATGGGCTTGCTTTCCAAAGGCATCCTTGGATGCCCTTTATGAAAGCATGCCATCTCATGTTGAGGCATTAAAGGAGGCTCAGGGTAGCCATACCAAGTACTGATCACTGGTAAGTGGTATTCTCAATGGTTTCTCCACACGACGCTTATCATTCCATGTCCAGGCAGTGCTCAAAAGTACTGCACATCACTCTCCAGAATTCACCAACTCCCATTCATCTTATGCATGCCCTACATATTCCTACATACTCTTACAGTATTCTACACTCATTAGTCTTCAATTTAAGCACCTGTAGTTGGCTGTTTCAGTCATTTTGTTGCTGCTCCGAGTTGATCTGTTCTATTTGCACATGTTGTGCAATACTTTCACGCATCACTGTATGTTCCTTGGGTTGCCAAAGTGTTCCGATACAGTAACTGCTGTCTTGCATCCCACACCCCCCATCTCAGCTGATTCCTGCCACACTCCAGTGCGTGCAATATTGGCTGTATAGTACTTTCTTGGATACAACGCCAAATTACAACAATAATGTCAATATGTTTGACCTTTATGTAAAACGCAATGGAAGTTATCCTCCCTGTCCATAGGGACACGCCTTGATTAGTGAAGTACGAGAAACAGTGACAAGAAGCCTATTTGAGTTCTGTTCTGTTCTTATGATGGAAGGCTTAGCTTCCTCTCCCTACATATGAGGAACTCGACAAAAGCTCATGCCATCTGGGCTTCTTCTCAATATGTCAGCATCAACAATATCAACTTTGATATAATCATCTTCCTTTGTCCGATTTTCCATCTCAACACAACCATTCTAACCATGTTTGGTAAATCGTCTATATGGTATACTTCGTACTGCAGAGTATGTATACCCCAATTCCAGTATTGTGGGACATGATTTTCAAAATGGTATTCAGCAGCTTACTATAAATAGTTCCAGCTTTTCTGAAAGAAAATTTCACCTCTCATCCCGCCCACTGGCACTTCCTATCACTCTACGATGTCAGAGTCACGAAATGATGTGTCCTCATCCCGGTCCCAGTCCCACCCTCGTAAAGGCGTTGCCTTGATCACGGGCGCTTCGCGGGGAATAGGTCGCGCTATCGCGCTCCAACTCGCAGATGACGGATACGATATCGCAGTGAACGGCCAGACAAGCACGCCTGCGCTTGACGAAGTGGTTAAGGCGATTAAAGGAAAAGAGCCGCGGCGCGTGCTCGCCGTACCAGGAGATGTTTCGGAAGAGTCCGTCGTGATCGACATGATCCAGCGAACCATCAGTACGCTGGGCAGCCTAGACATCGTACGTCGTTGCGCGCCGTTATCCTCCCTCCTAGTCTGGCCACTTCTGTGCAAGCTTGCTCGATTTCTCCGCTGTGACGCTCTGCTAAATGTCTTTCTGTCGACACTACGGCCTGTATAGATGGTAGCCAATGCCGGCATGGCAATCATGGAACCGCTCTTGGAAAGTGAGTTCAGATAACTTTGAGTGCACAGAGAGAAATATCACCTGTGTCGTCTCACCCTGTGACGGTAATGACCTTGGAATACAGCATCGGTCGAGGCATTCGACAGGCAGATGGCGGTGAATGCACGTGGCACGATGCACGGTGGGCGAATAATTGGTACGTATGCTAGGGCTCATGGTGTACATGTGTGAGCTAAAGCAAAGTTCACACGGGCATCATATCCCCACAGGCTCATCTTCCTTGGCTGGCAAGCAAGGTCAGCAAATCGTGATCTCATAGTCTACGCCCTCACTTTTAGTGGGAGCGCGTGCATAGATCGTTGAGGAACGCTTTGCTAATGTTAGTTTCATTAAAGGCGTCAACAAGTTGTTCGGGTATTCGGCGACCAAGTTTGCCATCCGAGCCTTAACGCAGAGTGCAGGTACATTGTGGTGGTCTTTTCATGAGTGGCCATTAATTGCGCTGATGATCCAACTCTGGATTGGACAGCAAGAGAACTTGGGAAGTACGGCATCACCGTAAACGCCTATGCACCTGGGCCAGTGGAGACACGGCTTTGTAAGTGACCGTTTCCTTTACATCAAGGTCATTTACATACGCATATTCCGTGACCTACTTGTCGGTGCGCAGGGAACTCATACGATGCATTTCTTGAGCGGCTTGATCCACTCGTTGGCCCCCGTGCCGGAAGCAATGGGGTTAGTACCAGTAATATACAGTATTATCCTGCCCAACCCTAAACCTTTTGTGTCACCTATACACAGTTCCTTTCTGTGGTGCCGGTAGGCCGTATGGGCGAACCCGAGGACGTTGCCCATTTGGTGTCCTATCTGGCCACCAAGGAGGCAGGCTTCATCAATGATGAGCAGTGAGATTTATTTACAAGAAACCTTAGACTACTGACATCATGAAATGATGAAAAAGGCCAGACTGTATGCCCTCTTATGCACGTCATCCTCACACTAGAACTGACTTTCCAACATAGGTTACGATAGACGGAGGTGTCTATTTCGACTAGTGTGCTGGAGTTATTGAAGTAAAGCACCTTGTTACGCTTTTTACGTCATTTCTTGTAACAATTATGGTCATTTTCTTCGGAATTTACAATGTTCCGAGAGCTTATCGATGAATTGAGGCTACTCCAGATTCGCACTTTCACTAGCGTATTTGCATATGAAAGGATGAATGCATAGAAAACCTGGGGGAAAGAGGTGTGCCAAAGTCCAAACATTATAGACGGGTTCTGCAGAGGATGTCGATGAACAGATGGTAGAGGCAAGACGAAGAGAGCAGAGATGGTAGGCGAGGGCAAATCTAAGCCGTGGGAAAGCGGAAGATGGGGTATTCTCACACTATTCTCACGTCTCTGTCTCTCTCCGCTGCGTTCCACACATCTTTTCGGTAAATTCACCTCACTCGAACGCATAGCGCTCATCAACCTTTTACTAAGTACGCTCATCAATTTTGATCTATAAGCTTGCGTATCCGATTCCTGCACTGACCATTTCAACCCTCTCCCAGCCCCATCGCACCCCGCTGTCATCATTCCTCGCAACTAGCCAACTCTCTTTCGAAAACCACACTTCTTCCCCACTCGTGACATGAGTGATCAATCGTGATCATCGTGTCGTTTTTGTGCGCTTTTCATGGTTCTCCAAAGCAACTTGTAGGAGCACGAGAAGCAGACGGGCATGATATCAGCAACATCCCCTCCGCTGAGCAAATTCAATCGTTACTCCGTCGAATTCGTTACCGCAGTTCTTCATGAAAAAACATGGGGTCGCTTTCTGCCTCCGAGGACCCTGGCCAGTTTATCGGCATGATACAGTATGTCAGAAGGCTCTGATTGGGTGTTGCGTGTCTGATGCCAACCTTCATTCCATCACAATCCTTTTCGCTGTATGCCATTAGTTGTCGATTTGTTCGAGCCCAACTTGAACGATGCAACGAGGCAATTCAGAAAGTGTCCGATCGACTCGATTGATCGGACATTTTCTGTTTTTCCTCGTGGAGCTGCTCTCTACCGAGCTTTGTAACCAAACGAATGTAAGGTGGATGGCGTGGCTGCGCTCGTACGAGCTGCTCCGGAGCGTCCTAGCTTCGACCTCCCCTCCGACGCGTCGAATCATTCCCTCTCCGGATCGCTGGACTCCACTTGGCTAAGCTGCCCTGTTTCAGTTCAGCTCTCTTTCGTTTTTGATTGGCCTCACTCGACGTCTCGATATCATACTTCTCGGACATACAGTACACCTTTTGTCCCTTCTATTCATAATATTCATTTACAGTGCGACAGGACCATGGTTGCTGTGCGTACGATTGCCGTGCGCGCGACTTAGCGCATTCTGATGTCAGGCACCATGTGACGCTTTGGTGACCCCATGGTCACGTGTCGCCTCCGTGCCTTTTGCTGTAGACTCCTTTCAGACTCACTTGCTCTGTGTGCCGGCCGTTCTCAGGACGATTTATTTTTCTCTGCAAGCATTCGAAGGCCGACGTATATTGAGCTGACGAGCCGTCGTACGTTGACCCCAGCCATTTGGTCATTGACGACCCCTATCTTCTAGTTCTATTCATCTCTCGAACTCACTCATGCTCCACGGCGTTACTCAGATTAACCAGGGACAGACAAGTAAGTCTTCCGGGCTCTTCCTTGATGCAGTGATAGTATGAATCGATGCAATGCAGAGAAAATCGTTAAAAAGCTTCTAGGAGAGGGGTACGACGAGGCGGTGCTCAAAAGGCTAGATTGATTCACGTTGGAAGAGGCTGTGCTGCCGTCATCCGAGCCTCATCGAGTCTCGTATGACCGCAGCACAGACCCTCGAGATCGTCGACGGTCTTGTCCTGAATATGATGGTAATGGACGGTGAAGTAGCTCACTCGCATTGGGAACATGTCGGTAGAAGTTGTTCCCGCATGCTTCCAGGCTCGGCGCGGATATGATGGCGCAGAACAAGTATGACTTGACTTCAATTACGATGAGTAATGACGTGGCCGAGACTACTTTAAAGGTATATGGACTTGGGATAAGAATCAAAATAATGGATTAATATGACATTATGAATTTCCACAACTCTTTTCATACTCATGGCCGCACGCGTCTCCGGTACGCCACTTGTAGACATGCCCCATACTGCCAGTGAACTTTCCGATGTGCAGCTCACCGACTTTTCGGATACCATGCGTGGATGGTTCACGCAACTACGTCAGCTGCGCCCGACGCCTTCTGGACTGACCGTCTGAGGATTCATGGATGACGGAGGTGCTGCCCACCTTGCTACCTAGGACCCGGACTCGGAACTACCTCAAAAGCTGTCGAAATTCTCGACCACACATCTTCATTATCATTCATACAAATACCTCAGTGAGTACCCCATTACCCATTTAGTACGCCAATCAGGTAGCTGGAGAAACCGCCATGAATCTTCGAGAGAAGGTATTAGTAGTGACCCCATGCGAATACTTCACATCAATTTGCCTCGCATTGGATAAAACCGCGACTTAGCCAAGGGGCATGGCAGTTCGCGCTCTATTGTGCTGTGATATTACTTGTCTTTCTCTGTGCTTTATTCGTATGGCCACTGTTTATAGGCACTAAGCCGTCCAGAATAGCGTGGGCCTGTGCGATCATACCAACTTTCTGGTGCTGAAGTCCAACGACTACACTGTTCGCAATTGGGTTGTCGTCATCGCTGCTGAGACTCTGATGTTCCACAATGGATCGTCCTTGCTAATAGGCGAGTAGGTAGTGTCACACATTCCCGATTCTATATAAACGCAGATCCACTTTGTATGCGTCTTGCCTTCAGCTGTCACTGATCCATCGGATATTGATGGCATATACGAGTGTGTTTCTGTGCTTGGCGTATAGATACTTCTCCGAGCCTGTGCGATTGTTTCTTGGCTGCAGTGCAGCCGTCAGCGAGCAGGGTGCCAGTGGCAAGTGCGAAACGGTGTCGGACTCGGAATGGGCCAATCATGACCAAATGAGACTGTTCTATCTCTTCTGGCTGAACATGATGTGGTAGACGCTGACACGCGGAAAAAGTGGGCGAGTAGTGCAGCGGGTGCGGTAGCATCGAGTCTGCAGAGTCTCTCCAGACTGTGCTATTGTTCCCTCTGGAGGCACCACGTGGATGTCCGACTCTAGTAAAGTCAGGCCGGCCATTCAACGTAACGTGGTAACCTCTGAACGAGTCGGGACCTACACGAGATATCAAGGCTCTCCATTTCACAGCGGTGGCTGCATGGGTTTCGTACAGGCGGTCTCCGTAAATACAACTCAGGCTGAGTACTCAAACTGGTCACCTGTTGCGAGGTGATATCCATGATCTCGATACCACGTCCTCACGTATATTGCAATCAGTAGACCTCAACACACTAATGACCCTCGTGGGTTTCTTAAGGACTCTGCAATGCCTAAGAATGTCTCGGCAAGTCGCACCTGGATAACATTAGCAATTAAAGTTTTGATGTCTCTATGTAAGGTATCAGGATACTGACCGTGTCGAGAGCGGTGGTGAAAGACGAAGGAAGGGTGGGAGGCATACGACCTGGAAGAGCATCATTCTGTATTTCCAGCGCGAGCTCCGCCATCTGACGGAGGGTATAATTCGAACATTCTTGGCCAAAGGAAACTGCATGAAAAGATAGCGGCTTCCTGCACATGCAATTGGCAATCTGTTAACGTAGGCAGGGAGCAATCTCACCCATGTCGAACCGCCGAGCGACAAATATCCTGGATTTCCTCAACGGGTACTGAGCATTCCCCATCGGAAAGGAAAATCATAATTGGGGATCTGGATTCAAGTGGGTCAGAAAGAAATCAAACAGAGAGAATTGGATTTTGGGCCACGAGCCTTTCTGGACTCCAATTTTCGACCATGACGGCTTCACCTGCTCTGAGGGCTGCGGCGAAGTTCGTGCTCCCTTCGGCTTCTTCAGTGAGCAAAACACCCAACAGTTGATCTGGGGAACTCGTAGAATCGTTGACAAGTGCGTTCTTCGTTAAGTGGTTGAAAAGAATAACACTATATGCGTCGCGTCGGGTGCTAGTTGTCTGCTGATCCACCGGAGTATTTGCAGGGTGTCCTGACCAGAATGTGTGCAGTGCCGAGTAAAGTGTGCCAAGCCCGAATCGGGCCGCAAGGGTGTCTTGAATCGCAGTAGCGGCGGCGTGGCGAGCAGACCAAAAGCAATAGAGTGCTGAATAGACCGCACCGAGCCTATTAGGGGCCTGGGCTCGGATTCGAGCCGTTACCGGAGCATCGGACAACGGTTGACGGTCAGTGCAAGCCATGGAAAACGATCTGAAACGAAGATAATAAGATACGTGTCACACTGTCAGTGGACTTTACTTGACCTATCGATGATGAATATTCTACAGGGGGTGAAGTATCAGCGTCTTCAGCAGCGAGACAGAGGCAGGCCTACACGTGGAACGCTTGTTGCATGGAGGCAGGGCTCCTACAATTAAACAAATGACCATCTGCGGATGTATACCCGTGGCCGCTAACGGGCACATCAGGGTTTCTGGGGGCGTGGAACATAGGTAAGGTGCAGTAAGATGGCTGCAATGAACCAGAGCCCTTCAGGTGATGTTCTGGCCCTGCAGATAAGTTACGCAGGTAAGTAAATACGTGGCAACAAACGATCCCAATCCATACCTGAGCACATTGCATCGCTGTAATGAAAAAATTCAGTAAGGAGACATTGAAGAATAGCACGGCGCACCACTTCCTAAACTCCGTTTCTTCATCGTGGGTATACGGATCTGTTTGCAAGTCTTAGTACCCATTCGTTGTGGAAAATTATTGCTCGTAACCTTTGAACCCTATTAACGAAGATTTAGTCTCAAGTAAGCAGAAAAACTTGATTTAACATACCCGTCCTACGCCAGTAGAGTCGGTGAGTGATAGCATCCTTAGGTTTGTCCGGATCAGGAATCATCCTTGCATTGATATGCTGCATTTCATCTCCAGAGCATGCTACACCGTCCTCTGTGCGACAATACTCGATGTGAACGTGTCTACCCATCGAAGAACAAACGAGGTTGCACATCATAGGCGCTCCCCCGTCATCAGAGGAGAATTTGCGACCTTCCAATTCGACACCCGTCCCATCGGGTCCTTCGATCGACCAACGAGTCTGGGTCATAGAACCGTGACTAGTTTCATGTTCATGTTGAGTATGGCCTTATATTTGGCGAAGAAATGAGTACAGTGGGCTTTCATCAATCGGTTTCTTACCAAGCGGCAAAGTGCAAAAATAGCCGCAATTTCGGCAACTACATAAGTTCAGCGTCCTTATTCAGCACAAATATGACCTCAATGACATACCGAGTTTCGCAGAAGTGGAATGGCTTTTCCTGTTCCCTGGTATGAATATGGGGGTCCGTGTGCGAAATTTGCCATGGTTCAATAGTCTTCGCGCATTGCAGCCGCTTTGCAACTGGCTGCATATCAGCGCAATGTCATCTTCATGGGTATATTGACATAGACCAAACCTTGTGTATACTGTTTAAAATGACACAGGGAACGTATGAGTTACGTAGAGCAATGTTATATATAATCGTCGTCACCTTGGTAAATTGAAAACTCTCTTGTCGTCCTGTGAATGTCGCCTCGATAGACTGAGGAGCGATATCAATCTGACAGATTCCTGGTAAGGAACACAACGTTGAACAAGAATGTGCCTCTCTGCCCCCAGAAACTTAAATCGAGATACGCCTTCAGAGTAGGTCTGCTACTGACCCGCACAAATGAGCCGAGTCGGGTACTAGTAACCCGTGGAGATGAGGTAGAGCACAAAATCGTTTGCAGAGGTCGCATGTCAGTGGGCACTCTCTCAAGTCGCAGGAATGAAGGTTGTGGTTTTGGTCGCTGGAGATGGTCAATAGGTGAAATCTTTAGTGACTGGAAATTTGAGCGTGCCTCGGAATACTACAAGCCTCCTGGCAAGAATAAGTCATCCCCCCTGGCAATCTCATTTCTTGGAGAGCACACGGCTTGCGGTATCCAGGATCAGTAAAATGATGTGACAATCAGAAGTAAATTGCCCCATACCTCGCCGCACATGTGTACAAGTGCCGAACAAATGTGCTCGTCTTCGACGTGACCTGCGGCCTGAGAATATTGAAAACCGTGTATTTCAGAGGAATCGTGTTAGCTTACCTTCGTGCAATCTTCTAGGCAACCTCGCCTTCCTGAGAGCTTGCAGGGCCCACCACATAAATGAGTATTGACAACGCAGCTGTACGCTGATGAGAAATTTCCATTATTAAGGGGCTTCACATACACATGCTCTCCAGGATGTCCAGCACTATGGTGTACTCAGCTTATAGTTATCAGTCGACAGCTGATGACGTACGACATATTGCAATTCTTGGGATCACTTTCACAGAATCTACAATTAGACAAACACATATGAGTAGTTTCACAACTGTGGTCGCCTTCGTGTAGGCGATTAAGGACACAGAAAAGATGGCATGATGCGCATTGAGCCCTGCAAAGCTGCACATTTGTTTTCATCTCGATAACCATGTTCTCAAGTCTCCTGCGCAGGTCGTCGATGATAGCATGTCCAGCTTGGAACCTCTGCAAATTGGAATCCAACCAAAGCCTAACATGCTGGACGCGAAAGTCTATCAGCCCATTAATGTGTGCCGCGAGTTCTGACGTCCATTCACAGTCACGCATGGACTGCCGTGGCGTGCTTGTGGCCCAGGATTCCCGTAATGCGGCAAGATGCACCTCGACATCAGTTGGTGGAACTCTTTCGCGACCAGAAAGGGCGAAGAAGGTCGCGGTGTCATCACCCTCGATGACGAGATCGGTGTCAAGATTCTATAGTGAGCACTTGGTCAGAGAGGCTCAATTTCTAACTGAAGGCAACAGAACCTTCAAGGGCTTAAGATCGGGTTCGAGCTCAGAATACCCTGTCGCCAGCGCAATTGGGAGGATAACTGAGAGGGTTCTAGCACGATGTTCTGTCGTAGATTCTAAATGGAGGGTGAGAAATAAGAGATATGGCGAGAGGAAATTGCAGACGAGAAAGCGCGCCCCAATCATTAGCCTGTGGAAAAGTTAATCCCTGGAACAAAGGGGAAAACAGGGAACTTACTCTCAGCTTCGCCATCAGAGTTTTGATGGTATGAAGAAACTCCCCCGCCACTGGGTGCGAGATCGTCTGTAGATCCAGGCGCTTCTTAAGAGCGGAGAGAAGCTTATAAAACTCGCTCGATTCGATCACAGGCCACGGTATGATATCTAGCTTTCCACGGTGAAGGCGCGAGATGAAATTCGCCTTTTGCTCCCGTTGCACGATTCCCTGGAACTTAAGACGAAACCTGAGTACCGGCACAGTCAGCGGACCGCCTTACAAGTATTATGGGCACTCACTCGCGAACTATCTCTTTCTTGTCCGACTCCACAACATCCTAAGAACGGAGTCATTTGTATCTGACCCAGTTACATCACCACCAAAACCTTACCTTGATTATAATAGCGAGAGTAGATTGGAAGAGAGATGGATTGGCAGCAGGATCCAAAATTGATGCGCTAGACTGAAATGACCGAAAAAGTCCGCTGATGTCGCGACTGAACGCGAAGTTGTTGCGGAACAGAACCTATTCGCACTTAGAAGAAAGCCATGAAAAAATCACCATCAGCTTACGAGATTCGATATCGCGGTATTGAATAAGACCAAGAGCGTGTCTTCTTGCAGGGACCGTTCAATGCTGTCAACGCCTACAATCATTCTCAGTGGATCAAGTTGTGACACGACTGAAAATAATCAGACCAACCTTCGAAGTCGAGTGCCACGATGAGGGCGTCGTCTGTAGGTGTTACAGACATCCATACACCCTCTGATTACTTCAGCGCAGGTACACATGATCCGGGTTAAAAACAATACCGGTTGTCCTCATCGCACTCCCAGCAAACGAAGTATCCAGAAGGTGGTTCAATGCGAAGCTTTTCCCCACAGATTGTTGGCCCATAGACGATACAACCTTTACAGGCTATCATAATAGCGTCAGGGTTCTCGGATATCCTGAACTTTAACCCTTGGACTATACCTTCGTTGCCAAATAGGACTGGAAGATTGACTCATACCAGCCTAATGATAGTTTGTCCACGATCTCGCTGACCTCAGCGCCGAGCAAAGACGTCTCCAAATCCGAGGAGAGTACTCCATCTGCCAGCGGAACGAATCTGTTCTCGCGGCAGACGGCAATATGAATCGGGATAAGGCAGAGCAAGTCAACCAGCCACTCTCCAACACGATATCGCGAAACATCCCAGTCGGAGCTTATGATTACCTCGCCCTGGAATGTCGAAAATTCCTTCGCTAACACTTTGGTGTTACGCAGCTCATCCCCTGTGGGCTTCCTCGTCGTCTTTTCGAACGTCTGAATGAGATCGGAGAAGTATGATCCAAAAGGCTGCAAATGATTTTCGGCGATAAAGGTGATACTCTTCTGCTGCCGTTCGCTCAACGACGTCAGTGTGCGGCGCTTCACGGCTGCAACAACTGGGAAGCGGGACCAAACTTCAGCATGGCAGTCCAACAAGCTATTGTGCAGCGTGTGGCGCATTCTATTATTTGATGAATTTCCATCATTCTCCCTGAACATTAATTCTGTGCGTTTTTTCGTGATCTTAATGGCGATGGACTGCACAGATCCGGAATTGGTGTCAAGGCCCATGAGAAATACGCGTCCACGATCGACCATAGATGTCAAGACAGCGGCGTCAAGAGGAAACTCAGGGATGTCTAAGCGGGCTCCTGCGGTTGCTCCAAATGATTCCCAGTGATACGCAGTGAGGAATGGCTTCGACTCTCGAGTGTGATGAACAAGGAGACAAGAACTATCCGGGGACGAGAATATAGAGCCGGGGATAGATGGAAGTTGTACAGAAGCGGGCCTTAAGGGGTTAGTAAATAACGGTAAGCCAGATGTTTCGAGGGGGGAAATGATACCTGAACTGCAGGGTGACGAAAGAAAAGACGCGAGCCTGTGCGCTAGAGTCGACTAATACGACTTCTTCATTTCCGTATACGAAAGCTATATGTAGGATTGAGGTTTCTGATGAGCTATACCACGGGGCGAGATTGACGGCAGTTCCCTGGGCCTGAAGCGTCTTGTAGCTCTCGTCAAAGATAAACAAGTGGAGTTGTAACTGATCGCCAGTGACACATCAGGTTAGCACGTTTCAGCTGAGAGGATTGTCAGGGATACCTTTGTCTGAGCACAGACTGCTAATGCTCGCTTAGTCTCGTCAAAGGCAAACAACGCATGTTCTCCTAGCTTCTCACGGTTGAGGCATTTGATTGGTCTCTCTCGTTGTATAACAATATCCATTTCTGGGAGGCGGTCAAGATAGATGATAACCCTATCCCGATCGAGCAGAACAAGGAGGAGCTTCTCGTTCTCAAGGATCTGATGAAAGCTGGGAAAGCGCCCTGAGGTTGAGCGCAAGGTATATATAAGATTAGACGCGTACACAATATCCATGCCAATCGGAATGCAAAATGAGGAGGAAAGCCGGTCGTTAGTGATAGGTCTCGGTATGTATTTAGGATCTAATTGCATGTTATTCTTGTCATCGCTCGTTAAGTCCATAAGGTGAACTTGAAGCCTTAGCTTGGGTGCTTGGACCGCTTTTCTGCGGCCAGTGACCAAATACTCTGGACCTCACAGTTAGGTTGTCGAAATGATAAGACCGGGCCATATCATATCATATGTACCTTGGCCATGGCACCAGGCATGAAGTTTGCTCCGGCTCACATCAACGTATTGGACGTATACGACACTATAGGACAAGCAGTTATTTTTTTTGAAAATTGGAATGGCGGGAATACTCACGAATCCCTCCATCCGACAGACAGTGCGCTGATATCTCGGATGAACTCTGTCAGCCCACCTTTCAGGAGGTCCTTTTCCTGACTTTCTATTTTCTGCTGGATCGACTTCCGGCATCGCTTTTTTTGCATATCCAACACGACACGAGTAATTGTCTGCACTGTTTTTTCGACCAAATAGCCAAGTTCTTCGTACACGAGAGTCTCGACTTGCTCGATTACGGTTCGCATTTCTTTATCTCCTATCTCTTTGACATCGAGAAGAAACTGAGAATCGGAGACATTGGCTGCCAAGGTTTTCATTGCCCTCTTTAGAGCGTCTTCGCCGCCAATGGATCCGTGAAAGCGAGAACCGATTCCCCGTGTACCTATATTGGGCGATTTCTTGTCTTCCAGCTTAGTGAGTATTTGTTGAGCGTGCCAGAAGTTTCCTTCAAAAAGAATTCTCTGAATAAGGTCGCTACGCATTTCCGGATGAAGTGGCTGGTGTCTCTCAAGGAGGGACCGAATGGCGACCAGGCGGAGCTTCCAATTCGCGAAATATGAGTTGCGCTGCAGTACATTGTCAAACCCGGCCTTCTGCATATAGGTTTGATATGTAGTCTGAAAGTTATGGTAAATCGACTCAAGGTCTGAGATCCGCATGCAAGCTAAAAAAAAAGTGAGCCACTAAATAGCCTCACAAACTGGCAGACTTGATACCTGAAGCCTCCTGGTTGGTACTCAAGTCGTCATTGGCTCGCGCTTGGAGAGAGAGGCGGTCACGTTCCAATGACCTACAGTAAGCAGGCGCATTAGCAATACAGGATCCAAATACTTTCGAGAAAGTCACGAAGTCATACGGGAAGAGTATTATCACGTCCTTCATAACAGCCTCATGAAGAGTACCCCTCAATAGACACTCTCCTCTAGCGATTTCTTGACGAACCGTATCTTCTTTCTTTTCCAATTCTTCTTTACACCTAGCACGGATTTCTTGCTTCGCGGTACGCCATTTATCGCAGGACTCTGGAAAAAGGTCCTTCAGAGCAATGTCCACTAAGATCTTGACAGCATCCTCTTCGAGTTCTTTCGACAGGACGAGGGTGTTGTTCTTTCTGTAAAGAACATGGGCATAAAGACTATAAAATTCGGAACGCACTTACAGTAACTCCTCGAGGCACACCCGATTAAACGTGTGTTCGTTGTAAACCTCGAAATAAGTTTCAGGTGGGACGTAAGACACGGTCAAAAATCCTTGCGTAGTTTCCCCGTGCAGAAGACGAGGAGTAAGGGCTGCGGGATCACCCTGATATCCAAGAGGAGACTCATAGCGTACAAGATGATGTGAATCCATCTTAGATAGGTCAGATGCCGCTTTGCGCAAAACAGAGAGAAAGGGCACCTGAAAACCAGGGTACGAAACTGCGTTCTCTTCTTGTTCGTTCGTTTCAGTGACCTCGAATGTATACACTCTATCAAAATCGCCGGCCGACATATCGACAGATTCAGCATCGCTCTCCTCATCATTCCATATGATAGTTGTTGAGTGTTCAGGGGATAATAACGCAATGATTTGGTCGCATATTTTAGTAAGAGACCTGATCCGGAGCATCAGACGTGGAGTGAAAAGGATGAGTGGGTAAAACCGACCGCATAAATGTGACCCTGTTGCGGCAAACGGAGGAAGCCGCTGAATCGTCCCATGTGGTATCTTCGGGCCAATATATCACGAAGTAACGTTCGTCTGCAACGTCCGTCGTGTCGCGGTTCAAGTTGGCCCTCACGATGTAGAGACCGGTTGAAAGGGTCGACCCGGAATCGACGTTATCAGTTGACGTGAGTAGTAAGCCAGCCCTGACAGCACAACTCATTATGAGTAATAACAAAGTGTAAGGACACTTACGTGTTGTCGTCGACTGCGCCTATGGACCGTAGCAGTTTCACGATTTCAGGTTTGGATCCGTATACGCCGAGCGGTTTGATCATAAACCGATCCAACGTCTTGAAATCGACCTTGGTGATAGATGCGTATGCCCCAGGAGATATCGCATTGATGAATCGTTGGAGGGAGTCTTGGGTGATGACGACTTTGTCAACTATAGTTTGGCTAACTCAGACCAACGGTTCTGACTCGAAAGACGTTACGCACCATGGCCGTTACTCCCGGATTCACCGACGACGTCAAGGAGACGATACATGCCGTTTACTTTTCCGGCCAGGTCTACGGGTATGGTCCGAGTCGCCACAGGTCGGTGATACTGAGACTGTACGTTTTGCTGATCAGTCTTCGCGTAGATGCTAGGGAGTTGATCGTGCTGCTCTAAAATGACATATGAGGCTGTTAACGCAATTTTAACTCAGCTAGTCATTATAATTGGAGAAATACTTCATACAATTGCCGAGCTCCTTTGCGTTCGTACTCTGGGTTAGGGCACCCTCGTCTTCTCCTTTTAAGGGAAAGTTTAACAAAAATTGAATAGACGCAAATTATCCTGGGATTCGGACATCACATAACTCACCTTCATTGGCAGAAAACCGGCCATCCATATTGTAATACCCTGGCATACAGCCAGGCATAGCAAATAGTGCGTCAAAATCCATGGTGGATGGGGGGTTGAGGGTACTTGCCCATTGAGGGGGAGAGGTTATATGATAGGGAAAAGAAGGCTACCAGCCTGAGCGTTCACACGCCATGCACCACCCGACTTCCGTCCTCTTCTTCATCACCTTTCTCGAAGTCAAGGATTCACCAGATTATCGTATCACCTTGCTGCATGAGGCACGATTGATCACGAAAACGAGGTGCCAAGCGCTTGGCTTGCTGGAAAGTAAAGTCGAGGCCAGGAAAGAGACACGCATGCGGCTTCTACGTGGAACTCCGACACTCTGGCGTCACGCCACCGAAACACGCAGGACACCCACACCCTAGGGAAATTTTCGGAATTGATCAAGCCGAAGCCAGCATTTTCTTAATAATGATAACACAGCGAATAGATGATGCAATACAACAGGGGGAAACTTGCGTCTGGGTAATGGGCAATAACCCTACTTCTCAACCTCCATCTCATCTCCACTTGCGTCGGATCCATCACTGTCCTCATCACTGTCACTATCCTCGCCTTCGGCAACCTCGAGCGGTTCCAAGTTGATATCGTGGTCCGCGCCGACGTACGAGTCGCAAATGACGTATAACTTGAGTAAATGCGTACCCTTGGGGAGTGTGAACTCGAGTTTGACGCCCAAGCTCTTCGAAACTGTGACGCGTTTGATCGACAAGAGCTGTCGCGTGCTCTGCTCGCCAACTACAATCCACCAGTTGGCCATATTCTTTCCAGGGAAGTATGGAGCAACAACGGAGACCCCGCCATCGTCCTCTTCTTCGTCTACATCACGGCTGAGCGAGACTTGTAGTACGATAGGTGTGCTGGAAGTATATTCTCCTTTAACGAACTCGTGGGTGACATCGAGCGTGGGGTAAGAATTTACAAATGCCGCAGCATCTTGCCTTTGTGGAGCTATCAGTATGGTGGCGCGTGATGAGCCAACTGTTCGATACATACATTTGCCTGCTATCCATCTGAAGAAGTTCGTTGCGCTGAGCATCTTCCATCTCCATGATGTCATATACAGAGCTAATTTTCGCATCGTTGCAACGCTCGATGACCTATAGAGGGTCTTTTAGTGCTACGAACCTAGGGTATAACGCCGATATACTTACGTCAGGCTCGAAATGTGGAATTTGCCGTAACGGTGAGTCCCTGTCCCATACCGCTTGCACGCACATCTGGGAGAGGTCCATGGCGCCCAGTGCGCTCAGCCAAGCGTTGGAAGACATGACGTCAACACAGGCTGAGAGAAGGTTCATCACTTTTTCTAGAACCAATGCCTGATCGGACACGAGGTCTGGAGGAAGCTGGAGGCGAGAAAAGTGGGCCTGCAAGAGGAGGAAGGTCTTAAAGTGAGGTGCCTCGAAGTTGACCTGGTCAAGTTTAACGGGCACACGATCGTATATGCGGCGCAGTAGACTCTCTTCATGCCGACGGATGGGAATGTTCTCGAATTCTGCAGAGGACGAAACAACCTCAAGAAGGCCTTTGAGTTTTGTCTTTTCCTTCAGCGAAAGTGTGTAGACCTCGACCGTCACGTCTAAAGTTGAAAATCAGTGAGGAAGAGGGAGGCAAAGGAGGTGAAACTGACATGAAATGTTGTAGTATGCCGCTATCATGCCAAGATTGAGGGGTGATACGTCCATCTCGTCCTCTGAGAAAACGAGGTCAGAAAGGGTGAACCCTACGACGAAGGGTCTCACCGATTGTGATGCATTTCGAGTTCACCAAGTCGTTCAGCGTATTCTCGACAAGTTCAGACAAGTGGTCTGAGAGATGCTGATGGCTGACGTTGTGTATGTTATAGTAATTGGGATTTTGTGTCATCCGGCGATAGAAGTACGTCCACGTTAAAATATCCTTCAAATACGCTCAGCGAGGGAAACATGACGAAAATTGGATGAATATTACCATCGCATCTTGCTTGTTTTCAATTGTCTTAACTGCGATTTCAGCCAAGAAATAGTCGTGCAGAAGATGAGTCGGCAGGTGTGACTCGATCGGTAGACCTTCCCCTAGGAAGTTCTTATAGAACTCCTTACGCGTTTGTTGGGCCATCAACACGCAACGGCTTCGCTCATCTTCCAGAGGACGACAAGCCCGCCCCATCATCTGCAAGACATCCATAACGGGGTAGTCAACATAGCGGTGTTCCTTGCCCTCGTATGATTGAACGCCCATAATTATGACGAGGTAGCTGGATACGGGCAGACTCCACGCAGTGTCCTGTCTTATTGTCAGCACTAGGTACTAAAGATGTGAGACAAGACGACGAACCTTCGACGCAATGAGAACCTGGATTGCCCCTGACTGGAAGAGACGCTCAACGATGCGCTTATCCTGTTTGCTAAGCGCCTCATGATAAAAACCGATACCATGTTTCAGAGTTTCCACTAAACCTCGGTTGCTAATGTGATCGAGATGTGGCTGGATGTCAGACAGCTCCACGTTGAGGAACCGATCTTCGTCGTCGTCAGCGCCACAGTGAAGGAGAAGGTCCTCGGCTGTCAAATGGCATTGCTGGCGCCCGGGGACGAAAATGATGACCGGCTTCGTTGGCGAGTATTCCGCGATGGCAAGATATGCCGGCTTCGACATGGCAATCATGAGGGAAGGGAAGTGAGGGATGGCGAAACTCTGTATATGAATATCCATGTCCAGAGGACGGGCACTAAAGTATAATCTCAGGGTCAGGAACAAAACCGAAGACCTCGGAGAGGAAAGCTGACCTTGGTGGGAAGTTGAAGATTGTATGTGACGAAGCACCAATCCACTCTCCTAAATCACGCGCGTTGGCCAATGACACCCCACAGGCGACAATCCGTGTTTTCACTTCCGTCTGTGCAGAAACATACCGCGTTCGCGAGATGATAACCTCGTAAGTAGGCCCAACCTCGCCGCCAACTTGCTGCACTTCGTCGGCAATGAGCAGGCCGATATTTTGCACATTCTTTCGTTGCCGCCATCGCCTTGAAAGGATATCCCACTGTAAAAGTCAGAAAGCCCCGACGAGGTGGCCGCACGTTCAACGTACCTGAGAAGGAGTACAAACAATGACGTCGCCCTTTTCCAACAAACGGAGATCCGCACTCGTCTCTCCCGTGAGTGCCACAATTTCTTTGCCTCCCTGGAGTTGTCCAAATTTTTTTTCCCACTCCGCCACACGCTGCTCGACCATCTCTGGGAACGGCTCGATGCAGACTGCGCGAGGTTGTTCTGCCCTGCTCCAAAGGCGTAAGAGGGCAAACTCCGCACAAATCGTCTTCCCACTGCCAGTGGGGGCGCCAATAAAGACGTTCTCATCTGATGTGTAAAGAGCTTGGAAGACTTGAGTCTGGATCTTGTTAAACGTCCTAAGGGTTGAAGAGTAAATGGCCTCAAACTCCTTATTGTGGAGTGCCGATAGAGGGAGGGGTTGAAGTTCGAGGAGAGCAGTCGGTTGGGGGGAACTTTCAGGAAGAATAAGATGTTTAAAGGAGATGGGGAGACGAGTTTCGGCATGTAACCAACGATCTGCGATGACATTGATGTAGTAGTTGGGAGGAACGGGTTCAGACATGAGAACGGTGATGGTAACATTATGCTCGTCCTCGGCGTATCGTTGACGAAGAACGAAGGAATCGCTGAACAGAATGGCCTCTCCGTCGACATCCTCGACCATGATGACGAATGTTTCTGCCGTTCCGTGAATTTTTTCGTCCCAGCGGAAGTCTGGGACGATGGACAAGTCGATTCGCAGAAGTTTGCGAGTAATGGGTTGGACTTGTGCCTGTAATCTAGAGCGGGGTGAGCACAGCTCCGAGGAAATTTGAACCACTACTTACTGGAGCTTCGGGAAGTTGTGGACCAAACGGTGGACGAGGCGTCCCGCGTTCGGAATGCCCAACAATTCACCAATTTCGGGTGGATCCTTGGCAACGATCAGCACAGCCAAATTGTCCAACGGAAGAGACATACCAGGTCAAAGTATCGGTACCAGGGCTAAAATGGTGATGTAAGCGCCATATTCCAACAGAGGTTTACCAAAACTTACGAATTGTTTGCCTTCGGCCTTCCGGATGATTTCAGGGGGCACACCCTTAAATTGCCGTAAAGGCGTCATAGAGCTCCACCTGTAAATGTGATATATGTAGCGGAAATAAGCATCTATAGAGCGGGTATACGTACATTCGCTTCTCAACCATCTTGCACATATCAAGAGCTGCCCGTGTGGGAACAGCCCATTCACGTTTTAGACAGATCTCATATATCGCTCGGAGAATACTGACGACGGGTGTCAGAACGCAAGACAAGAAAATCAAAACAACAAAGACGTACCGTCCCGCCGATTGTTGGACGAATACCATGTCCGCGACAAGAGCAAAGCCTGTTAATAAGGACAGTGAGTGCTAGTATAACACTGCGCTTGAGCGAGGTTACCTTCCAGTTTGAGCTGTGAGATATAAGCTTGAAGAAGGACGTTGATCTTGGCCGCAGGCTCCTCGACACTCTCCTTGACCGGGATGGGTACACGTTCGAGCAATTTGCCAAGCTCAAGCTTCTCCTATTGTATATTATGTCATCAGTGCCAATCGTACCGACCATACCATATGAACAACAAACCTCTTGGCGAACGGGAATGAGCTTGAACTCGTTCGAGAGCGCGAACACGCGGAACAACTCGAGCTGTGACATAGTCGGCCGTAGGTGTTGGTTGTATACGGACATCGAGTTGTATGTGACATAGTAGTGGGACGCGATCCGACCAAGTTCGGTACTTTGGAAGCGGCCGGACGCACGTTCATACTTCACGAGGTTGCACTTTTCAAGAAGCGCAGCCGCAGAATGGATGATATCAGCGCGCTTTTGTACGAGACTGGGATCATCTTCCTGATAGTCTGCGCTGACATAGTATAGCGCCGGCAACTTGAGCATGCGTACATAACTAATAACGTTGACGTGGTATGTCAGCACCTCGTCGAAAGGATAGGAATAAATGGCGTACTAGTAGGTATATCCGAGCCATTGCACAGCCTCGTCCCGATTGCGAATCGTACCCAAGACAATCCCTGCATTGAGATTGTCCGCGAGCTTGGACACAAACTGTGACTCGATCGGTAGTTGTTGATTTAACAGGCTCAGATAATACTGTAGTTCCGCATGGTTCGTGATGATCACACCCTCGCCATACGTATCGAACTGCGGCCGCCCAGCACGGCCGAGCATTTGTAGTACGTCTTGACTTGACAACTCGACCCATCGACCTTTCTCCGGGTTGTAAATTTGCGTCCCCTTGATAATGACTGCATGTGCTGGCAAGTTCACGCCCCACGCGAGCGTCGCCGTACATACCAGTACCTGAATCGACCCGTCGGCAAAAAGTTCCTCAACGAGCCCACGGTCTTCGCGAGTCATCCCCGCGTGATGGATCGCAAAACCAAAGGGAAGGAGGTCCCGTAAATTACCGTCCTTAACGTTGTTCGCTTCTTCAGTCAGGATTTCTCGTACTGCCGAGTCGGGCTTGACAAATTGGGTAATCGTCTCCTTCTCGATGGCTATATCACGAATAAACTTGGCGGTCTTCGCCGTCTCCTTGCGCGAGTGGACGAAGACGAGTGTTTGGTTTTTGCCAGCCTGGTCAAGCACTTTCTCGTAACAGACTTCATTCATGACCTGGTACCGCCTGATGGCCTTCTTCTCCATGACACCAATAAATTGTTGCTGGAGTGCACAAGGACGGTAGGATGCATCGAAGTAGAAAAGTCCCTTGGATTGGTCCACGCGGAGGAAGGTGGCGACGTCCTGATAGTTTGGTAACGTAGCGGAGAGGCCGACAAGACGAACGTAATCTGAGGTTTGCTCCATGCGTCGAATCGTCCGCGCGATAATGCTTTCGAGGACTGGACCACGCTCGTCGTGAAGAAGATGAATTTCATCAATGATGAGGAGGCGAACAAGATTCGTATAAGACGTGTCGGAATTCTTGCGCGTGATGACATCCCACTTCTCTGGTGTAGTTACGATAATTTGTGTCTCGGCAATTTGCTGTTTCGTCATTTGCGAATCACCGGTAAGTTCGCCGACCTTGATGCCGAACGGACTCAGACGCGAGTTAAAGTTCCCGACCATCTCCTGTACGAGAGCTTTCATGGGAGCGACGTAGACGATCTTAAAAGCATCAAGATTGAAGGCGCCGGTAGATTCGTCACGCCACTTGCCAAGCTCATTGAGGATGGTGAGCATAGCTACGTTAGTCTAGGAGAGTGTCAACATCGAACCGCAAAAATGCGTGACAAAACGTGCCTTGCCAGCCCCAGTTGGAGCACAGAGCAGAATTGGTTCGTCAGTACCGAATGCTATCGGATAGAGCTTGCTCTGCACGCGATTTAGAGTTTTAAGTCCAGGGAAACCCTGCTGCACCCATTCTGGCAAGTCAGTAATTAGTACGAGTTCACCAGTCGCCACCGGTTTAGATTTGGGCGCTGGTACATGAATTTCCTCGTATCCCTTCTTCGCGCGCTTAAATGACCCCTGAGGTAGCTTGGTCGTCTTGTTGGACATCAGGTGTCCACCCTGGCTAAAAATCATACTCTCCAGGTCTACTGTCTTCTTGGGCTGTACGACCGAGCCAGGAGCAAGGGTCGCAGTCTTGGGCACCTGCGCAGTTTTGACTTGCTCATCGACGTCCATGGCATCCTCCGCGTGGGCCTTGGCCTGCCTATCCCCAGCCAGCTCGCGCAGAATCCAGCCCAGACCTTTCTCGCGCATAGCAACTTCGACGTTGACACGTTCGTTAGCATCGCTACGTGCGAGTTTGGTACACCATACCACGACGTCACGATTTTTGAGGAACTTGGTGATGACATCGAAGGACTGGTAGTCGAACAACTCTATGAGTTGGTTTTCACAGTCACGAAGGCTTGATTCGGAACCAAGAATGGACAGGACGGCGATGGTTTTGTCGGAAGCGGTTTGGGGATCGGAGTAGACCTCGCCAACCAGGCGTTGCACCCAGAAGGCATCGACAGAATGAGGGGAAACGATATTCTTGTCTGCTTTGGCCTTTCCGCCGGCCTTAGATGAAGACGCACCGCCAATGACTAAGGCACCTTCTCCATCCTCTTCGCCCTCGGCCTCAGCATCCTTGTCGCCCTCGACGCCTTCCTCCTCCTCGTCTGACTCATCTCTGACCTCATAACCCTCCTCTTCATCACTTTCCTGCTCCTCTTCATCGAACACCACAGCCACACCGACTTCATCGTCGATTTCTGCGTCCTTGCGCTCCATGTCGGGGTCAGCCATTGTTTCGTCCTCAGCGCCGTAGTCGGTAATTTTTTTCGAGAGATTGATGAGCTGAGAGAACGTCTCGCCAGTGACAGGACCAAAAACTTCTTCAACTTCCTTCTTCTTGTCAAAATCCTTCATGTTTTCGCTTTTCAGCGTCTCGAGCACGGTGTCAGCGGCACTGCGCACGACGTCCTGAGCTTGGTCTCCGAGTGCGAGATGGACGGTGGAGAGAATAAGCTCGTAAACTTCGCGTGTTTCCGCAGTACGAGGTCGATATGTGAGACCTTCGACATCCTGGGTGGCCTCGAGGATATCGGCGTAGCCAAAGCCAGCGGCCTCTTGCTTCCGCTTGGCGGCGCGTTCAGACGAGTCCTGCTTGTCGGCTGCCCTCTTTTTCTTCTTGTCAAGATCTTTGGGGGCCGCGCGTTGAACGCGTGAGCCCATCTCCCGGGGGTCAATACGCCCGGAGAGTGTGGTTGGGGCGCCGTCGGGCTCCTTGTCTCGGCGAGGTAACGCGGAACGGTCCGCGGTCAAAACGAGAGAGGAGATGGCCCCATAGTTATAACCTGATAAATCAGGCTTTCCAGGGGGACGACCCGACATTATAAGAGTGGTAGTTGGGGTCTTGTCGTCGTTGCCGACGTTGAAAGTGGCGAAAGTTCAAGTTGCGCTGAACGCGAGTCGCGTCCTCATCGGAGTTCTAAATTCCTCGCTTACAGCAACTATTACCATATTTGTCGCCCTTCGGTGGCTTACCAGGTCAATTTTTTGGTTGGAGGGGCCAGATAAAGTGCAACTTTCGAATTCATGATTGATTACAACAGCAGAGAATGAGTAGTGACAAAGTACAGGCAGACAACGGATGTATCGGAATTGTATCGGTCAACGGACAACGTCACGGTATACAGCAGACTTAGTAGGATGAAAATAGGGAACCACGCGGCTTTCTCAACGATTCGGCGAGCCCCAAGAACGTCTCTGCTAGGCGTACCTGAATTAAAGTTCGCATCAATCCTCTGGAATGAAAAGGAGGCGTTTCCCTCTCACCGTGTCCAGAGCCTCCGTATACGAGGAGGGAATGTTGGCTGTAGCAGGAAGCAGTGGATCTTGTGGTGCATTGTTCTGTACATCTAGGGCAATCTGCGTCATCCTACGTAGTGAGGACGAAGCAGCATCATGCCCAAAAGAGACTGCGTGAAATGAAAGGGGCCTCCTGACGTTTATACTGTCAGCAGTCTCCAGAAAGCATCGAAAATAAATCACACGAACCCCTGGCGAACAGCTCCGCGGCAGATGTCGTAGATGGGTTCATCCCTAACGTAGTCCTCACCATCGGACAAGAAAATCAAGACAGGCGTTCTATAATACATATCAGCACATCGTGTAAAGGTTACGAGATCTCTTTTCCCGGAATTGTTTTGTACCTTTCGGTGCTCCAGTGTGCGTTCATGATATTCTGTGCGCTCTCAAGAGCACGGGTGAAGTCCGTCCCGCCATCGGCTTCAAATCGCAGGGCGGCAGTCAACAGCTCGTCGGGAGAGCTCGCAAGATCGTTTTCTATAGAAGTCGACGGTTCGTGATTGAAGAAGATCAAACTATACGCATCCCGCCTGGCCCCGCCCAGCTGGGCATTGCGATTTATAGCAGCCTGGCGGGCCAGCCAGAAGCTGTAGAGAGCAGAGAGGACACTTCCAAGCCTGTCGTTTGCCGTAGGCGTGATGCGGTCAATCCCAGCCGCGTTGGGAAGTGGTTGCCGGTCTTGCTGGCACATTGATCCAGATCTGGAATCCAAGGCGTTTGTAAAGAGATAAAGTAGGAAACAGGGCAACAGACCTGTCAATGACGAAGATCCTATGGAACGGCTAAATTGAGGGTTGTCAATCGATGGTAAAGAAATAAACTACTCACACATGGAAGGCTTGCTGCATTACTATAGGATTCTTACAACTGAAATGGTGGCCGTCATAAGACACATATCCGAGACCAGCTGGCGCATTTGCGGCGTCGATTGGCGGGTGAAATAGAGCAAGAGTGCAACGAGATGGCTGCGCGTTAGCACCGCCAACTTCCACGGTGTGTTCTGGGCCTTGAATTGAAAAATCGTGTTTCAACGATAGCAACTAAGACTAATACGAGGATATCGTTACCTGGGCACATTGCATCGCTATCATGGCGCGTAAGACAAAATACAGCAGAACTTAGTACGAGGCAATACGGAGTTGTCGTCCCCGTCACCTTTGAAACCTGATCGTTCTATGAGCGAAATAAAGTATCGTGCTCATATGACGAGCTTACCCATTCGGCGCCAGTGAAGACCATGCGTGATCCAATCTTTCGGCTGATCGGGGTTTGGAACCATTATTTCATCAATATGCTGCGTCTCGGGATTATCACAGGGATCACCACGACAGTAGTCGATATGGACGTGTCGCCCCATCGATGTGCACACCAAATTGCAAAGCATCGGGGCGCCGTCGTCATTCGATGAGAACCTGCGTCCTTCCAACTCGAGACTGGTCCCGTCTGGTCCGTCGATAGCCCATCTTGTGCGTGACATGGACCCATGGTGCGTCTCATGCTCCTGTTGTGGATGCCCTAAACTAAATTCAGCTACCAGTCAGAGGGCCAGAAACTATGATCGAACCCAAGGGAAGCGTGCACAGATAACCACATGTCTCGCACCTACAGCTGATAAGCATTCGAGGAACTTAAAGTTTGACTAACTTACCGGCTCTCGCAGTAATGGAAGGGCTGTTTTTCGTTGTTATGAATGTGCGGACCTGAATGCTCAACCTCTCCAGGCGAAATTATCTTGACACAGCGGAGACGCTTCGCAGCTGAAGTAAGGTAATTTTAAGAAAGTAACGCATAGCCGCGGGAAACATACCCTGCGTATACTGAATCCGTGATGAGGATATTAGTTCATGGCCTCAACAAAGAGATTCATACCTTCGTATATTGGAAAGTTTCATGCCTGCCGGTGAACGTAGCCTCTATGGACTGGGGGGTCGTATCTATTTGGCATATGCCGGGGGCGGAGCACAAAGCACTACAAGAGTGTTCTTGTCTAGAAGGCTGAAATGAACGACGTTCATGAGAAAGAAACAGCATACAAACCCGCAAAGGTGACTTTGGTCAGGGTCAAGGCCATGTAAGTGATCCCCACTGCATAGTCGCTTGCATAATTGACAAGAAACGGGACAAAGTCTATGTTCACAGGCATGTACCATGTGTTCTTCGTTTCTGAGCAGAGCTCTATCACAGGGTTGTCTGCGGAGGAGTAACATGGCTCACATAGGAACGCGACATGTCCCGGAACACGTGAACGATTTCCCGTTCGGGAGTCTCAAGCCAATCAAATCGCATGGCTAAGAGAGCGCTTTAGTAAATGCCCACAATACCGTTTTGAATGATCAACATACTTGACCGCACATGTGGACCGGAGCGGAACAAACGTGGTCGCCTTCGTGTGAGAATGCCTAACGAGGGTGGAAGAGTGAGACAGATACATAAGACCAAGTCGACTGCGTTACCTTAACACACTCGTTCACACATCCTTGCTTTCCGGAAAACGCACAAGGCTCCCCACACAGATGAGAGTCCACACGGCATCTGCAGCAGAGAAAATGTGAGCGACATGTATCATCACGAAGACGTATAACCTTACACGTGGTTTCCAGAATGGCCCGCGCTAATATTCGCAACATGTTAGAAAAAGGAGAATGGGAGAATTAATTATACCTACGTTTGGCCACAACGTTTGGTAGTCATGAATTCCCGTTGGCAGAAGGTACAATCGTGGATACATTCATGGCTCGTCAGGCAATTGTGGTTGCCTTCATGTAAACGGCTCTGTATGCAGAAGAGGTTGCACGAACTACACTGCGACCGGCAAAGTTGGACGCTGGCTCGTAGATCTATGACAGCGCTGTCAAACGTTCGGCGTAGCTCTTCGATGCTGGAATTCCCGGCTTGGAATCGTTGTATATTCGACTTCAGCCACGTATCCACATGGGCTGCACGCAGATCAGCGAGTCGGGCCAAATACTGCGCAAGGTCCAAAATCCATTCCGAGTCGTCAAGGTGTTGTCTAGAGGTCATCTGGTCCCAGGAATCACAGAGAGCCCCGAGGAAAGGCTCGAGGTCTGCTACTGGAGCATCGGGTCCGGCCAGCAAAAACCGGGCCTCTGTATCCTCGGCTTCGATCACTAGGTCCGTGTCAAAGTTCTGTGGTCGTCAGTTTGGCGAATGACAGCCTCAATTTTGGGCACACCTTTAGCGGCTCTCGCTCCGGGAAGACCTCTGAATATCCCGTCTCCAAGGCATTAGGCAAGATTGCTAGGAGAGAGTTTGCACGATGCGCGGCCATAGTTTCTAGAGCAGAGATTCAGGGTGACGACAAATATCAGAACGAGCAAGCGTACGTGACATAGCACCCCAATCATTTGCCTGTTGAGAGATACAGCTAATTGGTGTAGAAAAGAAGGCTTAGAAAGTTGACAAACAGACCTTCAATTTCGCCATCAACGTCTTCAGCGTATGCAAGAATTCGCCGGCGGTGTGGTGCGACGTCGGCTGTTGGTCGAGCTTCCTTTTGAGTGCAGCGAAAAGTTTGTAGAATTCTCTCGATTCAATCACGGGCCACGGGATAATCTGCAGTTTTCCCGCGTGAAGACGAGAGATAAAGTTGGCATCTTGCTCGTCCTGAACTATCTTCTGGAACTTGAGCGAGAATCTATATAACGTTAACACAGGATAGATATGGTATGACTCAAGAACTTACTCCCTCGTAATTTCAGCCTTGTCCGAGTCGATGACGTCCTGAAAGGAGACGTGAGCCGTTGTTTTGCCCAGCGCGACACTTGCCCACCTTGATGATGACTACTAATGTGGACTGGAAAAGCGACGGGTTGGAAGCCGGATCCAACACAGACGAACTTGACTGGAAGGACTGGAAAAGACCAGTGATATCTCTGCTCAGGGCAAAGTTGTTACGGAACAGAACCTCCACAAAGAATTAGTAATCAAGTGGCGATGATCACGTGATCACACGGCTCACAAGATTAGAAATGGCAGTATTGAAGAGAACGAGAAGCGTGTCCTCCTGAGCCGAACGCTCGAGACTGTGTACGCCTGTTGGTTGTCCGTCCTCACATGGTACCAAGCGGTTTTCGATAAGGGACGTTGAACTCACCCTCGAAATCCAGGGCCACAATGAGCGCATCATCAGTAGGAGAAACTGACATCCATACACCCTCTAGTTCGGTGAGTTTTCCGATTCGAATGATGACAACTCGGAACTGACCAGTAGTTCGCATCGCACTGCCCGCAAAAGAAGTGTCCACGAGATGATTGAGGGTGAAGCTTTTCCCAACCGATTGCTCTCCCATCGACGAGACAACCTTCACGGGCTGGCATAGATGATACGGTAAAGGAAGTCCCGGACAATTAGACAGAGAAACCCTCACTTTTGATGCCCAATATGACTGGAAAATCGACTCATACCATCCGAGCGACAAACTGTCTACAATTTTGTTGACCTCGGCTCCGAGCAACGACTTCTCTAGTTGCGCCGACATAACGCCGTCCTTGAGGGGAACAAATCTGTTTTCATGGGTAATCGCAATATGGATAGGGATGAGGCATAGCAAGTCCGCCAGCCACTCTCCGGCTCGGAAACGGGAGACAGGCCAATCCGGACTAGAGGGGAAACGTTGCGCAAAAGAAGGGAAGGTGCGTGCGGATACCGATATACCCCTGAGTTCGTCACCGGTTGGTTTTCGCGATGCCCTTTCGAAGGTATGGATGTTATCTGAAAAGTGAGAAGAGAAAGGGCGCCGGTCGTCATCTGTGACAAACACTAGTATCTTCTGTTGCCGCTCGCTGGAAGAAGTTATAGTATGGCGTTTCACCGCCGGCACAACAGGGAAACGAGTCCAGACATCAGCGTGGCAGTCAATGAGACAATTGTGGACGGTATGTTTGCCATGGCCTGTTGTAGCCTTGGACCCCCGCTCCTGGAAAGTGAACTCAGTGGCTTTACGGGTGATACCGAGGATAACAGATCGACAGGACCGTGACTCTAGGTCAAGGCCAATAAGGTGGATATTGTTCCGACTGATTATGGAGGTAAGAAGCGCCGCGTTGAGGTCGACAGGGTAGTCAGGAAGTGCGACAGATATCCCATTCGTCGACGCAAACGTAGACCAGTGATACGCCGTCAGTGTAGACTCCCCATCCTGTTCTTGAACTGCGAGCACACAGGATCCATCCGGGGATGAGTAAATAGCACGTGGTACCTGTGACAGTTGTAGAGATGCTGGCCTACAAAAAGGCATCAGAGAGATACGCGTGAAGACGAGAAACAGACAAGTACTTAGGTTGTAGTGTGATCAAAGAGAAAATCCTAGCTTGAGCGTTCGAATCCACAAAGAGGATCTCTTCACTCCCATGAACGAAACATGCATGGACAATTGCTATTCCGGTGTTATAAAAGGGAAGGAGGTCTATTGCAGTTCCCAATCCCCGCAAGGACTTGAGTTCCTCGTCAAATACGAAGACATGGAGTTGCATCTGAGAACCCGGGTTAGATTTATGGAGAAATAAATCCGGAAAAAGAAGTACGCACTCTGGCGGATGCGTACACGGCCAACATACGTTTCGATTCGTCAAAGGCAAAGAGGCACGTTTGGCCGATTTTGTCCTGGTGGAAAAACTTTGCATGCGATTTACTCTTGATGGTAGCATCTATGCGGTTCAGCTTATCGAGAAAGATCATAACGTTCCCCTGAGAATCGACAAGGCCCAAAAGAATTCGATCTCCTTCCAGGAGATGGGCGTATCTGAATAACGACGATAAGCGCTGGCATATGCGAGCTTACTACGCTCTCACTTTACGATGGTATCAGAGGGAACGCGAAATGAGTGAGCGAGTCGGTCATTGATCACGGGAGTTGGAACATAAGAAGGATCGAGCTGGAGATTGTGTTTTTGATCGGCTCGCAGGCGTAATGTGTGAACGTGATATTCAATCTCCTGGTTCTGCTGGGATTCTTGACGCCCCTTGATAGAGTAAGATACTACCCAACTGATGAGGTACGCCCTCGATTGAACAGGGTTGGATTAACAGACCTGGAGAATAGTAGTGCTCCTTCTTCACTGCGAAGTTATCGATATGGATGCTCCTAGGACTGCGTTGTGTTATTTTATGGGCCATCATTTGAGGTTGTTGTAAACGTACGATCGAGAGCGCTCTCGAGTCAAATCCTCAATTCGATGAACGAATTCGGACCGGAGGACTCCAAGTTCCTTCTCTTCTCCGCTGGTGACGTCTCGTTGTATTTGCTTGTCGCACTCTGTCTTCTGAATAGTGAAAATCTGTTGGCCAATTCCATCCACGAGAGACCCGACCAGCTTCCTAAGATAGGCATAGGCAGTTTCCTCAGCCTCAACAGCTGCATCATGTAAGCATTCATCGACGGGAGCAGCGTTGAGCTGTGAGAGGAAACGAGAGTCAGACACTGATGTTACAAATTTATTGGCCTCCCTCCACATCGCCTCCTCCCTCGTCGACTTGGAACCTTTACCCATCCCAAGAGTATTCTTCACACGTTCCTTGGCGGCACTGAGACTGAAATAACCACCACTGGTGTTGTCTTTATCCTCCTTTGCAGCGAATTTGAGAATTGATAAGATGGTTTGTGTATCCCGGTGAATAAGTACAGCGTCGGCCAAGGTCCGGATTTGGCCCCTATCTAGGCCACTGGTGTTCTCAAGGAGATAATAAAGGATAAGGATGCGCCCTTTTTTAAACTGAAAGTCTGTACCCCTGATCCCCTTTTCGAGATTGGCAGCACGTATGTTACCCCGAAAGGTTTGTTCTGTTTTAGGTGAAATGCGAAAGAGGTCATGGAGGGGGTCTAAACGTCATGTCAACAACGAGACATATGCAGAAGAGATATGTTTACGCGTCGCATTATCGGCGTCTACTTTGGCTTTGGCAGTATCGGAGGAGCTCGACTTGGGAAAAATAGTCTCGCGCTGAACAGACCTGTCATAAATTTCGAAGGCACGAATGAGCTCACTCGGCGAGTGGCCTAAACAATCAATGCTTACGGGAAAGCTTTCAGCACCTCGATTATCACAGCCTCCCGTAGTTTGACCTTTATATCTTCGAGGTTGTGCTCGAGTATTGTATGCATCTCGTTTTGTCGTTCGGTACGGACTCTTTGGAAGCGTTGCATTATCTCTTCCTTGTGTCTCTCCCACGTTGCGAACTCTTTCGGAAACCGGTTGATGAGCCCTAGTTTCATCAAACCCTCCAAGGATTTGTCATCGATATTCTCAGATAGACAGAGCACAACATCGTCTCCACTGAAACATGATTCCATCAAGCTGGTGCCTAGAAGCGCAAGAGTTGCTTACAGAAGAAGGCGGATCTGCGGGGCACTCTGATCACGGTGAACAAACTTCTCGACCACTGTCTCCGCCTGTTTAAACTCGGCTGTCATGATACCCTGCGCAGTTTCTCCATATAATAGCCTCGGAGATAGGTTCTTGTGGTCAACGTGGATCCCAGGCAGAGGTTGCTGATCGATGAGAAGCGAAGAGTCCATAATGTACCGTAAATCCTGGTCGCGCCACGACATTCTCCTCTTGATCGTTGGTTTTTGCAACAACGAAATCGTAAAGCCGGCCCGAGTCGTCATCTGAATCGGTGGATACGTCGTCGTCATCCTCGTTGTCCCACACAATGGCTTGTGAATGTTTTGACGAGAGCAGGCAGACGATCTGATCACATAGTTTAGTGAGGTATCTACGAGGGTCTGGTCAATCACGGACTAAATGCGAAGAGATTAGTCATACCGCATGAACGTAACTCTATTACGCTGGACGGTGGACACTGCCTGATCATTCCACGTTGTATCTTCAGGCCAGTACAAGACATAGGCTTGTTCTTCTGCCATCGAGATGAAAGAGCGCACGACGTATAATCCTGATCTTAGAATTGGCTCAGCGCCCCTAGAAGTGAAGCCGTTCTGCGGTGTGAGTAATTTTCTCGCCCTTTTCTCGAACAAATTAACTTTAATAGATATAAGAAAGCTTAAACGTACGTGTTGTCATCCACAGCACGAATCTCACGGAGGAACCTAACGATCTCCTCTTTCGACCCATACACCCCCAACGGCTTAAGTGCGCTATTATCCAACTTCTTGAAGTTGACCTTTGTGATAGATGAGTAAGCGCCTGGAGAGAGCGCATTGATGAACGCCTGAAGCGATGGTTGTGCGATGACAATCTTATCGACTATAAAGTCTATGAGTGTTCGGAAACTGATAGTCTGGGAAGAGGTAAATACCAAGGCCACTGCTTCCTTGTTCCGTAATCAGATCGAGAAGGCGATACATCCCTTTGACGGGACAGGAGGGATCCTCGGGAGGTGGTGATGGTTTCCGCGCCGGCACGCGACTACCCTCTTTGGTGGCGGAGGATTGAGGTGGAGGGCGTGCAGCTGGCACCACCAAAGCATATGAGTCACATTAAAGAGGCCTAGGGTAACCATTCTCACCATTCGCTGGGTTTCGGGGTGTAGAGGGCCCCGGGGACGTATCTGAAACACGCGGTGGTGCGGGAGAAGGGTCTGGGTCTGGGTCTGGGGAACATCGCAGAAATAAGCCACCAGAATACCAGATAAACATGAGCCAACTCGCCCTTCCAGAAGAAAGCATCTTCATCGTCCTCGGCGGCAGGCGTTGGAGGGAGCGACATAAATTGATCGGACTCTGCGCCGCCATCGATAGACGTCCCTGATATAGCCCTAGACTGGAATGCATGTCAAGACTCTATAAACCAAAATCAAATCGAATGAAGATGTTGTTACAATTGCGGTATCAGGGGAGACCGCGGGTGGATTTGAAATCGACAGTGGATCTACTGGGTACATCAGGGACATGTTATATGATAACCTGAAAGAAACTAGAAAGAGTGCCCACCACTGTCAGTTAAACGCGTTGTCGACATGGAATAGTCAGATGAAATGTTTGAGTAGGGAACCAGATAGAGGTTGTCCTAGGGAAGAAGAAAGAAGAGGTCTTTACGATATATATATGGATAGCGGGCCTGAGATGATCACGCACCCCTCTTTTCTTCTTTCACATCGACTGCGTGTCAGGCGCTAGTGTGGCACCTCCTTTCATCGTTCCAGTGTCTCCAAGGGATTCCGTGATCAGTCCTCCGATCGCGCGGCGCCGCGGTGATAATGTCGAAGAAATCCTGTTTTCTTCATGGCAAGCTTTGTTTTTTCCCACGTTGGTTGATGCTTCTGTGCTAGGATAGCACTATCAGACGCACACAGTGACTATCTGATTCGGAAGAGCGCACCTCTGGGCCATCAACTGCATCAACATTAACTCAACGAGGCAAACAGCCCGCAGTAAATATTCCCATGATTTTCTAATTATTACGTCATATGTAAGCAGGAGAATATGTCATCACTGGTACGGCCTGAACGCCAAGATACAGGGCTGCCGAGTATAGATGTGGGTAATGGGGATGAAACTGTAAGGATCGACCCTTACCTCTCCGAAGTCGGTCTGAGCGCGAACCGAACTCATGATGTCATCCCCAATCTTGAGATCTTATCGGACGCTTCAAGTTCGTGGGCTTTGAACATACAGTCAAACGGTCTCTATCACTTCGAAGATTTCATCGATCTAGTAGCCAGCGTTGGCCCAGCGAAGTCGCTTCAAGATTCTACACGCCCGACCCGTTCGCGTATAATATAATATATTGTACAGTACCTCAAACACACAGTAAACAAACCACCGCGTGACACGACGCGGACATCAGAGGGGGAGGTACGCGAGAAATTCGATCATCAATCACCATTCGAAATCCCAATTTAGCCCAAGGTGTTTGAGCGGAAACTGTGGGCTCACGCAGTACACGTTCTGTAATGCGTACTCTTTCCTTGTGCGATGTCCGTGGGCACGGCCGATCTGACGATCAATTCGCTACACTTGTAGCAAAAATGCCTGAAGACAAGGTCTCTACATCAGAAATCTCTGCATCACGGAAGAAAAATTCCGGATATTACGCACGAGTTGCATCCGGGAGAAATGCACTATGACATGGGAAATATAAAGGCTCAGCGCTCAGCTCTATGCTCTTCGTCTCGTTACGTCCGACTTACAGATAAAAAGTTGCACCCAGAAATCTTTTCGCAAGGAATGTTGCACGCTAGCGACGTCATCTCTCACGCTCGATTATGGAGAAGTATGTGAACCTACTTGGGCAGAATTTCCAGCCCTGTTGCTGGACCACATGCCTCAGTTCCGAAGAGCCATCACATGAATGATTCGGCCCATTGGGAACGATCTCCTGCTGGCATTCCTTGCACCAGACATATGTACAACCTCCCATGGGGCAATGCAAGTTCCGCGCCTCGTTGAACCCCTCTTTGTCGAAATAACTGGATTGGCCGCACCTGTCAGAGACCCATGAGATCTAGGCGTGGTCATGGAAGTTCGATTTGAAATTGCTCACTCACCCACGGCACTGTAAAAGAATGAGAAACTCTACCATCTCCATCTCAACCCATGTTTCGTACTGCTCCTGCGTGGTACCAATCTCGAGTAATAGATTCCGCGTAACCTCTATAACAACGCGCACGCCCCGCATTAGCTTGGTTAATAATCACCCCGAAGCAAATAGAAGACACGTAACTCCCAATCGATTCCGGGCGATTGTTGTCCGGCTCTGCCGTACATGTTGGACACAGAACGGGGAAATGGCGGGACTCTATCTGTGACACGATGAAACCACGAACGCATTCCCTACAGAACGAATGTCCGCAAGGCTCGATGCGTGCGATCGATTCTTCTAGAAGCGTGTCCATGCAAACTCCGCAGTCAAACACATGTTGTTGTTCCGCAGAAGCAAGAAGTTCTGCGCGCTCCGCAGCCAACAGGTGATCCTCTTCATCAAACTGGCGCTGCAACATAGCAGCCAATTGGCGTGAAGAAAGAGAATTAGTTGGGCTTTCCATTGCCTCGCTAAGTGAGGACAAGGTTGGACTGCGCTGATGATGGTCATAAATCAGTTGAAATGATTCATCGGAACGACGAAGGAATTCACCCCAGAAGACCATGATTTGGCGTCAAATGGCTGACGGAAGGTCCAGAGTGGTGGTTGGGCTTCTGTGGGAGTATCGGGAAGAGACGTTGTAATGCTGAACCCCATTCTGGGCGGGAATAGTTTCGAGGCCATAGTAACTGACTATCAAGGCAGGCGTTTCGGGGAGGAAGGCAGCAACGACGAGTTGGTTGTGGGATTACAAGGGTATATAAGTGACTGTGTGATGAGACACCCTACAGCAGGAAATAAGCTTAGGGCCCCAGTTATCACCGCTCCTGACACGCCAGTACATCATTGCATAGGGGAGTTCGTCGGGTTCAGTGCTTGTCTATCACGAAGTCACATAAAAACAAGACTTGATGATCGTTTCACCCGAAGCCCCTACAAAGCTTCATAGAAGTCCAATGTGTGCCGCGTAAGGATGGTCCCCACTGGAGTTGGTACATCACTGCGGACTCCGTAGTACAATGCGTGCTCTGATCAACCAATGAAAGATATCTGGCGAAAGTCTGCGTCATATATAAGAGTCTGCTTCGTATCTATCGAGCCTGAGCCACGAGTGACTTCGCGCGTGATGTGAGGATGGCCGCGAGTAAGGGGTTAGGAAGAAAAACTGGTTACTGTACCTTTTCACGAATCGTATACCAAGGCTGGTTGCCTCGCTTAAGCTAAGCGGGGGTAACCAGCGAGGTAACCACGCGTGAGCTCGACCCCATGGTATACTATCACGTGCAGTGGGATTCAAAACGGCATAGAGATTCAAAATCGCATCGGGTGCTTCATCCTTGCAACTTTTTCTCCAAATAAAGTTCGGGATTCAATTCTACATATATGAAGAGTATGGATACAAAATTTATTCCAAGAAAAACGGTCCAGAGATGCCTTCGGAGCAAGGTTTTGAGGCCAAATCGGGGCAACTTGCCAAAAAAGTGACACTGCTGTTCTAAATGTCCATAAAAATTGCCATAAGTTTGTAAATAAATTGGAATAGCAAAGGACAACATATACATCAAGTTTCGCGGCCACTGCATGTTATCTCGTTGAACAGTACCATTGAGACTTGTGAGCGTGACATGTGAGCATGTCGATCAAGGCGAATTTCAAACTCAGCTCGTTGATCGCGTTTTTCGTCTACTACCATATGGATATGCCGAGTGGAGAATGAATCGGCACTGTGACAAAACGTGACAAAATGTTTTGAACAACTGGAATTTGGGTGGTTTGCACACCGGCTACTGTGCAACACAAGTTTCCCTCCAGTTTCTTCAATTAAAATGCTTGAGACCGATATAGTACACTATGTCCTATTTCCCATTGAGTGCCGACAGAGTTTTATGGAGTAGTTGTTGATTCCGAGCCACATTATTGCTGTGCCAATAATTGTACACTCTACAGTTTGTAACGGGAACCGAACTCATCCCAACCGCGCACACCCTCAACACGGCCTTTTCGGTACTTCGTTTGCAAGCCAATGCCTCTCATCAGATTTCAAGACTCGGTCGCCGGACTACTAACAGCCAGTGATGCTCTCTTCAAAGGTCCTAAAGACTTGAACCGTCTGCGTTTAATATATACATCAGCTCAACATAAATCAAACCACCGGCACCCGGCCGGAGGGAGAAGATACACGAGAAATCGTAGACTATTCGAAAACCATAATTTAGCTAAGGGAGTTTCGCAGAGACCGTGGGTTTCAGCATCGACACTGGCGCTTCATCTCCT
>WNFQ01000143.1_pt1 | contig 46082 bp, 39 predicted proteins | sample 5400171 | NCBI WGS metagenome assembly WNFQ01 (sample SAMN13153356, study PRJNA577476) | soil metagenome | isolation source: 20 cm soil under Madrone tree | place: USA:California | collected 2016-06-14
GAAAGAGATCTGTGTTATTGCAAAAGTCCTTTATTTCTTTCTCAACGTACTCTCCGAATTTGGTGTGATACCAGTCGTAGACGGGTGCGGCGAAGCCTTGTTTCTTTCGATCAATAAGCTCGTCCGGTATCACACCCCTTACGGCCTTCTTCAGAATATATTTGAGTACGCCGCTTTTGGTTTTTACCGCTTCGGGAATGCTCATTGCCAACTCTACGAACTTGTGGTCGAGAAATGGGACACGCGCTTCCAAGCTCACCGCCATACTCATCTTGTCCACACGCATTAGCAAAAGTTCCGGTAATCTCAGATTCAAATCGAGGTAAGTCATCCAATTGAGGGGCGATGGATCCCAGGCTTTTTCCTCGAACCGTTGTCGAATCGGCCGGAGGGCCTCCCAAGAACTCAGTCCTGCGAATTTCTTGCGCAAACGCGGGGAGAGCAACTGCCGCTTCTGCGAGTCGCTGAACACCTCCGCTCCACCCCAAAATACCGGCCGGTTTGACAAAGCTCTGCGCAGAACTTCACAAGAAAACTGACGGTCATAGGAGGCGTTTCGGCTGTGCTCCACGAGATTTAGGCCAGCAAGTCCCAAATTTCTCAAGGCGCTAGGAATTGGGAGCAGGTTGCTAAAGTGCTGTAGCCGGAGGGAGTCCTTCCAATACTTGTAGCCACAGAACAGTTCGTCTGAACCTTCTCCGACTTGACAAACGATGACGCCGGCGTCCCGAGCAAGCTTTGAAACGTAATAGACCGGCACGCAAACGGGGTCTGCCAGTGGCTCATCCTGATGTCGAATGATCTGAGGAAGAGATTCAAGTAGATCATTTTCCCGCAGCCGCAGTTCATGATGTTCCGCGCCGACCTCATTCGCCATCCGACGGGCGTAGTGAAGCTCGTTTCGATAGCTCTTATATTCTCGGTCATAGCCAATCGAGAAGGTCTTGACGGGCCGGGCTTCTCCTTCGGAAAACAGCGCTGCGTTGGTACTTGAGTCGATGCCGCCAGAGAGAAAAACACCGACCGGAACGTCACTGATCTTGCGGAGCTTAACGGAAGTGCGTAGCTCGGACAGAATGCGTTCGGCAATCTCTGCGTCAGACACATTCGTTAATGGTTGTGTGTAATCCCAAACATCCCAGTATCGGCGCTCTTGGACGTGACCGCCTTCGTTCACTCTTAACCATGTGCCTGGGGCGAGCTTCTGGATACCCGAAAAGAGAGTGTGCGGGGCTGGTGTCGCATTAAATGACAAATAGTAATAAAACGCCTGCTCATTGACACCACGTTCCTGCTGGTGGTCCTCCAGCAATGCCTTGATTTCTGAAGCAAATGTGATTCTTCCATGATGAATACTGTAATAGAGCGGCTTGACGCCGATTCTGTCACGAATCAACCACAGTTGGCGCTGTTTCGTATCCCACAGTCCAATGGCAAACATGCCGCGAAACTTGTGAACACAGTCGATACCCCATTCTTCGAATGCGTGCAGTATCACTTCGGTATCAGAATGGTCTGTCTTCCAGCGGTGTCCGCCTCGTCTCTCCAGTTCCGCACGAATATCGGCGTGGTTGTAAATCTCGCCGTTGAAAACCACCCAGAGTGTGCCGTCCTCGTTGCTCATCGGCTGCATGGCTTTTTCCGATAGGTCAATGATCGCTAGCCGACGAAAGCCCAAGCCAAGCCGCCGATCAGCAGAAATAAAGACCCCGGCGCCGTCTGGTCCGCGATGCGACATCACATCGCGCATGCGGGTCAAATACGGTGCAGAGACTTGGAAAGCACTGTTAGTAAAGGAAAGTACTCCGACTATGCCGCACATCAGCAAGCCTCCTCAAAGCGCGGTACATCCTGGGCACTCATCGAGGTTCCGACTGTTCGCCCCATGCCGCGATGATCCTCCGATTGAAACTCAATGTTGGGAGAACCCGATCGATGAAAAGCCAAGTGGTGGACTCGCCACAGGACCCGGGGTTAAGCGCTATCTGAACGGAAGGATTCAGAGTTTAGCAGCGCGGAACATCATAAGGGTACCTTGACCAAGGATGGTCTCGTACCCAAGTGTCACACCGAACGTGCGCACGGCCTCGACGCGGAAATCGCAGGCGTTGAGCAAGCGACGGAAACGCAACTCTGAATAGCTGTGTTTAGAATAATCGAGGAATTGAAACCAGCGCCACCGGCCGAGGTGCTTTGTGAGCCAGTATATGGTCAGCATCGGCCAGCGAGCAATTGGGTGCGCATTTGGAACTGAAACAAGCAGCAATCCTTGCGGCTTTAATAGTCGCCGGAGTTCGACCAAAGCAGCATGCGGATCGGACACGTACTCAAGCACGCTAGAGCATAGGACGCCATCGAAAGCGCCGTCCGGCAATCCAGTCTCGCAAATATCTCTAATCTGACGGAACTCGGTATTGCGGACAGGAATGCAATTGGCAATCATTTCTGCGGAAGCGTCCACCCCCAGAGTGTTGCAGCCTTTGGCTTCGGCGAGGAATCGAGTGAGGGTCCCAGTTCCGCAACCCGCGTCGAGCCAGTTCTGGCCTGCTAGGCGGCGAGCTGGCAGCAGTTCGTGAAGAATGTCTTTGCGGACGGAAAACCCTTTCTTTTTGTAATTGGACTCCCATCTCCGGGCACTCTGGGAGTAGAAATAAACTGCATCATTCATGGCTAGTCTCTGGATGCGAAGAGTAAAGTACTTTCCGAATCGTCTGAAGTGTTCGAGTTGTTTTTAGGTTACGAGACAGGTCTCTGAGTCACTCAAGAGCACTTTGAATACGTGCTTGTCCGGCGCACGGCAGAATGGCCTCGCTAGCGTCTTCGCCATCCAGTAGGCAACGAAAGAGGGTTGCCACTGCTCTGGCGCGGACGTCCCAGGTGCAGTTGCGAACCGCGTCTTGCCGGACCTGGCGCTCCCAGGGCGTATCGCGAGCAAGCGCTTTCTCAACGAGTTCTATGAATTCGTCGGGCGAGCGGTAGATTTTTACGCCCGGCGTTTGTAGGTACTCGTATAGCGGAGAAATGACCACCGGCTTCCCGGTCGCGAGATACTCGCGGACCTTGATGGCGCTGCCGTAGTTGGTGAAGGTGTTGTGCTGAACCCAGGGAAGCACACAGACATCGATGTGATTGTAATAACAAGGAAGCACCGAATAAGGCTTGGAACCGAGAAAATGGATGTTGGGCGCGGAGAGCTTGACCACGTTTGATTTGGCGCCGATAAAAACCCAATGCCAATCCGGCCGCACGCGGGCCACGTGCTCGATTAAGGGCACGTCCATGGTGTAGAAATCCGCAGCGCCGACGTAGCCGAGGACGGGACGAGGGATTGCTGCAATGTCTTCGGGTGTACAGCTGGCAAACCGCTCGAAGTCCACGGCTTGCTCGAGGAAGTAGCGGTGACGGGGCTCGGCTTCCTCATAGAGCTTGCGGCCGGAGTACATCACGACAGCGGCGCTCTTCTTCAAGTGGGCGTCCATGTCGCGGATTACGGCGCGCGAAAGCGCGCTGTCTTCGTTGACATCGTATTTGTCAGAAACCTGATAGACCAACAACTTGGCGCCGAGCGAGTTCACGAGGTCGGCGGCCGTAGGAATGGCGACCCATACGATTGGACGCCGCATATTGAGAAAAAACATGACCAGTCGGAGCTGCAGGACAACCAGGACGCGATTCAAAGCGCGTACGGCGGGCGAGCCGTACAGCGGCACGTTTATCGGCGTCATCACCCATAGTCCCTCTGGCGTCTTGCGCAACCAGCGCAGATAGCTCCGAAACTTGCGACGAATTTTGTGGAAGAAATCCGGATTGCCGATCGAAGGCAGGCCCATGGTGATGGAGTTCACAAACAGTACGCGATTGTAACCCGCCAGTCTTTTAAGGATATGGTTCTTCGAATGGGGATGGTGGTACCACCAGTCCTCGCCCCCAAAACACACGATTGACTGGTCAGAGAGTGGGTAGTCGGCAGACGGCAGACCTACTGCGAAATCCCCTCCAACCGGGGCCGTACTGCTTGTGGAACGCGTGAAGTTCATTGATAGCCACCTTGAGCGACCGCGCCGCGAATCTTTGTTTCCCTTAGGGAGTCGGGTTGGCTGCTTTCCGTGTCTGTTACGTCGGCCCACGAGATACGCGTGGTAATGCGTACGGGAACTGCGGCTCTTCCCCAGATACGCACCTTCACTGCTGGAACCGTTACGCCGTATGTAGAGCTAACGAGCGATGGCTGGATTGCCCCCTGAAGCCCAGCAGGTCCCGTGATCGCGAGCTGAACCTGCGGATCGCCGAGTATGCGCCATAGAATCCCGTTTTCGGCCGAAGCAAGTTGTGCGTTTCGATCGGGCGCAAGTTGAAGATTGAGCTCGAAATCGTGAACGCCATGGCCCTCAAGTTCGTCTTCAATGATAAATGCCCGTTCGTCGTCAACAGCGCGAATGGTTCGGGTGTGGGTTACCCCAAGGGAGCGGTATCCTTTATGTGAGGCCCGCAGGAAGTGGCCCTGAGTTTCTCTACCTTCCTCAATCGGACTGACAGTTGCTTCGTTTCCCAGGGTGAATAGCCCAAGCGGGCCAGGGTAGATGCGATTCTGTTCCGTGCCATCGATCATCAACGTGTTGTGTGCCGCGGTGCTACGGAATCTGTTTCTCGTGGCTATTTCGCGCGTATAGCAGCCTGTACCCGAGTCACAGAGGACTTCCTGGCCATCCACTCGCAAGACGAAGCTGAGCTTGTCATTGTGCGTGTGGCTGCCTTTCCCAAAAATCCCGTTTGGAATGGCGAAAAACAGCAATTCAGCTGACCTATGTTGCAGAACACCAATTCCCGACTTCGGAAGAACTTTGATGGGACGCGGCGAGCCATGGTTGAGCTGAGGTTCGGAATAGGAAGTTCGTGTGATGTCGGTGAGACCGAACCACGCAGCATCGTCACCGGCGCCTGCGCTTACACCGAACAGCCGTTGCCCCAGACCGAGCAAGCGGGAAACCCTCAGTGAATTCCTTTCCGCAACCGGGCAGTGGACCATCTGCTGAAGATCGTCAACTAGCAGTTCGCTGCGGCCATCGTCGCAGTCGCCCACGTGTGGTAATTCGCTGGAGGTGCTAGCGACGGTGTCGAGGAACTGGAACATCATCCTAAGGCGCTCAACGAACGCTGGTGCAACCGGAATCGAGGCCTCGCTGCGCATCAGCAGCAGCGCGGTTGTAAAAAGCTGCGTGATCAACACCTGGTATCCGGTGGACGCTTCGTAATCTCCACCATCTTCATACACCTGCCGTGCCATTTCGGCTTCGATTCGCCGCCTATATTCGCGACGCCTCGCCGCCATGCCCTCGCCTTCGAGGAACATTGAAAGACAGTAAAGTCCGACGACGTTACTCAGATAGTGATTGCTGCTCAACAAGTGCGAAAACTCAATGTTTGCTTCGATGTAGAGCAGATGCTGTGCGAGGGAGCGGACCACGGCCGCGAGCCAAGGTTGCTCTTCAGGACGCAGAGGAGAAAGTAGACTCAACAGGAAGCAGATGCTCATGGCTCGCAACGCCGCTTCCATCGCTATCGTCCAGTTCACCCCCAGGGGAACTGGATTTGACTGAATCCAGTGCGACAGAAGGTCCTTCGCTGATTGGCGATACGAGTTGTCGCCCGTAAGAACGTGCGCCTTAGCGAGGACCGGCAAGAATTGTAGACGCGAAAGCTCATACGGAACCTTGACGTCTGAGCCGTCGTGCCGAATACACTCGCGACACTCGCGCTGCACATAAGGCCACTCCGTTCCGGATTTAAAGTCGAGGTTCCACTTTGGGCGAGTTCCGAGTTCCACTGTGCCATACCCGAGGAACGGATACCGTCCAGTCCGAATCTCATCCGCGAAGGTGACAATCAGCGCTCGGCTATCCTCTCCGAGAGTACGCAGGCACGGATTGTAGTAAGGAACATTTCGGAATTTGAGATGGCCGGGACGCTCGAGCCGGCCAAGTATCCGCTTCTTGTTCCACTCTCTGCGCGCTCGCCACAAGATCTCGCGAGCGACCAAGAGCGGCGATTCCCGTTTGAGGATCCTTATGAATCGCATTTGCATTCAGGCTGACAAAGAATTATCTACTTGGGGTACGCACACCGCTGCTGGACCTCGTGCGTAGTTACGTTTCCACACGACGGCAGAGACGATTAGAAAAATTAGGAAATAGCAAACAGAGGAAACGGCTGACGCCCCGGTTATCCCATAGCGAGGAATGGCCCAGAAATTCACGGCGACGTTAACAATTGTATCTACGATCCACGCGCCAACGATGATCCGCGGAAAACCCTCGCTATTCAGCAGTTGGACCATCACAGTTTCGATTCCTAAGAAATATGTTCCTGGCATCAGCCAGGCAAAAGGGGCAGCCGCCGGGAGGAAGTTTCGCCCGAATGTGATGGAGATGATAGGCCCCGCAGCCAATGCGGCAATCACGACCACGGGCAACATCAGCACTGCCGTGACAAATACGGCTTTGTTTGCCAACCGCACTCTCTCTGCCTTCTCTTTTGCGGCCGAGAGCTTGGGAAACAGGAGCGACCCCAGTACGACAGGAAACATCATTGTGTTCTCGGCGAGGACCTGACTTATCGAATAGTAGCCCGCTTCCGTCGCGCCCAGCATGTACTTGACCATGAGCAAGTCAATTCTCAGCACAAGAAAACCGAAGAATAGAATCATATACGCGTTAATACCGGTGCTAATGCTCTGACGGAAAACGGCCGGCGATAGCTGAGGAGGTTCCATCGAAACCCGCCTGAGGCGCGAAAGAGCCCAAAAGAAACTGAGCATTACGGACGACAAAGTCATGCCGAAGAACAGTTCCACGGTGCCACGGTGGACCAAAGCGGGGACGCAGATCAGCGCCAAGGCCAAAAGCTTGCTGCCGCATTCAATCTGGTTGTAGGCTCGCACCTCGTTAACCCCAAGCAGCAATCCCTGGGTGAGCAGGTAAGCGAGACCGACCGGGACTGAAGCCAGCGCTAGCAGTAGAAGCGAGCCGTGGACCGGTGAGAGCCTCGGCCAAAAGACAAAGACAATTCCACTTAAGGCCGTGACGACACAAACCACAAAGACAACCGCTAACGTATTACCCATAAGAGCCGGCAGTAGCGCCCGGTCTTTTGCAACATAGTAGATGTTGGAGAGATGCAGGCCAAGATTGGTGAACTGCACGCCGATGGCGCCCACGGCTGCGGCAACTGCATAGAACCCGCGACCAGTAGGACCTAGCTCACGCGCGATCATCACAGCAGTTGCAAACGTTACGGCTACCACCAGCAGGCGCGTGCCGTAGGTCTCAAAGACGTTGCGGCGAAGCTCCGTGCCTGCAGCTAAGCGCCACAGTTGAGCTGAGACAGCTTGTACAACAGTCTTCATCACAGATACTGGTTGCCAGTAAGCCCGATTAGGCGGGAGAGCCCGCTGGCTCCGCACAAGTCATCGTGCTAGCTCGGAAATTGCATACTTGACGCATCCACTCGGCCGTCAGCTGCATTCCTTCTTCCAGGCCGTAAGTATCCTTGTGTCCCAAATCACGAATCGCCTTCGAGACATCGACCTTCTTATGCTTCGTGGTCAGGATCTCCGAATCCTGATATTCCGCCAGACGCGGATCGGCGCCGGTCACTTTCAGCACTACGTCGGAAAGCTCCTCGATGCTGTGAGAGCAGCTGCCACCAATGTTGTAAGTCTCGCCGGCCTTGAAGTTGCCGACAATGTTCGCCAGCGTAGTGACCGTATCCTCCAAATAAGTGGACGTACGTGAATGACCGCGGTACACGGTCCAAGGGAGTCCGTTTAGCGCACAGTACAGGAAACGGCAGTTCACACTGCGATACGGACTATAGTATTCGCCCGGCCCGTAGGTATTGAACAACCGCACGATCACGGATTGAGTGCCGTACTGCTGAGCCGAATTGCGGATTTGCATTTCGTTCACCCACTTTGTCATGGCATAGTCGTTGAGCTGTTTGATCTCATACTCATCCATGACGCTTTCCACCATGATTTCGGGCCAGTCACCGTAAACTTCAGATGAAGAGAAGTGAATAAGCTTGAAGTTCAGCCGCTCTTGCATACGAATTACGTTCTTCGTGCCCACGGCATTTGTCTTCCAGAGGGTTTCGTAGAAGTCTTCGCCGTTCCAACGGCCGAATTCAGCCGCGCAGTGATAAACATAGTCGAAGGGCCCCAACCGATCAAACACGCGCTCCAGTTGTCGAAATTCGCCCACATCGCAGCGAGCGTACAGGGGGTCGCGGACATCAGTGCGAATAGAAAAACCAACCTCATCCGGCTGATGTGACCGATCGCACGAAATTGCGTGATGTTGCCGCGCCCGCAGTTGGCGAATCAAACCACTACCCACCGTGCCGAGACCCCCAGTTACGAGAATTCTCATGGATTTCTCCCTAGAGCTATATTTACATTCAGTTAACTATTGTTAGCTTTATTTTGAGCCATGCGGTGCTAAATCAGCTTTGCCCCCGCGTCGTTTCGAAGGGCAGGTTGCCGCGCCGCAGAGGAATTGCTGCGCGCTCCCTCCCGTCGATCGGTTCCGAGGGCTAGGTCTGTTTGAGAAAGGAGTCGGAGCGCGTTTTGACGCCAAGTATGGCTCCGCAGGGCCGCAGCGCGCGCATTCCGTCCCAGACGACTACGGAGTTCTGGCCTACCTGCCAGATGTTCGATCCCGTTAGCTAATTCTGTGTCGCTGCCGGGTTTGACCATCCAAGCAGTATTTCCATGACTAAGTACGCTCGAAAGTTGATCCATGTCGCTCGCCACAATGGCCTTTTCCATCGCCATGTATTCAAAAAGCTTGGTGGGGGAGCCGAAGAATGGCTGGCCATCCGAGTTGGGAATTTGAGGAGACACCAAGATGTCTGACGCATCGAGATAACGGGGAACACTCGTGTGTGGTACCAAGCCGGTGAAGATCACTGATTCTGAGCCTTCCACCCTGCTCAGCGCTTCCTCGGTTTCAGCGCGCAGCAGACCATCACCTACCAGCATGAAGCGTAGATTCTCGAACACAGGCCCCTCATTGCGCCTCTTCAAAAGAGAGGTTATCGCGCGTGCGAGCACGGAAAGGCCGTGATAGTAGCTGAACGAGCCTGTGAAAGTGACCAGGGTATGGTGCGGGGCCAGTCCAAGTTGCTGTCGCACTCCCTCTCCGCCACAGGCAGGACGGAACCGTTCTGGATCAACAGCGGCCGGGTTAACTATAATCCTCTGTGCGGGATAGCCGCGCGCCAACAACTCGTCGCGTAATGCCTCGCAGAGTACGACTATCTGAGAGGCAGCCGCGATGGAGACCCTTTCACAAAGGCCGAGCCAGGGCCGGAACCTTGCCGGGTCCCAATTCTTTGCCAGCCACACCTCCGAGCCTTGGTATTCGAGAACTAGGGGGATACGAGTCAACCACGAAACCAAGGCACCAGCGAGAACAAACCGCCCGTGGCGCTGGTACAGCAAGCGTGGTGCACGGCGCCGGATTTTTTTCCAAATGCTTAGAGCAAAGCGCAGATTATAGGAAAGTGATTGGCATTCGCGGAAAAGATACAAACGCCGGCGGCTGGGGATAACCTGGACCGGGTAGTAGTCAACCGAAAGTTGGCGCCCGGAAAAGATTTCGCAGCTCACCGGTTCGTTGGCCAGCCCGGACAAAGTTCCATTGAGATAGCTCATCGCACCGCCCGCCGTCGCCGGCTCAAACGATGGATCAAGCAACGCGATGTCTAATTCACCGTCAATGCGCGGTCCGAGATTTCTTTGCTTTCTCACAAAATGCAACAAAATGTGAACGCCTATCCATGTGTAAGCGAGAACCAAGATATCGAAGAGCGCGCTTAGAAAAACTGAGGGGACCAGAGTCCCCAATCGCCAACGCGTGCAGGCTCTTAATCTACCCATCGCGTCAACAAGGACCGTTTCACGACAGCGATGCACGAATCCCGAGCAGAGGAATAGCAAAGGCTCCCGTAGGTCGAACAGAGAACTCGAGAAGATGACCAGTGCTTCGCCCTGCATCGCGCGCAACTGCCGAATTTTTGTTTTCCAGCCCCCCTCACGGAGACTGGGTTTCGAGAGTGCGATTATCGGCTGTCCTGGGTAATGCTCAGTGACAAACTTCTGCGCATCGTCCGGCTTTCCGGAAAGCACCAAGAGATAGATGGGCTTAAGTTTAGTCACCGTTGACTCTTGTTTTCGGCTCATCGGAGAAACACAGGCCAGGAGATTTGGGAGGGCGCGTTGAAAGCTTCGTCAGACACCTGCACTTCCGCGGGCTGTATTAAGTTAGGCTCCGTTAACACGTACTTGTAAGAGACCGCGATCGCCAACACGTACCACAGGTTCAGGGGACTATAGCCCGAAGATTCAGTGAGCCCGGTGATCCAATACGAGAGAAACAAATAAACGTAATATTTCCACACTAGGCGCCCGGAACTGGACAACTGACGCAATTGCCACATTGCCACCAACAGGAGAACGTGCGTCATCACGTATGGCACAAAGCCGATGAGGCCAGTCTCCGTGAGTACCTCAATCAGGTTGTTGTGTGGCCAGTCCAGCGAAGACACGCCCATGTAAGACGCCCTGTAACGCGACTCCCCCATTACGAACTCGTGGAAGTTCCAAAATCCCACACCCAACATCGGGTGGTCCACAAACACTCGAAGGCTTTGCTCGAATTGCGCAACGCGGCCGTACACGTTCTCTGAACTGCTACGCTCTTCGACCATCGATTTAGGCGCTAATAAGGGAGCGAGAAAAATCAGCCCAACAGAAGCAAGGATGAGCGCAAAGCGCCAGGCCCTGCGAGTCGTCCAGCGTTCCCAGAAGGCATCGATGATCAGCGCGAGAAAGAGCGTGATCACGACGGAACGAAACATCGGCATCAACGCCATCCCCAGCGCCGCTGCCAGCCCAATGTAGTGAAGTATCCTGCGACTCGTACTCAACCTGGGACCAAGGGTTGCACGGAGGAAGAGGAGGAAGAAAAAACTGACAGCACCCATCAGGGCGAGGGCGTCGTTGCTCTCAAACGGCCCGTTCGGCCGGGGAATACCTCCTGCATAGAACATTACAGAACCTCCAACGGGCAGCAGGTCCTGTCCTGTAGCGACTTCAGCGGCTGCTACAGCCGCGCAGATGACTGAGGAGATGCAGACGGCCGTGTGGAGTGCGGGGAGCCGACGACGAATATCGAAGCGTACAATGACGCACCAGCCAAGCAAAACCGGTAGCAGGAGACCATCTATCAGTTCGTGCGCAGCGTTCAGAACGTTCGACGATTTTCCAAGAGTGGCGCCGGCAACCGCAATAAAGGCTAAGAAAGCGAGTCCGGTCCGGCGCAGCGTCCTCGGCACTTCGATGAGCGTACTTTGCTTGGCGAAAAACAGTCCGATGAACGCGAAGAGGATGGCCGCCCGGTCCAGCGTCACGAGTGAGTGCTGTCGAGGAAATGATAAGAAGTAAGGGCCGAGCGGGAGAGCCGCGGCCCAGCACAGCAGTATTCTGTCAATTCTGCCGCGAACCACCTCACTGACCAGTGCGAGGAACCACAGGGCCACGCAGCCGCCAACAACTACTAAGCCTGCCTCGGGCACGAGGATACAGCCAGCAACCGCAATCGCACCCACGAGGACTAAGCCGGCTTCCAACGAGAAAGTTCGCTGCTCCGCCGGTATAGATATGCCGCTAAACATAGAAATGAAAATTGTGCCGTTAGCCTAAAACAAGCTCAACCAGATCGAATGAGAAGGAACTGACACTTGCAGAGCTCTCGTCAGACACATGCACACTTTCCGTTCGTGCCAGAGTGTTGCTGCTCCGCGTCGCATATTTCGGGAAGCGGCGCGTCGAGCGCAGTGGAAGGCGCGGACTTCATCAACTGGATGACCTCTCCAGTGGCAAGTGCGTTGCCAACCAGAAAAGTCGCTTCGGTCACCTCTACAAGTTCTTCAAATGAGATGGGCGACGGTTTACCGTCGCGGACCGCTTCGATTGTCAACTGGAGTTCCCGACGGTGGCCCTTGTCTTGCGGGCTCTTGAACTTTTGGACTTTCCCGTCGCGCGCAAGTTCGAGTGTGCGGAAATCGTGCAGCTGCGCGATCGCGCCTTGGCAGAACACCTCGAAGAATTCCTTCGGGATGCTGGGGTCGCCGTTAGCCAGATAGAGCAGATTGGCAACAGACCCGTCGGCAAACTTAAGCGTGACCGCGATGTTATCCGGCGCGAACTTCGCGCCGTTCGGCAGGCCTGATGCAGTCACGTTTTGAATAGGAAAACCGATCACAGAGCGCGCCCAATCCACAAAATGACAGAACTCTCCGACGATGCGGCCGCCCTGGGCGTGAATCCAATGGTCATGCGGAATGAACCCGGCATTTACGCGCACGTGGATCATCATGGGCTCACGACGGCCGGCGAAGAACTGGCGGATTTTCTCGGTGAACGGTGCAAACCGGCGGTTGAAACCAACCATCACAAAGGGGGCGCGGCCAGCCTGCAGCTGCGCAGCATGCGCCTCTTGCAGTTGAGCCAATTGTTCGCGATCCACCGCCAGCGGCTTTTCGACGAACACTGGCCTACCGGCGTGCAGTGTCTGGGTTGTTAGCGTTGCGTGAGTATCATGACGCGTTAGGATGAATACTGCATCGACATTGGGGTCATTCAGCAGTTCCGAGGGTTGTTCCGCAGTCTGAAACTTGAAAGCGCGTTGTGCCGAAGCAGCGCCCGCGCCCGAGGCGGTACCTACGGATTGCAGGCGCACGCCCTTGATGGACTGCAGATTTGGAAGGATTACGCTCGACGCGAAACTGCCGGCACCTATGCAGCCGACCCTCACTTCTTCACCAATGCGATGCCGCGTTGCTACAACAACGGCCGACATGCTCCTCTGCGGCACAGCGGACGCGCCGTTGTACTCCAAGATGACCGTGTACAGGCCATTTTTTAGATCGGTGAATGCTTTCGCGCCCTCTTCGATAGCGTACCGGTGCTCGAGGAGCGGTGTAACCTCAATCTGCCCCGCCGCGAGCAGATCGAGAAAGGCTTCCATGTTGCGCCGCTCGGTCCAACGGACATATCCGATGGGGTAATCGACCCCACCTTCCTCATACTGCGGGTCGTACCTACCCGGCCCGTAAGAGCGCGAGAGCGTTAGCGACAACTCCTTCATATACATGTTGTTGCGCGACACTCCCATGCCTACGGCGCCGACCACAACCATGCGACCGCGATCGCGCAGAATTTTGGCCGCCATTTCAGCCGGCTCAGCTGAGTCGGTCGCGGCGGTCAGGATGGCAGCATCGACACCGTACCTGGAGAACTCCTTGATACTTGACGCCAGCTTCGGGTCAGTGGCAACCACCGCGAGATGTGCGCCAAAATCCGCCGCTCGCTTGACGCGCTGGGGCGAAAGATCGATTGCCACAACCCGGCATCCGGCGGCGCGGAGGATCTGGATCGTCAACACCCCTACGAGCCCGGCACCGATTACCGCAACAGTTTCGCTAATACCGACCTCGGCCTGCCGAACGCCTTGCATCGCGATGGCGCCAATGGTGGTTAAAGAGGCCGCGACCGAGGATACGTGCGACGGGATGGGTACCGCGAGATTTCGCGGAACAAAGTTGATCTCAGCATGGTTGGCGTAGGTGCCACCGCCGCAGGCGACGCGGTCACCCACGCGGAACTCATGTACGCCATCTCCAACGGAAATTACTTCGCCAGCGCAGCTGTATCCTAGAGTCGTAAGTGTATCCAGCTTTGCGTGCACCTTCTTGTAGGCGGCTTTCACTCCATTCTGTCGTGCGTACTCGAGAACCTGCTTCACGAGGTCGGGACGTGCTTTCGCCTTGGCTAGGAGCGACTTCGCGCTTAATTCAAGGGTGGCGCGCTCAGTGCCGGCGCTGATCGCAGAATACTGGGTTCGCACAAGGATCCCACCAGGACGCACCTCTGGAGCAGGAACACTGTACGTGGACACTTCCCCTGATTTTCTATCCGTCAAGAGCGCAAGCACTAGTTCCTCTGATTGGTGTCCGGCATCAATGAGCTCACAGCGCGGGCCCGAGCATTTCCTCTTGGTGCGCACCTGCTTGAATGATCTTGAATAATGGTGAACTCACGGTATGCGCCAGATCGCTATGCCAGTCGCCATTTGCAGGATGGTCTCAGCTCCCTTTTTTGCCGCACTTTTGCCGGCGCTGTTAGGAACAAAGACAACATCGTCTGCTTGCAGTTGTGGATCAGGAGCCTTTGCAGCCATAATTTTTCTGAGGGAAAGCGGAACATCTTGCGGACCCTCAGGAGTCTTGCGGATGAGCCTGGCCGAATCCAATTTCGCGTTCGGGTTGGTCCCCTGAGCGAGGGCGATGACCTTCAACACGGTAATATCGTTGCCATTTTCCATAACGAAACCGCCGGGCTGGTGGACGTCGCCGACAACGTAAACGACACCCGCTTTGCTTACGAGAATGGTGTCTCCCGGCTCGACGCTGACATTATTCTCCATCGACTCCGGAGCACCAGTCATAAGCGGCACGCGAACTGAATGTTGCGGATCATTTCGGCGCGTAATCAGCACGTAGCGGCCAGCTTTCGGGGTAGTACCGCCGGCAGCAGATATAGCGTCGTACAACTTCCTCGAACCCAGCAACGGATAAATCCCAGGTTTCTGTACTTCGCCCAGCACCGAGGTCCCTTGCGTTGCGTATTCCTTCTCGAAGACCGTAACGTGGGGATCGTTGAAAAGGCCCTTTTCAGTAAGCTTGTGCGCGATCATCGTTTCAGCTTGCTCCACGGAGAGTCCGGCCACAGGCATAGTCCCGATCATCGGCAAGGAAATCTCGCCGCCAGAATTGACGCGCACATCAGTTTTGAAATCGGGCATGCCATACAGGCTAACCTCGAGGAGATCGCCAGCACCTATCAGCAGGTCTGGCGGCGAGCCGGTGCTGCGCGCCGCAACAACTGAGGTCTGAGATGCAGACTGCGGGACCTCTGCACGAACTTCAGATGAACTGACACGATCTTGGGCGAAGCCACGGGTCGATGCCAGAGCTAAGAACGCAAGCACGGCGAGAGGGATGGATGTAGACTTCATGACAACCTCCATGGTTCAAGAACACTAGCGGACGCAGCAGCACCTGGGGATTCAGGTCGCTCCATTGCAGCAAGCCCCATTGGGTCCCGTAAGTATTCAAGGCGCACACTTCCACGTAAGGCTGATCAACACCGCGCGATTTTCGGCGAGTCGATACCCCGTGTGGCATTCCGTGTGTCAACGACAAGCTGTGCATCGCGTACAATGGCTGGGTACTCGTAATCGGAATGATCCGTGATGATTGCTACGCAATCGTACTCGCCGATGTTGTCCAACGGAACGCGTTCCATCTGCAGATCGTAATGACGTCCCTTGAGCAGCGCCGGGAAATATGGGTCGTTATAGTTGACTATCGCGCCTTGTTGCTTCAGCAACTCAATAATGGTGAGTGCCGGGGACTCGCGTAAATCATCGACATCCTTTTTGTAAGACACGCCAAGGATTAGTACGCGCGAGCCGTTCAGCGGCTTGCGCGCACTGTTCAGCGCCGTCGAAATCGAGCTCACAACGTGGTACGGCATGGAAGCGTTAATCTCGCCAGCAAGCTCGATGAAGCGAGTTTGGAAGTCCCATTCCTTCGCCTTCCATGAGAGGTAGAACGGATCCACTGGTATGCAGTGACCACCCAGGCCGGGGCCGGGATAGAAGGGTTGAAAGCCGAAGGGCTTCGTCGAAGCAGCGTCGATGACCTCCCATACGTCAATTCCCATGCGAAGGCACAACAATTTCAGTTCATTGACCAAGGCGATGTTCACGCAGCGGTATATGTTCTCAAGCAGTTTTGTCATTTCCGCTACAGCAGGCGTGGAGACTGGTACGATGCGGTGGAAAATGGCTTGATAAAGAGTGGTGGCAAGCTCGGTCGATTTGCAGCTTAGCCCGCCGACAACTTTGGGAACATCGAACCGCGCGACGGTGTTATTCCCAGGATCTTCGCGTTCAGGCGAGAACGCAACATAAAAACTATCGCGCTCGCCGGCCTTACTTTCGCGCTGTGCGCGAAACCCATGTGCATTTCTCTCCAGAATAGGCACCAGGACTTCTTCCGTGGTTCCAGGATACGTGGTGCTTTCCAACACGATGAGTTGGCCTGCCCGCAAATGAGGAGTAATCGCTTCTGCCGTATTCCTGATGAAACTGAGGTCAGGCTCGCGTTGCTCGTTCAGTGGAGTCGGGACGCAGATGAGTATCGCATCCATGCGGCTGATGTCAGAATAGTCTGCCGTAGCTGAGAACCGCTTCGTGCGCGCGAGTTGAATTTCGCTGGAAGGCACGCGGTATATGTAGGACTCGCCTCTGGAAAGCTTCTCTACCTTCTGGGCGTCAACATCGAAGCCGGTGACAGGAAAGCCAGCGTCCGCGAAGAGTAGAGCCAGCGGCAAGCCGACATAGCCGAGCCCAATGATCCCGACGTTTGCGGTGTGGTTCGCAAACTTCAATTCGAGCGGTTCAAATTTCTCCGCGCGCAAGGAAATGGTCGTCTGTGTACTTACTGTCATAAGTCTTACCTCCGCAGATGATCAAACAGTTTCCGTCGAGTACGTGAGTATTTCTTGGAGAGTGATTACCGTGGCTGGAGAAATTTCTGTAGTCGACGGCACCGCCCATGCGGAGCGCGTCAAAGTGGCTCGATGTTTCGGTTGACGTGATGCATCCAGTGATCTGGCGCACAACAACTCGCGGGCTCGCATACCTCTGGGCGATGGCAATCGCAAACCGCTTGATTCCTAATCACCCCGGTCTGCAGCAAACCGGGATTCCGGTTGCCGGATTCGACTGACCTGAGTCTGCCTTCCTTCACGCACATCTTTCAGAATGGCAAGCAAGAGACAAAAGGAGATTTGAAGTCCTCACGCGCCTTCGCCGAGGCATTTTGACTGACCCTTACCATAGTAGCCGTAATAATTCCGGAACTGTGGCGAGTTTAGATCTTCTCCATTCAGGACGAAACCCGTAAGACGTGCATTTACCTTGAGGAGTAAATCCTGAGCGCGCAAGAACTCCTTTTTCGCGACCTGCCCAGCGCGAATGACCAGAATCACCGAATCCGCCTCGACCGACATGCGAACCGCGTCGGTCATCGCCAGTATGGGCGGGGTGTCGATGATGATGTGGTCGAATTGTATCCGCCAACGGTCTACTAAGTCTTTGAAGCTGGACACCAGCAATTCGGTATCTTCCGACACATTGATTGGCCCCGCCGGCAGGACGAACAGATTCGGTACATCGGGGCAGCTCGCTAAAACTTCATCCAATGCGGCGGGCTTCCGGAGTAGCGTACCCAACCCGGTGATAGCGCTCAATCGCATGGCACGGTGAACGCTGGGCCGCCGGAGGTCCGTATCGACGAGTAGCACACGCCTTCGGAGTCGCGCGAGCGCAATTGCCAAATTCGTGCTGACTGTGGTTTTACCTTCCCCCGGAAGTGAGCTCGTCACCAGGATCACTGCCGGGTGAGCCCGGTGCGAAAGCAAGATCGCCGTCACAATGGCTTTGTAGGACTCCGCGGCTAGCGACATTGGCTGAAGTGAGCTCACCAACTCGGGCTTCACGCTACCGTTCGCGTCCTTGAGTTGGGCGGACGCGCCATTCCTGTTCTTTGCTCCCAGCAATGGCACAACGCCCAGTGAAGGCAGCGGGGACGCAATTTCTGCCTGCTCCAGAGTGATGATCTTTTCGTTCACCTTGGTCAAGCCGAATGCCAGGAGCACGCCACCAAACATCCCGAACAGGAGAGAAAGCGCGAAGTTTCGCAGAATATTGGGCTCGGTGGGCAGTCTCGGCGGTCTTGCGGGATCGACAATCCAGATGTTGCTCGATTTTAAGCTGGATGAAATGCTCACTTCTTTCTGCTTCTGCAACAGATCTTCGTAGAGCTTCCGGTTTGTCTCGAACTCGTGTCTCAGGATGTCAGACTGGATCGCATTTGCGTTCAGCTTGTCCGCCGCCTGTTTCTGCATTTCCAGGGCGGCCCGCAGCATGCGTTCGCGTTCAAGTGCACTTTTATAGTCATAGGTTATCTGCTCATCGATTCTCCTGACTTCGGCATCCACCGATTGCCGCACCTGAGCAATTTGCTTCGACAGTTCGATTATCTTCACATGTGCGGGGCCTAGCTGGACTGACGCTTGCGCCATCTGGTTTTCCAGGTCGGCCAGTTGTGCACGTAGCTTGGTGACGAGGTTGCCGGGCTCCAGTTTTGCAATGAGCTCCGGCCGCCCCGAACGCGCTAATCGGTAGTTGACTTCTTTCTGGACCCTGTCGGCTTCCGCTGCCGTAAGGCCCCGGTTCAGGTCGTCCAGCTTTGCGGTCACAATGTTCTGCTTGTCGTCCAGACCAAACATTCCATTTTCTTTCTGGTAGTCGATCAGCTTCTGCCGCGATTGTTCCACCTTGCCTTGCAGTTCTTTCAACTGGCCCGCAAGGAACTCAGAAATCTGAGTACTAGCCTGAAATTCACTCTTATAATATTGGTCGACATATGAATTCGAAAGCTGGTTGACGACATCGGCGGCTAGCCGTGGATCTGTGCTTCGGAACCGAATCTCGATAAGCCGTGTCCCCTTCAGCTTCGAGATCTTCAGGTTCTTATGGATCAATTTCACCAGCCGTTCTTCGTTGCCGGACTGTTCCGCGCGGCCGGTGAACTTCGGGTTTTTGTCGAGGTGGAGATCGTTAATGACCTGCATGGCTAACGCATCGGTCTCCAGGATGCCAATCTGCGTATCAATGGCCGCGCGGTCTTCTGGATCTTCCACAAGTGACGTATCCATACCCTTGAATCCCAGCACGCCACTGTCGTTCTCACGATGAAATACCACTTTTCCGACGGCCTCGTATTGCGCCTTCATGAGGAGCGATGCAGTTACGACAATCAGGACAACAAGAAGCGCAAACGTGACGATTGTCCGCCAGCGATGTTGGATGATGCGCCACAGGCCTGCAAGGAACATTTCTTCCGGCAGGTTTCCTACCCACTGGGCATAGTCGTTTGACAGATCTGACTTAGATCTTGACGCGATTCGCGTAGGGGTTTGCACCGTCACAGATTGGTGCGAACCTTGGTTCAGCAATTCAAAATTTCTGCTCATTGTTCTTCGCCTTGACGCCGGCTGGCAGCATTGGAGTTAAGGCAATTCACAGCTCCGCCCTTTGAGTCACATGTACCCGGTTCAACGGAAGTTATTCTCTGCCCTGGTCTGGGAAAAGGAATCGGGTAAAATAGCGGTATTCAATGCAGTACAAATCATGAAAAATGTATCGGGTAAAAGCCTGCCTCGGATGGCGGTGGTTGCTCTTCATATTTCAGATTAGTTCGTACACCAACCGGCCGCCGTCAAGAACGGCATATGCAACTCGGGCCTGATCGTTTTCGGGTCCTTCGATCACCCAGTTGTTCCCGTGACGCACCAGCTTCATCTGACTCCGCGCTCGCCACCACTGATTGATCTCTCCTGGAAGGGCAATCCAGATCTTTCCCTCCGAACGCAAATCAACTAGATGGGTCAGCAACGATTTATATGATTCTCGTGTCCGTGACTCCAAAACGTAGTCGGGGTGAACGATGAAGCTGGCCAGTCCGTGCTTTTCCATGATCTGCGAGATTTGGCGCCTCCAATGATCGATCGAATACTGCTTGAGGATATAAAATAGGGAATAATCCTGGGTTGTTGTGACGGGCAACTCCAGGATCTTGCCGATGAAATAGGGCATCACGGTGCAGCAGCCGCCGCGTTGTGGATCCAGATGTGCAGCATTGGGTACCGACATGTCGTAGGAGAATTCGAGCGCTCCGTACCAGGCAAGATTTCGATAAAGCGCGCCAGAGCGAAAACCGCGCGCGCCAAACGCACGGCCGTGTTGGTTAATTCGGCGTACGCGATCGAAGAACTTTGCCTCGCTGGCAAACAACCGCCCGTCGTGGTTCAGATCGTGAACATTTACTTCGAAACCCCTCGAACGGATGCTTCCAATAAACGCTTCGCTAAGTGCGTAACGTACCTCGGGAATCAATTGAAATGAACTCTTTATGCCAAAGTTCTCATCGATGTCCATCAGTGCCGGACAGAAGTCGCGGCCTTTGACTGCTTCCACGTCATGAGTAACAACCACGCAACTTGGAAAACCCTTGGGCCAAAACCAGATGAACGGCACTCTTTCTCCTCCGTGGGCCTGCACGCAGAGACGGAGCATCATCTCGTGTACTTGCTCGACGGTCCGATCCACAGGCCAGCGCGGAAACCGAATGGACCTCCAATCGCCGAGTCTGAGCTTCTGGAAGTGCCGGCGCACGCCCACACCTAGAACCGGCCGTGCGAGGTAGTACAGCTTGTTAGCGAGCCCTCCTGACAGGAGCGAGTGTCTTGCCGAGTTGCCGCAGTAGCGCTCAAAACGGAGATTGTTGACGACCTGATCGGGATCGAAAGACAGGCCTACCGCACCGCGTTTCACCACGGCATCCTTCAATGCGTCATGGAGCTCTCCATCCGGGCTGGGGTGTACTTCCCCTTTGCTGATGGAGCCATAACAGATCGCATCAACTCCAAACCGGAAATGACCCAAAAGCCCCAAAGGTTCGCCATCTAGAAAGCAACAGGCGAATTCTTCCGGACAGCGATAGTAATCGACGAATGTTCTATTCATTGGGTGGGGCTAGAGAATCGGAAGGCGCGACGATCGAAGTTGGGCAAATCCACTAATGCCATCGTGCCACAGAAGAAAATGCTGGTCCCGATTTGATGCACAGTGTTCCTTGATAAGGAAGTTGACCATGCAGAGTATTCGCGTTGTCCTAGGTCTTTATGGTCCCTCTTGGCCACGGGGGAACTGCAACTCTCTGCGGTCTCTCGAGCGCATTTACAGCCGGCCGACCAACGGTGCCTCGGCGTGCGCGTGCCACGCACTGGGAGACCGCGCGCGCAGCGAAATCGGCTCCCGCAACGAAACGCATGAGTGGCCCGTAGCTCCATACCGCCGGAGCGCCTAGAAAGTGCAGTCCGGGAACTGAGGATTCAAAGCCTCGCCCAAGAACCGGACACCCCCCAACAATGCGGAGCGCAGACACTAAGGAGGTAGAAAGAAATTCATACTTTCTCACGTCTATGCGATAACCAGTGGCCATCAACACGTGATCTACAAGTTCATGCGAGCCATCACTGAACCCGAGTTCCACTTGGTTTCCGCGGGCGCTTGCCGAGAGCACAGTGAGGCCGGTGGAGATGGTCACATCGCGCAGGCGAGGCTTCAGCCACCCTACACCGTTCGGGCGAACCGACTTAGCGCGCCAGGAGTCCTGAAGCCATCGCGGAATCATTCGGTAGAGATTCGGACGTGCAACAGCATGGCTGACCAACGCCGGCCCGACGTCTGGCCAAGCGTAGAGGACCGCACCGACGGGCCGGAACGTATGCAGCCACGGGCGTTGCCACGTCCAATGAACATTGCTCTCACGAACCAGTAGTTCAACATCTGCCTGGGACTCGTGCAGGAGGGCTGCCGACTCGAGAGCACTCTGCCCGCCACCGATGACCACGACTCTTTGTCCGCGAAAGCGAGTCAAGTCCCGCTGCTCCGAGGAATGCGAAGCCAGGTCTCGGGGGATGCCTGTAAACTGAGGTGGTCGGACAGCAAATGGACCGATCCCTCCAGCGATAACGACGCGCCCGCATCGTACAACCTCCCCATCCGCCAATACCACGCGGAAGCCCGCTGCGTTCTTTTCGATTTCGACAACCTGTCGCCGCTCCAAGTTGGGTACGGCGCGGGACTGAAACCAGCGACCGTAAGCCACGAAGCGTTCGATTGGGATGGGCCGACTCACATGCACGCCGGTCGAAGTTTGAAATGCGTCGATCGTCATCGACCTGGTGGGATCAGACAATTGGGATGCCTCCCAAGGAGATCGCAAGCACATGCCCTCGGGCATATTGCGATCCCAAAATGACATGGTCTCCCCAAAAACACGCACGCTCACACCGTACGCATTCAAATGCGCGGCCACTGACAATCCATAAGGGCCAGCGCCGACAACCACCACGTCAGATGTCGCTTTCAACTGTGCGCCTCCGTATCATTAGATTTCCTAATATCGGAATGAAACCCACATGCCTGCACCATTCGTCGGGCAGCTAAACCAGAACTCTCACTTCTCCAAGGAGGGATCGGCATCACGCGACGGCCCTCGAAAATTCGATTTCTGATGCGCACTGAGCGGTGGCTTGAATGGAACCCTGAATGTTTCCGCAAGTATCAAGCGCCCCTCACGATTTGGCATTCGCTCATGCGAGCCTGCCACCGCTGAGCACCCTTTTGCCGAGCAAATACGCAAGAAGCGGAATTTCAAGAACTCCAGGCACGGGATCATCAGATGCGTAAATTGCCGAGGCGACCGGTGGCCGGATGGAGCGTAGGTATTCGCGCAATGACAGGCGGCCGCGAAGGACTTCGCGGATCGCCGTGGGCGCATCCGTGCTCATCCGCACCCAACGCACTCCGACCGCTGCCTTCGTCACCGGTATCGGTTCGCCGATCGTCAGGAGCCACAACAGATACGGATAGTCCACACCCGCGGGTCCGCAGAGACTGTGCCAGCCCCAGACACGTGGATTGATGTCCAGCAGCTTAAGCTTCCCGTCACGCAGATCTCGTTTGAATTCAACTTCCACGATGCCCGTGTATCGCAGTGCCTCGATGACACGAACCGCGGTGGCTGATGTTGTTGGGTCGTCGACCGTCTCAACGAAAGTGCTAGCGCGCCCAAAGTCCATGGGGATTTGCCGGGTCCGTCTCGCGGTAAGTGATGCGATCGCCTGCCCGTCCTTGCACAGTGCCGTGTACGAAAACTGCGATTCCCCTCCGCCCGGAATGAGTTCCTGAATCATCAAAGCACCTGGGTCGACCAGCGTCTTTGCCTCGTCGTACCGGGCGAGGAGTTGCTCTCGGTTATCTATGCGCCAAGCTTTCGATGCCGTGAATCGATTGAAGCTGCTGCAATAGGCGGGTTTCAGAATGACCGGGTACGGACACTCGCTCGCCGCCACCTGTTCCCCGGTCGCGGGGTACAGGGTCCATGGGCGGTCTACACCTACTCCGTCTGCAAGCCGATAGGTGAGTCGCTTGTCATACAACCATTGCAGCACATCCCATGGCGGGGTCGTAAGTTGAAAGTGTTCACCAAGCGTCTTGTGGTGGCGCGCAACGAAGGCGGCGCCTTCATCACCCGTGGGAAACAGTACCCAATCACGAATACTCTCGCGATCAGCCAAGTTGACAAGGAAATTCACCTTTTCTTCTTCATCTTGACTGGGCCAACTTAGCGTTCGGCGGTTATAACGGGATAAAGTAGCGAGCAACTGGTCTCCGTGCTGCAGAACCCACACGGGGATTCCGTGACGTCCCAGGCTGCGCACCACCGCGAGCCCGCGATAATCTGCGTCCATAACCAGGGCTCCGGCGCAGCCCCTGGAGGGAGACGCTGATTGCAATGGGGGCGAAGCCGGCTTCACATCCAGATCTATTGCCATACCTTTACCCGTATCTCAACGTCCCTGCTAACCAAGATGGCGGTAGAGGATTCGCCCACTTGCCGCCAGAAATAGGTCCGGCATACATGCGAAAATCGGACCGGCAACTTTGAGCTTCCACTGGTCGCGGCCGTGTGCAATCCGGCCTGGCAGCCGCCAATACGTCAGCTCCATGCGTTGCGAGCCCCAACGCTCTTTAAAGGTGATCAGTCCCGCGTTGTCGCAATCTGAGCGGCCGAAGTCAAATTTCTGGACTCCGTCCTTCTTCGCGTCCTGAATTGCCCTCCAGAACAAGAACGGCATGGCGCCCATATTGTGAGCACTCGCGTCAGAGCCGCCATATTTATAGACCATGGTGTGGCCTTGTCGCAGCGTTATGATGCTGGCGATGGGACGGCCCGCTTTGGAAGCAACACGAATTTTGAGTCGGTCGCCAAGGCACGTAACAACGTTCCGGAACCAATTAATGGGCTGCGGCGGCACTCTGTGCCGCCGGCGCGTTTGGACAAAGAGGTGATAAAACTTATTCAGAAGCGTATCCGACCTTCCCTCCTCGTAGAACAAAGCCTCGCGCTCGGCGCGCCGAATCTTTCTCTGAATCGAATCCTTTTGAAGCCTCTTAAAGAGTTCCCCGAGTTCGGCGTGGAGATCCAGTGCGTGGAACCAGTACGAATTGTTCTTTTGCAAGCCGGTTTCTGCCACCAGGTTTGCACTCAGCGGGCGAAGCTCGATGTACTTGAACTTTTCTCTGCCGAGTGCACCTTGCAGAGAACCAAGGATTTCTTTGCCTTCCTCGGGGCCTTCGACGAGAGGCTCGCAGTGGTCGGTAAAGGGCAATGAGACCATTCTGTCTCCGGTCAACCAACTGCTAACGCGGCAGAACACGATTCCATTCACCAAGGGCGTTCCCGGGGCGGAGGTCGTGTAGACGATCGGTTCATATCCATAGGTACGGCGTAGCACCTCCAGCCAGCTAGGTGTATGAAAAATGGAGCCCCGTGGATGTCTTTCGGCAAAGTCCCCCCAGCGCGAATCGTGCAGCGGATTCAATGTGTAAACTGCCAAGGCAACCTCGCATTTACGCTATGAGTTGGGCGAGAACCTATGCGGCTGATGCTGTTGAAACTTGGATCCAAGTGGGACCAGACCGCTTCTTCATACCGCTGACGAAAGTCCTGCTGTCTGCCTCGTTCCGTTCGGGCGTACAGGAATCTGCTTGGGAAGCGTCAGCATGCCTCAACCAAAGCTGCAGAATCGGGAGTTTCTGGAGATCTCACCGGCAAGTCCGATTCGCATAGCAGCGTAGACATTGCGAGAAGCATCCAAGCCTGGGCCCATCTCATGTATGGGATTCGGATCGTAAAGAAGCGAAGGACGCGATAGTAAAAAAAGCCCCGCTCATCCCACATGTGATTCATGGCCCATTGGAACACCGAGCGCGCCAATATGACATTGCCCGGGTCGAGTTCTTTAAGCGCAAGCAGCGTGATGATACTTTGCGCCACGCAATGAATGTCCACCGGATACGTGCAGTTATGAAAATATCTGGGCGCGCCGTCCTCGCGGAAAAAGTGGGCTCGGTAGAACTCGAGCCCGTGCCGGATGCTCGATTCGAACTCCATTGTTCCGGCATAGCGGCCAATAGACCGTAGCGCGCACAGGTTGTAGCCTGTATGGAAGTTGTCAATCCATCGTTGTGACGGCCCCTCCCCGTAGTCCCACGAGCCGTCTGCGTGCTGCTTGGCGGCCGAGTAGCGGGCAACCCTAAGCGCTGGACCAAGAAATTTCTTTTCGCCTGTGAGCTGGTACACGCGGCATAACAAGGCCGCACCAAGGAAATTCGCGTTGGGTACCTGATTCTTGAGTTCAGGAAGAGGATAGCTGAAACCGGCGACCGACTTACCGTCGGTCCAATAGAGCTCGTCCAGGATGTACTCCGCTGTGTTCATCGCCATGCTCAGACATCGCCGCTCCTGGCGTTGCTCATAGGCATCCAGAAGCGCGTTGCCCACGAACGTCGTACACACCAGGTTGGGCGCTCCTGTTGGCACTACAATCGTGCGTGTCTGCCACGGAAAACTGTATCCCCAGCACCAGTAAGGAACTCCTTGTGACCGAAGCGCGATCAACCGTTCGATCATCGGCTCGACTAAGTCTCCGGTCTTAACCATTCCGATTCTCGAAAGCTTGAGGAATGCCGACAGAAACAACGCGATGGCTTTGGGATTCTGGGTCTTTGGAATACGCAACAATCTGCGAGTATTGATTGGACTTCGCTTCAATGCCTGGGTTAAGAGCAGCCGAGGGAGTCTCGAGTTGAGGAATGGCAGGGCGGCAAAAACATGGCTGTTCACCGCGTCGTACGGGTCGTACCCCGCCCAATCGTTGGCCTGACAGTAGGCCAAAAGCTTCAGGATCTTAGCTTCCAGATGATTGCCTATAGCCATCTACACGTTTAGGGACAGGAGTATCGGTGTTCAAGCGGCACGGTATGCGGTATAAGGGATGGTCGAAAGGAAGTCTTTTCGCAGTGCCTTCGAACCAAAATGTCAATGATGCGCTCACCGGCCCGTCCGTCCCAGTTCTTTGGCACGCCGTTGTCTCTGTTGCCGCCTAACTGACGGCGAATAGCATCCTTGATGGCGTCTGTTTTCGTCCCCGCGATCGTATTTGTCCCACACTCAATCGTGACTGGCCTTTCGGTGTTTTCTCTGACAGTGACGCAGGGAACGCCAAGAATTGTTGTTTCTTCCTGGATGCCGCCCGAGTCGGTCACGACCAGCGAGGCATGTTTCATCAAACAAAGGAAGTCCAAGTAACCCAGCGGTTCGGTCACGATCATGCCAGGACCTTGTTCATTCGCTCTATGTTTCCCCGCACTCTTTCCGAGGCTGAATTCGAATCCGAATTCCGTAATTCGCCGCCGGGTTCGAGGATGTACGGGAAATACGACGGGGCAATCCGTTGCGAGTTCCTCCAACCCCGCCATAATGTTCAGAAAGACATCCCGATTGTCCACATTGGACGCTCGATGTAACGTCAGCAGCGCATATCGGGTGGAAGAGTTGGCCTCTCCGTTCTTTCTTCCCTGGCCCAGAAACCCTAACTTCTCCAAAATTGTCGATGCTTCGGCTTTCTCCTTGAAATGGAGAAGGGAGTCGATCATGGTATTGCCGACGAAGTGGATTTTATCGGCCGAGACACCTTCATTACCGAGATTCTGAAGCCCGCTCTCTTCCGTCACGAAGAGCAGATCAGATACATGATCGGTAAGAATGCGGTTAACCTCTTCGGGCATCGACCGGTCGAAGGAACGCAATCCCGCTTCCACATGGGCGATCACTGGCCCGGAACCATCTGAGTCAAAGGAAATCTTAGAGGTAACCAAGGCGCAAGCAAGCGTCGAATTCACATCGCCAACAACAACCACGATATCCGGTTTTTCTCCCAGCAACACTTCTTCGAACTTCTTCATAATTTCTGCGGTTTGGGTTGCATGCGAACCCGAACCTACGCCGAGATGAATATCTGGCTTTGGAAGATTAAGATCATTGAAAAAGGACCCGGACATGAGCTCGTCGTAATGTTGACCAGTGTGGACAAGAATGTGCCGGATCGTTTCCACTTGTGGTTCCGGCCGGCCGGCGTAACCTGCCACTAACCTCTCATTGTGCGCATTGATTGCTGCGATGATCGGTGCGGCCTTCATGAAATTGGGCCGCGCACCGACAACAGTCAGAATCTTCACTGACCCAGCCTCAGACCGTTGCATCTTCCAGCCTCATCTTCCGACTGCACTTCGCTCCGTCGCCACTTCCATGCCGCCTGAAGGCACGTGTTGTGACTCCATACTGGCGACCATTTGTTCCACAATTCTGCTCAGAGCGGCGGAATTGCTGTCCTGCGGCCTCGTTGGACGCCTTCTTCGCACCGGCAAAATCCTAGTTTGCAAATCTTCAACGCTTTGGAGCAGCGCTAGGCGGCCTGTCTTGCTCAGGTACTGATCGACAGCGCCAATCTTGCCACGAAAAATACTGTAAACGGGGACGTCCAGCGACGCGGCCTCCCTGTTCATCGTGCCGCCGCCGCTGATGACAAGGTCCGAATGCCAAATCAGGTTGAGACCGTCCACGACTTTTTCGGGAATGCGCATCTTGCCGGCCGAGAAAAGGTCAGGCCAGCGCTCCCTTAACCACATCGCTTGCTTATCATTTCGAGGAAGCACCACCAGTTGCAGCTCTGGCTTCTTACTTAGATATTCAACTGCCGCTTCGAAGAGTTCATCGCTTTGTGGATTGTGATAGTGAGCCTCACGCGCCGGCGGACGCATGGTCACGACGATATCGTCCTGTTGGAGCCCCAGTTGGGACCTGATACTCGGATCTGGAACGAACCGGGGGACGTACACATCTTCCTTGATGCCCGGGTATTTCAGGTTTCGACTCGGACTCCTGGGAAGCGTCGCCTCCGGAATCACTTCCGGCCGCATGTGCCAGGTGGGATAGATGAGCACCCAAGGCGTTGCAAACTCATAGTCACCCAGGAAAAAAGACGGAATCCGGCAAAAAGTAGACGCAATCAATTGGGAGCGAGAACAATGGGATACGGCTAAGTCCGGTTTTTCCCTCAGGATCGTGGGAATCAATTCCAATGCACGAAGGCATAACCCTGTAAGCTTGCGGAGTTTGCTTTTTCCTGAGTGATGGCCGATCAGCTTGTAGTTCAGATGAAAAAGATCTGCCAGTTCGCGCACCTGAAAACAATCGCGCGCGGTGACCACGACCGAATAATTACGCTTCTGGAGTTCTTCAATGATAGGCGCAAAAAATGGAACGTGGGGTGAGTTGTCCAAATCGATCCAAATTTTTCCTTTGGCGCGCGCCGCGGGACATCTTTCTATCTTTGTCGGCTTCGCGCCCGGAGTTAATGCCTGGATCGGGGTTTTGGAATTCATGGCGGAATTCAAGGGTCGATTCCCCTGGGAATTGTGAATCGTCTCAGTCAGCATGGCCCTCAGCCGCTGCGACTGGCTCCAAATTCGGATTCCCGGTGCTGGCAGTCACTCCCAAAAGCAAATTAATCAGTTCTTCCACAATTACTTTCTGCTGCTGAGGTTCGAGCTGCGGATACATTGGCAGCGACAAGATCTCTGTCGCTGCCTTTTCTGTGACCGGAAAATCTCCTTCTTTGTACCCCATCGTCGCATAGGCCCTCTGAAGGTGAAGAGGCGTCGGGTAGTGGATCTGCGTTGCGATGTTAGCTTGGGCGAGATGCGCCTGAAGTTGATCCCTATTCTTTACGCGGATCACGTAGAGGTGATAGACAGCCTTGTTTAGGGGCGACTCGTGCGGGAGGATAATTTTGTCAATCTGCGACCGAAACAACTCGCCGTACCGACGCGCACATATGCGGCGTTTTTCGTTCCACTCTGCCAAATGCTTGAGTTTAGTGCGCAGAATCCCAGCTTGGATTGCATCCAATCTGCCGTTATATCCCTCTATTTCGTGGCTATACTTTTGCGCCTGACCATGGTCGCGCAGCATCCGAACTTTTCCTGCGAGCTTTAGATCGTTTGTCGTGACTGCACCAGCCTCGCCGCAAGCGCCCAGGTTTTTTCCAGGATAGAAGCTGAAAGCAGCCGCCAAGCCCATTGACCCCGCCTTTTTCCAGCGACCCTTTTTTCGAGAATAATAGGCAGCCCCGTGAGCCTGACAAGCATCTTCGATCACAAACAAGTTATATCGTTCCGCGATCTCCAGGATGGGGTCCATGTCCGCCATCTGGCCGTACAGGTGCACGGGGACGATCCCCGTAACTGGACTTCTCGTCTTCCGATTCAACAATTTTCCAGTCCCGCGGTCGAGACTGCATTGCGATTCAAGGTATTCGCGGAGCTTTCGCGCATCCAGGTTGTAGGTCCGCTCCTCGACATCCACGAAGTCCGGCCGCGCGCCGGCCTGGGAGATAGCCTCGGTGGTCGCGATAAAAGTGTTTGGAACTGTAACAACAGTATCGCCCGCCTGCACTCCTGCGGCGATCAGGGCAAACCGCAGTGCGTCTGTGCCGTTCCCTACGCCCACGCAATATTCGGCTTCGCAAAACTGCGCAAACTCCTTTTCGAACTGCTCGACCATCGGTCCGCCAACGAATCCGGCGCTCTTCAGCGCCCTTCGGAAGATCGAAACCAGTTCCTCTTCCAGTTCTACGTGCGGAGTCACCAGATCTAAGAAAGGGATTCTGTGGTTGCCGTTTATGACGCTACCCTCAGTTCTGGCGCAATCAAGCGACGCAGCTTTGCTGGATTCCCAGCCACGATGGCATTGTCAGGCACGTCGCGAGTTACCACACTGCCTGCACCGACTAAAGCATTTTCGCCGATGATTACATTCGAAAGAATCGTCGCACCGGAACCAATAGAGGCACCCTTTTTCACCAGCGTGGGCACTACTTTCCAGTCCTCTTCGGATTGAAGCTCGCCTTCCGAATTGGTGGCACGCGGATAAGCGTCATTGATGAAGGTTACGCCGTGGCCCACGAAGACGTTGTCTTCAATGGTCACCCCTTCGCAAACAAAAGTATGACTCGAGATCTTGCAATTCTTGCCGATTCTGGCGTTCTTCTGAATCTCTACGAAGGCGCCTATTTTGGTGTGATCGCCAACTTGGCACCCATAGAGATTGATGAATTGGGAGAGCTTCACATCCTCTCCCAACTGCACATCGGGAGCGATACAGGAGTACTTATTCATAGGGAGACGACTCTTCCTCGCCCCTGCAGCGATTGATCGGCCGCTTCCAGAATCTTGACCACCCGCAGACCCGCTGCCCCATCGTTCAATGGCGTTCGGTCGTTCAGAATGCAGTTGATGAAGTATTCAAGCTCGACCTTCAGCGCCTCAGTCTGTTCGATTTTTGGCGCGTAAACATCTCCAGAGCGATAGCTGACCAGCAAATCGTACACGCCTCGCCCGTTCGTCATCTGCACGCCTTTATCGTAGACTTTGATTTTTTCATCGGCCTCGAGATCGTTCCACACCAGCATCTTTTTCTCGCCGCCGATCAGCGTCTTTCGAACCTTGACCGGAGAAAGCCAGTTCACGTTGATGTGCGCAATCACGTCATCCGGAAAGTAGACCGTAATGAAGGCAACGTCCGCCAGACCGTTCAAATGCCTCCCGCCCGTTGCAACGACGGCTTCCGGTTTCGCCCTGATAACGTAATCCATGATGGACAAATCATGGGGCGCGAGATCCCACACGACGTTTACGTCGTGTTGGAAGAGGCCCAGATTCACGCGGGTCGAATCAAAGTAGTAGAGATCCCCCAAGGTACCATCGTCGACGAGTTCCCGGATCTTCCGCACTGCCCCGCTGAACAGAAACGTGTGATCCACCATGATCTTGAGTCTTTTGCGATCCGCTAACTCGATTAGCTCCTCGGCTTGTTGCGGCGTCGAGGTGAACGGTTTTTCGACAAACACGTGCTTGCCGTTTTGCAAAGCCGCTTTGGCCAGTTCGAAATGCGTCCAGACCGGAGTAACCACGGCGATGGCATCGATTTGAGTCGAAGTCAGGAGCTCCGAGTAGTCTGTCGTTAGTTCAACACCCGGATAAACTCGGCTTACGCGTCGAAGTGCGTCTGAATTCTTGTCGCAGATTGTAACGAGTTCGCAATTTTCGAGACTCTGCAGATTCCTGACTACGTTCGGGCCCCAGTAACCGTAACCGATGACACCAACACGAACGAGAGCAGACGGACTTTGGTGCGCGTAGGATTTCACCCTCTTGGAAATCTCCGGCGCAGCCATTCGTGGAAATCCATAGCGAACGGGATCTGTTTGGGTTGCCATTTAAGCACTCTCCGAAAAAAGCCTAGGTATTGCCGTTTTCGCCCGCGTTCTAGAAGCTGCTGACTGTCAACTCTTGGCGTGAAGGGTGAAAACCCGACTGTGTAGCGAAAGCGCCTCAGTAGGCGCCTGCCCCAAGAAGGACAGCCCTTGGGGTTCGCAATAAGATCTTGATATCCAACCAAAGCGACCACGTTTTCGCATATTGGAGATCCAGACGAACCATGTCGTCGAATTTGAGCCTGCTGCGACCGTTCACCTGCCACAGCCCCGTGATTCCTGGCTTAGCCTCCAACACGCGACGCCGATGCCAGATCTGATACTCATCCAACTCATAAGGGATTGGCGGGCGCGGACCGACGAGAGACATGTCGCCCTTTAGTACGTTGAAGAGCTGAGGAAGTTCGTCGAAGCTGCTTTTGCGTAGAAATTTCCCTACACGGGTGATACGCGGGTCGCTTTGAATTTTGTAAACGGCATTTTGTGTATGGCTAACTCGGGCCGGATCCGCTTCTCCAGCGATGAACCGCTTAACGTAGTCGCGGTGAATGCGCGCATCGTTGTCGCACTTCATCGATCTAAATTTCAAGAACGTGAACCGCAAGCCGTACCGGCCCACCCTCTCTTGCTTAAACAGGATTGGTCCCTTCGAAGTAAGCTTGATGGCCAGGGAGATGAGCGCTAAGAGTGGACAACAAAGAATTAGAGCCACAATACTTCCTGCGATATCCATCGACCTCTTCACAAAACGAGAGAATTTCCTCTCCTCATCTCTCTCGAGCAAGTCCGGATAAAGCTCCGTGTTTGCCAATCCGCCAAGACTGGAATTGTCCCCCTTCTCCGGGAAGAAGTGGAAAGAGATGTGCAACTTGTCGAGCTGTTCTGGGCTCAACTTGGACCGAAATGACGTGATCACTTTGGCGGACATCAAGCTCTCCAGTGCTTTCCAGTTCCCTTCGCGGATCTCCGCGAAAATGACGCCAAGTATGGCGCCCTCTCGATACCACCCGGCAAGGTCCGTCTCTCTCGTGGAACTGGAGAGTGCCGACACTATTTCGGAGAGCGTTTTTTCACTTTGATTTGCCTGGAGAATACTTTCTACATACACAAGCATTAACAGAAAGCACCTGCCAGAACGTTCCGCTCTCTTCCGTTCCCAGCAGAAAATCCTCCGGAACACGTCCCCAGCAAGGACTTCGTGCCGGCGCCGGTTCGAAGAGATACGCAGTCGCAAAGCGAACTTGGGGAGGCTAGGCGGATCGGACATTTCTCTCAACCCATTTACCATCAAGGTGCAAATCCTTCTATTTTGAAACGTATGAGGACTTGATTGCGCGTCGAATTCTCTAAGATCCACCGTGCACACATGTCGGGGCGGAAATGGCGGGCAATCCAAGGAGAATCGGCTTCACCGAAGAGAATCTGTGGAAGCCACCGCAACTCCCACTCGAGCCGCGACATAGCGAAACAGTTTGTCGATCGCGAACAGGCTCTCTCCTCATTTCAAAGGATTCAGTGGAAGTCGAATCTTTTGTCCCACCTCCAGGCGGTCCGGGTTTCTCAATTCCGGATTGAGCTTTTGGACTTGTGACAGGACGACCTCGTCGTAGCGCCCCAAAGTCGATACACAGAGGTTGCCCAAAGTGTCTTTCGGTTGGACCACATAAGCGAAAAAACTTAGCGGATTCTCATGGGCACCAGTTTGCAGCAACTCATGGGGTTGTTGGTCGGCCCTGGGATCCATCACGCGCTGTGCCGGCCGGGACTCGGAGTCAGTAGTCGCCGAAGTAGTTTGAGTAACCTGATAGATTGCCGCCGACGGTCGGAACGTCCCTGCCCCGTTCCGTACTCCAAAGTAGATCATCAAACTGCCACAGACAAGGGAAAGAACCGAGGTTTGAAAAAGCCGCCGTCTGAAAAGCTTGTCTGTGATCCAGGAATAGAAAGACTGCAACGGAGGCCGAAGACCGGGAGTAACCTGTGGTACCGTCTGCCGATGTAGGACTAGGGGTGTTGGAGCATGCGGCTCCAACGACAGATCTACCGCAGCTTTTCGTATGACTTCGGAAGTAATTTGCTTCTGCTGGGTGGCGCAACCCAATGACAGAGCATTGAAGCAAAGATTGTTTATGAGCCGCGGTATCCCCCGGCTGCGCTCCGCGATGAGCCCGAGAGCCCCAGAAGTGAACAACTCAGAACCACGGTATCCTGCCACTTGTAACCTATGCCTGATGTAGTGAACTACCTCGGCCGCTGGCAGTGCGTCCAATCGCGCTTGGATAGCGATCCGTTGACCTAACTGGGTCAGATGCGGACCGGACAATCGCTGCGCTAGTTCAGGCTGTCCGGCGAGAACAATCTGGAGCAATTTCTTCTCTGCTGACTCAAAGTCTGAGAGCAAACGCACTGTCTCCAGGACGGCATCAGTTAAATTCTGGGCTTCGTCAATGAAGATTACGACTGACCTTCCTGCGAGGGTCTCGCGAAAAAGGAATTCGTTAAGCTCTGAGTGCATCCGGACGAAATCTTCGCCATCGCTCTTGAGACCCAAATCGTTCATCAGGTAGCGGATAAACTCCCGGGAATTGCATTGCGTCTGGAACAGGAAGGCGCTGTGGACATGGCCCCTCCAGCGCTGCAGGAGCTGGAATAGAAGCGTAGTCTTGCCCATCCCCGGCTCCGCGACAAGAGAAAGAAAGCCGCGATTCGTCTCAATCCCATAAAACAAGGAAGCCAGAGCCTCCCGGTGCCCGGGGCTAAGGTAAAGGTAGCGCGGGTCCGGAGTTACTCCAAACGGCTGTTCACACAATTGATAGAAATTCAAGAACATCGGTTCTATTTGTCATTCTCTGAAGATGACGCAACCGCCCGGCTAGCCAGGGACGATTCGACTTCTTCCCGAGGCTCGGCCTCCGTTCTCGCAGATAGTTTGCTTTGGGAGAGGAGCATTTCAATCGCCCTCTGGCTTGCCCAGATAACCTTGCTCGACATGCAGATGGAACGGATCAATTTGGATTGGCTAGGGTTGCCGTTGATCGGTCGAGCTGGGCCTGAATCGCAACAGGCTTTGCCGTGTGTACGCTACTTACCCAGCTACGATCAAGTTCAACTGCCACCGAGCGCTGCAACAGGCTTACGGATAGAACGAGCTTCATTCCGGACTTGATTCTGACAATGATTCCGGTCATGCCGCGCAGAGGTCCCTCTTCAATTCGCGCTACGCGGCCGACCTGCAGGTACGGCCAAGGCATCGTCGAAAGGCCATTCTTTACGACACGCTGAATGGCAGCGATCTCTTCCTCCTCGACTGGAATGGGTGATTTGCCAACCCCGACGATTTGGATTACTCCCGGCGTCATCAGAACGGGCAATCGGTTCTGAGGGTCCATACGGCAGAAGAGATACCCAGGGAAGAGCGGCACTTCGACTTCCTTTATGCGATCGGACCAGCGACGAGTGTATTTGCTGACGGGCAAGAGGCACTCGTAGCCTGCGTTTTCCAGTAGCAAAGTCGCAGTTTTTTCTCTGCCTGTTCTGACCAGGATTGCGAACCAAGGCCAGTGTTGATTGTGAGAACCCATAGTGACTCCGCTTGATAAGCTACCGCCGTAAGAGTCCCAAAACTATTCGGGCCCTTGTTCGGCGCAGGCTTGGGTTTCCCCCACAACTCGGCTGCCAGCCGGGACCAACTTTCCAGCCAAGGAGGAGTCCGGCCCGTGTGCAACCGTAGCGTGATCGGCAGCCCTTCACAATCCGGTCTTAACCTTAAATAGCGCAGCGGATTATTCCCGAAGCCATCGTGAGATTATTCTTCGTCGTCTTCCCTAGACGTCGGTCAAGTTGGGCAGGTCTTTTTGAAAGATCTCTGCTTTGGAACAGGTGGCTCTCCTGACCTGGGCAAACATGCTTTCCGCACGTCGCGGCTCGCCCGCTCTCCATCACAATTCACCACGAACGTCCCGATACGATATCACTCAGGTACTTTCCTTACTCCAATTCCATAATTCCACTGATTGCCTCCCCGGCAAGGGCCTGACTATTCTTAGGAGAACCCGGCGCAATTATGAAGAACACGGTGGACATCCCTTTGACTCGGCGCCATGCTTTTTGATTCGCCAGCTTATTTCCTGTTCCTAATACCAGTCGTGCTTCTGTACTGGCGTCTCAATCATCGCGCCCAAAACATTTTCCTCCTGCTCGCTAGCTACTTTTTCTACGGCTGGTGGGATTGGCGTTTCCTCGCACTCATGATCGGCAGCACCACGGTGGATTTCCTGATCGCTCAGAAGATCGCCCCCGGCCGCTCGGACCCCCACCGCAAGCAGTGGTTTATCTTCTCGCTCGTCTTGAATTTCATGATTCTGGGGACTTTCAAATACTTTGACTTCTTCGCCGGTTCTTTTGCAGGCGCACTAGAGAGGCTCGGAATTCACAATATCCCGGTGCCCTTGATTCACATTATTCTTCCTCCGGGGATTTCGTTTTACACGTTTCAGGAAGTCGCCTACATCGTGGACGTCTATAAAGGTAGGATCGCGGCTTCCAGGTCTTTCTTCGACTACGGTCTCTTTATCAGCTTGTTCCCTCACCTGATTGCGGGCCCGATTCAACGGCCAGGGCATCTGCTTCCGCAGGTCCAGAAGGAGCGCACTTTCGACCCTGACCGGTTTTTTGATGGCCTCATGCTGATTTTCTCCGGCCTCATCCGGAAATGCGTGGTCGCGGATAATTGTGCCGTTCTGGCAAACGCGGTCTTTGGCGGTCAGTTCGGCCCCTCAAATTTCTGGCTTGTGCTGCTCGGAACCTATGCGTTCACATGGCAGGTTTATGGAGACTTCAGCGGTTACAGTGACATCGCGCGCGGTAGCGCTCAATTGCTGGGCTTCCATTTCATGGTCAATTTCCGCCAGCCTTTCCTGGCCAACCGTCTTCAGGATTTCTGGCGCCGCTGGCACATCAGCTTGAGCACCTGGCTCCGCGACTACTTATACATTCCACTTGGCGGGAACGCGCACGGCCAATGGAAAACTTCTCGAAATCTCTTCATTACCATGGTTCTCGCTGGTCTCTGGCATGGCGCAAATTGGACGTTTGTCATCTTCGGCGCCATCCACGGGGTCGTCTTGGTCGTGGAGCGCTACTTCTTTCCAGCCAAATCGGGAGGCGCGGATATCCCGCAAACACCCATCGGATTCTTCTCCCTCTGGACTCAGCGAATTCTGACTTTCAATGTTCTTTGCTTGAGTCTGGCCTTCTTCAGGGCGACCTCGCTCACTTCAGCGGTGGAACTCCTGGCTGGACTATCCCGTTTCGCCTGGCGGTCTGAGTACGCCGCAGCATTTTTCATGCTTTGCCTGTTCTCTTTACCTTTGTTCCTTGCAGACCTGCTGCTCGAAGCCAGCAATCAAGAATATCCATTTGCAAACTCTTCCTACGCCCTCCGAACCAGCCTCGCGGCTGCCGCACTTGTCGCGCTTGCACTTTTTTCAGGGAGCAATCTCAATGCCTTCGTCTACTTCCAGTTCTAAGACCGGCGCCCTCTTCTACACAAAACTCTTGGTTGGGATCTGTGTCGTTCTCATCATTGCCTTTGAATTCTTGAGTGATTTTCTGCTCAGATACCACTCCGAAACCTATTCTCGCGTTTCCCGGCAATATGCCGAAGCCGTCGAGATGCGCCCCGCAAAGCCTGGCGAGCCGATCTCGGTTCTAATCATAGGTAACTCTCTGCTACTAGAGGGAGTCGATGTGGACCGTTTGAAGAAATTGACCTCCAGTCAGATGCACATCTACCCCATCTTCCTTGAAGCCACTGGGTACTATGATTGGTTCTATGCGTTGCAGCGCCTTTTTCGGGAAGGAGCGAAACCCCAGGTCGTGGTTCTCGGTGTTGGAGTGAATAGTTTCCTCGCAAACAGCGTGCGCCAGGACTACGCTCCACTGCTGTTATTTAATATGAGAGACTCTCTCGGTGTAGCATCCGATCTAAAGATGGATCGGACAGCCACCAGTAACCTTTTATTGGCTCATTCGAGTGTCTTCTGGGATACACGCACCGTCCTTCGAACGCAGATTCTCAGTCACGCTGTTCCCCATTACAAAGAGCTCGTCTTGCTCCTGAAGCCGCAGTCTGCCATTCCGCCGCCCCCCCAATTTCAGACCACAGCGAATTATAGGTTGGAACAGCTTCGTGAACTATGTCATGCGCACGGCGCCAAGCTGATTATTCTCGTCCCGCCCACCCCATCTTCAGATGATGCAGTCCAACAAATGACCATTGCGTCACAGAAGGCCGGCGTGGATGCATTGGTGCCGATCGATCCCACAGCGCTACCCGCCAAGTACTACCAGCCCGATGAAGTTCATCTCAATTCTGAAGGCGCAGCACTCTTCACCACGGCATTGGCCGAACATCTTCCCCAGACCATTGCCCGCGAACCGATGGCCTCGCCGGACTAACGATTCAAAAATCACGGGGACACGCACGGTGCCGGCCACGACCGACAACGAGGGGATTCGCGAGCCAATCGATTCGGAGCGCCTCGTCGAAGTTACGTGTATTCCTTCCGCTTCGCGACGAAAAATGTGAACTCCTCGGCACCCCGTTTCCCGAGCTCGGCGAACTTGTGTGTGCATTGGGGTGGGTTGCGAACTCGAACGATGGGAAATGCTTGTGTTGAGCTTGAGGAAAACCCGCTCCCACAGCCAAGGCGACGGTGCCCCTTCCTCTTCGGAGCTGCGGGACAGAACTGCTCTAAGATCCAGACTGCTAAACTAAAATGGGGGCCAGGTCACCTGAACGTTGATATCTGGATTTCGTTCACAGTTTTCGCGGATGCGACAAATCCTTTGTAGGTGTCGATGAGTTCGTTCCTTCTCGGCTTCTGGTCACGTTATTCATTTCGTTGGAGTCCTCGCTGAGGGCAGGTTGAAAACGCCGTCTGGCAAAACCCAATTTACCCGTGGCCACGACCGTATGGTCCACTGTCGCCACTGCTTCTACCAGTGCGAGATCTTCAACAAACTTGAGGACATGTAATTCCATTTCCATTCTGTCTCCCGGGACCACGGGCGTCAGGAATCTCATGTTATTGATGGAGCCAAGCACCAGAAACTCTCCTGGTCGCGTTCCGGTTCCGGTCGTCTTTGAAAAGAGAATGGAAGCCGATTGACCGATTGCTTCCACAATCAGCGTACCTGGCATCACAGCGTGCTCGGGGAAATGACCCAGAAACTGGATTTCGTTTCCTGTCACATTCTTTATTGTTCGGATGCTCTTCCCCGGCTCCAGCGAGGTGACTCTATCAACCATGATCAGTGGAAACCGCTGCTTTAGAGCCGCCCGAACTTCCTCAAATCTCATCAAAGCCGCGGCCATCTTTTAATTGTCCTTTCTTGCCAACCTGCCCGAGCAACTTGACCTTACGTATGTCGTGTGCGTTTGCGCGTAAGCCGCGAAGGACGGAAGACGCGCAGGATTCGAATCGAGCCATTGGGGCATCAATGCTTTGGACCCCATACACCTTAACGCGACCGCAGAATCATTGCGGTAGCACGTGGCAAAAACCGTGAGCCCGGAGGGGCCGTGCCGGCATCGGAGACGAGTCGCGTCACACGCAGGCCGACAGCTTCCGCCATTTGCAAAGGCTGGCTCTCGTGGTTGTATTCAAAAACATGATCTCTCTGTGGGGACTCGATGGCCGTGCTGAAGTACACGAGTCCATCTTGCGGTGAAGTCCGGTGAGAAATCGCCTTGAAAAGCGGGGTTGGATCAGGCAAGTGCTCGGCAAGCATTGCGGATATGATCCCATGGTATTTTCCGTTGGTGCCCGAGCCATCCGTTTTGAGCGCATCTTTGACTGCGAAGCTGACGCGACCGCCGTGTCCGGAGCCGGCCAGCAAACGATTTGCTACGGCTATCGCGGGGGGGCTGATATCAAAGCCCTCAATCCGGATGTCCGGCCGTTCCTCAGCAGCCAGAAGACTCAACACACCGTGTCCCGCAGCCAACTCAAGGACAGACGCATTTCGAGCCAACAGCCTCAAGAAATCGTCTCGGAACATCGCGATGTGCTTGATCATGGATGGCCAAAGTCCATAGATGAGAATGGCAGCCCACATGTAAGGCACTGCATAGCCCTCATCCTCGTAAACATTGGACATGATTTCCGGCATGCTCTCAGGAGTGTATCTGCCCGCGCGCTCGTAGACTCTCTGCGCTTGCGCGACGCCGAAGCAATACCTGGCATACCCGTACGCCGCATCGTCGAATACCTTCTCCCCGTAGGCTGCCTCCGCCCAGCGTGCCAGCGGATTCAACAACCACGAGCACAGTTCTTTGTTCGCCTCGAAAGTCGCCCGTGCGCCGGCCGCAAACGGCTTCGCTTTCCGATCCAGGGCCTTCAGAAATAGTTCCGCATGTTCCATGTTGACACCCCGCGTGTTTCATTCCTGTGAAGGTACATGACGAACGAGACGCACCATCGGACGAATCAGATCGGCTCCGTCCCAAGGAGAGCTGAAAAGATGCATCCGGCCCAGCTTCATTACCCTATCCACTCCATTGCGTCCCGCGGCTTGTGCGAGCTTCTCCTCACTCTGGGCGGATTTCACCGCCAACCCCAGAGTCTGCACCGTCCCGTCAAACTTCGATATGACTTCTAAGAGGTCATCCACCAGAAGCACGCTGAGCGTTCGACCCTGTGTCGGCTTGGGCATTTCGGTGCCTCTTCCCAATAGGATGGTCCAATCCGGCGAAGCCGGAAACGCGGCGCGGTTCGCAGTATCTTCAAGAAGCCACAACGCACGGGCCAGACAAATTCCCGAGGTCAATGAGGGTTCGATTTCTTGGCGCGGATGCGCGCGGTTTTCCTCTTGAAGAGCCTGCCTCAGATCGTTCACAAACTCATCGGGATCGCAACCGGCGCGGTATTCTAGAAACAATGCTTGGGGCGACGAACAGGCTCGTTGCTCAAACTGCCAGACGTCCCGTGCAATGCGCCGGCACCAAGACAACCGCTCAGCCCGATCGCCCCACGTCTCGGTGTCCATCGCCGCAACGGAAAGCCGTGGGCCAAAGACCACGACACGCGCCCAATGAGGAAAAGGCAGTTTACGCACCTGCGAGACTGCCTCCGCACCACCCCAAATCATGGCGCCGTCCACGGCCTGTGCCATGGCTTCGTGCATATCCATGCGCGAATGATCGAAACTCGCCATGAAAGTGCGCTCTGTCAGCAAGCCGTTTCGATCGACCTCCTGCAGCTTCTCCATGATCTGCCGTGTTATCTCGAGCAAACCGCTCGGCACACGGACCAGACAGCCATTGCCGCCGAGCAAGGCGCACGTAAGGGACAGGACGGGCTGGATTTCAATATTCCCAGCCGGCCAATGACCGACTACTCCCAGCGGAAAAGCCCCCAATCTTGCACGTCCATCTTCCCGCCAGCCGCCATTCAGAAAATCCGGGCCCAGCTCGCGGACAAGAATCGGCTCCAAGGTGCCTCGGCGGAGCCAAAGCCGGAGAAACGGCAGCCCCGGGATTTCGCGCAGCCTGGGGCCATCCAGCGCCGCGGCCCATTGCTCAAAAACTTCGAGGATTGTCTGCGGGACAATCGCCTCTTGCCGTGCAATCTCCCGCAGTCGCTGCCCTACACATGTGATCTCCTGGGGAGTATGCAATTCCTGGCTCAGCATCAAGTCATTCATGCGAACCATTCCCCCGCCCCTGTTGGTAGCGAGCGGTTTCCAGGTTACCGCACCCCCGGACCTCCGCTTTCGGCACTCTTCCCGCAAATCGGAAACTCGTGCCGCGCCTTCCGCAAGGGCATTCGTCGTAGTCGATGACTTCGGCCATATCCTCTGTCAGCACAAGAAACCCGGGGAAACTGGTTGGCAGCACGCTGCAAACCTGCACCAGTCCCCGCTGTCCGCGTGCAACAGGCGCAAGCGTTAGAGGATCTCGCACAACGATATCTGCAAAGGCAGGCACGTGCTTGTTGCCGTGCTCACAATCCGGATAGACGACGCCGACATTCTCGACCATGCCGTAAAAGTCGACGACGCGATCGGGCGAACAGCCAAACACCGACGCCACCCCTCCGATGAATACATCTTTGGTGACCGCCTCCCGCTCCAAACGCTTCCACCCGCCGCTGTGCAGCACGCGTACGTTGGGAATGTCGAGGGTAATGCCTTGGCGCTGTAGAGGCTGGACAAGCTGGGTCCAGATAACATAGGTAAATCCATAAGCCAGGACCTCGATCTCTCTCCACTTTGCAGCACAATCGTGAAGTTTCTCCAGATCGAGATTTGTATTTCCCCCCGGGTCGCGACGCAAACAGCAAATCACCTCTGTCGCAAAGGACCCTAGCCCTTGAATGGCGGCCCCCCGCGCACTCACCTCAGCCTGTGTATGTAGGTTTTCTGGTATGTCGATCACCAGGTAAGGTCTGCGCGTCGGCCCGATGAAATCCTTAATGATCGTGGTGACGCCTTTTGTCATCCGCTTGGCAGTCTCGGCATCGAGAACTACACGGCTCGGCACCTGATCCGTAGTTGCACTGGAAGTGAGAGTACGCTTGACCTCGTTAGCGTCAACCAAAGCCAGCGGTGGATTCGACTTGAAGGCCCCGACGGGCAGGTACGGCAGATCGGCAAGTGTGTCTGCCGTGTCAAAATGCACAGGCCAGTGTTCTACGTAGTTGCGAAACCGCGGATTCCGGTCGCAGGCGTAAGCGAGTTCGTTCTTCAGAAGCGCGAGCAGGGAGTCGTGTCGCTCCCTCGGATCCAGCCCGTAAAGCGGCGCTGTCAACTGGCTCTCGATGCCTTGCGCGATTTCCACCGGGATGCTCATGCCATCGTCCGTAACTGAGACCGGGCAATCTTGCCGTTTTCCGTTTTGGGTAATTCAGGGACCACTCGCACTGAGACACAGATCCACTGGGAGGGAAGCGCGCGCCGAACTCTTTCGCCAATCATGCTGGCTCCGTTGTCCGCAACGACGAAGAGCGCGAGCGCTTCTCCAGCTTCTGGATGCTGCGTCGCTGCGGCAGCGCACTCGTAAACGCCGGGGATGGCCGCCACCTTCGCTTCCACTTCGCCAAAGCTGACGCGAAGTCCGCGCATCTTTATGAACTCACTGGTGCGTCCTTTGATCCACAGATACCCTTCGTCGTCACGGAAGGCGATGTCACCCGTCCTGAGCCAGCCGCCACCAAACTTGCGCTCCGTCGCTTCGGGGTCATCGAAGTATCCAGAGCAGACTGATGGACCGCGCACTTGGATCTCCCCAGTTTGACCTGGCGCTAGTTCGCGTCCTTCGTCATCAACGATGCGGATCACCAGATTGTCCATCGGCAGACCAACACTGCCGACCTTTTCGACCAAACGATCCGGCGGCAGAGCGGAAATCCGGGCCGTTGCCTCGGTCTGGCCGTACATGACGAAGTACTCTGCCGTCGGCACGATGCAGCGCATCTCCCGGACGCCTTCGTTGGCAAGCGCGCCCCCTGCTTGGAGGAAGCGCCGCAGTGCGGGCAGCCGGATGGACCTTAAGTTGGAGCGCCGAAGCAGGATGTTGTAGACGGCTGGCACGCCCGCGAACGTGGTACAACCGTACGCATTGATTGCCTGCAGTACTTTGTCCGGGAACATGAACCTCGAGTCGAACACAACTCCACCCCCCTGGTACAGATGGGAGTGCATGACGCTCGCGCCAAAGCAGTAGCTTACTGGCATGATCAGCATGGCCTTTTCGTCCGACCCCAGACGTTGGCTTCGGACAATTGCCTCTGTGTTCGCTCTCAAGTTGCCATGGCTAACCATCACCAGCCGCGGGACACCGGTGGAGCCTGAGGTGGGCATCAAGACCGCGAGGTCTTCCTCCGTACACGGCGCCGGCCGTAACGAATTGGCATGGCGGGCCCCGAAATTCCCCTCGATTTGCGTAATGCCGTTCCTTCTTGCCCAATCACAGTGGACTCCCTTAGCAACCCACACGGCTTTTGATCGTGCTCTCGCGTGGATCGATTCCCCGGCAGTTGCGAGCGCGCGCTCATCCACTAGCACGGGCACCAGCCCCGCATACATGGCCCCTAAGTACGCCAGCGTACTTGCGAGACTCAAACCACAACTGATCAGCACTCGGTCGCCCGCTTGAAGATCCGCCGACAGAAACCCAGCCGCGAAGCCGACGATCAGCGGGGGAACTTCCTTGCCAGAAAGCGTTTGCCCCGTCGCCGCGTCGATCAGATGAGAATTCTCTCCCAGCCGCCGGAGCAAGCTACCCGCGAAGTTCGAATTATTGGACCCGCGCACCTTGGGCCTTGCCGAGCTTGGATTGAACCACTATGCAGATCTCTTTCACGTTCTCCATCGCCATTAAGTCATCTACGTCGAAACTCACGCCAAAAACGTGCTCGAGGCTGCTGGCCAACTCCACATGCCCCATGGAATCCCACGCGGGAATGTCGTTTGGCGTCGAGTCGACGGTGATGGTTTGCGGATCGATGTCGAACGTAGAGCTAAAGGCGGCTTTCACTTTCGCCAACAGTTCTTCCATGATTAGATTCCTTTTTTCTCTCCTATCAGGATGTTCTTCAGCGGAGACGGTTCCTTCTTATGAGCTACTTGATCCTTACGGAGAGGTACGGCCCTCTTGAACATGAGGCAGCGGCTTACGCTGAACGCTCGCACCTCCTTCCACTTATTGGTCACTCGAGTGCACCACTGAGCCGGAATATTGTCAGCCCAGTAAAAACCATAAGCTTTTGTGTATCCTTTCGAACGAAGAATATATCGAACGTATAAACGAAATCCATCCTCCAACCCCTAAACCCAAACAGTTGGAGATCCTTATGCAAACCACGAGGGTCGTCAGTAGTTTCTGTAACAAAGTGCCACGTATCACCAAAGACCACATTGTCTCGTGCCAGGGCGTATCCGCCGCATCCGTGCTTCAGGTAATTCAAGGCCTTCAGATACCTGTTGGTGACAGCAAAGCGATAGGTACCTGAGCACAGCATGTCTTTATCAATTTCAAGCACTTTCAGCCTTGCACTCTCAAGGGGGCCCAAGCGCTCCCTTAGCTCCGACAATTCCTTCTCAACAACAATGGCTGTGCGCTCAAGAAACAACACTTCCTTAAAAAGCGAACTCCACCCATTTGACCTGACCAGATCAGCGGCTTGATCTATGCGCATTCTGACGTCGTTCAGCATGAGGATCTACTCCGCTGCAACCACGCCACGCACGTCGGCATTCCACCTGAGCTCGCTGGACCTTCGCTCAATTTCGGGTGTCCTTGATAAATGCTGAAACTTAGCCCTGACCTGATTAAGCAGCACTCTTTTCTCACTGAGCCAAGCAAGGACTTGCCGTGGCTTCGAATTGGGACCCCGTCGTCACACGGTAGCGCCTCGGCGATTCCACGCTGCGGAAAAAGGTCCTGCCTGTCAAAGGAAACGACACCCATTTGTGGCTCCGTTCGTCCACCCGCATCGTCATAAAGCAAATTGCGGACGCCGCACTTTACTGTGCGGGAGAGGTTAAAAAAGTTCTAGACAACCTGCCTCCTCCGAGGTCCCAATTTCCCTTCTAAAACGACCGAATCTTGGTCTGTCCCCCTATAGGGATCAAGGCGGGTTTGACTGTAATCTTTAGTAAGGTAAGAACCCGATATGCAATAATCGGGGCAGTTTTCTCTGATGCGCACCGTCTGCATTTACGTGTGGCTGTTCCCGGAACAGGCCCGGAAATGGATCGAGCGCCCCATCTCTGGGTAACTCCTTAAGAGAGCAGCATTCCTAGCGGTATATTTTTTTACTGCCTTTTTGCCTTTCAGCGTAGGCGTGGCAAATGCTTGCCGCTAGTGCATGGCTTATTTTCTGTTTTCAGCACTTCGCGTCTTGCCAGGAGAGTTTACATCTGCAGCGTTAAGCCGCTCAGGAATTGATGCGCCACGCGAACAGCAGATTGACGCTTGACGTGTACGCACAGGCTCTAACGCCAGCGAAGCGTGCAGCGCATCTAAGGTGGTTGAGTTGATTCGGCCGACGGCGGAAACAGGTTCTGTTCCTTTGTGTTCCCACGCGGAGGAAGCAGAGTCTGTAAGTGCTTGATTTATTGGAGCGGCCTATCGGAATCGAACCGACACCTGAACCTTGGCAAGGTTCCGTACTACCACTATACTAAGGCCGCCCAACGACTCTCTTTTTATAGCATGCCCGCGCAGCAGCGACAAGCGTTGCCCGCCTTCGCCATCGATAAGACATACACCAGGTCCAGGAACGATCAGGAAACCTGCGTGATCCGGGCAGACTTCACCACCGGCGAACGGCGCTGCCGCTCCGCGAAGCGCGCGGCCTTGCCCTTGTCTGTATAGACGCGGCCGAACTTTTCTCCATCCGCGTAATAAACGCTTACGAGGAAATGATGGTGCTTGCGGCGGCGGTCCGTGCTGAAAGCAGCTTTCCCTTTTTTCGAGTTCTTTTTTTCGGTGGTTTTTGTCACTGTGACCATCCCAGTCTTTGGAAGATTAGGCAGCACTATCTCAAGGAATCCAATGCCGCACAAGTAC
>WNFQ01001884.1_pt1 | contig 46035 bp, 42 predicted proteins | sample 5400171 | NCBI WGS metagenome assembly WNFQ01 (sample SAMN13153356, study PRJNA577476) | soil metagenome | isolation source: 20 cm soil under Madrone tree | place: USA:California | collected 2016-06-14
GAACCAGGACGGAAAGACCGTCACCCTCGATGATTTCCAAGGTAAGTGGCTGGTGCTTTACGTTTATCCAAAGGACGACACGCCCGGTTGCACGATCCAGGGAAAGTCATTCACAGCGACCAAGCAGGAATTCGACGATGCTAATATCGCGGTCGTCGGCGTCAGTGCCGACGACGTCGAATCGCATAAAAACTTTTGTAATAAGTTTTCATTTACGATCGACCTGCTGGCAGATCCTAATCATGAGTTGCTGAACGCGGCCGGCGTGGGCCAGAGTGATTACAAAGGCACGATGTACTGGAACCGCACTTCGTTCGTGATCGATCCCGCGGGTACGCTGCGGAAGGTTTATGAGAAGGTGAACCCCGAAGGACATGAGCGGGTGCTGCTGGATGACATCAAGGCGATGCAGTAGGAAGCTGGATCGCACACACTGAGGTCAGTGCCGGGAGCAGTAGCGACCGGGTCTCAACACTGTCAAAGTGCGAGATCGCGAGGACGGGACCCGGTCGCTACCGCTCTCGGTACTGACCTCATACGGCCGTCGCTCCTATTGTCCCGCCGGTTCGGTCACCACCGGCGCCTTCAAATATTTCGCGAAAAACTTAACATAGCGCCGTACGCGGTCCATTTGATGACGCGGCTCTGTAAAGCCGTGGTTCTCTCGCGGGTAGACCACGAACTCGACCGGCACCTTCATTTCTTTCAATGCCATGTAGAATTCCTGCGCTTGCGCGATGGGCACGCGCGTGTCGACCTGGCCGTGCATAATCATCGTCGGCGTCTTCACGTTCTTGATGTACTTCATCGGCGAACGGTCCCAGTAAAGTTCCTGTGCTTCCCACGGGGATTTATCCGAATAAAACCAGCGCAGGTACCTTTGAATATCATTCTGTGAATACATCGAATAGATGTTCGACAGTCCGGCGCCAGGCGATACGGCTTTGAAGCGATCAGTTTGCGTCAGAATCCAGAACGTCATGTAGCCGCCGTATGACCAGCCAAATGCGCCCAGCCGATCAGGGTCGGCGACGCCCTTCGCGATCATCGCGTCCACTCCAGTCATGCAGTCTTCGTAATCGCCCTTGCCCCAGGTGTTCCTGTTTGCCTGGGCGAACTCCAATCCCTTGCCCGTCGATCCGCGAAAGTTCGGTTGCAGTACCGCAAAACCGTTGGCCGCGAGCACCTGGGCGGTGCCGTTAAAATTATTAAGCGATGCTCCGGTCGGACCGCCGTGGGGATTAAGCAGGAACGGATATTTCTTTCCGGCTTCATAGCCGGCAGGTTTTGTCAGCAGACCTTCGACCTCCGTGCCGTCTTTGCTCTTCCACTTTACGACTTCAGTGTCGGCGAGCGCATAACCTTTCAACCATGGATTGTGATCAGTAATAGGTTTGAACGAATTGAAGTCCGCGCCGGCCGTATACAACTCAGTCGGTTGTTGGGCCGACGACGACGTGCCCACAATCTTTCCATCGCTGCTGATTTCAGTGGTTCCGGTCGATCCGCCACGTCGCGAAAGCTGCTTCACTTCTCCAGTGGCCAAGTCAGCAGAGTACACTTCGATGGCTTCCAGCACATTGGTGCTAAAGTAAATGGCTTTGCCGTCCCGCGACCACACCGGCGTACCTGCAGCACTTAAATCAAACTTTGTGGTCAGTTGTTTTGGCGCGCCGCCCGCCGATGGAATTACGTATAGGTAAGTAGTTGAGACCCCGCCCCCATTATCCGGGCTGCCCGTATATGCGATCCATTTTCCATTCGGTGACCAGCGCGCCGTATCGCTCGAGCCCGAATCGGTAACCAGCTTCTTCTTTCCGCCACCGCCGACTGTCATGATCCAGGCGTCGCTAAAACTTCCGTCATCGGCTTTAGGCGTGGGCCGAGTCGTATAAGTAATGCGCGTTCCGTCAGGCGACCACTGCGGATCGCTGACAGTGAAGTTGCCCTCAGTCAGCCGCTTTTCATCCTTCTTCTCGATGTTCCAAAGCCAAAGATGGGTCATCTTAATGTCGTGATCGATCACGATGGTGTCGTCTTTGATCTTCTTACGATCTTCTTCGTCTTTGGGTGGTTGGTCCGTGGCGCTCAGCAGAAGTTGTTTCCCATCCGGAGAAAAACGAAACCCGCTGACTCCGCCCTTGTGCGTAGTGACTGCCCAGGCTTCGCCGCCATCGGATCTGATCATCCATACCTGCCGCTCGCTGTCTTTCTCGCGATCGCTGAGAAACGCCAGCGTGGTTCCGTCGGGCGACCATTCGGGCGCGCTCGCGCTCTTGTCGCCGCGCGTGTATTGCTGCGGTTTCGCGCCGGAGATTGGTACGACCCAAACCTGAGTAACATTCTTCCACTCTTTGTCCTTCTCCATTTTCGTTTCGGTAACGGTATAAGCGACGCGCGCACCATCCGGAGAAATTCTGGGATTACCCACGACCGCGATCTTCATCAGATCCAGAGCCGTCAGAAGTTTCCGCCCGTCTTTGGCGCGCGGTTCTGGAGCATCGTTCCTAACGGGTTGACTGTCCGCGGGTGCGGGCTGGGCGCCGGCGAATGTCGCGGACACGGCCAACCAAACAAGCGGGGCGAGCATGATTGAAAAGCGTTTGGGGTTCATTCAGGGATTCTCCAAAAAGAAAACTTACAGATTGAGTTCAGAACGGAGACGCGCAGGCTGCGCTAAACGAATTGCTCTGTTCTAGCAGGACACTCCGAGACCAGGCATTCGTTTTGTCTGGCGCCTGGTCCAAAAAATCAGCACAGCGCTCACCAAAAAGTAAATCAAGATTCCGCCAATGAAAATGGCGTTGCTGAGCACTTCGCTCGGCTGTGAATTGTATTTGGGGGGCTCGAAAGTAATCATGATAAAAATCGTGACGGTAGAGATCGACAGGATGGTCCAGACCGCCAGCGCGGCCACCGCTTGCAAGACAATCACACCCTGATGCAGGTTGTCACGTCTGAGATTCACGATGCCCTGCACCAAAATGACCAGCGGGGTGATTACCATCACCGCAAAGAACAAGAGCACCAGGATTTGGCCAAGGATGTCATTAAAGTGTCTTAGCAAGTTGGGGGATCTCTCAGTCAGCCGCCGATGAAACTCATCGAACGTGATGGCGCAACGAATTCCGGATCGTTGATGTAATGACGCGGCTCTTTCTTCAAAACCACGCTACGAATGAAGTCGATTATTTCTGATCTTGAAGCTCCATCGCGTACGACGTCACGCAACGAGTGTTCGACCGTAGAAAACAGGCAAGTGCGAATCTGGCCGTCGGCGGTTAGCCTGATCCGCGAGCAGGCGCCACAGAACGCTTCCGTGACCGGGGCGATGATACCGATTTCTCCCGGCGCGCCGTCGGCAAAGCGAAAACGCGAAGCAGTTTCGGAACCACGAGCAACATTTACGGGATCGAGGGGGAATCGCTCTTCGATGCGCTCACGAATCTCGCGGCCGGAAACCACATCATCGCGCGACCACTCGTGACCTGAATCGAGCGGCATGAACTCAATAAAGCGCATCTTCACATCGTGCTCGCGGGCAAACGCGGCAAAGTCCGCCACTTCATCTTCATTGTGCCCACGCACAATTACGGCGTTGATTTTGATTGGTTGCAGTCCGGCCGTCTTTGCCGCTTTAAGTCCGTCCAGCACTCGGTCTAGAACGTCGACGCCGGTCATTTGTTTGAACACGTCGCGCTTCAAACTGTCCAAACTAATCGTGATGCGATCCAACCCCGCATCTTTCAAACCCTGCGCGCGGTCCGGCAGGAAATAGCCGTTCGTAGTCAATGCGAGATCGTGCATGCCCTTCGACTTTAACGCCGCCAACTTGGCAATAATTATTTCGATATCATGCCGCATCATCGGCTCGCCGCCGGTCAGGCGGATTTTTTCAATCCCCAGCTCGACAAAGATATCGCAGACGTATTCGATCTCTTCGTAAGAGAGCATCTGTTCTTTTGGCGCTATGGGCGGTTCCCCGTGCGGCAGGCAATAGAAACAGCGAAAATTGCAGCGGTCGGTCAGCGACACGCGCAGATCGCGAATGGGACGGTTGTATGAATCTCTCAGCAGCTGGGCTGCCGGTGATTCTTTGGTTTCGGCAAGAGCCTGCATGGCCGTTAGATGATACGACGCGCCAGCGTGTCCGCCAAATTGATGACGCGGGAATAGTTTTTTAAATTGGACTGCTCTTATGCCTCTTATGCTCGGACCAGAACGATCCACCAACTAACACGAAATTGCGCGAAGATAATGATCGGTTCCATTTTCGTGTGTTTTCGTGGATCGTCGTTTTGCCTGGTTCGCAATCCTTAATAGATGGGGTAAGAGTGTGTTGCTAGTCTCCAGGGCATTACGAGGCGACTGGCAGCAACACCCAATTACTCCAGTACCCAACCCTCGGTCTTCTGGCGCGTCCCATAGGAACGCAGCTACAATCATGGCCGCACCGTCGGCCATGTTTTCGAGAATCCTATGAAGCGCTGCCCCACATGTTTGCGAGTCTACCCGGAGGAATTACTTAGGTTCTGTCGAGTAGATGGGGCCGTTCTGGCTGCCGTTACAACCGAATCCCAGGAAACTCTAATCAAACTGCCCACGCTGGAACGAAGAGCGCCTGACACCCAGAGCTTGCAAGCCGAACCGGCGTCGCCAAGACTCTCGCAGATTACCTTTGACGAGGCCATTGAAGAGTATTCCGCATGGCTCCCCAGTGGAGACGAAATACTTTTCAGCCGCGAACGCGCCGGCCTGAGAAAAGTCTTTCGCAAGAATGTTGTCACCGGTGAAGAGGAGCAGTTGACGAAAGGAGACTATGACGAAATCCAGCCAACCTGTTCGCCTGATGGCCGAACCATGCTGTTTGTGCGCGCCCGCGCGTCACAAGTAAAGCTTGAACCTGGCGATGTGTTCGGTGTGTTCCTCGACGGCGACATTTGGGATCTCGATTTGGCTTCGGGCAAAGAGACGAAACTGATCGAGAATGCGTTCAATCCGGACTGGTCTCCCGACGGAAAACGGATTGCTTTTGACGCGTCATGGGTCGGGCCGCGTCGTATCTGGGTGGTCGACAGCCAGGGACACAATCCACAACAGCTGACTTCCGACAGCTCTGAGGCCGTAACGCACGTCCGTCCCCGCTGGTCACCTGACGGAACCAAGATCGTTTTTCAAAATATCGAACGCACGAAATTCGATGTGCGGATAGTCGATCTGGCAAATGGTCGTTCCCTGTGGGTGACTAACGACGTAGTCCAGGACATCAATCCCGTTTGGTCTCCGTCGGGAGAATACGTCTACTTCTCGTCTTATCGCGGGGGAGGCATAAATATCTGGCGCGTGCGCGTGGCTGCCGATGGCACTCCATCGCGTCTGCCCCGGCAGTTGACCATCGGAGCCGGTCAGGACGTCGAGATTGCCGTATCGAGGGACGGCAAGCGCCTGGCATTTTCGACCTTGCGACAGAACGCCGACGTTTGGCGATTGCCTGTTTCGCCTGAGACCGGCAAGCCAACCGGCGCGCCGCAGGAAGTGATCACCACCACGCGCGAAGACAGCCGCGGCGCGTGGTCACCGGACGGCAGCATGATCGCCTTTAACTCAGATCGAACCGGAGAGATGAATATCTGGCTTTACTCGATTGCTGATCGTACTTCGCGTCAGCTTACCAAAGGTCCGGGCGGTGATTACCAGGCCAACTGGTCACCTGACGGAAAGCGAATCGCGTTCTTCTCGTCAAGGGCAGGCACTTCGGACATTTGGTCTGTGGATGTGGCGACCGGCGAATTGACGCCAGTCAGAACTACAACTTCGATCGACGTGAATCCGTTCTATTCTCCCGACGGCAAATTGATTGCCTACAATTCTGATGATGGCGGCCGGCCCGAAGTGTGGTTAATGAATGCAGACGGTACGGATGCCCGGCAACTAACCAAAGTTGGGGTGATGGGTCACTTCCTGCGCTGGAACCGAAATGGCGACGGAGTCATCTTTCGCAGCTTAGGTCACGGGAATGCGCAGACGCTGGAAGCGCCGATCGATGGCCGCGAGCCAAAGGTCTATTGCGAAGTGGCGGGCGGATCGCATATGTCCCTCTCGCCCGATTTTTCACGAGTGATGGACGTAATTGGTCATAAGACACTCTGGGTCTCGTCAGTAAACTCAGACACGCCGGAGAAGGTGTTTGAGTTCGACGATCCTGACGTCAGAATCGATTATCCGGTTTGGTCGCCGGATGGAAAATGGGTCCTCTTTGATCGCTTCAGACCTCAGGGGGGTGATATCTGGATGATGGAAAATGTTGAGTGAGGCATTAGTCACAGCCACGTTAGTCAAGTGATTAATACTTAAACAGGCTACGATCTAGAGAACCGGGAGCGGCAGCGACCGGGTCTCTGCTCGCGATCCAGAGTCGTGTCGGTTATTGAGACCCGATCGCTACCGCTCCCGGTTCTGACCCCTCTAGGTTTCGAGAGAAAACAGTTTTATAGTTGCTTCCGTTCCAAACAAACCGAATTCGAAAGGTAACTGTCATGCTTCGCAGACTGACTTCGACTTCTTCTACCTGGATGACTGTGCCCCTGCGTTTGTCTCTGGGCGCTATTTTTCTGGGACACGGCGCGCAGAAAGTCTTTGGTTCATTTAGCGGACCGGGCTGGAACAAATGGCTGAGTTTTTCACAATTCGCGCCGTTTCCTTTTATGCGGCCGGCCTGGTTATGGCTGGCTGCGGCTGCGCTGGGCGAATTACTCGGTGGTGCATTGGTGTTGCTCGGATTGTTAACTCGCGTCGGCGCCTTTCTGATCACCTGCAGCATGCTGGTTGCAATCATTGGCATTCATTGGCCCGCCTTTTTTGCCCCTGCCGGGATGGAGTTGGCCGTGGCATGTCTCGGCGGCGCCCTGGCACTCTTGATTGGCGGCGGCGGCCAGGCATCCATCGACCGAATGCTCAGCGGACGGCGGTCAATGCGCTAATCTTGCGTGCGGTGGCAAGCGGAGCGCGACACCGCTTTGGATTGGTTCGAGTACGCTTCTAAAGGCATCTAAGAAGCCTAAAACGCGTCACTCCATGCCAAAGCGCCGTCGCTGCTACGGCCACCCCCAGCGCGGCTGTCGCGCTGGGGACCCCGGTTCGCGCTGCCGGCGCACTTCCATATTTCTTATCGACTGCAAATCAGACTAATGAAGCGCTCGCCACTCCTGGTCATCTTCGTCACGGTCTTTATCGATCTGGTTGGTTTTGGGATCGTGATTCCCGTGCTGCCCTACTATGCCGAGGGCGGGCATTTTGGCGCGACCCCGCGCGAAGTCGGCTTGCTGTTCGCTTCATACTCCGTGATGCAACTCATCTTCTCGCCGGTGCTCGGCCGACTGTCGGACAAATACGGCCGCCGTCCGATTCTCATCATTAGCCTACTGGGTACTTGTCTTGGTTTCTTAATCCTGGGTTTTGCGACGACGCTTTTGATGTTGTTCATCGGGCGCATCATCGATGGAATTTCGGGCGGCAATATTTCGACTGCGCAAGCCTACATCGCAGATGTCACGACAAAGGAAGATCGCGCCAAGGGGATGGGATTGATCGGCGCAGCCTTTGGACTGGGGTTTGTTTTTGGTCCGGCCATTGGGGGGATTTTGAGCCGTTGGGGCATCAACGTTCCGTTTCTGTTTGCCGGCGGCCTGGCATTCGCGAATGTGATATTGCTCTACTTCACGCTTCCTGAGACGGTCACGCGCGATCATCCCGCGCGGGTTTCGGCGGCCAGCGGCCGCGGCTGGAAACAAGTAGTCGATGCTCTGAGTCAACCGCAGCTGGCCTTTGTCCTCGCCATCTATTTCTTGTCGATCGCGGCTTTCTCGATCATGACTACGGTGTTTTCGTTGTTCATGATGTTCCGCCTCGGATACGACCCATGGCATAGCGGCTGGATATTCGCCTTCGTCGGTATCGTCTCGGCCCTGGTTCAGGGTGGTCTTATCGGAAAGCTGGTTAAGCGTTTTGGCGAGCCGGCGCTGGTGATTGCCGGTGGGTTGTTGTTTACGGTGAGCCTGTTCATCAGTCCCTTTGTGACGGCGGCCACCGGCTTAGTAGGAATACTGTCGATCGTCGCGTTGTCTGCGATTGGCAATGCGCTCGCGGGTCCATCGCTAACCAGCCTCGGGTCGAAAAGCGCCAGTGTCGCCGAACAGGGCAGCATCATGGGAGTGATGCAATCCGTGGCCAGCCTGGCCCGCGCGGTCGGCCCAACGGTCGCGGCCTTGATTATCTATAGCGCCGTGGCCCACATGGGCTACGATCACCAGATGCAGAACATGAGTGATGCGTCAATCCTCAGGACCTTCTGGATCGCGGCGGCGATTCAGTTCGTCGGGTTTCTGCTGGCGGTGTATTTTGCGCGCGCGTATCGAGGCAGGTATGCCGAAGGGGACGTTGCTGAGGCGATGTGAGGGGAGCATCAGCCTAGTCAGGCACGACATATGTGAGTTGATTCGTTGGACGCTGAAAGCGTCCAATTTAGTAGCCGGGGGCGAAGCGACGCCCCCGGATCGACCACCACCCAACGGCGACCCTGGAGGGGTCGCATAATCTCACGCTGCGACCCCGTCAGGGTCGGAATCAAATCGTCCCACGAACCGGGGGCGTTGCCCCCGGCTATTACATTTCACGCCTTCGGCGTGAAGAAGTCGTTACAGCTCCATTCACTCCAAAAACTCCCGCAACTCATCCACCGTCGGCAAGGCCGCGCGTCCACCCAATGATCGACACTTCAAGGCCGCGACTGCGTTGCCGAGCTTCATGCACGTCTCTAAGTCTTCGCCATTCAGCATGCCGTAGATGAATCCGCCGTGAAAGGCATCACCCGCGCCAGTTGTATCGCGACAACCGCCGGGCACTTCAAAGGCCGGCGATTCGATGAATTGGCCTTCACTGTAAATCAAAGCTCCGCGCGCGCCGAGCGTCGCCCCGACAATCGCGCAGCCAAAGCGCGCTTTGATCTCGAGGAGCGACGCGCGTTCATCGCTGATGCCGGTCAGGCGATCAGGAAATTCGGCTGAAGTAATCAATACATCGATCAGCGGCAGGAGTTCGGGCAGGCCCGGATAGATACTGTCGATGTCAGCGGTGACGACGGCGCCGGCTTCGTGGGCCGCGCCAGCCATCAGAGAGCGCGCCGGCGGATCTTGTCCATCGATGTGCAGGACCCGCCCGCGCCGCGCGAGATCCATGGGTACTTCGTCGGGCCGATAAGAGAGCCGCTCGTCTCGATCCCAAATGATCGTGCGTTCTCCTGAGCGCGAGTCGATGACGATAAAGGCAATCTGATTCTCAGCGCCGTCGATCATTTCGGCAAACTCGAGATTCACACCTTCATAATCGATCGCCCGCATGCCGAAGCGGCCATCTTCGTCCGAACCAAAACGTCCAGCGTACGCTGTCCGCAGACCCAGACGCTGCAGCGCAACCATCGCCGAGGCCGCCTCGCCGCCGGCGGACTTTTCGTATTCAGTGAATCTGACCTTGGTGTCGAACGCCGGATACTCCGGCACGACGATCAGGTGATCGACCGCGTTTAAGCCAAAGCCGACCGCATCAAAGTCTCGGGCCTCAGGAATGGGTAGAGGGAACCTCATGGGTTTTCAAGCGGACCGCTTCCGGTAACATCTCATGAGCACCCTGCTTTAGCCCGGTGAATATGAGTCTTAACATGCTCTGAAACCGTTTAAGACGGTTTCCCTTTTCAACCGAAACGACAATCACCGGGCTAAAGCCACGGTGCTAAAGAGAAGTCCCAAGCTTCTGACTGCTCAACACTCTTTTCTTGGGCAAGTTTATCCTTAATTCCTCGATAAGCTAGAATGATGTCGATCATACTAAGGAGGAGCCAAAGTGAGAATCTTTTTTCTAGGCTGTCTGTTGTTAATTGCTTGTCCTCTGTGGGCCGGCGCGCAACAGCCATCTCCGTCCCCAACTCCTCCGCCGGATCAGCCCGTCTCGGCAACTGCCGACGAGGTCAAACAATTCGAAGAGTCGCTTAAGCCCTATATTGAAAAGGCCCGTCAGACATATCCTGAGGCCAAAAAGCGTTTTCTCGCCGGCCTGCCAAAGGGGCAATGGTTCTCCCTGACGACAAGAATACACGACGAACAGGGAAGATTTGAGCAGGTCTTTGTCGCGGTCAGAGAAATCAAGGACGGAGTTGTCAAGGGCGTCATTGCTAACGAAACGAACGTGATAACTAAATACAAACTGGGTGACGCTTATTCTTTTCCAGAGAAGGATCTCGTTGATTGGACAATTTCCCACCCGGACGGAACCGAAGAGGGAAATTTCGTCGGCAAGTACATCGAGTCGCTTCAGAAACCCCAACCAGCGCAGTGACCTTAGACGAAAAACTCAAAGAAATACCGCGTTCGCCCGGAGTGTATCTATACAAGGACGCGGCGGGCAAGATCATTTATATCGGCAAGGCCAAGAACCTGCGCAATCGCGTCCGTTCTTATTTCCAGGCCGGGCGCGCCGGCGTGATCAGCTACGAAATCAAGACCGCCGAACTGGTCCGGCAGATCGCCGACGTTGAGATTATCGTCACCGATAACGAAGTCGAAGCCTTCATCCTGGAAGCCACCCTGGTCAAACAACACCAGCCTTACTTTAATTACAAACTAAAGGACGACAAGTCTTATCCGCATTTAAAGCTGACGATTAACGAGCCTTTTCCGAAGTGCGTGATCACGCGCCGGATTCAAAACGACGGCGCGCTTTACTTCGGACCATTTCTGCCGGCGTCGATGGCCCGGCGGACGATTGACTTAATAAACCGCACGTTCCAGTTACGCACCTGCGACATAGAGATCGACGGCAAAGCGCCGCGGCCATGTCTCGAGTATCACATCAAACGCTGTCTGGGTCCGTGCGTCAAAGGTCTGTGCGCGCCCGAAGAATATCAGGAAGCCGTGCGCGACGTGCGCTTGCTGTTGGAAGGCCGCAACACCGAGCTGGCCGATCAATTGGCCGCGCGCATGGAGCACGCTTCCGCGGACATGCGTTACGAACTGGCCGCCAAGTATCGCGATCTGCGCAAGACCGTAATCAAACTTTCCGAGCAGCAGAAGATGGCGACGACCGGTGAAAGCGACCTGGATATTTTTGGTTACTATCGCGAAGGCAAGCGGCTGGCGCTGCAACTTTTCACCATGCGCGAAGGCGACATCGTCGGGCGGCGCGAATTCTTCTGGGAAGATCTGCCGGCAGAGGATTTCAACCCGGCAGAGTTTTTGAGCGAAGTGCTGGCGCAATACTACAGTGGCCCTGAAGCTGGGACGCGCGTCCCGGCCGTGAGTGACGCGCAGGATGCGCGCGCCACCCAATTTGTGCCGCGCGAGATCCACGTCCCGATCGAGTTCAATGATCGGGAGTTGCTGGAGAAAGCGCTGAGCGAACGCAAAGGCAGACGGGTGCACATCCTGGCTCCGCAGCGCGGCGAAAAGCGCGACATGATCGATCTGGTCGAAAAGAATGCGAAGCTCGCTTTCGAACAGCGCTTTCGCGTGCTCAAACCCGACATGAAACGCGTGCTAGAAGAAATGCAGGAGACTCTGGAGCTGCCGCGATTTCCAGCCCGGATCGAATCATTCGACATCTCGCACATTCAGGGCGCGGAAAACGTGGCCGGCATGGTCGTTTGCGAAAACGGCAAGATGAACCGCAACGAGTATCGGAAGTTCAAGATCAGATCAGTCGAGGGCGCAAATGACTTTGCTTCGATGCATGAAGCCGTTCTGCGTCGTTATCGCCGGGTCCGCGACGAAGCCAGGGCTTTGCCTGATCTGATCATGATCGATGGCGGCAAAGGCCAGCTCAGCGCCGCGGCCGAAGCGATGCGCGAACTCGACCTGGAAGCTGTGCCGATGATGGGCGTAGTCAAGCCGCCTCTGCGTCACAACGATGTCGCTTATGTCTTAGTCAAAGGTCGTGAAGACGAACCCCTTTATCTCGATCCGCATTCGCAGATTCTGCGTCTGATCCAAATGATTCGCGACGAGACGCACCGCTATGCCGTCACCTATCATCGCAAGCGGCGCGAGCTGCGCGATTTCACTTCGGAGTTGTCCGCGATTCCCGGCGTGGGCGAGAAACGCAAGACACGCTTGCTGCGCCAGTTCGGTTCGATACAGAAAATCTCTCTGGCGACGGTCGAAGAACTCGCTCCCTTCGTTGGCCGCAAGACCGCAACCGAGATCGTCGAACACTTCGCGCGGCAGCGTGCTTTGGCCGAAGGCGCGAACGCCGCGTGAATGACGTTAGCGGCGCGGGAGTCAGCAACCCGACCTCAGCGAGGGCTCCAAGTGATCGCATTAGCCGAACGTTTCCTAAAGCTGTCGCCAATGTATTGATCTTTCGCCATCTTCCGCAGCTCCACCAATTCTGTTTTGGACTGATTTTGGTTGTGGTAGTCTAGGTTTGCACACTCAGGCGTTTCATCGCCACTTTTCTCTTGAATCACTTCCATCTCTCCGAACGGAGGAGTAGTCATGTTTGAAAACGAAATCTTCACTTTTAGTGCGATTGGTATTGTGGCTATGCTTGTTCTTGCCCTTGTCCTCCTTGGATTTATCCTTCGCAAGAAAGATAAGAGATTAGCCGCTCTAATTGCGTTTTTGAGTGCTTCTTACATCGTTGTTTATGCGGTCTGGGGGATTTTTCGTTTCAGCCCGACAACATATATCTTGACGGGGCCATTAGCCGTTGTCCAATCGGTCTTAGGAATTGTCATTGGCGTTCTATTAGCCTTCCGTTTCTTCTCATCCCATATTTTCACTGGAATTACTCGCAGCGACGCGCCGGACTATTCAGTGCCCCTCGTTTTGAAGGAAAGCGTATCCAAGATTCTTGATTCAGAAAACTTGCTTACCGCGTTAAGGAGCACACTCCCCACAGGGAAAGATGATGATAAGTTCGGCTTTGATTACATACCCTTCATGTTGAGCGCCATTGACGAGCGAAGGAAGCGATCTCAGAGGGCCGCTAGGTTTTTTCTGATTGCGACTACTATCTCTGCTCTGATTTTCTCGGGTGTTGTGATGTATTTTGGGTACATACTTGTAAACGAGGCATCTGCTGGTACGGCTAAGACACTTGCAGATATTAAGATCTCAACTGAGGCTACTTCGGAAGCTATTCATTCGATTATCCCCAACTACTATAACAACCCGGAATTCAAGAAGAATGTTACGCCTGCTTTGGACAAACTTGTCCAGTTGGAGCCTGGTGAGAAGAATAAGCAAACAAGAGAAAAAATAGTCGACGTCATTAATGAAGCGAAAAGAACGGCTGACTTCGTTGCCCTGAATAGCGCGTTGATACAGGCTGGCTCTGGGATTAGCAAGGAAACAGATCAGGAGAAGATTTATTCGACGGCCTTAGCGGACGCTACAAATGGAATGTCAGCTTTTATGGGTTCGCAGTCAGTGGCGATTCCGGAGTTAAATAGCAGAATCAAGGAATTAAAGGACTTAATACCGAAGGCGGAAGATGCGTTAGCGAAGCCTGAAAATCGTTTGCCAGAAATCATCAAGAGGTTGGCGCTGGGCTTGGTGATTGCGACTTTCTTTCTAGCGCTTTTGAGATACATGGGAACTCTCTACCGTACTCGCTACCAGCAAGTGCTCGCCGCAGAAAATGATGATTTCATGGTCAGGCGGTTTTATGTTGGATTCAAAAGCTCTCAAGCAAGCGATGAACAGCGGAAAGCTGTACTCTCTGGTTTCATGGCAGCCCAAACGGCTCCAGCCAGGACAGGCGCAAAAGAGTCAGAGGATGGAACTAAGGAGCAATATGAAGTTCTCAAAGAGCTGTTAGGAGCACTAGGCAAGAGACTCTGAGTCATTGTCCAGCCTTTTCCAAACTGACTTGCAGGTTCGCTTAGGTTCAGGATCGTCCTAAAAACTCTTAGGAGGAATCCCACCGTGGGACTAATCGATAAAGCAAAAGCTCTCGCGAATAAGGGCGAGCAGGCCGTCGATAAGATCGTGAACGCCACCGGAGAAGCAACGAAGACTGTCGTCAACAGAGCTGAGGATGTCGTCGATCAGGTCGCGCAAGAGGGTCGCAAGGGCGTCGACTTTGTTGGCGATGAACTAAACAAGGCGCGGGGAATTGTCTCGGGCGGCGTTGATGGATTCACGCGGCCCGCTCAGCGCTATGCGGAAAGATTCCTGACCCACGCGGAAAAGGATCTGGCCCGAAAGGTCTTTGAAGAGACGTTGCCCTACGGAGCGGTCTATCTTTCAAACGGTCTGGGGCTTGAGCACAGGGCTTATACGATTCCTCATCCGCTGCACCTGGGTTCTTATGTCATACACATTGGGCCGGATGCTTTTCCGGACGCCACGGATTCTTCCGTCATCGTCCTGGGCCAGACCGCGGATGCGGTTTTGATTCACGAGTTGACTCATGTCTGGCAAGGAGTGAACCGGCGGCACGCGTTCGATTACATTCTTGACTCTGTTTACAATCAGATCCGTTTGGCAAATGATGCGTACAAGCTAAACCAGGACGATGTGGGCAAGAAAAAATGGAGTGAGTTCAACGCTGAACAGCAAGCGATGATCGTGGAGAATTGGTATGCGGACGGAATGTCGGAGAGCGCAGCAGCCTTTACCTATATTAAGGACAACATAAGAGCGCGAACGATCTGACTCAATTCCCAGGTTGAGTCATTAACTGCCCAGCGCGCTTCAAGGATCTATTCGCCTGGCGCCAATGAGTTGCCACAGTATAAGGAACGGTAGACAGCCGGGCGGTGTCGGATGGTTTGCGACCGTTCGTGCTTGCAGGTGGAGATGAAAGGTTCACGACGCGTGGCTGATCGATCTGCCGCCACCAGAACTCGCCTTCGCGATAAGAAGCCAGGGCGTTGCCGAGTTCAATCTTCAACTTGCTGTGCGGCAGACGCGAAAGCATTGGCTCAACTTCCGAAGTGACTTCATTCAGATCATTTCTGAAAGCCTCGTACGACACTCGAGCCAATTTACCGTTCGCCTGGAACTCGCCGAGTGGAACATCGAGCGTGACGCCAGCTTCACTTCTTCCGAGCCTTCATTCTCGATTTCGTCGGGCCGTCTGGAGAGTTGCCCGACGCGCGCGACCGACTGCGCGTACGCCGCCAGGGGTGCAAGGAAAAGGCTGGTTAGCAGGGCCAGAGATGATCGCTTCATCAGATTGAATCCTCAATGAATTGACCGGCGCTAGGCACCGGCCATTTTGAAAACTAGCTGATACTGATGCAGCTAAGAGAGTGTCACGGGGTGTCCGGCCCATGAAATGCGCGCGATGCGCGTGCGCACAATCAAGCTGCATCAGTACCACCTGGTTCCGTTGCAAGAGTCATAAACACGCAATATGATTCGCTTTCCGATTGCGGCCGGGTCGTTCGTTCAAGATGCCAGCCAACACTGTTATGGCCCGGGTACTTCCGAATTGAGCGCGAGGAGAATCCTATGACAAATGGACAACCACTCGAATCTGAATATGCTCCGGACTATCAGGGTTATATCGGCCAGGTTACCGAGCAGGAAATTCTTCCAGTGCTGCGTTCCCAGTTGGACGCGCTGGATGTTTTGCTGGGCAGAGTCACTCCGGAACGCGAGACTTATCGCTATGCCGAGGGGAAGTGGAGCATCCGGGAAATCGCCGGCCATCTGATCGATGGCGAGCGGGTTTTTGGTTATCGCGCGTTCGCAATTGCGCGCGGCGACCGCAACAACATGCCGGGCTTTGATCAGAACGAATACATTCTGACCTCGCCTTACAATCGCATCGACCTGGAAGATTTGTTGAGCGAGTTTCGCCTGGCGCGCCTGTCGAATATCGCCATGCTGCGCACTCTGGATGATGAGTCATGGATGCGCATAGGTACGGCTAACGACAATCAGGTTTCAGTGCGTGCGCTGGCTTTCATCATGGCCGGACATGTGCGGCATCACATGGAAGTGCTGCGGGAACGTTATGAGTTGGGTTCTTAATGGAGCGCGGACATCCTGTCCGCCAGCGTGCGCAGCACGCTCATTGCGCGGACGCGTGTTGTGCGACCCCTTCGGGGTCGGAAATCTTCGCGGACCTTACCGGGGGCGTTGCCCCCGGCTATTACATTTCACGCCTTCGGCGTGAGAGACTTATCAGACCTTAAAGACGTTTTCAGGGCGCGCACCGCTTATCAGAGGCAAGCCGAAACTTATGACTTCAATCCGGATTTTGATGCGAGCGCTGGTTATCATGACGGTTCTATGCGGATCCTTCAGCATCGACGTGAGCGCTCAATCTCCGGTACGCGATTATCGCCTCGGCCACGAACGCCAGATCCTCGATGAGTTCACGCGCTTACTCGCGATTCCCAATGTAGCATCTGATCGTCAGAACATCCGCCGCAATGCCGAGTTCATTCTCGAGATGATGCAGCGGCGCGGGCTTAATCCAAGCTTGCTTGAGACGGCGACGAAAGAATCGCCGCCCGCTGTCTACGGAGAATGGAAGCCGCCGGGTGCGACCCACTCGATAGTGCTTTATGCACACTACGATGGTCAGCCCACCGATCCAAAGCAGTGGACCGGCACGTTGCCATGGCAGCCCGTGTGGCGGTCGGCGGCGTTGGAATCAGGCGGCAAGATCGTAACGCTTGCGAATGACGGACAGCCGATTGATCCTGAATGGCGCCTCTATGCGCGCTCGTCTTCGGACGACAAAGCCGGAGTTATGGCGATCCTCACCGCGTTTGACGCGCTCAAAGCAAAAGGCATCACGCCGTCGCTCAACATCAAATTCATTTTTGAAGGTGAAGAGGAAGCCGGCTCGCCACACCTCGGCGAGATCATCGATCTCCATAAGGACTTGCTCGCCGCTGATGCCTGGATCATATGCGACGGTCCGGTGCACCAATCAGGACGCAAGCAGGTAGTGTTTGGCGTGCGCGGTGACACGAACGTCGACATCACAGTCTATGGAGCCAAACGGCCGCTGCACAGTGGGCATTATGGAAACTGGGCGCCGAATCCGGCCATGCTTTTGGCGCGTCTGCTGGCTTCGATGAAAGACGCTTCCGGGCGGGTAACCATCGGTGGTTGGTATGACGGCGTGGAACCGCTGGGCCCGGCGGAGCAAAAGGCAATCGCTGAAGCGCCGGCCTATGATGACGAGCTGCAATCACAACTGGGTTTCTCGCGCACGGAAGGCGCCGGAAAAAGCTTGCTCGAGTTAATCAATCAACCATCGCTGAACATTAACGGGATGAGCAGTGGCGACGTCGGCGCCCTGGCGCGCAATGTCATTCCCACCACGGCCGCCGCCGTGCTGGATCTGCGTCTGGTCAAAGGAACTGATCATGTCCGGCAAGTGCAAAAGCTAATCGATCATGTCCGCCAGCAGGGTTTCTTTGTAATCGATCGCGATCCGACGGACGACGAACGAAAGCAGCATGCTTTGATCGCCAAAGTAATCACCAGGCCCGGCGGTTACAATGCCGAGCGCACGCGAATGGATCTTCCGATCTCTCTGGCCGCAGTTACGGCTGTCCAGGCAACATCCACCCAGCCGATCGTCAGACTGCCCACCGCCGGCGGCAGCCTCCCGTTGTCAATCATCACGGATCATTTGCGCACCGTAACCATGACTGTTCCGATTGCCAACTATGACAACAACCAGCACGCCGAGAACGAGAATCTTCGTTTACAAAATCTTTGGGATGGAATCGAGACGATGGCGGCAGTGATGACCATGAAGCCGAAGTTCTGACGTGGCATATGCGTCCCGCCCGTGTATCATGGGATCGTCGCCCGCGCTACATTCCGTAAGGAGCATCCGATATATGAAGCATCCCCTGTTGGCGAAAGTCGCCAAAGCATTCGCCGCTGTAATTCCATTTACGCTTCTTATTCTGATCGTCTATTCTGTTGCGATGGCCCAGGGCGGTGGTAAGGCTGAGCCCAAGCGTATCGAGTTTAGAAGCGGCGCCTCCAGCACGATTATCAGCGGCACCGTGCGGAGTACTGAAGAGGCTGAATATGTTCTGGCCGCGAAAAAAGGTCAGACGTTGACGATCAAGATAACGTCAGTGCCGGCGCGTACTGCCGGGTTCGATTTACATGGTCCCCAGGACGTCGACCTGGGGCTGGAGTTCGACACCAACTTAAGTTTTTCCCGCAGGCTGCCAAAGACCGGCGACTATTTGATTACCGTCGTAAAGCTTAACGATGCGATCCGGGCGTCGAAATACACAATGACCGTAACGGTGCGCTAACTCTCTTCACCAAGCGGCTTCCCAATTTTCGTATCTATCATGCGAAAGATCATCGTTTACATCGCCACTAGCACCGACGGTTTCATCGCCCGGCGCAATGGCTCGGTTGATTGGCTGGACCGTCCGCAGATCAAGGGCAGCTATGGCATGACCGAGTTCTATCGCTCGATTGACACTGTCCTTTGGGGACGCAAGACCTACGACATGGCGCTGGGTTTCAAAGCGGACGGCAAAGCCGGAACAGAATCCGACAGCAAAGTTAAGAACTACGTCTTCTCTCGCCGGCCGCCGCGAAAGCCAGTTGCCGGGGCAGAGTTTGTTAAGGAACCTATTTCAGAATTCGCCCAACGTCTGCGTTCGCTGGCGGGAAAAGACATCTGGATGATGGGCGGCGCGGGTATCATCGGTTCATTTCTCGACGAAGACGCGATCGACGAGTTCATCATTCACGTCGTCCCCACGCTGATCGGCGAAGGCATTCCGCTCCTCGCGCCCAGGCATCGCAACGTGCCCTTGAGATTGATTTCCTGTCGCAGTTTTTCTGATGGAGTTGTCCGGCTGCATTATGCGGTTGATCGGGGAAAGACAAGAAAAGCGTCGAAGAAAGAGTCGGCGTGAAAGGTTGTTGGGCGCTTCTTGAGTCCCGCGGTCACTGGAAGGTTTGAGTCCCATCAGGGACGAAATGTTCATAGCCCCGGTCGTCTTAACAAATAGAGGGCCCGTTTACGGGCGAAAGAATATTTCGCTCCTCTGGAGCTCGCAACCATTTTGTACGGCGGATCTATAAACATTTCACCGCTAAGCGGCTCGCGTCTCTGGTTTCGGCCTTTTCGGCTCGCAATACCAATCAAATTAAAAGGCGGGCCGGAGCCCGCCACTAAACGTTCACCTCAATTGATTAGCCATCACGCTTCCGCTGGACTCAACTTCTTCGGTGGTGACTTTTTCTTCGCACCCTTCGCGTCAGGCGGCGGGCCTTCATCTTCCGACTTGGTCATCCGATTGATAATGAACTGTTGCAGAAAGCCCACGATATTTCCCACCAGCCAGTAAATCAAAAGGCCGGCCGGAGCGCTCCACAAAATGTAAAGCATCATCAAAGGCATACCCACGGCCATCATCTTGCGCTGCATCGGATCCGCCGAAGGCGCGGGCGTCATCAATTGCAAAATAATCATTGAGCTGGCAAAGAGCAGCGGCAGGATGCGAATGAAACTAAGGATGTAAGGCTCAGGAATGGTGATAGCGCTATAAAGCGCAAACAGAAACGGCATCTGAATCAGCAGAGGCAAACAGCCCCCCAACGGGTTTGCTTCTTTCATTAACCGCAGTTGCTCCATCTGCAACTCTTTCATTTTTGGATCGGTCGACTTCATCCCTTTCAACTTTTCTTGCAGTTCTTTCATGCGCGGCGCGTACTTCTGCGCCTTTTTCATTTTGCGTGATGACTGCCACTTGAGCGGGAAGAAGAGCGAGTAAATAAAGATCGTGAACAGAATGATCGCCACGCCGTAACTGCCGGTCACCCGTTGCAGTCTGTCGATTGCAAACAGAATCGGCACGGCCAGGAAGCGGCGCATGCTGCCGAGGAAACCGAAGTTGATGGCTTCGCCCAGATCGACCTGTGGTCCGCCGATTTGCCTGATCTCTTCACTGGCCGCGGCCAACAAGCGATGATCTTTCGGGCCCGTATAAATTTCAGTCTTCGAGCCGTCGGTAGGCACGGGAACCAAACCGGTGATCAGAAATCGTTGCTCGGTTTTGCCGTTGGTCTGGACCTGGTAGGAGGTCGTTCGGTAGTCGAGTCCGGTCGTCGGCTTTGACGGCACGGCAATCATCCCGAAGTACGTGTCGTCGACTCCGGCCCACTGCACTGTGCCATCGAGTGGTTCGCGATCGGGCGGTTTGTTAACCACCGACTTGATCCCGATGCCTTCGAGAATCCAGTTAATAGTGCCGGTGCTCTGACGGTCCGAATGCACTTCCACGGAATTGATGCGACGCACCTGGCTGTTGAGGACAGCAATCCCCTCAGGCGCAAAAGAATAAAAAGTGTAATGATCGATGCCCTGGTCACCGATGTTCGGACCAATCGCCAGCTGTGCCTTCGGCACCGGCTGATTGTTTCGCGTGAGCTTGAGCTCTACTTCGGCAATGTAACGGTCAGCAAAGAAAGTCAGCCGCTTGTTAGCGTCGAGACCTGTGGCTTCGTCATGAATAGTGAACTCGACCTGTCGCGACCCAGTGGGCACATCGATGGCTGCGTCCCCTGATTCAGAGTTCGCGCCGGTAACTTTGAAATTGCGGCTGGCCAGGATGCTGTCGGCGGTCGCATCGCCGGTCACGATTTGGAATGGGCGAAAAAGTTGTTCGGCGGCTACACCCGCAGGTGGCGTCAGGATCAATTCCAGAGGCTTGGGTTTGTTCTTCGTCGATCCGGCTGAATAAAGCTCCCGCCAGGTACCGTCGCTTCGCTTCACTTTCCTTAAAATCCAACTGGTGGCGACCGCTCCGCGTGAATCAAACGTCACTTCATAGAGTGGCGTGGTGACGCGGATTTTTCGTTGCGGCAAACTGTCAGGCGTTGGCCCGGGCGAGGGCGCCGGCGATTGCGATGCTGATTGTCCCGTCGGGGCCGGCGTGGGTGTATTGCTGGATGTCGATGGCGATATCGGTTGCGGCGAGCTTTGCGCGACCGCCTGATTGTTAGCGTTGGCGTTTTGCTGCGGCGGTTTCACCGGCGGGAAAAGTACATTCCATAGAATCAGCACGGCCGCCGAAGCGACCAGAGCCACAATGAATCTTTGTTGCTGTTTCATTCGAGCTTTCTAAGTAAACGCCAACTCTTTGGAGTGCGGCGGCAAGCCCCGGGCTGGGCGCACTCCACAACTACTTCACCGGATCGTAACCGCCCGCACAAAACGGTTGACAGCGCAAGAGCCGCCAAACGGCCATACCGCTCCCGCGCAGAGCGCCATGGCGCTCAATTGCTTCACGCGCATATTCGGAACAAGTCGGAACAAAGCGACAAGACGGCGGCAGCCACGGCGAGATTACTGCTTGGTAGAACTTCAAGAGCGAAACAAGAATGACGCCCATCGGCTAAAACTCTGGAGTGCGGTCGCAAGCGCAGCGCGACACCGCTTTGGATCTGTCCACTTCGTCACACCACCAACCAAAGCGCCGTCGCCGCTGCGCTCTGCCGGCGCACTCCATAACTAACTGCGCCGCTCGGCTTGGGTTACTTGTGCGATGATCTTACGAAACTCGCGAAAGCGATGTTCCTCGTCTGAGACGAGCAGCGAGCGTTTCGCATTCAAAACCCAGTCATATGTTTGCTGCAGGCCCTTAAGATCGGCGGCGCTGCGGCGAAAGAGTTCGCGTAACAAACGCTTGGCCCGGTTGCGATCGACCGATTTGCCGATCGCCTTGGTCGAGGCCGTCACACCCAAACGCTGCTCAGTTAATTCGTTCTTGCGCAAAAAAGCGGCCAGCAGCCGGCCGTCATAGCGTTGCCCTTCGGCATAGACTTTTTGGAACTCGGTCCGAGCGTGCAGCCGGCGCCGCTTCGGCAACGCCTCGCTGACTTTTACCGGCACACGATCAAAGCTCGGGATCAATGGCTTTAGTAAATGCGCCGGGGCTTTAGTAATGCGCCGGCGTGAGCCGTTTGCGGCCCTTGGCGCGGCGGCGCTTGATGACCAGGCGGCCGTTCTTGGTCGCCATGCGCGCCCGAAAGCCGTGCGTCTTGGCGCGGCGGCGATTGTTAGGTTGAAAGGTTCGCTTCGGCATAGATAACAATTCCCCTGTCTAAGGAAAAGTGTAAGCCTAACGGCGCGGCAATGCGATGTCAAGGAAGGCGGCAACGCTCCTTGACGCGTCGCAAAATCGCATGTTAGCCTTCAAGGCTTTTGACGTGTGCAAGTAGCGCAGACTGCCAGTCTGTGCAAGCAGTCAGCTGGCGCTACAAATTCCCAGCTCAGAACAGCCGCAATGATCTATCCGCTCGGCTTTGCCGAAAACTCAATTCAACTTGTGCCCGATGGCACGTTGTTCCTGCACGTTCTGATCATCCTGGTGATGGTCTACGTGCTGAACGCCACGCTCTTCAAACCCATCAATCGTATCCTGGCAGACCGCGACCAACGCACGCGGGGACGTCTGACTGAAGCCGAGGAGATCCTGAGCAACGTCGGCGAGAAACTCTCCGAATACGAGCGTGCCTTGCGGGCGGCGCGCACCAAAGCCTACGCGCTTGCTGAGCGTGAACGAGCCGCGGCCATGCAGGATCGCCAGAAAGAACTGGATGAAATGCGCGCGCAGTTGGCGGCCTCGACCGCGGCGGAAAAGGAAACTATCAAGAGTCAGGCGGAGGCCGCGCGTATTACGCTGGAAGCTGATGCTCGCCGCATCGCGGTCGAGATTGGTTCGCGCGTTCTCAGCCGGCCACTCAGCGGCGTGGGATTGAACTAGACAGTTTTTATTCGAGTCTCCAGAACCAAATGTTACTTGCTTTGATCATAGCCGAAGGGGCGGGTTGGTGGGCGCGACTGGAGCCTTACCTTGACTATCCGGGCTTTGAAGCCTGGAAGTTTCTCAATCTCGGAATTTTCGTGATCGTGCTCGTGATTGCGCTGCGCAAATTTGGTCTGCCCGAAAAGTTTCGCGATCGAAAAGAGACCATCGCGCGCGAATTGGCTCAGGCGCAACAGGAGCGTGACGCCGCATTGTCGAAACTGAAAGAAGTCGAAGACCGTCTGGGACGGCTCGATGCTGAAGTCGGCAATATCAAGCAGCAGTCCGTACGTGAAGCGGCGGAAGAGCGCGAGCGCATAGCTGGTCTGACGAAGATCGAGATCGCCAAGCTCAGCGAACAGGCGGCGCGGGAAATCGAGAGTGCCGGCAAAGCGGCGAGAAAAGAATTGCGCCGCTATACGGCCGCGCAGAGTGTGCGACTGGCAGAAGAAATTGTGCGCCGCGAAATGAAGCCCGAAGACGATGCCCGATTGATCGCGAATAATATTGAAGAGCTGGGAGGTCCGGCGCAATGAGTGTGCAGACGGTCGCACGTCGCTATGCCTCGGCACTGGCGGATGTCGTGCTGGAACGCGGCGAGGCGCGAGAAGTTCAGGAAGAGCTGCTGGCCTGGGAAAAAATGTTTGAGGCGAGTCCGGTGCTGCCGGAAGTCTTTCGTAACCCGACGATCCCGCTGGATAAGAAGCGGGCCGTGCTCAACAAACTGATCGACCGTTCAAAGCCGAAGCCGACCACGGCGAATTTCCTGAAAGTCCTGCTGCAGAATCAGCGTCTGACTGACCTCGGCGAGATTAATCAAAAGTTTGCGGAAATACTCGATTTACGCGCCGGAATGGTCGCGGCCACAGTAACTACGGCGCGGACCGTGCCGGAGAATGCGCAGCAAAAGCTACACACGAAGCTCTTGTCTGTGACCGGCAAAAAAATGCGAATCAACTTTATGACCGATCCGGAATTGATTGGCGGTCTGGTGACCCGCATCGGCTCGACTGTTTATGACGGCTCAGTGCGGAATCACTTGCAGCTGATCAAGGCCAAAATGGCAGGCTAGACATTTTTGATTTTGGATTTGCGATTTTTGATTGGGACCGCGAAGCCGCTCGCGCTTACAAAACCAAAGTGCAATCGCAAATCTAAAATTTGAAATCTAAAATCTAATCATGGAACCAATTAAAGCAAACGAAATCAACGAAATCATTCGGCAGCAGATCGAGAACTTCGAAACCGGCGTCACCGTCAGCGAGGTCGGCACCGTAATCAAGGTGGGCGACGGCATCGCCGAGATTCACGGCCTCGAGAAAGTTATGGCCGGCGAACTGATCGAGTTTCCGCACGAAGTGCGCGGGCTGGCGCTAAACCTGGAAGAAGACAAAGTGGGCGCGGTTCTGTTCGGCGACTTTCAGAAGATCAAAGAGGGCGATCTGGTCAAGCGCACCGGCCGCATCATGCAAGTGCCCGTGGGCCAGGCACTGATTGGACGCGTGATGGACGCCCTGGGTAATCCCATCGACGATCGCGGACCGATCCTGACCGACGAATACAACGCGGTCGAACGCATTGCTCCCGGCGTCGTCGATCGGCAGCCGGTGAAAGAATCTCTACCGACCGGTTTGAAGGCAATCGATTCAATGGTGCCCATCGGGCGCGGCCAACGCGAACTGATCATCGGCGACCGTCAAACCGGCAAGACGGCAGTGGCCGTTGACACGATCATAAACCAGCGCGGCAAGGACGTGATCTGTATCTATGTCGCGATTGGCCAGAAGGCTTCGACCGTCGCGCAGGTGGTAAAGACACTGCAGGATTTTGGCGCGATGGACTACACGATTGTGGTGAAGGCGACTGCTTCCGATCCAGCGGCGATGCAGTTTCTCGCGCCCTACTCGGGAGCGGCCATGGGCGAGTATTTCCGCGATCGCGGACAGCATGCCCTCACCATCTACGACGATCTTTCGAAACAAGCCGCCGCTTACCGCGAGATTTCTTTGCTGCTGCGCCGTCCGCCGGGCCGCGAAGCTTATCCGGGCGACGTTTTCTATCTGCACTCGCGCCTGCTTGAGCGCGCCGCGAAACTTTCCGACTTGAAAGGCGGCGGCTCGCTAACCAGTCTGCCGATTATTGAAACGCAGGCAGGCGACATCTCGGCCTATATTCCGACCAACGTGATTTCGATCACTGACGGACAGATATTTTTGGAAGGCGATCTATTCAATGCGGGCATTCGTCCGGCCATCAACGTCGGTAATTCAGTGTCACGCGTCGGAGGTGCGGCCCAGATCAAGGCCATGAAGCAGGTCGCCGGCAGTTTGCGTCTCGATCTGGCGCAGTATCGCGAACTCGCGGCGTTCGCGCAGTTCGGATCGGACCTGGATAAAGCAACGCAGGCCCAGCTGGCACGCGGCCAGCGGCTGACGGAAATCTTGAAGCAGCCGCAGTACCAACCGATGGACGTCGAAAAGCAGGTGCTGATCATCTGGTCGGCAATCAACGGCTTCACGGACGATATTCCGGTTGAGGACATTAAGAAGTTTGAAGCCGAGTTGCTGAGCTTTATCGAAAATTCGCATCCCGCGGTCATGCAAAACATTCGTGAAAAGAAAGCGATCACAGACGAGATTCAAAAGGACCTGGAGCAATCTCTGAAGGATTTCAAAGATCGCTGGGCGGAATCTGCAAAGGCGGCAGCGGCAGCGTGATTGTAGGGGCAGGGCTTGTCCCTGCCCGCCTGTGATTATTAGAAACGGGCAGGGACAAGCCCTGCCCCTACATTTTTCATGGCAAATCTTTTAGACATTCGCCGGCGTATTAAGTCGGTAAAGAACACGCAGCAGATCACCAAGGCCATGAAAATGGTTTCGGCGGCGAAGTTGAAGCGCGCGCAGGACCGCGTCATCAACGCGCGCCCGTTCGCCAACAAAATGACCGAAGTGCTCGGCTCGTTGGCGGCGCAGATTCCCGAAGACTTTCATCATCCTCTGCTCGATGCGCGCGGTGACGAACGTTACCTCGTCGTCTTGATTACGGCGGACAAGGGATTGTGTGGCGCCTTCAATACGAACCTGATCAAAGCGGGCCAGACCTTCCTGAAAGAAAATTCCGGCAAAAAAGTTGAATTGCTGGCGGTGGGACGCAAAGGGCGCGACTTTTTCAGAAAGCGCGCAGAGGTCGCCGGCGAATACGTAGGCCTCTCAGGCAAAGGCCGGATCGATTTTTCAGAAGCGCTCGAAGTGGCCCGCGATGTGGTCAAGCGATTTACTGAAGACGAAGAGATCGACAAGGTCTTCCTAATCTTTGCCGAATTCAAATCGGTGCTGAATCAGCGAATAGTAGTCGAGCAACTCCTGCCCATCTCGCGCACCACTGAAGCAGCCGAAACCCCCGAAGCCGCCACGACGCAGGATTACATTTACGAACAGCCGCCCGCGGAAATTTTCAGCCGCCTGCTGCCGCGCCTGGTCGAGACGCAAATTTTTCGCGCCTTGCTTGAATCAGTTGCCTCGGAACAGGGCGCGCGCATGACCGCCATGGACGCCGCTTCAAAGAACGCCGGCGACTTAATTTCTTCACTCACGCTCAACATGAATCGCGTACGACAGGCGGCCATCACCCGAGAGATCATCGAGATCGTTTCCGGCGCTTCGGCGCTTTAAGAACGATGGCCCGACCGAGTTTGGAAGCCGCGCACATTCCGCTTGAGCGCTTACGCTCATTCAAATCCCTCCCAGTTGGAGAGGCGACATGAAGATTCGAAACCTTGAAGACGATCATGGCGATCCTCAATTCTTCCTTCAGAGTATCGTGTCAGATTTGGTGGGCTCCCTTGGGGCAGAATCAGATAATCGGATAGTCTAAAAGCTAGCGACCTCTCGGACTACTACCGATGCGCCACGCCGCGGCGCAAATCATCTTTACGATCGCAATTTAGCGATCGGGGGGGTGGGTGGGATCCGGCGTCCCGCAAAAACAAATCACCAAAAAGAGAGCAGACGAATTCGCTTGCTCACTTTTCAATCAACGGCAGAAAGTTATACTCTGGCAGCCTAATTCACTGGGTTCTCGGGCGCGAGGCCAGCTCAGCAGTCCGCCGCTCCACCAACCATCAGACCAGGAGATCTAACCATGAAGACCAAACATGTATTCAGCATTTTAGCGTTGTTCGCCGCCGCCTTCTGCGGCTCCTTTGCGTTCTCCCACGGCGCCATCACCGGGGCGGTCATTTCAACGCCCAACTTGGACCTTGTAGCAAATTCTACCGCTGCGGACTCGACCACTTCAGAACCGGAGGCGTTCCAGCCGCTGTCGCCTTTCCCGGACAAGACGTGTGCGGGTCTGCCGTCCTCAAAGTGTTGCCTTTCGCAGGTGTTCAAGATGGGCGAAGGACAGCGCGAGGCGAAGTACGACGCGCCATACACTTGCGAGACCGGAACGACCATGCAAGGCGAACTGATGATGAAGGTGCCGTTTCACAGCGGCGGCGCCAACTGCGACCCGCTGGCAAACCTCATTCCCGATGGGAGCGTGCTTGAAGCAAAGGGACACGTCATTCGTCGCTCCGACGGTTTCGGCGACTTCAATGGCGACTTTATCATCCGCGACCCCGCGGGCAAGATTCTTGTCAACGGCTGCATCGAGACGCTGGATCGCGTCGGTACGCATCCGTCCTGCGAAAAGTGCCTGCCTGATTCGCACTACGAGGGATTGCTCGTCGGTCGGGGCGCGGGCGCGCTGGCGCACTTCTCAATTCGCGCGAGCATCGCCGGGCGCGGCCTGCTTCCTTCGCCGACTGGTCCGAAGACGGCGACGGCCATCGTCTTCAACGGGGCGCTCGTCAAGTGCCCGTAGCCGAAGAGTTCAACGAAATGCATTTCAGTCGCATCGCTGATTTCGCAAAGTGACGGCGGACTACTGGATCACTTAATCTTCCGCGCCGGAAACATTCGCGTTGTCCGCTGGATGTTTACTTGTATTACCTGCCCCCTGTCGTTTTTGACGAAAGTAAATTGAGCGTCAGCGTCTTTTACGAAGAATGTGGTTTCCGACTCAGGAAACATCTCTGATTTTGGCTGCCCGGCGGCGCTGGGCGGGAGCGGGACGGGCGTCGCCTGGCTCATCAACTTGTCTCCTTCTCTGGTCACCACCAGAATGAATCCGGGAGCAATCTCATATTCACCGACATAGGAGCCGTAGATTCCGGGATCAACTTTGACTACGACTCTCTCTCGTGGATGAAAATCGGGCCAGCCATATTCGGCCGCGACACTGCGAAGAATCTCTGTCGTTAGCTCTGCACCATTTTCAGAGTTCGTCATCACGACGACACCCTGACCGGAGTTCATATAACCCAACATGCGGCATTTGTAGCCGACATTGGCGCCGCTAAAGCTCAATCGTGCCGAGCTGCCTTGCCCGTCGACATACTTGCCGTCGAGAGTACCTTATTGGATTTTCCTAGTCTTGATTTCTGCACCTCAATCACAAAGCGCGCCAGATCTGTCGGCGTCGTCCACAAACCAGCGGGAGCAAGTTCGGGAAGCACAAACCATTTACCTTTGATCTCCTTGCCATCAGGCAGATGCCCGGCCGCGGCCCTCGAAGCCAGATCCGGCGAGAGCGGTTGTTGAAAAGTGCTGTTTGTCATCCCTAGTTTTTGCAGGACAGTCTTCTGCATCAAGTCTGGAAAAGACAGTCCGGTTACATCCATCATCAGTTGCTGCAAGATTACATATCCGCCACCCGCGTAACGAAATTTGGAGCCGGGCGTCGTGTCGACGCGAATAGGAGCGGAGTTAGCCGGCTCTTCGCCTTCCAGGATCTGGCGCAGGGCCGGCACTGCCTGGTTCACAGGGTAGCCGAGAAATCCCGGCACTGTTACACCCGCAGTGTGCGCGAGTAGACGACGCAGAGTGACCTTCTGCTCCTTTGTGAACTCGCTCTCCGGTACTTTCCACGAGACCAAACGCTCATTCACATCGCTATCAAGACCGAGCTTGCCTTGCTCTACCAACCGCAATGCCAGCATCGCCGACAGAGACTTGCTGATCGAGGCCGCCTGAAATAGTGTTTCCGGCGTGACCGGCTCCTTGCCTCCTGCTTCCAATACACCATAGCCGCGGGCCCACTCGATCCTGCCCTCATTAATCAAGGCGATGCTGACTCCGGGTGTCTTGTAGAACCGCATGCGATCGGCGAGCTTCATCCTGGCCGGTGTCTCGCCCTTCACCACGGCGGGTGGAAGCAATCCGTTCTCAACCCTTTCAATTCTTTGAGCCAGACTAGCTGCGTCTGCTGTTTGTTGGAGTTTGGTCTTTGGCGGTGCGGGCGCCGATGTCTGTTCGGGCGGCGCCAAAGCTAGTGCACTGGACACCAGTATCGCCAGTACTAAGAGCAACACTACGCCCTTCTGCATTATGAACACTCGTCTCATTGCAGCCTCCAATAGAATAGTTTTTTAGTTTGTTAGTGGAGTCAGTTTGAGCAATGAGGTCAGTACCGGAAGCGGTAGCGACCGGGTCGCAACGCTTCCCATGATTCGAGATCAGGAGGGCGAGACCCGGTCGCTACCGCTCCCGGTACTGACCTCATGCTCTCACAATGGCGCTCATCGATCAGCGCGCTCGCTTACTGCTCACTCACTCACTCACTGCCAACTGGCCTTTGCTCTTCGCCCACATCCAATGCAAGGCAAACCAGAACAGAGAACTCAGTACATTACCGATCACGACGCTTCCCAGTCGAAACTGAGGATCGCTGCGGCCGACGGTTAGCGCGATCAGCAACACCGGCGCAGCGCTGATTATCAGGAAGGTCCACAACGCCGTCCGCACTGGATCGAATTTCGTGGTCTTGACCAGGAGAAAAACAATAATGTTGCCGAGGATACCGGCCATCACCAGAGCGTCCAACACGTAACCAAACATGATTATTGAACTCACTCCGTGCTTTCTTCCGTAACTCAGCAGCAGGAACGCGACGACGATTATGGCCAGGGATCCAATCAACGCCAGAGCATCTCTGCGCAAATTTTTCATGATAGAGTTTTCCTTTTCCAGTCTCTCCAGGTGTTCTCTCGGCGCCGCCCTAATCAGGTCTGATATTGTCGACAGCCAGAATCGTCCGGGCCGGTGCTCTTCAGCTCGATAGCAATCTCTAAAAAGTTGGGTCATTTGCGTGCCATACTCGCGCCGAAATTCCGCTGGGTATGCCAGCAGGAGCAGTTGAAAGAATTTTTGTGCGCGTAACATTAGCTTTAACCGATGAGTTCAGGGACGACTCAGCTTCGCGTCTTGGGGATCAGTCGTTTCTTTTGGGCTACCGACACCATCCTCGAGATGCGGCGTACTTCGGCCTTCAAGACTTGTTGGCCAAAGTCGGTCAAGCGGTAATACCGGCGGCGCTCGTCATCCATCGACGCGTCCGGACGCTCGTCTGCTTCGACAATTAAGCGATCGTGCAGCAATCTCTTAATGGATCCGTACAAGGTCCCAGGACCGAGCTTGATTTGACCCTGGGTGTGTTCAGCGACTTCCTGCATGATGCCATAACCATGCAGGTCGCCATCGGACAAAGCCAGCAGTATGTGAAATACAGATGACCGCAAGGGCAGTAACGAATCCGGATCGACTTTCTGTTTGGCCATTTGTCTTGCGCCTATATCCCAACTCGATATATCGGTGGTTGATATAGTAGACAGGCGGGCGAAGCCTGTCAAGCGCTAATTGTGGAATAGACTTCAGTCTGCCGAGGCCGCAAAAAACTAATCACAGATTAAAAAGTCTGTGACACTATTGCGCGCGGGTGAAATAAGGTAATCTCGCCAAACAGAAAGTCGGTGATTAAGATAAAGCGATGGCGGTTCCCAGCGAAACTGTTCCGACCCAAACATTCAGGCCCGTAAACTTCTTCAGGCCGCCCCGTTGGCTGTGGCGATACGGCCCCCTGATACTCTGGGCGGCATTAATTTTCATTGGTTCAACGGATTTGCTTTCGGCCGCGAACACCGGCGGCGTTCTGGTGCGCCCGGTGCTCTGGCTGTTTCCGCATGCCAGTGAGAGGACCGTGGCGATCTATCAGTTCGCCACGCGCAAGGCCGGTCACCTCACCGAATACTTTATCCTGGCGTTGCTGTGCGCACGGGCGTTTCGGACTTCCTCGCGCGAGTGGCTGCGCCAACGTTGGTTCTGGGCTTCGCTGCTGCTGGTCGTCGCCTATTCACTCAGCGACGAGTTCCATCAGAGTTTTTATCCGTCCCGTACGGCCTCGATCTATGACAGTGCGATTGACTCTGTGGGTGGATTGGTGGCGCTGACCATACTTTGGCGGCGACGTGGTAAGACTGAAAGCGCACCAGATCGGGAAAGATACTTCAAATCCGACGTCGCAGTTTGATCGTTACTACGCGCACTTTACCATCTCGGCGCAGCGTTAGTGATCGCACTGCACCATCCTGCATCAACAACTTTTCAATCCGGGCCGAAGTAAATTGATTCGCCGGCCTACCGTCGACGGCAACAATTTCGTCCCCAGCGAGGATTCCCGATTCGGCGGCGGGAGACTGCTCAGTGATATCCTCGACCTTGAAGATGCGGCAGTTTTTCCCTTCCGCATCAATTACGATTCCGCTCATGTCGCTTTCGTAGGGATCTGAAAGAGATGAATTCGGCTCGAGCATCATGCGCTGTCGCGAGTAGTCAATCGTGACCTTGAAGCGCCGCATGATTTCATTGCCGATTGGTCCGTCGTTGTCTCCCGCAGCCATCGAGCCCACTGTGTCGATCGAAAGCCCGACTAACGGCGCATTGATTTTGAAGGAACCCAATTGCATATAACCGAGGCGCGCATCAATCCGTTTTGATTCACCTCCCAGGCCTCTTTCGATGTTAGCGACCTGCGCCGTCAACGCGCTCACCAGCTTTTGTCGATTTACAAATGGCGAGTTAATGGTGAGCACGCCGTCAGAGCCGGTATCGATCTCAAATAGTCCTTCAATCGCCGGTTTTCCCGGCACACCTATCTGGGCGTGAATACGTGGAGTGCCTTTCATGATTAGCGGAAACACTTCGCCGTGGCCCTTATATTGATAATTCGATGGCTCGAAAAGGCTGAGCGTACGCGTCTCGTAATTAATCTCAACCACGAATTCCTTAATGAAGTCATAACCGATAATGCCTTCGATGTTCTTCCCTTCGCAGAAAGGAACATTGAGGGGCAGCACGGCCAATCTTTGGTTAAGCACAGCGACGCCAGGCACGCTCAGGGAAACTCCGCTGGCCAGAGAGCCTTCCAAACTTCCGCCAACACCGGTCGCCTTCACAGTGTCTACTTGTTTCAGTTTGAGGCTGGCTCCCCGCCTCGCGCTCAGGATCGAAATGCCGGCGCCGGTGTCGAACAAAAACTTTATCGGCGCTGAGTCATTGACCCGAACAAGCAACACAATTTGGTTGAATTCGAATTCAAAAGGGATGTTCAAAGCGCTGCGACCGGCGGCGAATTGAACATTCGCGGGCGCTCGGCGGGCCGAATTATTCTGCTGAGCTGGGATGAGGTTTGCGCCGGCTAAGAGAATGGCCAACGTGATTGCCAGCGCTGTGAAGCAGCCGGTCAAGGCTTTTCGGCTGGCCTGTCTTTGAGCTTTGATCATGGCGCTCATAATGACTCCTGCTCGAATATCTGTCGAGATTGAGGGCTGGTATTCACTTCCTTGAACAAAGCCTCGTCCCTGCGCGTATAATGACGGAGCGACAGAGCCTTCTGTTAGCACAAAGGAGACAGCAAACAAATGGGAATTCTTGACCGGCTCAGTCCCAGCGCACAGTTTATTGAAGTCATTGAGTGGCTCGACGATTCGAGCAACACGATGCTTTATCGTTTTCCGGTCCGCGATCAGGAGATAAAGAACGGAGCGCAGTTGATCGTGCGCGAATCGCAGGCGGCAGTCTTTGTTCACGAAGGACAGATTGCCGACGTGTTTGGCCCGGGCCGATACAGCGTCGACGGCGGCAACACACCGATTCTATCCAAACTGGGCGCGTGGAAACACGGTTTCAATTCCCCGATCAAATCGGAAGTCTATTTTGTGAATACCAAGCAGTTCACCGATCTGAAGTGGGGCACGTCAAATCCCGTGATGATGCGGGATGCTGATTTCGGCATGGTGCGCTTGCGAGCCTTTGGCATTTATTCGATGCGCGTGGCCGATCCGCGCGAGTTGATTAAGCAGATTGCCGGCACCAACGGGCGCTTTGTTACCGAAGACATCGAAGGGCAACTCCGCCGCACGATGGTCAGCGCGTTCTCTGACTCTCTGGCGGAATCAAAAATCGCCGCGCTCGATCTCGCGTCGAACTATGACGAGTTGAGTGGCTTTGCGCGCCAGAAGTTACAGGACGAATTCAAATCGCTTGGACTAGAGCTGACTAAGTTCGTCGTCGAAAACATTTCTTTGCCGGAGGAAGTCGAAGCCGCAATGGACAAGCGCACTTCGATGGGCGTGATTGGCGACGTGAACAGATACGCGCAGTTTCAGGCTGCAGACGCCATGCGCGACGCGGCGCAGAATCCGTCAGGCGGTGCGGGATTGGGCGCCGGACTCGGCGCGGGCTTCGCGGTGGGCAACATGATGGCGGGGTCGATGACCGAGGCTATGAAGCAGCAGGGCGCAACGACTTCGGGGGGCGCCGGAGCTGCCGCGACCGACAAATGCGTCAAGTGCGGCGCAGCCATGCCGGCAGGTTCGAAGTTCTGCAGCGAATGCGGCGCTTCGCAGGCCCCGGCGAAATGCTCCAAATGCCAACACGATCTCAAGCCGGGTGCCAAGTTCTGCGATGAGTGCGGCACCAAGGTTGGTTAATCACGTGCCGGGATCTGATAGAACAAGCGGCCGGGTGCGCGAAAGAGCACCCGGCTTTCTTGTGTACTACGGCGCCAATCACTCGGCATGCATGACAAGGTGAGCATGTTATAATTGGTTCATGCTTGAGGCCTCGCCGAATAAAGAAATAACAATCAAAATCATCCGGAATGGACAAGCAGAGCCGTTCGATGACGGGTGGCAAAACTCTTCACCTGAAGAGCGAATTGAAGCGGTTTGGACACTGACCAGACTATGCCTGGCCTGGAACAATCATCTGACTGATGAACCCCGACTTCAGCGAAATATTGCTTGCGTTCAACGCTCATCACGTTGAGTACTTGTTAGTTGGTGCGCATGCCCTGGCTGTTTACGGTCATGTGCGCGCAACGAAGGATCTCGACATTTGGGTACGGCCGGATCCCGAAAATGCTCAAAGAGTCTTGAGGGCCTTGTCGGCGTTTGGCGCGCCTCTCGGCGATCTCAACCAGGACGATCTCAGTAAAGCGGGGACTATCTTCCAGATTGGTGTGCCGCCTTTGCGCATCGATGTGATCACGGCTATAGACGGCGTGGATTTCGCCGACGCGTGGCCAGAGCGCTTCAAGACGATCTTCGGTGACGTCCCCGTCGTTGTAATTTCCCGTCACCACCTCATCACCAATAAGAAAACCGCCGCGCGGCTGCAAGACCTCGCCGACGTCGAACAGTTGGAAGCTAAGGGCAATCTACCTTTGTGAATGGCTTGTTGAAGAAAAGGGTTGCGCGTGATGGCATCCGGCCTTTCTTCGCCAAAGTTAGCTCTCGCATATAGCCCGATGGTATGCTTGGCCGTCTCATTCATACTGACCAAAGCTGCATGCTAAACAACTTCAAGAGTCCGCGCCGGGTAGCCATCACCGGAATGGGGTGTGTCACGCCGATCGGTATTGGGCGCGAGGCGTTCTGGTGTCCAAGTCGGCCGTAAAGATTGCGGCGCAGGTCCGCGATTTTGATTGGGAGGCGCAACTCGATCCCAAAGATCGAAAGCACGTGCCGCGAACTGTGCCGCTGGCGTTGGCCGCCGCGCGCGAAGCGTTACAGGATGCGGGAATTGTTACCGACGATCTTTCGCCCGAAGAGAAACAACAGATTGGCGTCATGCTGGGCACGGGCGGCGGCGGACTGCCTTTCGTCGAACAGCACTATGCGATTTGGTATCAGGGCGGCGCTCATCACAAAGCCAGTGTCTACATAATTCCGGCGGCTACGCACGGCACTCTCTCGAGCGAGCTGTCGATGGCCTTTGGACTGCGCGGCCTGTCGCATGTGATCTCGACCGGGTGCACCAGCTCGACCGACGCGATTGCTTATGCGGCCCAACACATAGCTCTGGGACGTCAGGAGATCATGCTGGCCGGGGGAGTGGACGCGCCGCTCGCGCCGGGAATTCTCGCGGGCTTCAATCTGTTAACCGTGCTGACGACCGCCTGGAATGACGAACCGCAGCGCGCATCGCGTCCCTTTACACGCAATCGTTCAGGCATGGTTTTGGGCGAGGGGTCGTGGATCTATGTGCTCGAAGAGTTCGAGCGCGCCCAGCAACGCGGCGCGAAGATCTATGCGGAAATCACCGGTTACGGAACGACCTGCGACGCCTATCATCGGGTGCGTTTGCAGGAAGGCGGCGACGAGCCCGCGCGCGCCATGACGCTGGCGATGAACGACGCCGGCGTGGAGCCGAGCAACATCGATTACGTTAATCTGCATGGCACGTCGACCATGCTCAATGATCGGATCGAGACGAACGCGCTGAAACTGGCGCTCAACTGTAACGCTCATCAAATCCCCATGTCCGGGACCAAATCGCAGGTCGGTCATCCGCAGGGCGCCAGCGGGGCGGCCGGTTTGGGCGCAGCGCTGTGCGCCATGGAAACGGGCATAATCCCTCCCACCATCAACCTCGACGAACCCGATCCCGCTTGCGATCTCGATTATGTCGCTAATACAGCCCGGAAGGGCAACGTACGCACCGCGCTCTGTAACTGCATCGGTTTCGGATCGAAGAACAGCGCGCTCGTTGTGCAGAAAGTCTGACGTATTATTTTTCGCTGGCTTCGAGGCGAGCGACGTCGGCTTGGTCCTGGGGCCTCCCGACTGCTCGTTTATTGTCAATTAGGTGAGATCGTCCAATGACGGGAATCTCAAGACCTTCGATGCTAACGATGAGTTGATCAGCTTGAGCTATCATGAAATCGACACCCGTGATTTCTGTAAGAATGTCGATCCGGCGAGGGACATTGCCGAGTTGAATAACCGTTCCGGGTTTCGTGAAATCCTCTTTTGTGAGAGTCGCAAGCGGCGCGCCAAACTCAATCAAGGCCCGCCAAACACGGTGGGCGTTGTCGTCAGAACACTTGATCCACAGATCGATGTCGCCAGTCGCGCGCGGAAGCCCATGAGCAGCAACTGCATACGCTCCAACGAGCATGAACTCAACTTTCTCGTCGCAAAACGCGGACAATATGTCGCGGAAGTCTGAGTTCAGCAACTGGTTCTCCCTTGAAGGCCCATGCGTCCAGAGTAAGCTGCCACATCATCTCGAGGCGTTGCGCGGGCGTCGTCGATCGAAAATCGTCGTGCTTATCTTGTTCGTGAAGTTTGAGCACTCTCACATTTTTCGTTTCGATTGGTATCATCGGAGAGTGATTATACCATTGGCCTTATCGCGCGCGTATGCTGGGACTGAACCCTCGAAGCCATGTTAGAAAAGTTTCGCCAACGCAGTTATGAACTCGAGAATATCGACAAGGGTACTTATACGCCTGAAGAGTACGAAGGATGCATCGTCGAGCTGCAACGCGTGAATGAATGGCTGGGCGATGCAAAAGCCTTACGCAGCTCGCTGCTGAAAGAAATTGCATCTCAGGATCTGCGATCTTTCTCGATTCTCGACGTCGGCGCCGGTTCGGGTGAATTGCTGCGAGTTGCGGCCCAGTGGGCCCGGAACACAGATCGCACGCCATCGCTGATCGGATTGGAACTAAACGAGAGGTCGGCGCAAGCGATCCTCGAAGAGTCTAAAGCATTTCCCGAAATCTCTTCGGTGCGGGGCAGTGGACTCAAGCTTCCTTTTCCGGACGCTTCGGTTGATTACGTGATCTCGTCGTTGACGCTGCACCACTTTGACGACGATGGAGCGGTCAACATTCTCCGCGAAATGGGCCGGGTCGCCAGGCGCGGGATGTTCGTGATCGACCTGCACCGCAACCCAATGGCTTATTTTTTCTATACGACTCTGGGGCACATCATCCTGCACAACCGGCTGTTGCGTGAAGACGGCGCGCTATCGATCTTGCGGAGTTTTACGCCGGATGAATTGGAAATACTCGGGCAGCAAGCAGGCCTGAAGAATGCTATCGTCAAGAAACATTTTCCATCGCGTTTGGTCTTAAGCGCTAAATTAAACGGAACTGTTTAGGAGCGGGCTACCGCCCGACCGAAGCGGGCGGTAGCCCGCTTCTAAACTCAATGCAGGTATGACCAGTCTGTTCGACTACGACGTAATCATTGCCGGCGGCGGACCCGCGGGCGCCAGCGCGGCGATTCATCTGGCCACGGGCGGCGCACGAGTGCTGCTCGTCGAGCAGAAGAAGTTTCCGCGGGCAAAACTTTGCGGTGAATTTATCTCGCCCGAATGCACGCCTCACTTTGAGCGGCTGGGTGTTGCCGCGCAAATATTCGCGGCGGGCCCAGCTAAACTAACCGAAACCGTTTTCTATTCGCGTCAGGGTAAAAGCGTCAGCGTTCCCAGCACCTGGTTCGGCGCACACGGTGTCGCTCTTGGTCTAAGCCGAGCGGAAATGGATGAGCGGCTCTTGCGTCGCGCGAGTGCCGCCGGCGCGGACGTTCTCGAGGATGCCCACGTCATCAATCTGCTGTTGAGCCAGGATCGCGTCGAGGGCGTGATCGTTAAGCAGGCTGAGAACGAAACCGCCTACCGTGCGCGGGTGACGATCGATGCCACAGGCCGAACGCGGGCCCTGGCCCGGCGCGTCGTTAAATCAGCGAATCAGAGGAAGCCGCTACGGGCATCTTTGGTTGCTTTCAAAGCACACCTGGAGGGCGCTCGAGTCGCAACCGGCGCCTGCGAGATTTACTTTTATCGCGGCGGGTATGGTGGTCTCAGCAGCATCGAAAATGGCCGCAGCAATCTTTGTTTCATTGCCTCCGCGCGCGCGGTGCGAGAGTGCGGAACCGACGCCGAGCGTGCGATGCGCGCAATCATCTGCCAGAACCGGCGGGCAGCTTATGCTCTCGAGCACGCTCATGCATGCACCCCGTGGCTGGCTGTTTCGCTTGAAGGATTCGGAAGGCACACGGTCACACCCGCAAGTGGGCTGCTTTCTATTGGGGATGCCGCGTCGTTCATCGATCCCTTTACTGGCAGCGGAATGCTGATGGCGTTAGAGAGCGGAGAACTGGCTGCCCGCGTTATCGGCGATCATCTCGCGACGATCCGGCTCGGTGCGGGACTCGGCGAGCTTGAAATTAGCTACCGAGCTGCGTACAAAACGAGGTTTCATTCCCGTCTCCGTGTCTGCTCAATGATACGGCGGGCGGCATTCCTGCCGGGCCTGACCCAAATGGCGATAGCGGTCTTCGGCCTAAGCGATCATCTGCGCCGCCGCGTGTCACGGGCGACCAGAGGCGACTCATCGGAAACTTATTGTCTCCCGCAACGTTTAAATGACGGCGGCTAAAAGCGGTTCAGTTCCTCGGAGAGAAAGTTGCCTAAGGTATTCAGTCCTTGCCACGCGGCGTTTTTTGCTGTAAAAAGCGCCTTAAGATAATGAAGCTGGATAAAGTTTCCATCCGATTTAGTCCGGGTATCGCGCGATCATTCTGAGGATGAAAGGCAGCGGTCAATCGGATCTTTAGATCAGTCTCCCATCAAATGGATGCGCCCCTTGCGCCGGCAGAATGATTCATCGGCGTTAAGCAATTTTCAGAGCTTACTTCAGAAGGAGAAACGAAGATGTTTTTGTCCCTCAAGCAGTGTCGCAAGAAGTCGATCCAGATTCTGTTGGTCTGCCTGGCCGTAGTTTCCTGTTACAGCGTAGCAATGTCGCAGGCGCAGTCGAACGCCGCAGATTTGCAGGGCGTGGTGCGCGATCCGAAAGGCGCGGTGGTGGCGGGCGCCGCGGTTACAGCGCGGAACCCGGCCACGAACAGTACGCGCGACGCAACCACAAACGATGACGGTTTTTACAAGATAACGAATCTGTCGCCTGGCGACTATGAAGTAACGGTTAAGGCGCAGAATTACAAAACGGCGGTGCTGCCTAGCGTGAAACTCACGGTCGGGCAAACAGCAAATCAAGACATCCCGTTAGAAGTGGGCGACTTGACGGCGACCGTAACAGTGACCTCAGTCGCCCCGAACATCGTGGAGACTACTGCGACCAGCGTGTCGGCCACTGTCGATCAACAGCGCATCGAAAATCTTCCCATCAACGAGCGCAATTATCTGTCTTTTGCACTTACGACTTCGACGGTAAGCCGCGACAACGGCCGGCCGATTGGCCCAGCGCCGACCACTGGTTTGAATTTTGGCGGCCAGCGCGGCCGATCCAATCTGGTGCAGGTCGATGGCGCGGACAACACAGACAACTCAGTGAACGCTTCACGCTCTACCGTGAGTCAGGAAGCGGTGCAGGAGTTTCAGGTAGTAACCAATTCCTTCGCGCCTGAGTTTGGCCGCTCATCGGGCGGTGTGGTCAACGTAGTGACTAAGGGCGGAACCAACAAACTCCAGGGAAATGTTTTCGGCTTTCTCAGGCACAAGAGCTTCCAGGCCCGTAATCCCTTTGCGCCCGTGGACAAGCCACCATTTACGCGCGCTCAGTACGGCGGGACGCTGGGAGGTCCACTGAACAAAGACCGCATGTTCTTCTTTCTCGCTTTTGAGCAACGCCAACGGCATGAATCCGGCTTCTTCACCAGCGACGTAGCGCAGGGACTGGGCAGCTCAGTGGTTATTCCGCTTACGGGCCTTGGACCGGTGACTTTTCGCAACCTGACTTCGGCACAGGCTGGTTACATCAACACTCTGTTGGGAACGGGAAGCCCCGCAGCCATCGGTGCGGCCGTTCAATATGCCTATCTCGCGTCCAGCGGCGCCGCGACCGGGCTTACAGGTTCCAACCCGCTGCCTAATCCCGGGTCTGTTCCGGGCGTCGGGCTGGGCGCGACCATTGGGCCTCGATTTTTTCTGAGTGGCGCACCGGTGCCGGTCTCAACCACCAACGCGGCAGGCCAGCTAATCGCGTTTCGTCCGTTGCAGACGCTGCAGAGAATTTTTCCGGTCACCGAAAAAACTACCTTCAATTCATTTCGTCTGGATCAGATCATCGACGAGAAACAGAAGCATCATCTCACTTTCCGCTTCGGCTATAACCCAAGCCTCATTACCGGTATTCAGGTCGAATCGCAGAATCAATCTTTGGGTCAGAATGATTTCTCGCGCACCGGTATTCAACGACTGAAAGACACTTCCGCGGTAGTTACCCTGACTTCGACGCTTTCGAACCGCATGGTAAACGAGGCGCGATTTAATTTTGGTGAGCGCCGTGCCGTCTTCAAATCTCAGAACGGCGATGCCGTAGCTTTTAATATTTCAGGAACCGCTTTTATCGGGCGCGAACTCTTTTCGCCGGTCGTGCGTACAGAGACTCGCTATGAATGGACCGACAGCTTGAATTTCGTTACCGGCAATCACACTTTCAAATTCGGGGGGGATTACGCGTCGGTCAACATTCCCTCCGCGATTTTTGAATTGAACTTTGCCGGTCTCTACAACTTTGGCGGTTTGAGCGCGTCGTCGGTGGGGGCTTTCCCGACGGTGGGCGGGGTGGCTCCGCCGGATTTCACCGCCGTCCAACAGTATGGACTCGGCCTTCCAACCAATTACATTCAGGGCTTCGGCAATCCGGTTAGTCAGATTAGTAACAAGCCGATTGCCTGGTTCGCCCAGGACTCGTGGAAAATTCGACCTAACTTCACTCTTAATTATGGGGTTAGGTATGACTATGAGCTGACCCAACAGATTGCCCCCGTGGGCGTGCGTGATCCTTTCTCAGGCATCACCCTTTCACCGAGCGATCTGCTCGCGGCCCAGGATGCGATCGGTGTGCAGCAGGGTTTTCCACGTGATAAGAACAACTTCGCGCCCCGCATTGGGATCGCCTGGGACATCAAAGGCGATGCAAAAACAGTGGTGCGCGCGGCCATCGGAATTTTTTACGATCACCCGCTGTTGGCAATCGGATTCAACTCTGACATCGCCGACGCGGCCCAGCAACAACAGGGCATTCTGACTCCGGTGGGTGGTCCAGCTCCAACCGCGTTGCTCAATGCGACTCAGGTGTTTCAGGGAACGGTCTGCACAGCGGCGTCAGTAAATCCGTTGTGTCCGCCCGGCGTGTTTACACCAGGCGCAGCTGCCACCGCCCAGTACCAATTTGGCCGCCAGCGTTTCAACGACCAAACGTTCCCGGGGTTTGGACCTGTGCTGCCATTCACGCTGCCGGTGAGCAAGAACTTCGAATACGCTTACGCGAACCAGGCTAATTTCACGGTCGAACGTCAGTTGACCAAAGACATGTCGATCTCGGCGGGTTATCTGTTTGTCGGCGCGCATCACCTGCCGCATCCGCTGGACATAAATGCGCCGCGCACTGATTTACAGATTGAGAATTTCAGGCGCTGTTTCAACCGCCTACCGGTGAATACTACTGAGGCACTGACTGTCTCACCATCTGCGTGCCTCAACATTGTGGCGCAACCAATTCCCGGTTTGATCTCAGTAACCACTCGCGGTGGAGTCATCGCTCCGGCGGCAGCCAATTTCTTCCGGCCGAGCGCGCCGAACTACTTCCTCGTCCAGGCGCTTACCGGTGGGGCGGTCACTCCGGCCGTGCTCAATGGCGCGCTGGCTGCCAGCGGCACGTTGAGAACACCAGGTGTCGTTTCACCTTTTGGCTCGGTCAATGCGCAGGTTTCGGACGGTAATTCGAACTACAACGCTATGACTCTCGATCTTAAGAAGCGCTTTACGCGGAACTTCCAATTCCTCGCTTCTTATACCTGGTCCCATTCGATCGATGATTCTTCCGACTTGCAGACGTTGCTACTGCCACAAGACAATCGTAACTTCCGGGCTGAACGAGCCGACTCGTTGTTCGATCAGCGACATCGTTTTGTCTTCAGCGCGGTTTTCGCGTCGCCACAGAAATGGCGTTCGGGTGATGGACTGCACAGGTTTTTAGCTGACTTCACGCTGGCGCCAATCTTTGAAATGTCGTCAGGGCGGCCTTTCAACATTCTGAGCAATCAGGACACAAACAACGACCAGTCAAATCAGACCGATCGTCCGTCCGTTCTTCCCAACGGCGTTCTTTGCGTCCCGGGCACACCAGGATGCACACCGATCACCTCAGCGGGATTCCCCAATGGCGATTTGGGACGCAACATGGGAATCACACACAGCTTTTCATCTCTGGATATGCGTTTGATGCGCGCGGTCAAACTCACCGAGCGTGTGCGTTTGGATATCGTCGCCGAGGGGTTCAACCTATTCAACCGCTTCAACGAAGGCGCGGTGTCCGGTTTTATTGACGATGTTAATGCCTTCAAGCAACGCGCCGGCAACGGCCATTACTACAGTCGTCCGACCGCGGCCTTTGACCCGAGGCAGTTCCAATTTGGATTGAAACTGAACTTCTAAGAAGAAAGTGGGTTGCTCAGGCATGGGTCTCCACCTGCGGTGGAAGCGCTCTAAATCCCGCGGTCAGCGCTATCGCTGACCGCTTTTCTCTCTCCTGCCACCGGCCAGACAGGCAAACTTGTCTTCAGTCGCGGCATCCGAAGTACCGTCTCTTGTTTCTCCCCCCGCCCTGGTTTGAAAAGGGCCCTGCAAATCTGAAAGAATTACGCTCCATGAGGAACCAAAAAATTCGCCTGATATTGATCACCGTATCGGCCATGCTGACGATCGTCGTGGGCGTCGAGGCCCAGTCCTCTCGGCCACGTCGAGTCACTCCGCCGGATACTCTGCTTGGTCCCGAGCCAAAATCACCGCCGAGTACCGACCGGAACGCTCCGCTGCTGGACGTAAGACCAACCAAGCCGGTCGGAAGCGCTCCGGTGTCGTCGGATACGACGCACGCGTTTCAGCTCTTCCAGCAGAAGCAGTACGCGGCGGCCGCGAAGGAAGCAAAACAGATCGCCGCAAGTGATCCGGGCAATTCTGAAGCGTGGAAACTGGCGGGTTTTTCTGAGTTCTATTTAAAGCAGTACGCAGACGCTTCTGAAGATCTGCAAAAAGCTCTCGATTTGCAACGGCGAGCCCGGCAGGAAGATTCCCACACTGTGGATGCGCTCGCCGAGAGCTACGTGCTGGCCGAAAAATACGATCGCGCTCTGCCTTTAATCGTAGCCGTGATCGAAAGACCCGGGACCAAGCCCGACCCATCATTCCTTTACTATCGTGGTTTGGCTGAACTCAAGACTGGCAAGACCGCCGATGCTGAGCGATCTTTTAATGCGGCTGTTAAGGCCAACCCGAAAGACGCTGCCTCGCTTTTGTACTTGAGTCAGATCTCTTTAACTCACAACGATCTTGATGCGGCCATCTCGACTCTGAACCGGGCCACAAGCAACGATCCTCGACTTGCCTCAGCGTGGTTTTTGCTCACTTCGGCTTATCTCCGTCGTGCCGCCTCGGCTGCTGACGAAGATAAGGCAACTCCGGACTATCTTGGTGCGGTGCGGTCAGGTGAGACTCTGACCCGTTTGCGCTCCGACGAAGAGGCGACGGGTCTCTACGCGCGCGCGCTAATCGGGGCGAAGCAATATGCGCGCGCTGCCAGCGCCCTGGAACGAACCGCAGCCAGCGACAACGCGACCGGCATAACTCTTTACCTGTTAGGGTTGGCCCATTCGCGCGCCAACAATTTTCCCAAAGCCATCGCTGCTCTCGAGCGTGCGCTGGCTAAATCGGCGAACGACCCCAACATTTTTCGAGAACTCGGTTACGACTACGAAAAGACGAAGCAATATGCCAAAGCCTTCGCGCTTTATCAGAAGGCCCTTGCAGTAGCGCCCAACGACGCTGACTTCAAAGAGTCTCTCGAACGAATGCGGCCCTTTGCAAAACAGTAGCGTTCGATTAGCATCTTCGCGTGAGAAACTTTAAGCAGCAGCGCCGGGTTTCATTTGTAACTGCCATGCTGGTTGTCTCAGTTATTTCGTGCTTCGGGTTCGCAAAGAACGTCGGCGCCGCGTCCTGGAACGGTATTGAACCCTTCAAGACAAGTCGGGCTGAGGTCTTGAAAATTATGGGCCCGCCGGTTAGCGAGACCACGGAAGGCGTATTGCGTTTCAATGTCAGTGGTGGCTCTGTACAGATCAGCTTTGTGAACGAGAAATTTGTTGCCAATAAGAAGCTCCGGCCTGAGCTGGCCGGAGCAGTATTAGAAATAGTTTTGCAGCATGAACACTCTTCCGATACTGCTGAATCAATGAAGCTTTTAAAGAACCGGGATTTTAGCCGCGACGACGTTCGGAACATCTCAATCTTCCGCAACATTAAAGACGGGGTCGTTTATACTTTTATTGATGGGCGTCTGAAGACCACTCGATATACTTTCGCGGATAGTCAGTTGAGCCGAGCGCGGCGGTGATCGTTCAAACCCATCGGCCTTTATTTTCGAGCCGTCCTGGCAACGTCCCGGGAGCCGAACGCGTCTTTGATTCGTCTTCTTACCAGTAATTGCGCCGCAAAGAATGGAGACTACCCAATGGAAAGACTCAGGTTTGTCGCAGGACTTGTGCTAGCCATGATGATCGCCGGCGCCACACCGGCGCAGCGGCCGCGTACCATTACCCAGGATAAGGCTGAGGCCGCCGCGAACGTGCCTTCTCCTCCTCCTGCACCTCAGACAGTCAAAGCCAAATACGAAGGCGGCGTTTTTGGATATAACAAAAAGATCGATGGCACGCTCAATTTTGATGACGCTAATCAACGTCTCGTTTTCAAGGATAGCCAGCAGAAAGAGCTTCTTTTTGTCCCTTACAATGCAGTCACCGGCGCATATGCTGATACTCACTCAGTGCGGCCCGCCGCTGCGACTGTTGCAAGTAACATCCCATCGATTTACGCCCTGCCGGCCCACTTCGTCAAAACAAAGGTGCGATATCTCACGCTTCAGTATGACGATCCAGACAGCAAGGTGAAGGGCGTCACCAGTTTTAAACTTGAGAACAAGGACATCCTCGATTCTGTCCTGAACACTCTGGCCGGGAAAGCTGGCTTAAATAAGCGCGGTGACGTGTTCGTTAAGAAGAAGGAGTAAAACGTTCTAGCTCGTCCTCTCTGCATCAACGGACCCCCTCCCGCTGGCTTTCTCGTGGTCAGTGAAACCATCTTAAGGTACAATCACTCCCATCCATGGAAGAGACTTGCGGTAAAGCGGAGCAACTGCTCAACTCTATTTTTGACAGTGCCGGGTTTGACGTGCAAGCGTCGGCGTCGGAATCCGATCTGGGTTGTCTGCTGGCTATTGAAGGCGCCGACAGCACGTTGCTGCTCAATGAAGGCGGTGAATTACTCGATGCGCTCCAGCAGATTCTCAATCAAATTCTTGGGCGCGCGCTGCCGAAGGGCCAAAGGATTATCTGCGATGTGAATAATTACCGCGCCGCGCGGGAGGCCGAGCTTCGGTCGATGGCTGAACATGCCGCCCGCCAAGTGCGAACGACGTCTGCTGCGTTTGTGTTTGGCCCAATGGAGCCAAGTGAAAGACGGGTCATACATCTCTCCCTGGCAGCTGAAGAGGATCTCGTTACAGAATCGATTGGCGAGGGCAACGGTCGCCGTCTGAGAGTCACTTTGAAACCGGATTCTGCCGGCTAAACTCCTTCCCTCCTCTGCTAATTTAGATTACCAGGACCGTGGCAGTTCCCAGTGATACGATTGTTGCTTTGTCCACTGCGCCCGGTCGTAGTGCTATCGGTGTTATCCGAGTTAGCGGTCATGAATCGCTCAGCCACTTGCGCACTCTGATTGGCTCGCCCTCGTATCAGCCAACCCCAAACGTTCTGAGCCTGAAGACCCTCATCGATCCGGAGACCGCCGAAGCTCTTGATGAAGCCCTCGTCTGTTTCTTCGAAGCACCACATTCATTTACCGGAGAGAACATTGTCGAATTTCATTGTCACGGATCTCCGGTTTTGCTCCGCACGGTCGTTGATCTGATTCTCAAACTCGGTGCTCGTCTGGCTGACCCCGGTGAGTTTTCTCTCCGCGCCGTCA
>WNFQ01000922.1_pt1 | contig 45957 bp, 37 predicted proteins | sample 5400171 | NCBI WGS metagenome assembly WNFQ01 (sample SAMN13153356, study PRJNA577476) | soil metagenome | isolation source: 20 cm soil under Madrone tree | place: USA:California | collected 2016-06-14
ATTTCGGGCACCACTGGGAGATCGCGAAGCCACTCCGTTGAGGTGAAATGTCACCCATGCGCCCGTGTCCTTCAGAAGTGCCGCTTCCGTTACATCGGTGCAGTCGTCGAACCCGAGGATGGGCCGGTGTGGCGGTGGGAACGCGGGCCCGACCCAATGGAGTGAGCGTAGGGTGACACAACCGGTCGCGTCGTCCCCGATGGTCCGCCGCTTCGGCCTGATTCACGCCACGGCGCTCAACATGACGAACATGATCGGGATCGGACCGTTCATCACGATCCCGCTCCTCATGTCCGCGCTGGGCGGCCCGCAAGCGATGCTTGGCTGGGTCGTGGCCCTGGTGATCGTCATGTGCGACGGCATGGTGTGGAGCGAGCTGGGGGCGGCGCTGCCGGGATCCGGCGGCTCGTTCGGGTATCTGCGCCACGGCTATGGCGCGGAGAAGGTCGGCCGCCTCATGGGCTTTCTCTTCGTGTGGCAGTTCGTGCTCAGTGGCCCCCTCGAGATCGCCTCCGGGTACATCGGCTTCTCGCAGTACCTTGGCTACATGTGGAAAGGCATCACTCCGGGCCAGACGATGCTCGTCGTTGCGATCATCGGGCTCGCGAACCTGGCGCTCCTCTACCGGCGAATTACCTCGATTGCGACGATCACCCTCACGCTCTGGATCGGAACCATCGTCACGGCCAGCGTGGTCATCCTGACCGGCGCGCTGCACTTCGACCCCAAGGTGGCCTTCGACTTCCCGCCGGGGGCGTTCACCTTCTCCCTGGGCTTTCTCCTTGGCCTGGGCGCCGCGTCGCGAATCGGCGTCTACGACTACCTCGGCTATTACGATGTCTGCTATATCGGCGACGAAGTCAAGAACCCCGGCCGCGTGATCCCACGGTCGATTCTCATCAGCACCGTGCTGGTCGCGCTGATCTACCTCGCGATCAATCTCTCGATTATCGGCGTCGTCCCCTGGCGGGACTTCGTGCCGGCCGCCTCACACCCGCAGTCCAACTTCATCGTCTCGATCTTCATGGAACGGATGTACGGTCCGGGCGTCGCGACGATCTTCACGGCGATGATCCTCTGGACCGCGTTCGGCTCGGTCTTCGCCCTCCTGCTGGGGTACTCGCGCGTGCCGTATGCGGCGGCGAAGGACGGCTACTTCTTCAAGGTGTTTGCCCGCCTCCATCCGTCCGGGGGATTCCCCTATGTCTCGCTCGTCGTGCTGGGCGTCCTCTCGATCCTCGCGGGATTTGTGTCGCTGGGTATGGTCATCGACGCGTTGATCACGACGCGGATTCTCGTGCAGTTCATCGGGCAGATCGGCGCGGTGACGTTACTGCGGCGCCGGGCGCCGGACATGCCGCGGCCGTATCGGATGTGGCTCTATCCGGTGCCGAGCCTCGTGGCGCTGCTGGGATGGATCTTCATCTTTGCCACGACGCCGCCCAGGGTGATCGCGTTTGGACTGGGCGCACTGCTGCTGGGTGCGGTGTGTTTCGGAGCGTGGTCGTGGAAAGGGCAAACCTGGCCGTTCGCAGCGCGACCGTTGTAGGAGCGCGGCTCCACCCTTGCGCCGCCGCGCATGGCGCCCGCAGCTTAGGCGCGATGAACCCCCAGACCAGCAACACCCTCGAGGTGGTGCAGCACTTCAACGACGCCTTCAATCGTCATGACGTCGACGCCGTCATGGCGCTCATGACCAGTGACTGCAGCTTCGAGAATACCCGGCCGGCCCCGGACGGGGAACGCTTGGAGGGCCACGATCGGATCAGGGCGTTCTGGGAGCAGTTCTTTGCCCGCTCACCGCACGCACACTTCGACACGGAGGAGATATTCGCCGCCGGCAATCGCTGCGTCGTGCGTTGGGTGTACTCCTGGGTCAGGGAAGGGAAGCGCGGCCATGTCCGGGGCGTCGACGTGTTTCGCGTGCGGGACGGGGGGGTGGCCGAGAAGCTCTCCTACGTCAAAGTATGACCATGAAGCGTCGAATGACGGGGCGCTGGATCGCTGCCGCGATCCTAACCGCCGACGGCGATGAGCGAACTCACCGGCACTTCGTTCCCACGGAAATCTTTGCACGGCACGGCCTGACCCTCAAACAGATGAACCCGTCGCAGCAAGCGCTCGCCCGCGCGCTCCTGAAGCAGCGGGTCGACGTTTATGCCGGCTACATGGCAGACGACATCGCGGCCGATCGTCTGGCGCGGATCGAGAAGGCGGGATGGTACAAGGTCGCGTTCGCGTGGGCCGGTCTGTTGCGCGAGCATGTCCACGACACTCCGCACCGCGATTGAATGGCATCATGTCGAAAGTGAAAATCGGGATCCTCGGCTCGCGGTTCCAGGCGGATTGCATCGCCGGGGCCGTCAAAGCCATGCCGGAGGAGGGCGAAGTCGTGGCCGTGGCCTCGCCGACCCAAGGGCACGCGGCAGCCTTCGCCCAGCGGCACGGCATTCCGCGCGCGTATGGCGACTACCGCGAGCTGCTACGCGATCCGGAAATCGAGATGATCTCGATCACCGCGCCCAATCGCATGCACGCGCAGATCACGATCGACGCCGCCAAGGCCGGCAAGCACGTGGTGTGCGAGAAACCGCTGTGCCTGACGATCGAGGAAGCCGACGCGATGATCGACGCCTGCCGCAAGGCCGGCGTGCTGCTGCTCTACGCCGAAGAGCTGTTCTTCGCGCCCAAATACGTAAAGGCGAAGCAGCTGGCGGACGAAGGGGCATTCGGTCGCGTGCACCTGGTGAAGCAGGGCGAGAAGCACTCGGGCCCGCACTCGGAGTGGTTCTGGGACGTGGAGCAGTCGGGCGGCGGCGCGGTCATGGACTTGGGGTGCCACGGGATCGCCTTCTGCTGGTGGTTTCTCGGCAAGCCGAAAGTCAAAAGCGTCTACTCGCAAATGGCGACCCAGGTGCACCACGGGCGCACGCAGGGCGAGGACGAAGCGGTCACGATCATCGAATTCGAGACGGGCGCCATCGGGATGGTCGAGAGCAGCTGGAACCGGCCTGGCGGGATGGACGACAGTATCGAGGTGTTCGGCGACAAGGGGCAAACGTACGCCGACATGCTCATGGGGAACGCGCTCCCGACGTATTCGGAGGTGGGATTCGGCTACGCCGTCGAAAAAGCGGCGACCACCCGAGGCTGGACGTATCCCGTGTTCGAGGAGCAGTGGAACTACGGCTTCCCCCAGGAGATGCGGCACTTCGCGCGCTGCGTGCGCGGCAAGGAGACGCCGATCTCCGATGGCGAGACCGGACGCGTGGTGCAGGAGGTCCTCTATGCGGCGTACGCGTCGGCCGGACTAGGCCGCAAGGTCATGCTGCCCTTCCGCCCCACAGGCATCGCCAAGCCGATCGACCTCTGGAAGGCGCCGGAACGCGCCAAGGCGGTGGTCTGATGCGACGGCTGGGTGCGGTGAGGGTCGCTTTCGCTCGTGGTCTCGCGCTTCTCGCGCTCGCTGCGCCCCTCCCCGCGGCCGCTCAGGCCCGGCCCTTCGTGCTGGACGACGTGTCGACACTCGTCCGGCTCTCCGACCCGGAGATCTCGCCCGACGGCCGGGCGATCGCGTTCCTCGCGGCGCGCCCGAACTACGAGGCCGACCGCTACGACACCGAGCTCATCTTGCTGGACATCGCCACCGGAGAACAGCGCGTGCTGGTCGCCCGAGGGCCGGGGCTCGGCAGCCCGCATTGGGCGCCGCGGGGCGACGCGATCGCGTTCCTGGCCACGGCCCAGGGGCGCCCGCAAGTCCTCGTGCTCCCGCTCGCGGGCGGCGAGCCGCGGGTCGTAACGCGCGCACCCGCCGGCGTGAAGGACTACGCCTGGCGGCCGGACGGCGGCGCGATCGCCTACATCGCTCCGGACACGGCGAGCGCGCCCACCGAGCGCCATAACGACGCGTTCGAGGTGGGAAACGACGATTACCTCACCACCGCGGCGCCCGCTCCCGCGCACCTGTGGCTCGTGTCGCTGCCCACGGGCGAGGCGTCCCGCCTGACGCGCGGCGCCTGGAGCGTCGCGACGAGCCTCGCGACCTCGCCCCTCTCTTGGTCCCCCGACGGACGGACGATCTCGTTCGTGCGGTTCGCCACACCCCATTCAGGCGACACGGACCAGAGCGCGGTGTGGCTCGTGGATGCGGCCAGCGGCGCCACGCGCGGGCTCACCGGTCGGACGGCACGCGAGGGGTCGCCGCTCCTCTCACCGGACGGCGCACTCGTCGCCTACACCTTCCCGCGGGACGGCGACCCCGCGAACCTCGATGAGGTGCACGTCGCTCCGGCGAGCGGTGGGGAGGGACGGCCCGTCACCAGGGTGCTCGATCGGCATGTCATCGGGTTCACGTGGCTCGGCGACGGGCGGACCCTGCTCGTGCTCGGGACCGACGGCACGCGGTCGGCGCTGTGGGCACAGCCGCTCGAGGGTGCGGCCCGGCGCGTGCGCCTGGGGGAGATTGCGGAGGTGTCGGGCCTCACCGTGGATCGGCGTGGCGCGATCGCGCTGGTCGGCACCGAGGCCGCGCGGCCGCCGGAGATCTACTACCTCGCCTCATCGGCGGCGGCGCCGCGGCGCCTGACCGATTTCCACCAGCAGATCACGGCCCGGGCGATCGGGCGGACCGAGGCGGTGGAGTGGACCGGGCCCGACGGCCTGCGGGCGAACGGCGTGCTCACGCTGCCGCCCGACTTCTCGCCCGGACGGCGCTACCCGCTTGTGCTGCTCATCCACGGGGGTCCCACGGCCAGCTCGACCGAGGAGTTCTGGGCCCGAGCGCAGCTGCTCGCGGGGCAGGGGTGGCTCGTGTTCCAGCCGAACTATCGGGGCAGCGACAATCTGGGGAACGCGTTCCAGCGCGCCATCGCGACGAGCGCGGCCGAGGGGCCCGGGCGCGACATCATGGCCGGTGTGGCCGCTCTGGTGGGGCGCGGAATCGTGGACACGACGCGGCTGGCGGTATCGGGCTGGTCCTACGGCGGCTTTCTCACCGCGTGGCTGCTCGGCCGCTATCCCGCCGCCTGGCGCGCCGGCGTGGCCGGCGCCGCCCCGCTGTCGCTGCTCGACATGTACAACCTGTCGGATCTGAACGTGATGCGGCGCCACGCGATCACGGCATCGCCGTGGGTGGGCGACCGGGTTGCGGCGTGGCTGGCCGAGTCGCCGCTCACGCACGCGTGGAAGATCCGCGCGCCCACGTTGATCCTGGCGAACACGGGCGACGCGCGCGTCGCGGTCACGGGGTCTTACATGCTGTATCGCGCGTTGCGCGACAACGGCGTCCCGGCCCGGTTCGTGGCCTACCCGGGACCCGGCCACGCGCCGGCCGACCCCGTACGCCAGCGCGACGTCAACCGTCGCTGGGTCGCGTGGCTGACGCGTTACCTTACCGAATAGTCTTCGACGCCTCATCCCAGGACACGGAGGTCTTCCGGAAGTACGACTCGTTCGCCATGTGGCAGGCCAGCGCCGCGTGGTGACCGAACACCGCATCCTCGACCACCGGTTTCCGCGTGCGCACCGCCTCGAAGTAGTTCCACAGGTGCGGCCGGACGTCGTCGAAGTCAGGGCCGGTGAACGACATGGTCTCGGGCATCGCAGCCGCTTGACCCAGCTTGAGATCGTTTTCCTGATGCCATTTCTCGAGATACGCCTCCCGCATCGCACGGGGGTAGCTGCCGGTGTAGTAGCTGGGGTAGTCGTCCTTGCCGGTTTGCGGCGCGAGGCTCAAGCTGGATCCGGTCACCTCCAGCACGCCCTTCGAGCCCTGGATGCGATAGGTCTCGGGCATCGACGTCCCCAGATTCAGCCGCATGTACACCGGTAGCTCGCCGAAGTAGTAGACGACGGCGTGAACGTCCGGCATGTTGCGACCGTCCTTCCAGCGCCGGATCCCACCCACCGCCGTAGCCTGCTTCGGCGGCTCATTGGTCCCCAGCATGAACATCATGCCGCTGATCAGGTGGACCAGGAGGTCACCCGCGACCCCGGTGCCGTATTCCTTCCAGCAGCGCCAGCGGGCGAAGATGTTGGGATCGAAGGCGCGCTTGGGGACCGTGCCCTGCCAGGTATCCCAGTCCAGATTCCGCGGTGACAGATCCGGCGGCGGCGGATACTGCCACGCGCCGGTGGGATCGTTTCGTCCAAGCCATCCTTCGACCAGCATCAGATCGCCGACCGCTCCCTGCGAAATCAGCTCTTTGGCCTTGGCACAGATCTGGGAGCTGACGCGCTGCGAGCCGATTTGCACGATGCGTCCCGTCTTCTTCGCGGCATCGACCATGGCCACGCCGTCGGCCGCGCTGTGCGACATCGGCTTCTCGCAGTAGATGTCCTTGCCCGCGCTCACCGCGTCCACGACCACCTGCTTGTGCCAGTGATCGGGAACGGCCGCCACGATGCAGTCGATGTTCTTGTCGTCCAGCAGCGCCTGATAGCGGCGCGTGACCGGCAGATCCGCTCGCACGATCTCGCGGGCCAGCGTGTGTCGACCGTCATAGAGGTCGCACGCGGCGGCACATTCGACGCCCGGCAGCTTGATGGACTCGGACAGGAGCCAGTTCCCCTGCATGCCGACGCCGATCATGCCGAAGCGGACCCGGTCACTGGCGGCCATGGCCGCCGGAGCCGGCGTCAGACCGTGCGGCATCGGCACAAGCGCGTGCGCGGCGAGCGACGCACCGGCGGCAGCCGCACTCGTCCCCAGGAATTCGCGACGCGACCAATTGTTCTTCTTCACGGCGCCTCCATGTCGTATGAGGTGGCGAAGGCTCGGCCCCCATTATGCTGGCTTACTTCGCCTCCTTGCGCCAGCCGCCATCATGCCTGCAGCTTCTCGTCATGCGCGCCGCCCTCACCCTCCTGGTCCTCGTGGCGTCCGCTCCCCCGGCCCTCGCGCAGTCCGAGGATCGGCTCCGAGTGTTCTTCGAGGGGAAGACCGTCCGCCTCAAGATGGAGATGCCCGGGACCGAGGACGGTGTCGATGTCTATCCCGGGACGGCGCACCCGATCGACTTCCCCAAACACGCCACGCGTCTGAAGCGGGCCGGGACGGCGCTGCGCCGGGGGGACGAGGTGCTCGTGACCAAGGTCAAGGTCAAGAAGAATCTGATCGAGTTCCAGCTCGCCGGCGGGGGATACGGCACCTTCGGCGACGACGATAGCCCCAACCTCTTCGTGCCCTCCGCGTCCAAGACCGAACGGGAGAAGAACCTGGAAAAGGATCTCGAGAAGACGACCGATCCGGCCCAACGCCGCAGGATGCGCGAGGAGCTCGATGCGCTGCGGCGGGACCGGGAGCGGGAAGACTCCCGCAACCAGGCGGAAGCCGCTCAGGCGCAGCAGACCAAGGAAGCGAACATCCGGCAGCGCAGGGTGGAGGGCGGATCGCGCTTCAACCTCCGCTACAAGCCGGTCGTGCCGCCCGAGGCGCTCACCCCCGACGGGGTGATGCAGGCGCTCGCGGAGTACCTGGACTTCTCATCGTTCGCCGCAGAACCCCCGGGACCGGGCTTTCACGCAGCCAACCGGCCCGACGACCTCCGGAAGGGGCTCACCGTCGAAGAGGTCGATGCCCAGTTGGGGCGCCCCGACGCGATCGCGCAGCGGACGGAGGGCACCCTCAGGGTGAGCACGTCCACTTATCGGGCGCGCGACCGGACCATCACGGCGGAGTTCGTAGAGGGCGTGCTCATCCGGTTCACGATCACCTCGCCGTAGGCGGCCGCGATCTCCTCTACATCAGCCAGCCTGATGCACCCAGCGGCTGGGTCGTCTGGGACGGGCGCGACTACGTGTGGATAGAAGGGGACTGAACGATCAGGCGCAGGCCGAGCGCGGCCCGCCTGCAGGCATCGCAGAACGTCGTAACTGATCTCGTGCGGCCTTGCGCGCGAGCTCGGCCAGCCATCGTCCCGCGGTCTGCTGCCGTGCGTTGAATGACGCTGCGCGCCGCCACGCTTCACGCAGCGTGGCAGCGACCGTCACATCCGCCGCGTCGGGATTCAAGAGCAGCGTGTAGGCGATCGCGTACAGCGTCATGCCGTGCCGTGCATCCAGCTCCGCTAGTGCCGCACGGTCGCCGAGCGCAGCGATCCGCTCCACCAGAGCGGCGTCGGACAATACGGGCGTCGAGGTGGTGAGGGCCCCGGAACCGGTTACCATCCACTCTCCTGATGACGGGGGTTCGCACGATCGGAATGTGCTTGGGTGCGTCCGCACCCGGCCGCAATAAAGAGCACGCGGCGGACGGACGAGTCACGGTCCCCGGCACCTGTGGCTGTCGCCCCAGCCACGTGACCGCGGTCACATAACGGGCATCCGGTTCTGGACGACGGCGACCGGCCTGACACCGCGGCGCTAGATTGCGCCGACCGGCGGTTCTACAGGCACCTACGTGGCCACGGAGCTTGATCCGGCTAGTGCCCGCCCGCCCGCGTCAGCCGCTCCCGCAGCGGCGGATAGAACTGGGTGAAGACCTGGTCGTGGGCGGCCTCGGTCGCGTGGCAGGAGTAGCACGAGGCCGCCCCCGGGATCATCGCGGCGGTCGCCGCGCTGTCCCCGAACCCGAAGAACGCCCAGCCGGTCGTGTCGATGCCCGTCTGCTTCAAGTGCACCTCGATGGCCGGCACCCGATCCCCTTCATAGAAGCCGGCGCGTGCCGGCGTGGATTTGCGCGATGCTTCGTAGAACGAGAGGACGAACATCGTGCGCTGCGGAAACGCGCCCGTCCGGACGAACTCCCGATAGGCCCAGGGCTGCACGTAGACGTTGTGAAACATCCCGGGCGCGGCGCCTGCCGCCGGCGGGGGCGCGGCGGCGTACGACAGCCCGGTGGAGGCGCCGACCATCACCCAGGCCTCCCAACCCACGGGTTTCAGGAGCTGGTCGCGCTGCGCAAATCGCGGCAGCTGATCCGCCGGTGGATCCTGCTGCTCGCTGCGCGCCACCCCGCGCCACGCGACGACCCCGATGGTCGCTGCGAGCGTCGCCGCGATCGACCCGATCGCACCACGGCGGATCTGCATCGTCGATTCCTCCGGTAGGGGACTACCTCCTAAGACGTCAAAAGTCCGCGAATAGTCGCGTCAGGGATTCGCGACGGCCTGCTGCCCATCCCGGACGGTTGCGGGCGACGGCAGCCCGCCACCATATTCGCACATTCATGGCTGATCTCCGCGCGGCATTGGGGCACGCGCTCGAGCCCGCGTACCGGGTGGAGCGCGAGGTGCGACCCGTCGGCAACTGCCGCATGTTCGTGGCCCTCGAACGGTCTGCCGGCAGCGGCCTCCTGGTGAAGGTGCTGCCCGGCCCCCTGTCGCTCGCCGTCGATTCCACCCGATTCGAGCAGGACATGGCGCGGCTGGGCCGTCGGCTCCAGCATCCGGGCCTCGTGCCTCCGCGCGGCGCCGGTAGGGCGGGACCCTTCGTTTACCATACCCGAACGTTCGTCGAGGGCACCACGTTGCGGGCCTGGCTGGCGCGCCATGGCGAGCTGCCGCTCCGGCGGGCCGTGGAGGTGCTGCGGGACGTGCTCGCGGCGTTGGCCCACGCCCATGCCGACGGCGTCGCGCACGGCGATTTGAAGCCCGAGAACGTGCTGCTTGCCGATGGGCAAGCGCTGGTCGCCGACACGGGGATTCTGGGCGCGCTGGTGCCGGCGCTCACGGGTGACGGCGGCGGGGCGGCCATGGCGGCGTTGTGCGCGGCCGACTACCTGGCGCCCGAGCGCCGGGCCGGGCAGCCGGCTCCGGCCACTCGGGACGACATGTTCGCCGTCGGGGTCCTCGTGCACGAGATGCTGACGGGACGTCCGCCCACCGGCAACCCGGAGCCGCTCGAAGAAGTCCGCTCGGTGCCGGCCTGGCTCGCCGAGCTGGAGCGCCGCTGTCGCGCCGCCGAGCCGAGCACGCGGTGGGCGGACGCAGGGTCCGCGTTGGCGAGCGGTAGCTGGCCGGGGACGGGAGTCTGAAGCAATGCGGAGTGCGGAATACGGAGTGCGGAATTGAAGGACAAAGGTCGGTCCCCGCTCCCCCCTCCGGTGCTGTGCTATCATCGCATCAGTGGACCTGCGGAGCTCGGAGTCACACGGGTCGCGAAGTCGGTGTTCGCGCGGCAGATGACGACGCTGGCACGGGCAGGTTGCAAGACCCTCACGTTGGACCAGTTCGCTGAGCGACTCCGGCCCGGCGATGCCGCACTCCGCACTCCGCGTTCCGCATTTGTGTTGACGTTTGACGACGGTTACGCTTCCCTCGCCGAGCACGTCTATCCCTTACTCGCCGATGTAGGGTTCACCGCCACCACGTTCGTCATCACGGACTACGTCGGGCGACTGAACACGTGGGACGTGCGATACACGTGGCGCCGGCTCGCCCATCTCGATTGGGACACCATCGGGCGCTGGCAGGAGCGGGGGTTCGACTTCGCCTCGCATACCGCATCGCACTCGCGGCTCACGTGGCTGTCGGATGGCCAGGCTGCCGCCGAGCTCGAGCGGTCCCGCGAAACGCTGCGACACCGCCTGGGACCCCAAGCGGCACGCGCGGTCGCCTATCCGTTCGGCGCGCGCGACGAGCGGATCGAGCGGCTGGCGTGCGCTGCCGGATACGAGTTGGGCTTTGGGGGCGTGCGCGGCAACGGTTCACCGTTCGCCCTGACGCGCCTACCGGTCTACATGTGGGACGTGGGGAGGGTGCCCTTTGGACTACGGAGGGATGCCATCGGCGCCTTGGGGCGATTCATCGCGGACGTGGTCAACCGATGCGCGGTCGGGACAACGGTGATGAACGTCATCCGTCGTCCGTCGTCCGTAACGGCGCTGCCTTGAACGGATGACGGATAACGGACAACGGACGACGTCTTACAACAGATTCCCCGCATGCACCGCGGCCCCCATCGCGTGGTAGCCCTTGTCCACATAGATGGTCGTCCCCGTGATCCCGCTCCCCAACGGGCTCGCGAGAAACGCCGCCGTCGTGCCGACTTCCCGGGCGGTGAGGGGCTCGGTGAGCGGCGCGTTGGCGGCGTAGTATTGGACCATCTGCTCGATCTTCCCGATGGCGCTCGCGGCGCGTGACGCGAGCGGCCCCGCGGAGATCGTGTTCACCCGGAGCCCGTATTTCCGGCCGGCCTCGAACGCCAGGGTGCGCGTGTCGCTCTCGAGCGCCGCCTTGGCGGACGACATGCCGCCTCCGTACCCGGGCACCACGCGCTCGCTGGCCATGTAGGTGAGCGACAGGAACGAGCCACCCGGGCGCGTGAGTGGTCCGAGCCGGGCGACCAGCGACACGAGGGAAAAGGCGCTCGCGCTCACCGCGGCGAGGTAGCCTGCCCGGCTCGTCTCGAGCAGGGGTTTCTTGACCTCGGGACCATTGGCGAGCGAGTGGACGACGATGTCGAGCGGCCGGTCGCCGAAGTCCTGCACCAGGCGCTGCGCGAGGCCGGCGATCGAGAAATCGCCCACGTCCTTGTAGCGTTTATTGCCGCGAATGTCTTCCGGAGCCTCCGCGAGCGTGTCGAACACGGCATCGAGGGGATAGATCTTCTCGAACTGGAGGAGCGAGCCGTCCGGCATGCGGCGCGCTGCGTCGATCTTGCCGCGCTCGAGCAGGTTGAGGAAGATGTTCAGCGCCGGGGGCCATGTGCCGGCGCACACCGTCGCGCCCGCTTCGGCCAGCGCCTTGGCGATGGCGAACCCGTAGCCGCCATCGTCGGCCACACCCGCTACCAACGCCCGCTTGCCCCGGAGATCGATCGCTAGCATTGAGCTCCCATTAGATGAAGAATCGCGCGGCCACCGGAATCAGCTGCGGGTGCCGGACGAGTGCGTGGGCAAAGATCCGACCGAGCGTCCGCTTCTCCGCGGGGATCGTGTTCGCGGTGCGCGCCAGGGAGTTGAAGAACTGATCATCCAGGTCCTCGAGCGCCCGCTTGAGCCGATAATACTTGAGGTGATCGTCCCCGAGCTGCGCCATCCACTCGGCGTGGTAGGCCGAGAGCCGATGCGCACTCGTGTCTCCGTCCCGGATCGCCCCCGTCGCGACGCGGCCGGCGAGCCGGCCCGCCTTCATGGCATTCACGATGCCGCCCCCGGAAAGCGGGTTGATCATGTGGGCCGCGTCGCCCGCCACCAGGACGCCGTCGGTATAGGTCTGCCGGATGGTCGTGTGGGCGATGACGCCGCCCACCGTGCAGGTCCGCTTGGCCCCCCGCGGATAGCGGCGGGCGATCCACTCGTCGAGATATTGTCGGGCGTTGCGGGCGTCGGCCTTCAAGGCCACGAGGCCGAGGCCCACGTTCGCCACGCCCGGGCTCTTGGGGAAGAGCCAGGCGTACCCACCCGGCGCGATGCCGGCGCCGAACTGCAGATAGATAGCGTCGGGATCGAAGTCGATCCCCTCGACGACGTACTGCGCGCACGACTCCATGTCCCGAGCGGGGACTCGAGTCTCGAGACCCGCCCAGCGGCCGACCATTGCCTCGACACCATCCGCCCCGATCACGACCCGCGCCCGGCAGGTCGTTTCGCCCCCGCCCCCCGCGCCGCGCAGCCGGACCCGCCAACGGCCATCGGGCTCGCACGTCATACCGGCCGCCTCGGTGCTCACGAGCAGCTCGGCCCCCAGGGCCACGGCCCGCTCGGCGAGAAAGGCGTCGAATTGCGTGCGATCGAGAATCCAGCCGACGTCGCGCTCGGCGACCTTCACCTCGGTGTCGTCCGGCGCGACGAACACGACGCGCGTGATCTTGCGGGCGGCCCAGGGAGCGCCGTCGGGGTTGGCGAACTCGCGCAGTCCCGCGTCTCCCACCCCTTCGGCGCAGCGGACCGGCGTGCCCACTCGGGCGTCGCGCTCGAGCAACACGACGTCGAGCTCGGGCGCGGTGCGCTTTGCCTCCCATGCCGCCAATGCGCCCGCCGGACCTGCACCAATGACCAGCACATCGGTGTCGTGCGTCACGCGGCGACCATCGTGAGCGCGCCGACGGGGCAGGGGGCGATGCATTTGCGGCAGCCGGTGCACGTGGTCCGATCGACGACCAGGTCGGTGAGCTCGAGGTGAATCGCTTCCGGCGGGCAGAGAGGAAGGCACAGACCGCAGCGGTCGCACACCTGGAGATCCACTACGGCAATCTCGGGGCAGGCCGGCGCGGGTCTCATGCGCAAACGGTAGCCGTCGCCATCAGGAGCGTCAAGCATCAGCCTTGCTTGGAGTTACGCTTTTCATTAGCTTGATGCGCTCGCACGCGCCCCCCTAACGCCTTTCACTCGACGACCACGTGCCCATACGCTGGCCGAAATGGACGCTCGGTGCTTGGAGTCCGGCGAATGAGATCGCCGTGGATCTGGGCACAGCCAACACGTTGATCTACGTGAAGGGCGAGGGCATCGTGCTCAACGAGCCCTCCGTCGTCGCGATCGAAAAGTCGACCGGGAAGATAAAAGGCATCGGGCTCGAGGCGAAGCGGATGCTGGGGCGGACCCCGGACGGCATCCTGGCCGTGCGCCCGCTCAAGGACGGGGTGATCGCCGACTTCGACGTCACCGAGAAAATGCTGCGGTTCTTCCTGAAGACCATCATCGACCGCCATCTGTTCCGGGTGAAGCCCAAGGTAATCGTGTGCGTGCCGTCGGGCATCACCGAGGTCGAAAAGCGCGCCGTGCGGGACTCGGCGCAGTCGGCCGGGGCGAAGGAGGTTTACATGGTCGCCGAGCCGATGGCGGCGGCCATCGGCGTGGGGCTGCCCGTCGAGACCCCCACCGGAAACATGGTGATCGATATCGGGGGCGGCACCACCGAGATCGCCGTGATCGCCCTCTCGGGGATCGTATCCGACACGTCGATCCGCACCGGCGGCGACGAGCTGGACCAGGCGATCGTGCAGTTCATGCGAAAGAACTACAACCTCCTGATCGGCGAGCCCACGGCCGAGCTGATCAAGATCCAGATCGGATCGGCCGCACCCGTCGGCGAAGAGCGGGAAATGGAAGTGAAGGGCCGCGACCTCGTCTCCGGAATTCCGAAGATCGTGCGGGTGCACTCGAGCGAGATCCGGGAAGCGGTGCAGGAACCGATCCAGCAGATCGTGGACGCGGTGCGGCGGGCCCTGGAGATCACACCTCCGGAGCTGGCGTCGGACATCGTCGATCGAGGGATCGTGATGACCGGCGGGGGCGCGCTGATTCGCGGCCTCGACGTGCTGCTACAGCAGGAGACGGGCCTGCCGATCCACCTCGACGAGGACCCGATGACCTGCGTCGTGCGGGGGACGGGGCGGATCCTCGACGATCCGGAGAAATACCGCAACGTCCTGACGACCTAGGGCGATGGCGCTCGGAGCAGACCGCTACGCCTCGCGGGGCGACACCTTCGCGTTCCTCGGCTGCGTCCTGCTTTCCGTTGCCGCCATGAGCCTGCCCGAGCGGATCCGCGATCCGCTCGCCCGGGGGCTGCGTCAGACCGTGCTCGCCCCGTTCCTCGCACTGCAGCAGCAAACCGAGCTCCTCTCCGCCTCGCTGGCACGCTACGACGCGGTGGTCGCCCAACGCGACTCCGCCGCCCTCGCCGCCACGTTCCTTCCCGAGGTGCGGGGCGAGAACACCCGGCTCCGCAGCCTGCTCGGCCTGGGTCAGCGCCTTTCGAGCGGCTACGTCCCGGCCGAGGTGTTACGCGAGCCCGAACCCACGGGCGCGCTCACGTTCCTCGTGTCGGCAGGAAAAAAGCAGGGGGTGAAGCCTTTGTCCGCCGTGGTGAGCCCGGACGGCCTGGTGGGGATCGTGAGCGCGGTGGACGCGAAGACGAGCGTGGTCGTGAGCTGGGCGCACCCCGAATTCCGCGCCAGCGCCATGGCGGCCGACGGGAGCGTCTACGGCATCGTCGCGCCACACGGCAGTGACGGGCCGCACATCTGGCTACTCGAGCTGCAGGGCGTGGCCTACCGGCAGCTCGTGCCCACGGGCACGATGATCCTCACCTCCGGTCTGGGGGGCGTGCTGCCGCGCGGCATTCCGATCGGCACGGTGGTGAGCGTCGCGGGGCAAGCGGAAGGATGGGAGCGCACCTACCTCATCCGGCCGGCCGTCCATCCCGGCGCCGTGACGCACGTGATGATCCTCACCGGGCCGCCGATCCGCGGGGATCTGCGCGCGCTGTTCGAAGCGAGCGGAGAGACGCCGTGAGACGCACCGACAAGTACCGCTTTTACGTGATCCTGGCGGCCCTCGTGGTGCTGCAGTTCTCCGTGCGCGGACGGCTGGGAGGCGACCGGGTGGCGCCCGATTTCCTGCTGCTGGCCCTCCTCATCTACACCATCCGCGCCCGGCCGGGCCCGAGCGCCGGCGCGGGGTTCCTGGTCGGCCTGTTACGGGACGCGCTCACGCCGGCGTCATTCGGCGCGGGGGCGCTCGCGCACACGCTCGTGGGGTATCTCTCCTCCTGGAGCAAGGCGGTGTTTTTCGCGGAGAACCTGTTCGTGAACGGCTGTCTGTTCTTTGCAGGCACCTGGTGCCGCAACCTCGCGGTGGCGCTCGCCTCCGGGAAAATCAAGGGCGGGTTGCTCGGCTGGGAGCTGCTCGTGTGGTCTCCCATCCAGAGCCTGACGACGGCGGTGGCGGGCGTCATCGTGCTGTGGCTGTTCGGGCGCCATCTCGCGATCCGCCTGAGCGACGCGTGAGCGGGTTCCACCCGCACCTACTCGAGCGGCGGCTCCGTCTCACGCGGGCGGTGGTGTGGGGGGCGGGGATCGCGCTGGTCCTCGTGTTCTTCCGGACGCAGATCCTCGAGCACTCGAAATATCAGCTGCAGTCCGAGACGAACCGGCTGCGACCCATCCCGCTGCCCGCGCCCCGCGGCATCATCACCGACCGCAACGGCAAGATCCTCGCGGAGAACGTGACCGGCTATACCGTGTCGTTGCTGCCGGCGGCGGACGAGGACTCGCTCCGGGCCACGCTGCGCCGCATCGCGTCGATCGTGAAGCTCGACAGCCTCGGCATCGAGCGGGTCCTGATCCGGTACCGCCGGACGCCGTACCTCCCGGTCAGCGTGCTCCCGAACGCGACATTCGAGGTCGTGTCGGCGCTCGAGGAGCGGCGGCTGATCTTCCCGGGGCTGCTCATCCAGCCGGAGCCGAAGCGGCACTACCCGGACAGTTCGCTGGTGGCCCATCTGGTGGGCTACGTCGGGGAGCTCACCGAGACGGAGCGGGCCCAGCGGCGCTTCGCGGCGGTACGGCTCGGGGGCCTCCTGGGGAAGGGTGGGCTCGAGCGCCAGTACGACGACTCGCTCCGCGGCGCGGACGGCGTGCGGTTCGTGGAGGTGAGCGCGTTGGGGCAGGTCGTCCGGGAGGCAGGCAGCGGCTCGCGGCTGTCGCCGATCCCCGGGCGGGCCGTCCATACGACCATCGATCTCGAGTTGCAGCGCTACATCGCGCAAATCTTTCCGGCGCGACAACGCGGCGCGGTGCTTGCGCTGAATCCCAATTCGGGCGAGATCCTCGCCCTGTACAGCGCGCCGGGCTTCGATCCCAACGCCTTTGTGGGCGGCGTGGATCCGGACTACTGGCGCCGCCTCAACGTGAGCGAGGCGCACCCGCTGTTCGATCGCACCATCCAGGCACGCTATCCGCCGGGATCCACCTGGAAGCTGGCGCTGGCCGCGATGGCGCTGAAGCGCGGCATCGTCACGCTCCGGTCGCGGATGCCTATCCCCTGTCGCGGCGGGTTGCAGTACGGCAACCGCTTCTTCCGCTGCTGGTCGGCCAAAGGGCACGGCGACCTGGCCCTCGCCGACGCGATCGCCCAGAGCTGCGATGTGTACTTCTACCAACTGGGCCTGAAGCTCGGCCTCACGTCGTTGCTCGAGGACGCCACCGGTTTGGGCTTCCACGCGCGCACCGGCATCGACCTCCCCGGCGAGATCACGTCGGAATTTCCGGGTGGGACCGACTACTACGACCGCGTGTACGGCCCGCGCCGCTGGACGTCGGCGGTGACGCTGAACCTGGCCATCGGGCAAGGAGAAAATGCCCAGACCCTGGTGAACATGGTCCGCTTCTACCAGATGCTCGCGAGCGACGGCCGCGCGCGGACTCCCTATCTCGTCCACCCCTCCGCCGGCTCGACCGTCAGCCTCTCCCTCGCGCCCGAGCAGCTCTCGGGACTGCGGCAGGCGATGATCAGCGTGGTGGAGCGTGGCACGGCGCGAGGCGCGGGCCGGTTCGGCGGCAGCATCTCGATCGCCGGCAAGACCGGTACGGCGCAGAACCCGCACGGGCCGGCGCACGGCTGGTTCATCGGGTTTGCACCTGCCGAGAAACCGGAGGGGTGGACACGACCCTCGCGTCGAAGGTGCGGATCGTGCTCCCAACCGACACCGCGCCACACCCCGTGCAGATCCTGCCCGGCGCCCCGGGTGAGGACACGACGGTAACGCCGCTCGATCCCGGGACCACCATGCCCCCGGACAGCGCCCCTCCGCCACCACCCGACGCCAGCCCACCCCCCGATGCGGCCGCCGCTCCGCGTGATCGATAGACCGCTCGCCGCGGTCGTGCTCGCCCTCGCGGCGTACGGGCTCGCGACGCTCTACTCCGCGGGGCAGACCGACGTGCCCACGTTCGTCGCCACGATCTGGCACAAACAGCTGATCTGGCTCGGCGTGGGGCTGGTGGCAGCGGTGCTGATGTTCCGGACGTCGCCCCGGCTGCTCGAGTGGGCGACGCCGTACGCCTTTGGCATCAGCGTGTTGGTCCTCCTGTTCACGCTCTTCGTGGGCACCGGCGCCGGCACGGCGGCGAGCGAGCGGTCCTGGATCACGATCGGGGGCCTGCGGCTGGGCCAGCCGGCGGAGCTCGCCAAGCTGGCGGTCATCCTGATGCTGGCGCGCTGGCTGGCCGAGCGGCGCGAGGCCCCAGCCACCCTGCGCGACCTGCTGTGGCCCTGCGTCATCGCCGGCCTTCCGACGCTGCTCGTCATCAAGCAGCCCGACCTCGGGAGCGCGATGGTGTTCATCACGATCCTGTTCGCGATGCTGTACTGGGCGGGCACGAAGCCGTCGCTGCTGGTGCTGCTTGGCTCTCCGGTCATCGGCCTGGCGCTCGCCTTCTCGACCGTCGCGTGGGGCGCGTGGATCATTGTGCTGTTCGCGCTGCTCCTGTGGTGGCGGCCGTACGTGTGGGAAGGCCTGGCCGTCATGCTGGCGAACCTGGTCATGGGCGTCGTCGCGGTCCCATTCTGGCAGCGCCTGGCGCCCTATCAGCAGAACCGGCTGCTCGCGTTCCTGAACCCGCAGCAGGATCCCCGGGCCACGGGCTGGCACGTCATCCAGTCCAAGATCGCCATCGGGTCGGGCGGATTCCTCGGCCAGGGGTTCACGCAGGGCCCGCAGAAGCGGCTCGCGTTCCTGCCCGCCCAGTTCACCGACTTCATCTTTTCGGTGGTGGGGGAGGAGCTGGGGTTCGTCGGCGTGCTGGTCGCGCTGGCGCTCCTCGTCGCCCTGATCCTCATCCTGCTCCGCATCGCGCGCCGCGCCACGGATCCGTACTCCAGCCTGTGCGTGTTCGGGGTCGCCGGGCTGCTGTTCACGCACATCATCGAGAACGTCGGGATGACGGTGAATCTGCTGCCCATCACCGGAATCCCGTTGCCGTTCTTTTCCTACGGCGGCTCGTTCCTGCTCGCGTGCTCCATCGCCGTGGGGATCTCGCTCCGGGTTGCGTGGGAGTCCCGGCAATCGGGCTACGCCGAGCTCTGACACGGAGTGCCGTTCCCACCCGGCGGTCGCATGGCCGAGCAACGCGGTTGCGTGTAAAGAGGTGGAACGGCTAGAGTTACGCGATCGGGACTGGCGCCGCGAGAAGGCCCCTCCCAAATTGTCGCCTTCAAGTTCCCCACTGTGGCGCGAATGGCCTGGTTCAAAAAAGATCGTAAGCCCCGCACGTCCGAACGGGTAAAGCTGGAGATTCCAGCCGACGCCTGGGAGAAATGCGACGAGTGCGGGCATATCGACATCAAGGACCGGTTCGTCCGCGCCCTGAACGTGTGCCCCAATTGCGGGCACCATCGCCGCATTTCGGCCCAGGAGTACATCGATCTCCTCGTAGACGAAGGTTCCTGGCACGAGCTCGACGCAAGACTCCGATCCACCGACCCCCTCCACTTTGAGAACTACCCGCAGCGCCTCGAAACGGCGATCCAGAAGGCGGGCCCCCTCGAAGCCGTGCGCACCGGCTACGGCCGATTGGACGGCATGCCGCTCGACGTCGCGGTCATGGACTTCAACTTCATGGGAGGCTCGATGGGGTCGGTCGTGGGCGAGAAGATCGCCCGGCTGACCCGCCGGTCGGTCGAGCGGCACGTCCCGCTCGTCATCGTATCGGCGTCGGGCGGGGCGAGGATGCAGGAGGGGGTGCTGTCCCTGATGCAGATGGCCAAAAGCTCGGTCGAGATCGCGCGGCTGCGGGCGGCCCGGGTGCCGTTCATCTCGATCCTCACGAACCCCACCACGGGGGGCGTGTCCGCCTCGTACGCCATGCAGGGGGACGTGATCCTGGCGGAGCCGGGGGCGGTGGTCGGGTTCGCGGGGCCGCGGGTAATCAAGCAGACCATCGGCCAGGATCTGCCGCCCGGGTTTCAGACGGCCGAGTTCCTGCTCGAGCACGGCATGCTCGACGCGGTAGTGCCGCGCAGCGAGCTGCGGGACACCACGGCCCAGCTGCTCCGTCACATGGCCGGCCGGCAACCGGCGGAGGCTGCCGACTGACCCGGTTGTCCTTCGAGGACGCCTGCCGCTTTCTCTTCGCGCGACAAGGGAGCCGTATAAAGTGGAGCCTCGGGCCGACCGAGGGGCTCTTGGACGTGCTGGGCCATCCGGAGCGGCACTTTCCCGCGATCCATATCGCAGGCACGAACGGAAAGGGCTCGACCTGCGCGTTCACGGCGACCGAGCTGCGCGCCCGGGACCTCAAGGTGGGAGTCTACACCTCGCCACATCTCGTCTCGGTGCGGGAGCGCGTGGAGGTGGACGGCGTGCCCATCGGCGAGGAGGCGTTCGCCGAGTGGACTACGTTCCTGCGACCCCACATCGAGCGGCTCGACGCGAGCTTCTTCGAGGCCACGACCGCTATCGCCTTCGCGGACCTCGCGGCGCGGGGCGTGGATGTGGCCGTGATCGAAGTCGGATTGGGGGGGCGGCTCGACTCGACCAACGTCATCACGCCGCTCGTGTCGGTCGTCACCAAGATCGCCCGGGAGCACACCGACTACCTGGGCACCGACCTCGCCTCGATTGCCCGGGAGAAGGCCGGGATCGCGAAGCGCGACGTGCCGTTTGTGACCGGTGAGCCAGATCCCACCGTTCGCCAGGAGCTCGTGGCGGAGGCGGAGCGACGCGGCGCCCACCCGGTGATTCTCGTGGACCCACGGCGCGCGCCCACGGGGACGCTGGGCTTGAAGGGGCGGCACCAGCATGGCAACGCCTGGGTCGCGCTGGCGGCGCTGAACGCCCTGCGGCCCCCCTTCGGACCCGTCGGCGACGAATGGCCGGACAGCTTCGAGCACGCCTACATACCCGGGCGATTCGACATGCGCGGCCGGTGGATCTTCGATGTGGCGCACAACCCCGACGGCGCCCGCGTCCTCGCCGATACGCTGCGGGAGCACGATCCGCCGCACCCGCGGCGCGCCCTGGTGGGCGTGCTGGGCGACAAGGACTACCTCGGGATGATCGACTGCCTCGCGCCGGAAGTCGACGGCTTCGTGTTCACCGTGCCCGACACCGCTCCCGAGCGGCGGCGCTGGGACCTCGGCCGATTGGAGCGGGAGCTCGGGCGTCTCACGGTGGCGCACGCGTTCGAGCCGGAGTTCGAGCGCGCGTTGGAGCGCGTGCAGGATAACGCCGCGACGGTGATCGTCACCGGATCGTTTCACACCGTCGGCGACGCGCTCGCCCGCTTGCCCGGGTTCGCGCCGGTCGGCTAAATTGTTGCGATGCAAGGACAAGCCCTACCAGGCTTCCGTGACTTTTACCCCGACGAACTGGCTCTCCGCAACCACATCTTCGCCACGTGGCGCGACGTCGCGCGGCGCTACGGCTTTCAGGAGTACGATGGCCCCCCGCTCGAGCCACTGGAGCTGTACACCGACAAGAGCGGTGAGGAGATCGTGCAGCAGCTGTACGCGTTCGAGGACAAGGGGGGGCGCAAGGTCGCGCTGCGCCCCGAGATGACTCCCACCCTCGCCCGCATGGTGGGGGCGCACGCCCAAGCGCTCAAGAAACCGATCCGCTGGTTCTCGATCCCGCAGCTGTTCCGGTACGAGCGGCAGCAGCGAGGACGGCTGCGCGAGCACTTTCAGCTCAATATGGACATCCTCGGGGAAGCGAGCCCGCTGGCCGACGCGGAGCTCATCGCGGCCGCGATCGACATCATGCGCGCCTTCGGGCTGGGGCCGCACGACGTGCAGGTCCGGATGTCCGATCGGCGCGTGCTGCGCACCCTGCTGCTGGGGCGGGGGGTGAGCGAGGGGCAGCTCGGCGCGGCCTTCGCCGCGATCGATAAGAGTGAGCGTGACCCGAAGGACGTCCTGGCGGCCAAGCTGCGGGAGTCGGGCGTCGGGAAGCGGGAAACGGACGCGGTGTTCGAGATCGCGGCGCTGCGCGGGCTCGACGCCGTCCTGACCGCGCTTGGCAAGGTGCAGGGCGGGGAGGAGGCGGGTGAGCCGCTGCGCCAGGCCGTCGGGGCCCTGGAGGCCATGGGACTGGGGGACTTCGTCGCGGTCGATCTCACGATCGTCCGCGGGCTCGCTTACTACACCGGAATCGTCTTCGAGCTGTTCGACACCGGTAAGTCGCTGCGGGCCGTGTGCGGCGGCGGCCGCTACGACGGGCTGCTGAAGGCGCTCGGCGGGACCGATCTCCCCGCCCTCGGGTTCGGCATGGGAGATGTCGTCCTCGGAGAGCTTTTGAAGGAGCGCCGCCCGGCCGACCAGGCGTCGACGAAGCTCGACGCCTTTTTGATAGCGGTGAGCGGCGAAGACATGGCGCCGGTACTGAAGCTCGCGCACCAGCTGCGCGATCTGGGCGCCGCGGTGGAGTACGGCCTGCGGCCTGCCGCCATCCGCAAACAGCTCGAGCTTGCCGCGGCGCGGGGAGCGCCGCGGGCCATCATCGTCGGGCCCGACGAGCGGGCGGCCGGCGAGGTGGTCGTGCGGGACTTGAAGGCCGGCACCGAAGAGCGGGTGCCCATCGCGAAGCTCGTTCAAGGATCGTTCCACTAATGGCCCAAGCGCAGAAGATCACGCCACGCGCCAAGGACTTCAGCGAGTGGTACAACGACGTCGTGATGCAGGCCGAGCTGGCGGACCACTCGCCGGTGCGCGGCTGCATGGTCATCCGACCCCACGGCTATCGCATCTGGGAGCTGATGCAGCGTGCGCTGGACGACATGTTCAAGGCGACAGGTCACCAGAATGCGTACTTCCCGCTGTTCATCCCGATGAGCTTTCTCGCCAAGGAAGCCGAGCATGTAGAGGGCTTCGCCAAGGAAGTCGCGCTGGTGACGCACACCCGGCTCAAGGCTACCGGCAAGGCGGGCGCGCAGGCGCTGATGCCCGATCCCGAGTCGGCGCTCGAGGAGCCGCTCGTCGTGCGGCCGACGTCCGAGACGATCATCTACGCGATGTTCGCGAAGTGGATCCACAGCTACCGTGACTTGCCCCTCTTGATGAACCAGTGGTGCAACATCGTGCGCTGGGAGCTCCGGACCCGGCTGTTCCTCCGTACCACGGAATTCCTGTGGCAGGAGGGGCATACCGCACACGCCACCGAGGCGGAAGCGGATGCCGAAGCGCGGCAGATGCTTGGTGTGTACCGCAAGTTCCAGGAAGGCTGGATGGCCATGCCGGTGATCACCGGCCGGAAGACCGACAGCGAGAAATTCGCGGGGGCACTGCGCACCTACGCGCTCGAAGCGCTGATGCAGGACAACAAGGCGCTGCAGGCCGGCACGTCCCACAACCTCGGCCAGAACTTCGCGAAGGCGTTCAACGTGCAGTATCAGACCGCGGCGGGCGGCCTCGAATACGTGTGGAACACCTCCTGGGGCGTCACCACACGCATGATCGGCGGGCTGGTGATGACGCACTCGGACGACAACGGGCTGGTCTGCCCGCCCAAGCTCGCGCCGGTGCAGGTGGTCATCGTTCCCATCTGGAAGTCGGAAGAAGAGAGGGGCCAGGTACTCGGGGTTGGGGGTCAGGTCAAAGACGAGCTCGCAGAATCTGGTGTGCGCGTGGAGCTCGATGCCCGCGACAGCCTCAAGCCCGGCGCAAAGTATTTCGAGTGGGAGGCGAAGGGCGTGCCGCTGCGGCTCGAGGTCGGCCCACGCGACGTGGCGGCCGGCCAGGTGATGACGGCCCGCCGCACCGGCGGCAAGGCGCCCGCGAGGCTGGACGGGCTGGGCGGAGTAGTCCGGAAGACCCTCGACGAGGTTCAGGCCGCGCTGTTTCAGGCGGCCACGGATCGACGCGAAGCCCATTCCATCCGCGGCGTCACCAAGCAGCAGTTCATCGAGTTCATGAAGGGCGTCGGCGGGTTCGCGTATGGCGGCTTCTGTGGCTCCCCCGCGTGCGAGGCCGAGATCAAGCAGCAGACCGGCGCGACCGTCCGGGTGCTGCCCGACCCGGAATTCCGCTCGGCTGAGGCGCCCAGGACGTGCATGTGGTGCGGGAAGCCCAGCGTCGCGGAGGCGGTGTGGGCGCAGGCGTACTAGGGTTCGATCCCGCGCTGCTCCGCTCGATCGCGGAGCGGGTCGGGACCCCCACCTACGTCTACAGCGGCAACCTGATCCGCGCCCAGTACCACGCGCTGCACGACGCCCTGAAGGACGTGCCGCATCGCATCTGCTATTCGGTGAAGGCCAACGGCAACATCGGGGTCCTGAAGGTCCTGAAGGCACTCGGCGCGGGCGCCGACATCGTGTCCGTGGGGGAGCTGCGACGCACGCTCGCGGCCGGCTTCGAGGCGAGCGCTGTCGTGTTCTCCGGCGTAGGGAAGACCGCCCCGGAGCTCGAAGAGGCGATCCGCGCCGGCGTGGGATTCCTGAACGTCGAGTCTTCCGCCGAGCTGGAGGCGGTGATCGCGGTCGCGCGAAAGCTCAGGAAGCGCGCGAGCCTCGGCATCCGCGTCAATCCGGACGTCGCGACCGAGACGCATCCGTACACGAAGACCGGCGAAAAGACCGCCAAGTTCGGCGTTCCGTACGACGAGGTCGTGAGCGTGGCCCAGCGGGTGGCGGCCGAGCCGCTGTTCACGCTGCGCGGGCTCGCGATGCACCTCGGGTCCCAGATCACGGACGTCGAGCCGTATCACCGCGGCACCGTCAAGCTGCTCGAGCTGGTGACCGCGCTCCGCGCTTCGGGGATCGGCACGATCGAAGCCTTGGATGTGGGCGGCGGGCTGGGCGTGCGCTACCACAACGAAAAGGCGCCGAGTCCGCGAGAATTCGCCGCGGCGGTGGCGCCGCCGGTCAACCAGGCCGGGCTCGCACTGGTGTGCGAGCCGGGGCGCTATCTCGTGGCAAACGCGGGTGTCCTCGTCACCAAAGTGCTGTACCGCAAACATGCCGGTGGCAAGGATTTCGTGGTTGTGGACGCGGGGATGACCGACTTCGTGCGGCCCAGCCACTACAACGCCCATCACGAGATCGTCCCGCTGAAGGACGGCAGCCGGCCCGATGAGCTGGTCAACGTCGTGGGCCCGATCTGTGAGTCCGGGGATTTCCTCGCGCTCGACCGCAAGCTCCCCGCGGTCGAGCCCGGTGAATACCTGGCGGTGCTCGGTACGGGCGCGTACGGCTTCGTGATGAGCTCGACCTACAACCAGCGGCCCCGGCCGCCCGAGGTGCTGGTGGACGGAGACCGCTACTATATCGCCCGCCAGCGCGAACCGCTCGAGGACCTGATGCGCGGTGAAGTGCTGGAGCCGTCGACCTGGTACCGCGCGTGAACCGCATTCTGATCCTGGACTACGGCTCGCAGTTCACCCAGCTCATCGCGCGCCGGGTGCGCGAGGCGCACGTCTACTGCGAGATCCATCCCGCCGCGCGCGGCATCGACCTGGGCTTCATCACGCAGTTCGCCCCGAAGGGCATCATTCTTTCCGGTGGCCCCAACTCGGTGTTCGACCCAGGTGCACCGACGGCCGACCCGAAGCTCCTCGAGCTCGGCACCCCGATCCTCGCCATCTGCTACGGCATGCAGCTCGTGGCTCACCTGGCGGGCGGTAGGGTGACGCCGTCGGCACAGCGCGAGTACGGCCGGGCCGAGATTACGGTCCGGGACGCGACCGGCCTGTTCGCGGGGTTCGAGCCCCAAGGGTGCGTCACCGTATGGGCGAGCCATGGCGACCGGATCGATCAGCCGCCACCCCACTTCCGCGTGACGGCATCGAGCCCGAACGCGCCGGTCGCGGGGTTTCAGCACGAGTCCCGGCCGATCTTCGGCGTGCTGTTTCATCCCGAGGTCGCCCACACGCCGCGCGGCGGGGAGATGCTGCACAACTTCCTGTTCGAGATCGCCGGCTGCACGCCCGATTGGACACCGGGTCACTTCATCGAGCAGGAAGTGGGGCGAATCCAAGGGCTCGTCGGTTCCCCGAAACGGGCGATCTGCGGGCTGTCGGGCGGCGTGGATTCGGCGGTGGCGGCCGCGCTGGTGCACCGCGCGATCGGCGACCGGCTGACGTGCATTTTCGTAGATCATGGCCTGCTTCGCCTGAGCGAACGGGAACAGGTCGAGCGAACGTTCCGGGCCCACCTTGGGATCGACCTGCGAGTGGTAGACGCGAGCCCACTCTTCCTTCAAGGGCTGGCTGGGATCGAAGACCCGGAAGAGAAGCGGCGCCGCATCGGCCACACGTTCATCGATGTGTTCGAGCAGGCGGCCGAGCACGTCCCGGGAGACGTCGGATTCCTGGTGCAGGGAACGCTGTATCCCGACGTGATCGAGTCCGCGTCGCCGTTCGGCGGCCCCTCGGTCACGATCAAGACACATCACAACGTGGGGGGCCTGCGACCGAATCTCCCGTGGCAGCTGATCGAGCCACTGCGCGAGCTCTTCAAGGACGAGGTGCGTCAGGTCGGCCGGGAGCTCGGCCTGCCCGAAGAGATCGTGGGCCGGCATCCGTTCCCGGGCCCGGGCCTCGCGATCCGGGTGCTCGGGCCCGTTACCGAGGAACGGCTCGATCTGCTGCGCCGCGTGGACGCCGTCTACATCGAGGAGATTCGGGCCGCGGGGCTGTACGACCAGATCTGGCAGGCGTTCGCGGTGCTGCTCCCGATCAAGTCAGTCGGGGTGATGGGAGACTTCCGGACCTACGATCATGTGGTCGCATTGCGGGCAGTGACGAGTCGCGACGGCATGACGGCGGATTGGTTTCCGTTCGCGCCTGAGGTGCTGGGGCGCATCTCAAGTCGAATCATCAACGAAGTGAAGGGCGTGAATCGGGTGGTCTACGACGTGAGCTCGAAACCACCGGCTACGATCGAGTGGGAATAGCCGTTACCCGCCTCCTAGATATTCTTGTCTTCCAATAGCTTCAGGAATTCCTTCGGAGTAGCGACCACCGCCAGCTTCCCCGGCACATCCAGCTCCTTCGCGAACTGCGCGATCTTGCCGAGGACGGGCAGGTACTGGTTGGAAACCTCCAGGGGCGGAGCCACGATCAGAAAGAAGTAGTGCACCGGCTTGCCGTCGATCGCATTGAAGTCGATGCCATCGAGCTTCCGGCCGAACGCTACGCGCAACCGGCTCACGGCCAGCGCGCGACAGTGCGGAATCGCGATGTTCTGGCCGATCCCGGTCGACCCGAGGGTCTCGCGGCGCTTCAACATCTTCACCAGGGTCTGCTCGGACTTGTCGTCCAGCCGGAGCAGGCCCACGAGCTCCTTCAGGACATCGTCTTTAGTGCTGCTTTGCAGCTGCAGGTTGATCGCGTCTTCCGCAAAGAACTCGCGCAAGCGCACGTCGCATCGCTCCGGTCGAAACGGCGGCGAAACGTAATGACTGGTTGCTCCTCGCGCAACGCGTCATTACGTTGTGTCTCATGCACTTCCCGTACCACACGGGGCACGAGTTCCCCCTGTTCCTCGCCCCCATGTCGGGGGTGTCCGAGTCCCCCTTCCGGCTCTTGTGCCGGCGGTTCGGGGCGGACGTCGTCGTGTCGGAATTCATCTCGGCGGTCGGCGTGGCCCGGGGCCTCGAGCACCTGTTTGACGACATGCGGTTCGAGCAGGCGGAGCGCCCCATCGGGATTCAGCTCTATGGCGCGGACGCCACGGTCATGGCGCGCGCCGCCGAGATGGTCACCGAGGCCTGCCGGCCCGACTTCATCGACATCAACTTCGGCTGCCCGGTGAAGAAGGTCGTCAAGAACAACGGCGGATCGGGCTGCTTGAAAGATCTCGATCTGGTCGGGCGCATCATCCGGGCGGTGCGAACTGCAACGCATCTCCCCGTCACCGTGAAGATCCGGAGCGGCTGGGACGACGCCCAACGCGATCCCGTGGCCATCGCGCAGCGCTGCCGCGAGGCCGGCGCCCAGGGCCTCACTCTGCACGCTCGCACCCGCACCCAGATGTTCTCCGGGAGCGCGAACTGGGACGAGATCGCCCGCGTGGTCGAGGCGCTCGACATTCCGGTCATCGGGAACGGGGACGTCACGACCGCGGAAGACGTCGTCGCCATGCGGGCGCACACCAACTGCGCCGGGGTGATGATCGCCCGCGGCTCGTTCGGCAATCCCTGGATCTTCACGCGGGCCCGGGACCTGATCGCCGGCCGGCCGGCACGGCCGGACCCGAGCCCCGAGGAGCGGATCGCCGTGGCGCTCGAGCATGCACGTCTCGCGCTCCGGCTGCAGGGCGACACCCGCAAGACGGCGCTCGAGTTTCGCAAGCACTTCGGGTGGTACACGAAGGGGGTGGCGGGCGCGGCCGGCTTGCGCGAGCGGCTCTTCCAGATCGAGTCGATGCAGCAGGCCGAAGCGATCTTCGCGGCCTATCTCGCCGGGAGCGCCGTGGAGCAGGCGGCGTGAACATCGAGGACCTGGGGCGCTTCATCGAGCGCCTCCCGTTCGCCTCCATCGATCACCTCCGGCCCGCGACGCAGGGGCATCAGGAGGTGATCTTGTGTCAGGGCAAGACGCCCGAGCAAGCGGTCGCGATCGCGGAGCGGCTCGAAGCGGCAGCGGGGAGTTTCCTGGCGACGCGCGCCGAGGTGGCGCATCGCGCCGCGCTCGCCGCGCGGTTCCCGGGTGCCGAGGTGAACGAACCGGGGCGCATCGTCTATTTGCCCCCGACACCTGAGCCCGAGCCGACGGGGCGGGGGACGATTCTCATCGTGACCGCGGGGACGAGCGACCTCCCGGTGGCCGAGGAAGCCGCCGTGACCGCGCGGGCGTTCCGCAATACCGTCGCGCGCCTGACCGACGTCGGGGTCGCCGGCATCCACCGCATTCTCACGCAGACCGACCTGCTGCGCAGCGCCGCGGTGATCGTCGTGGTCGCCGGCATGGAAGGCGCGCTCCCGAGCGTCGTCGGCGGGCTCGTGACCGTGCCCGTGATCGCCGTGCCCACAAGCGTCGGCTACGGTGCCTCGTTCGGCGGCGTCGCGGCCCTGCTCGGCATGCTCAACTCCTGCGCGGCGGGCGTCACCGTGGTCAACATCGACAACGGATTCGGCGCCGCCGCCGCCGCGAGCCGCATCAATCATTCGTGAAGGGCCCCCGAGCCGGCGTCTGGGTCGGGCGCGGACTCGCCGTGCTCGGCCTGGCCGCCGTGATCCCGGCCGTCCTGAGCGGGAACGGGTGGGCGCTGGTCGCAGCACTCGGTGGCTTCGTCGCTGCGACCGGGCTGGCGCTGGGACCGCTGGTGCGGGTGTGGCTGGCGGACGAGACCCTCACCCGGCCGTCCGACTTCCAGCACACCCTGGACCTGCTGCGCCGGGCGCACGGGGCACGGGCCGGCTGGGCCGTGGGGTTCGACGACAGCGAGGTCGAGGTCCTCGGGAGGGACGAGGTGGACGGCCCGGCCCGCCAGCGCGGCTCCGCCCTCGTGCAACTCGCCTCGGTGGACGGGCGGGCCCACGTCGCACGCGATCCGGGCGGCAGCTACATCGCCGTGGGTGACTTCCCCTTCGGCGCCGGGCTGCTGCTTCCGCAACCGGACGCCACACCCGAGAAAGCGGCGGCCGTCACCCAAGAGCTGCGTCGTATCGTCGCGGGGATGCGGCTCGCGCGGTCGCACGAATCTGGCGAGCATCCCGCCCACCTGGTCTCGAAGCAGCTCGCGGCGATCGCGGGCAGCGCACAGACGCTCGAGGGGATCGCCAAGGCCGGAGTGTTGCTGGCCCAGCAGTTCACCCAGCGCGGCGCGGTGATCGTGCTGCAGGGCATCGGACCCGCGAGCGGCACGCTGCGGGTCGTGGCGGTATCGACGGCGGCGGACAACCGGCTCCACGGCCTCGTGCTGCCGTCCGCCGCGCCGGCGGTCCGGGCCATCACGTCCGGAGTGCCGGTGGTCTCGCGCGGCGGGGAAGACGTCTTCGGCAGCGCGCTCCCCGACCGCCGCCGCGAGGATCGCGCCGGCACCGCCTATCCGCTGTTCGACGGCCACTTCGTGATCGGCGCCCTGGTGGTGATGGGCCCCCAGCTCCCACCGGGCACGCCCGTCGCCGACCAGCTGCAGCGCCTCGTCGCGGAGCTGGGGTCCCGCCTTCCCGCTGCCCGCGCGGTGTACGAGGCGGAGCAGCGGGCGGTGAGCGACCCGCTCACGGGTCTCCGCAACCGACGCGAGCTCGAGCGCGCGCTGACGCAGCATGGGAGCAAAGCGCCCCCGATCGCGACGTTGATTTACGCGGACCTCGATCACTTCAAGCAGCTGAACGACACACTGGGGCACCCCGCCGGCGACGCGGCGCTACGCCACGTGGCACGCATCCTCGAGGCGGCGGTGCGCGACAAGGACCTGGTGGCGCGGATCGGCGGCGAAGAGTTCGCCGTGTGGATGCCCCACACGCCCATGACATCGGGACTCGAGGTAGCCGAGCGCATCCGCGCGACCGTCGAGTCCACGACGTGGCGGTGGACCGGGGAGGCGTAACGCCTGACCATCTCGTGCGGCGTGGCCGCCTACCCGGACACGGTACGCGACGTGGCGAACCTGCGGGGCGCCGCGGATGCGGCGCTGTACGCCGCGAAGCAGGCGGGAAGGAATCGCGTGGAGCGAGCTCAGGGCGATGTCACGCGGTACACCGGATGAATCTCCCACAGCGCCCGCACCGATGAGTTACAACGCCCGTGCTCGCCGTCGATCTTGTCGCTCCGCCGCCCGCCGCGGCGATGCTGCCCGTCGAAGAAGGCGGCCCCGGTGATGCGCGCCAGAGCCGGCCGGGCCAGGACCCCGCCCCTCCGGACCTTCCGGTCGCCGATCAGCGAGTCGAGCGCCGCCCGGGCCGAAGCGTAGCGCGCGCTGTATTCCGGCGCCGGGATCTCGACCACGATGCAAGAATCGGAAGGACTGTCGGCCCGCTCGGTCAGCTCGACGTGCCAGTCGCCGTCGTCCTTGAACTTGTCGGCCCGCCGCACCCAGCCGGTGACGCTGTAAACCCCAAGCTCGCGCCCCGAGCGGAGAGCGCAACGGTCGCGGGGCCCGAGGTGGGGGGGCGCCCAGGTGGCAAGGATCGCCGAGACGGACGTCGCTTGCGGGGCGAGGTCGGCGAGCGCCGTGTCCGTCTTCTGCGTCCAACGATAGTGAGGTTCCCGGCACACTTGCGCCCCGAGTGGCGCGCCGGCCATCAGGCCGGCGAGCCCGAGCGCAACGAGGGCCGCGGCCGGCTCAGGCAATGGCACTGACCAGACCGAGCAGCCGCTCCTGGGCGCTTCGGGGATCCCGGCCGGGCGCCGGCGCGCGGCGATGATAGCCGCCGTCGGGATCGAGGTCCCAGGCGGTGGGGTCGTCCAGCTCCGTGTCGAGAATGGCGTCGAGCCGCGCGCGGGCGACCGCGTCCCGCACCGGTGTCACCACCTCCACCCGCCGCCGTAGGTTCCGCACCCGCCAATCGGCGGAGCCGATGTAGTACTCGGCGTCGGCATCGTTGGCGAAGGCGTAGATGCGCGCGTGCTCGAGAAACCGGCCGAGGACGCTGACGACACGGATGCGTTCCGACAGCCCCACCACGCCGGGACGAAGCGTGCATACGCCCCGCACGACGAGCGCGACATCGACGCCGGCCTGCGACGCGCGATACAGAGCCGTGATGATCTCCGGATCGGTGAGCCCGTTCAGTTTGGCGCGAATCCGAGCGACGCGGCCTGCCCGAGCGTGCTGTGATTCTCGATCGATCAGCTCGAGCAGGCGATTCGCCAGGTAGGTGGGTGAGACCAGGATCCGCCGAAAGGCGGTCTGGGGCGGCCGCGACGAGCCGGAGAGCTCGTTGAACAGGTCGTTCAAGTCGGCCCCGAGTTCGGGGTCGGCCGACAGGAGTCCCACATCGGTATAGAGCGCCGCCGTCGCGGCGTTGTAGTTCCCGGTCCCGATGTGCACGTAGCGCCGGATCCCGTCGCGCTCGCGGCGCACGATGAGCGCCGTCTTGGCGTGGGTTTTGAGTTCGACCAGGCCGTACACCACCCGGATGCCCGCTTGCTCGAGCTTCTTGGCCCACTCGATGTTGCGCTCTTCGTCGAACCGCGCCTTCAGCTCGACAAAGACGAATACTTCCTTGCCGCGTCCCGCGGCGCGCAGGAGCGCTTCGACGATATCCGAGCGGCCGCCCGCGCGATACAGCGTCAGTCTGATCGCCACGACATCCGGGTCGTCCGCGGCTTCGGCCATGAGTCGCTGTACCGTAGCCTCGAACGCGTCGTAGGGGTGGTGCACCAGGATGTCCCGCTCCGCCAGGATCGCGAAGATAGACCGGCCCTCCTCGATCGGCGCGCCGCCCCGGTGCGGCGGGTAGTCCAGCTCGGGGAGCGGCAGGCGCGCGAGCTCGCGCAGCGCTCCGAGGTCGAGGAGGCCATCCGCCGCATACAGATCCCCCGCGCCCGGGGGGCTGCTCGCCGCTGCTTCCTCGAACTGCAGCTCGCGCAGCAAGAGCTCCCGCACCGCCTCCGGCATCTCGCCGGCGATCTCCACCCGCACCGCGGCACCGTAGGGCCGCCGTTTGGTTTCCTCATCGATCACCTGCAGCAGGCTCACCGCATGATGCTCGTCGAGCTCGAGGTCGGCGCCGCGGGTGACGCGGAACGCGTACGCCTCCTCCACGAATCGGCCCGGGTACACCTGGCTGAGGTTCGCGCGGATGACGTCCTCCACCGCGACGAACCCGCTCCCGTCCGCGAGCTTCACGAAGCGGGGCAGCGTCTCCGGTGCCTTCAAGTAGGCGAAGTGCATCGGTCCGCCTGGAGCGTCGCGCACCACGACGGCGAGGGACAGGCGCAAGGTGGGAATGAGCGGGAAGGGGTGCCCCGGGGCCCGCGTCATGGCCTGCGGGGTGATCAAGGGGAACACTTCCTCCGTGAAGTAGCGGCGCAGCGACTCTCGTTGGGGCGCCGGCAGGTCCGTCCAGCGCAGGATCCGGACGCCGTACGCGGCGAGCGCCGGCACGCACGCGTCGGTGAAACAGCGCGACTGCCGCTCCAGCAGGGCCCGCACCCGGATTCCGATGGCGTGGAGCTGCTCGTCCGCGGCGAGACCACCCGCACCCACCTCCACCGGGCCCCCTTTTGCCGCCGCGCGCTTCAGGGCCCCGACACGCACCATGAAGAACTCGTCCAGATTCGCGCTCAGGATGGACAGAAACCGGACCCGGGCGAGGAGCGGGACGCTCGTGTCCTCCGCCAGCTCCAGTACCCGGGCGTTGAATTCGATCAGGCTCAGATCGCCGTTCAGGAAGTGCTCGGCTCCTGGGTGGTCGATGTCGGGAATGGGGGAGCGCAGCGCGTACTCGGACAGTCGCACCCGGCGCTCGCCCGCCTGCGCCGGGGCCGCGCCCCGCACCGGCTCAGTGCCGCGCGTCCAGTCGGCGAGCACGTCCGACCGCGCCGCCACCGTGAGCGCGGCGAGCGTCCGGGGGTCGCGTAGCCCGGGCGAGCCGGCCGCGGCAAGCAGGTCGTCGAACGGCAGCCACTGCACCCGTTCCGCTACACCCGCGCCCCCGCCGCCGGCGACGCGCCGCGCCAGCCAGACCTCGAGCACCGGTCTCGTACCCGCCGACCCTCCGGGCGCAATGCCGAGGAACCGTACCTGTCCATCCGCGCTCCCGAAAAAGGCGCGCAGGATCTCCCGGCACGTCTCCTCGCCGCTGCCGCCCCGTACCGGGAGCGTGAGCGAGGTCGATTCCGCGAGCATGGCGACAGATCCGCCCTCGACGGCGACCACGGCCACTTCGCGGCTGCCCCGCGCGACCTGCGCCAAGGCGCCGCTTTCCAGATCGCGCAACAGCTTGGCGGCGCGGTCCACCTTTCCCACCAGCGATGGGCGCAGGCCATACCGCTCCTGAAATGCCTGGGCCAGGCGGTCGAGGCCCGGCCGGCCCCGCGCGAGCTCCCGGACCTTCAGCTCCTCGAACGCCACCGCCATCTGACGGCTTCGGACCGTCACGACGTCGTACACGACGTCGTAGCGCCCCCGTGAGAACCACCCGGCCTCGGTGTGCCGCACGCGCCGCTCGGTTTCGAACTGGATGCGGGGCAACAACAGGGCCGGGTCGATGAGCGAGCGCAGGCGTCGCGCCGGGTCGGACGTGCCGGCGAGCGCCTGCTCGCCTTCGAGCTCGGTGACCTCGGCTTCGAATGTCTGCGGCAACACCAACGGGACGCCGCCCTCCCACCGACCGACGGTGCGCAGCGTGAGGATGCGCCGGTCGTCGACGCGGATGCGGAAGCGGCAGCTCACGCCGCGCCGACGCAGCGTCCAGTCGGCGGAGTCGAAGTAGATGTCGCGCTGGAAGAACGGCTCTACCGGACCGGAGCCGAGGCCTAGCGGAAATGGATCTGTCACCATGCGGTTCAGCAGGTCCAGGCTCGGAACCTCTGCCTTCCACTCAGGCGTCATGCCTAGAACGCCAGCCCGGCTTTCACGTACAGGCGCGTACCCTCGACGCTATGCGCCGCGGCCACGGACAGCGTGTTGGCGGGACTCAGGAACGAGAGCCAGACGCCGCCTCCCGCAGCCGCGTGCCAGCGGTCCGATGTCTCGCCCGACAGGTAGACGCGTCCCGCGTCCCCGAGGCCGAACACGCCCAGCTGGCCCGGGACCAGCAGGTAGAACTTGGCGACGGACAACCGCAGCTCGGCGCTCCCGTACAGGGCGGCGTCGCCGGCGAAGCGATGCTCCACGAAGCCGCGCACCGTCGTTGCCCCGCCGATATACGCCGCCTCATAGAAGGGATAGGAGCCCCAAACCTTTTTTCCGGCGACCCGCAGGGCAAGCGTCGGCTGCAGTGGGATGTGGGCCGTGAGGTACGAGCTCGCCTCGGCATGGCCCTCGCCGAACGGCGCCGTCACGTCCAGCGCCGCGGGGTAGTAGCTCCCGCCGAAACCAAAGGCGATCCCGCGGCGCGCGGCGCGCGGCTGGTCCCGAGTGTCGACCTGAAAGTCCGCTGCGGCGCCGACCTGCCCCAGGTCTTCGACGCCGTAGGGCCGCGCGACGTTGATGAACGTGCCGCCCACGAGGTTGGTATGGGAAAACTTGAACACCGGGCCGATCGAGAGCGTCGCGGCCCGCGAGAGTGAGAATGCCAGGGCAGGCGCGACGAGGTACTGCTGCTGCTTCACCTTGTAGAAGTTCTGCGAGCCCGTGTCAGGGGTCTCGTTCCCGAAGCCGTAGAATCGGAGGACGTCGATCCCCGACGCGCGCATCTGGAGCGTCAGGACGACCGGAGGCAGGATGCCGCGGAATTCGCCCGTGAACTCGGCGCGGTAGGTTTGGGCGGCCGTCGCATATCCGGCCCGCACTCTCACGCGCGAGTTGTACGGCAGTCGCCGGAAGTCGTACCCAGTCCCGCTGGCACCACCGCCGACGAACAACCCGACGTCGGGAGAGTAGCCGACCCACGTGAGGGGCATCCAGCGTGACCCCCAATCACGCGGCCGGCCGAGCGTCGACGTGTCGCGCGGCGGCTCGTCGTAGTGCCGTCGACTCACGGACGTCCCTGGTCCTCGCACGAACCGGTTGTTCCCACGGTCGTCGTAGAACTTCGTCCCGCCGGCGCGCGAGGAGTCCGTCAGCTCGTCATCCCCACCCCCTCCGATCACCCGCAGCAGCGGGCCGCGTCCCGATCGGGCGGCGCCGCGCACGACGAGTCGATCATCCCCGCCGTGCAGATAGACGCGGATCTCCTCCGTCGCGCGGCCGTCGAACGTCCGGCGGTAGTACGGTGCTGCCGCGCCCGCAGCCGACAGGCGCACCGAGACGCGGCCACCGCCGAGACGCTCGACCTCGGCGACATCGCGCTCATCGGTCCCGTGGACCTCCACGACGCCCGCAAGCAGCGCATAGTAGCGGTCGCTGGCCTGTAACAAGTGATTGCGCCGCTGCTGCAACGCCCGAGTGAGCACGGCGCCGCTTTTGCGATAGTACTCGGGCGGCAGCCGCCGCACGGCAGCCTCGATTACGGAATCGGTGAGCCGCGCCTGGATCGTCCGCGCGATGGAGTCCCACACCGGCTTCTCGAGATCCACGAGTAGCCGCCGATCGGGGACCTGCCCGGTGAAGGTGAGGCGCCAGATGCTCGGGTACTTGTCGCCGAAGCCGATGAGCTGGGGCCAGTAGTACCCGGTGAGATACAGCAGCACGCCGTCGAGGCGCGCGAACGCCTGGTCGCGATCGCGCGGGATGGGGCGCCACCAGTGCACATCACCGGAGTCGAAGCGCGCCCAGCGCCATTGGTCCTGATGCCGGTCCCAATCCCCGATGAAGACGTCCATCAGGCGGGCTGCGAGATAGGCGCGCGAGTCGACCCGATTGCGAGAGCTGTGCTCGAGGTGCTCGAAGAGCTTCTTGGTCCCGGCGAGCTCGACCGCCCCGGCGAATCCCTCATCGTTGTCCGGAGGCTCCGTGGGACGCTCCTCGATCATGCCGAGCTTGAAGCCAGGGGGCACGCAGTCGAACCCGCTGAGGCGGGGGTCGTCGGGCAGGAGGGCAATCCGCGGCTCCACGTGCAGGACGCCGGCGGCGTCGAGCAGCGGGGCGACCACGAGCGGCGCACCCGGATGCGCCGAGCTGATCTGGTCCCGCACCAGGGCCTTGGCGAAGGTCGCCCGCAGCTCGGGCGGCAGCGCCAACGTGGGATCCTTGTCCACCGAGCGAAACACGTACTGGCGTCCATCTTTGCCCAGGAAACGCAGCACCTTGGTTTGCCGACGGCCGCCACAGCCGGTAGGCGTGAGCCCGCCGGCGAAGCGGGACAAGTCGAGCACCTCGACGTCGAGGGGCGTCGCCCACAGGTCGCGGTAATGCGAGCCCAGGAGCAGGCGATGCAGCCATCCCGCGTGGTAGTGATCTCCCGCGACCACGGTCTGCTTCGTTGGCGCGCGGGCCGGTGCCGTCGCCTGCCCGGCGAGGGCCACAGGGGTGAGCGCAGCCGCGAGTCCGAACCCGATCCAGCGCCCTCGCGCCCTGCTCAATTGAGCCATAGTCCGAACTCCTCCGTCGCGGTGCCGGCGCGATCGACGATCATCACGCCCAGCCGGGCGCGGCCGTCGCGCAGGAACTCGACCCGCATGAATCCGCTGGCGCTGCGCGCGAACCGGGTGCTGTCGAGCGCCGTGACGCGGTCGAAGTGGCCGAACGTGCCGGTGCCGCTCACGAGCACGTAACGCGTGCTCGTGCCTGCGATCACCTGCAGCGTGTGCTCGTGGCCCGCCGCGTAGATCAGCGGCGGAGCCGGAGCGCCCGCAAACGCACGGTCGAGTGCCACCCGCATGCGGGTGTACGCGCGGCTGGGGATGTCCTGACTGGAGATTCCCTCGGCGCGCGCGATCGGATACACCGAGCCGATGATGGGGAGCGGAATCCAGAGCCACGACTTGATGTTGCGCAGCGGGAAGATGTGATCCTGCCACCCGAAGTGCCCACCGTGTACACCACCACTCGCGGGCGGATGATGGGCTACCACGACCACGGCACGCTTGCCGGCTGCTCGCAGTGCCGCTCGCACCGAATCAATCACGGCGGCCTCGGTGGCGGCCGGGCACGACGACGTGGGGCCTGCGGGCTTCGGTCCGTCCTGCAGCCACCACTGGCTGTCGAGCGCCACGAGCCGCACGACCGCGCCGACGTCCACGACGGCCGGTCCCGGGCAGCCGCCCGCCGGCAGCAGTGCGGGACCGCCGCCCGCGGCTGCGATGAAGCGCTCCTGGCGCAGGACCGCGTCCCAGCCGCCCGGCTGCATGCTGTCCCAGTCGTGATTGCCGGGCACGAGGAAGCCGCGGGCGCCACTCGCGCGCACGACGCGCAGCGCCTGCATGAGCCTGCGCTCGGCCGCGGCTCGGGTGGGAGCCGCCGAGTCCGGCATGCCACTCGGGTAGACATTATCGCCCAGGAATACGATGACCGCGTGCGGCGCGGAGGCGGCCGCGGCTCGGCGCGCCATGAACACCGGCTCCGAGTCGGGCGGCGCGGCCGGCGCGCCCGCGTCCCCATTGAGAAAGAGGGTGACGAGGCCTCACCGTCCCCTAGCGTTTCTTCAAGCCGCGAAGCGAACGGTACTCGGCGGCGTCGATGGGGGGACTGCCGCGCCCCTTGAGGGCGTCGAGGAGGGTGGCGGGCAGGAACTCGTCCCGCAGCCGGATGAGGTATTCGAGCGACGACCGCCCCTGCTCGGCCGGCACGATTTCGGCCAGCCGCCAGCGCTGGGCCTGGAGCCGCAGCAGCTCCTCGACGACTCGCTGAGCCGGTTCCGGTTGTGTCGTGTGGACGAGCAGCATGCCGTTGAACCGATCCTCTTTTTTGTCGCCCGAGCGGGCCATGACGTAGGCCTGCAGCCGGGCGGCGCGGTCCGCGACCTCCTCGAGCTCATGGGGCGCGAGCGCGGCGAGCAGGTCAGGGTCCCCGACGGCCAGCGCGGCGGAAGACCGCCGCCGCGGGCCGAGCAGCCCCTCGGCGGGGGACAGCGCCGGGATGCGGCCCCGCTGGTCCGCGTAGATGTTGCCCACGTTGAGCTCCCATAGCGCGAGCACGACGAGGTTGAACATGACCGACATCACCGCCGCGACGGTGGGCGAGTAGACGCCGGCGGCGACGCCGACCGCAAGGGCGAGGAAGATGTAGACCGCGTCCTTGGTATCCTTGAGGGTATTTCGAAACCGTACCGCCGCGACGATCGCGGCCAGCGTGAACGCGAGGGCCAGCCGGTTCTCCACCAGAATCACCGTGGCGGCGACCGTCATCGGCAGGATAATCACGGTCTGCACCACGGACTGGTCGTAGCCCGATCGCCGCTTGGTGAGCATGTACACCCAGGACACGGGAAGCACGAGCAGTAGCGCCGTCAGCATCGACAGAAAGGTGACCAGCGCCCACTGGCCCTGAGACAGGGTCGCGGCCGCCTCGGTCGCCTCGTCGACAAGTTTGCCGCGGCTGGCCACGGCCTGGAGCAAAGAGACTTGCCGGACGCGGTCAAGCAGCTCGGGAATTCCGGGCACGAACCTGAGCAGCAGCCACACGGCGAGGCCGAGCAGCGTGTAATACGCCGCGAGCCGCACGTAGGGGGAGCTCCGCGCCGAACCGCCGTTGTCCACGAAGAAATTGTAGCGCGCTGGACGGAATCGGCCAGGGGCCAGTCGCGACGCTCGCCCGGCCGACGAGGGGACGCTAAGTTGCGCGCATGCTCGACGTGCTCGAGTCCCTGCGCGAGAATCTGGCGCCCCGCTACGACGTGGAGCGCGAGATCGGCGCCGGGGGCATGGCCCGGGTGTTCCTGGCGGTGGAGCAGCATCCCCACCGGCGGGTCGCGATCAAGGTGCTCGACCCGGAAGTGTCCACGCGCCTCTTGCGCGAGCGGTTCATTCGCGAAGTGGACCTCTCCTCGAACCTCAGCCATCCCCATATCGTGCCGATTTTTTCAGCCGGAGAAGTGGGGGGGTTGTTTTACTACGTCATGCCGTACGTGGAGGGGGAATCGCTGCGGCATCGCCTGCTCCGGGACCGGAAGCTGCCGCTCGAAGACGCACTGCACATCGCCAACGACGTCGCCGATGCGCTCGCCTTCGCCCATGCACAGGGGATCATCCACCGCGACATCAAGCCCGAGAACATCCTGCTGTCGGGCGTGCACGCGATCGTGGCGGATTTCGGGATCGCGCGCGCCATCAGCGCCGCCGGGAGTCTGACGCTCACCCAGGCCGGCCAGCCGATCGGCTCGCCCGGCTACATGAGCCCGGAACAGGCGATGGGCCTCGGCGACCTCGACGCACGGACCGATATCTACAGCCTCGGCTGCGTGCTGTTCGAGATGCTGGCGGGGGAGCCGCCGGTGGCGAGCATGACGGAACGCCGGGTGCACAACTGGGCGGCGCTCGAGACCAGCCGGGCCCTGCAGGGGGCCCCGGCGGCGGTCGCGCGGGCCGTCAAGCACGCGATTTCTCGCGCTCTGGCCCCGCTGCCCGATGACCGGTTCCCCGCCGTGACCGAGTTCGCGGCCGCGCTCGGAGCGCCGGCCTATCGCACGAGCGTGCCGACGCGAGGCATTTTCGACGGCCGGCGGGGACGCAAAATCGCGTTCGCCCTGGGGATTGTGGTCGCGCTGCTCGGCGTCGGCACCGCGGCTCACGTGCTGCGTCGTAGCGGATCGCAGCTCAACCAGCATCGCGTGGTCGTGGCCGTGATCGAGAACCACACTGGGGACCCTTCGCTCGACAACGTGGGCCACATGGCGGCCGATTGGGTGACGCAGGGCCTCGCGCAGACGGGCCTGGTGGAAGTGGTGTCGTCGATGTCGGTGATGACCGCGTCGGTCGCGCCGGGCGGGCACGGCTCCGGCCATCTCGACGCCGCCGGGATTCAGACCCTGGGGCGCGAGACGGGCGCGGGCACGGTGGTCTCCGGCGCCTACTATCGCCAGGCGGACAGCATCCGGTTCCAGGTCCAAATCTCTGCCGCAACGGACGGGACGGTGTTGCGCGCGCTCGAGCCGGTGGCGGGGCCGATCTCGCAGCCGCTCGTCGCCGTGGAAGCCGTGCGGCAGCGGGTGATGGCCACGCTCGCGACGCTGTTCGACTCGCGCTTGAGCCTGTGGGCCAAGGCCGCCGGCCAGCCACCCACCTTCGCGGCGTACCAAGAGTTCATCCAGGGGCTAGACCGGATGGTACAGTTCGACTCACGCGGCGCCATCGACCACTTCCGGCGTGCCGCGCAGGAGGACCCGACCTTCCGTCTGCCGCTGATCTTCGCAGCGCACGAGCACATGGACTTGGGGGAATTCGCCACGGCGGACTCGATCGCGCACGCGGTGGAGCGCTCTCCCGGCCGCCTTTCTCCACTCGACCAGCACTACCTCACGTGGGTGCTCGTCCAGAGCCGGGGCGACCGGCAGCGCGCGCTCGAGACGGCGCGCGAGATGGCCGCCATCGCGCCGAATTCCGAGGTACTGTGGCTGGTGGCGCAGTGTGCGCTGGCGCTCAATCGCCCGCGCGAAATGATCGCCGCCCTGACCACCCTCGGGCCCGATCGCGGCCTGTTCCGCGGCTGGTCGGTCTATTGGTTCTACCTCACCTTCGGCTACCACCTGGTGGGTGATCACCGTCGCGAGTTGCAGGAGGCGCGCGAAGGACGGCGGCGCCACCCCGCGGACTTCGCCGTGCTCGCGGCCGAGGTCCGGGCGCTCGCCGCCCTGGGGCGGGCCGCCGAGATCGACGAGCGGTTGATCGATGCGCCGAGTCTCCCGCCACAGCCGGGCTGGTCCCCCGCCGACGTCGCCCTGATCGCGGCGCTCGAGCTGGCGGCGCACGATCACCAGGCGGACGCGCCCGCCGCAGGCGCGTGGGCTGTGCGTTGGCTGGAAAGTCGGCCGCCCGCGGAGGTGAGCTCGGTGGCCAACCGGTTTCGTCTCGCCCTCGCGTACTACGTGAACGGACGCGTCGACGACGCGCGGCGCATGCTCGAGGGTCTCGCGTCGGAGCGGGCGGCGGGCGTGCCGGACTACGCCACTATGCGGTGGATCGCGGTCATCACGGGCGACTCGCCCGATCGGGTGACCGTCCAGGGTTTTCTGGGAGTGCTAGCGGCGCGCCAGGAGAGGCGTGCTGACGCGATGGGGTTCGAGCGGACGCTTCAGGCGATGAGCCCCCGGTATCTCTACGGCAGGCACACGATGTGGCGGGCTCGGATCCACGCCGTCCTCGGCGACCCTGACGCCGCCGTCGCGCTGGTGCAAGAGGCGTTTGCCCAGGGGTATCCACGCGGCGGGGTGATGCACCTGTACCCGTCGCTCCGGTCGCTGCGCGACTACCCGGCGTACCAGGAGCTGCTCACACCCAAAGAGTAGGGTGCCGCCGCGGCTAGATTGGTGGATGTCTCAGATCGCTTTCGCCAGTGTCGGCGTGGACTTCGGCGACACGAAACTGTTTTCCGACGTCTCCTTCACGGTCGCGCCCGGGGAACGCTGGGGCATCGTAGGCCGGAACGGCACGGGGAAGACGACCCTGTTCCGCCTGCTGACGCGCGACGTCGAGCCGACTCGCGGGAGCATCGCGCGCGCGCCCGGCCTCCGCGTGTCGCTGCTCGAGCAGCACCGCGACTACGGCACCGCGACCACGGTTTGGGAGGCGGCCGCCGGCGAACTCGCCGAGCTGCTGGCGCTGGAACAGTCCCTCGTGGAACAAGCGGCCAATCTCGCCCACGACTCGTCGCCCCGCGCGTTGGCCCAGTACGGCGAAGACCTGGAGCGCTTCGAGCGTGAAGGTGGGTACGCCGTCACGGCGCGCATCGACGCGGTATTGCATGGCCTCGAGTTCGATCCCGCCCAGGCCCGCGTCATGCCGCTGTCCGCGCTGAGCGGCGGTGAGCTCGGCCGGCTCGGCCTGGCCCGCCAGCTCATGTCGACCGCCGACGTCTTGCTGCTGGACGAGCCGACGAATCACCTGGACCTCGAGACGACGCGCTGGCTCGAGCAATACCTCGCCACGAGTGAGCGGACCGTCCTGCTCGTGAGCCATGACCGCGCGTTTCTGTCCGCCACCGTGGATCACGTGCTGCACCTCGAAGGCGGTACCGCCACGCCGTACTCGGCCGGCTACACTGGCTTTGTCGCCCAGCGCGCCGAGCGCCGGCTGGCCCAGCAACGAGCGTTCGAGCAGCAGCAACGCACCATCGCGCACGAGAAGGACTATATCGCGCGCAACCTCGCCGGGCAGAACAGCAAACAGGCCAAAGGCAGGCGCAAGCGGCTCGAGCGGCTGCCGCGGCTCAGCCCGGTCATCGGATCCGACGGCACGATGGCGCTGCGGTTCGAGGTCACCGAACGGGGCGGCGATCAGGTAGTGACCGCACAGAACGTGAGTGTGGCGATCGGCGCGCGCACCCTGGTGGAGCGATTCAGCGGCACGCTGGAGCGAACCGGCGTGGTGGGAATCATCGGACGCAACGGGGCGGGGAAGTCCACCCTGCTGCGCGCGCTTCTGGGCGAGCATCCGCTTCACGGCGGGCAGCTCCGGCTCGGGGCGTCCATCACGACCGGCTACTACCGGCAGGATCTTTCGCAGGTGCCGCTCGATGGCACGCTCTACGAGGTGATCGCCGGACTGCGCCCGAAATGGGAGCGCGGGCAGATCCAGGGGCACCTGGGCCGCTTCGGGTTTTCGGGCCAGGAGGTGCTACGCCGCGCCGACTCGCTGTCGGGCGGCGAGCGCGCGCGCGTCGCGCTGGCGATCCTGATGCTGTCGGGCGCCAACCTGCTCATCCTGGATGAGCCGACGAACCATCTCGACATCGAATCCATCGAGGCGCTCGAGGACGCGATCGATGGATACGACGGCACGGTGATCCTCGTGAGCCACGACCGGGCCCTGCTGCGCGCGCTCACGACGCGGATTTGGATCCTGCACGAGCGGCACATGACCGAGTTCGCCGGCGGTTTCGCGGAGTGGGAGGACGTCAGCACGGAGCGCGCCCACGCCGCCCTAGTCAGCGCCGCCGAGGAGCAAGCGTTGCGGCAGCTGCATGAGCGCCAGCGGGTCGCCCCGTCCCTGAAACGCGATCCGCGCCAAGAGCTGCGCCGCGCGCAGCGCGAGCTCGAGCAGGCGGAAGCCGCGGTCGCGGCACTGGAATCCGAGGTCGCACGCGTCGTGACGGCGCTCGAGGACCCGGCCCTCTACACGCGGCCCGAAGGCGCCGCGACGGCCCGCAAGCTCGGCGCACAGCTCGAGACCCTCAAGCGCGACCTCGATGCGGGGCTCGAGCGGTGGACACAGGCGACGGAGCAGGTCGAGATGCGGGCGCCGCGATAGGGCTCAGGCGCTACATTGCCTTCCAGAGTGACGAACTGGTGATACCGATCATCGTGAGCCTGTGGCACTAGTCCACTACCCTTGCGCCGGCGACCTGAAGATCGTGCGCTGGCAGACCGAATGACGGCAGCGCTGGTGCAGCGGACGGCGGCTTCCGAGCAGGGATGAGTCCGGCACGCCACGTCTCGTCCCCGCGTGCGCTTACCCAGACGGCGCCGGGAGAGCGCCCGCCGGGCGCGTGGCGCTACTCCTCACACCTCGCGCTCGTGTTGTCGGGCGGCGGCGCCCGCGGCGCGTATCACGTGGGCGTGCTCGCCGGGCTCGCGGAGCGACTACCGGGGCTCGAGTTCCCGATCCTCTCCGGGATGTCGGTGGGTGCGATCAACACGTTCTTTCTCGCAGCGCACCCGGGCCCGCTGGCCGCCGCCGTCGCCGGTCTACGCGCGCAGTGGGACCAGCTGACGAGCGACGAGGTCTACCGCGTGCGCCCGGCCCGCCTGGCCGGTTCCATACTCCGCTGGGTCTGGCACGGCGCCACGGGCCGGCGGCGCGGGCCCGTGGCCGTACACGGACTCGCTGACACACGACCGCTGCGCGCGTTCCTGACCCGGAGCGTGGATCCGGGTGGCGTCGACGCAAACATCGTCTACGGGCGCCTCCGGTCGGTTGCGCTCAGCGCGATGTCGTACACGACGGGGCGCTCGGTCACCTTCGTACAGTCGGCCTCCGAGACGCCCACGTGGGAGCGGGCCCAGCGGATCGCCGTGCGCACACGACTGACGCTCGATCACGTGATGGCGTCCGCGGCCCTCCCGATACTCTTTCCGGCCGTGCGCATCGGGGCCGAGTTCTACGGCGACGGCAGCGTCCGTCAGACGGCGCCGCTGGCGCCCGCGCGTCGTCGCCATCGGGCTCTCAACGCCGCGCCGCGCCGGGTCCGCCGGACACGCGAGCGATTACCCGAGCGCGGCGGAAGCACTGGGCTTGCTGTTCGACGCCATCTTCCACGACGCGCTGGAGGCCGACGCCGAGCGACTCGACCGTTTGAACCTGCTGCTCGCTGCGCTGCCGCCGAACGCCCCCGCGCCCGACGGCCTGCGACCTGTAGAGCTGCTGCTGCTCCACCCGACACGGGATCTGGCCGATCTGGCCGCAGGGCAGGGCCGGCTCTTGCCGCCGGGCGTGCGCCGGATCGTGCGCGCCCTGGGCGGGCAGCGGGACGCAGCCTCTGAGTTCCTCAGCTTCCTCCTGTTTCATCCGATCCACACGTCGCGGCTGGTCGAGGCGGGATACGACGATGTCCGCGCGCAGTGGCCCACGATCGAGCGATTTTTCGAGAAGCTGGAGCGGACTGGAGACCGCCAGAGTTGAAAACGCCTTTTGCGCCGATTAGGTTTGCATCAAAGGGGGCGACAGGCTTCGACGGGTTTGGCGAGGATATCGCTGCGTGCCCAGGTTGTCAGTCACCTGGTAAAACCACTGGCACAATTCATAACTGCCAATTCAAACCTGGCACTGGCTGCGTAAGCTTCGGCTTCACGCACCTGCGTGAGTGGCAGCCCGCCTGAGGCGGCGCTCACGTATCGCAAAATCGGGCAAGCCTCGTCTACGCACGTAGTAGTGGTATCGGAGTCATTCTCGGACCGGGGTTCAATTCCCCGCGCCTCCATATCGAGAAACGGAAACGGGAAACGGAAATCGTTTCCCGTTTTGCTTTCCCGGCTGCGGGGTTGTGGCGTCCCCGCCACACGTGCTACTAACAAAGTAGTTGACAAACCGGCCGCCCACTCCTACCATCTACTACAACGCTAGTAGATGGAGTCGCCTGTGCACATCAGCTTCACCGACCGAGAGCTCGACGTGATGAGCGTGCTGTGGGACGTCGGCCCGGCCACCGTCGCCGAGGTCCGCGAGCGGATCGCCGACGATCTCGCCTACACGACCGTCCTGACCATCCTGCGGACGCTCGAGCAGAAGGGATATCTCAGCCACGCCGAAGACGGCCGGGCTCACCGCTACAAGCCGCTCGTCAAACGCGAGGTCGCCGGTCGGACCGCACTCCGCCGGCTGGTGGACAAGGTGTTCGACGGCTCGCCCGAGCTGCTCCTGACCCAGCTCGTTTCCGACAAGAATCTCAGTGACGAGGAGCTGCGCCGGCTGCGCAAGCTGCTGGCGGATCGGCTCCGGGAGAAGAAGCCATGATCGCCGCGTGGATGCTGTACTGCTGCGCCATTGCCCTCCTGTTCGTCGTGGTGGGCGAGGGGCTCGAACGAGCGCTCCACCTGGCGCGTTGCGCCACCCGCTGGGCCTGGGTGGCGGCCATCGCCGGCTCGTACGTCGTGCCGGTGGCGGCGTGGCTGCGGCCGGATGCATTCGGCGCGCTGCCGGTTCCGGTGGCGCAGTCCGTCGTCGCCGGATCGATCTCTTCACAGGACGTGGGTAGCCCGCTTCCCCCGCC
>WNFQ01001183.1_pt1 | contig 45955 bp, 63 predicted proteins | sample 5400171 | NCBI WGS metagenome assembly WNFQ01 (sample SAMN13153356, study PRJNA577476) | soil metagenome | isolation source: 20 cm soil under Madrone tree | place: USA:California | collected 2016-06-14
GAAAAAAAAGGGGGGAGGAAAGGCGGACGGAGAGAGCACAGTGGGTATGGAAGATATCATGGCCAGAGCGTCGGCTAAAGCGAAAACCGAGGGGACGGCTCGCAAAAAGAAGACGTGTGACCGTGACAGAGGATGGTAGACTAGACCGAAAAAGGGAAGCACAGGATGAGGCAAGCCGAATCGGTACAAAACCCAGCGGCGTGATGACAAGGTGACCTTCCAGGAAGCGCGTCCCTTCGACCCCCACGTCCTCTCACTCCCACCCATCCTCATTCCCTCTATTTCTTAATTTTATTGTCTTTCCTTCCCTCCCCGTATCTTCAAAAGCTCGTCTATTCCCCCCCCTCCATCCCTCCATCCCTCGCTTCTCTTAGCCACGTTCGATGGACTCTTTCCATTTCGACCATTACATCTCATCCCCATACTCCGGCTCATCTGCTCCTCGCACTCCCTCTCCCCAGACTTCCATCTCTTCTGACGGAGCCCCCTCGCCCGCTCACTTTAAAGTAGAGCTCGAACCCTCCTGCAGCATCTTCTCCGAGAAAATGCTTGACGATCACGCCGTCCCTCCCGAGGGCCATGCGCTCTGGGAGGGCTTATCCCATCACTCTCTCCCTTTTAATGGCTCGCGCGGCTCTCTTCTCGGAGAGCTTTATGATCATGATCTTCCCGCCGATCAACCCGCTAATATATATGATCAGCCTAACGACACTGGAGAGTGGCAATCGCACCTCTCTCGTCAAGTCCCCCATCATCCCTCTCAGGAAGCCGCTGCCATGCGCAGAGCTACGTATCCATACGTTCGCCACGATCGTGATCCCCCGGCACCTTATTCCCCGGCACCATTTATTCCTCAAGATTGCGAGCCAAATCGTCCTTACCCTCGCTCTGATACTACCCTATACGGGGAACATCTCCCTCTCATTGATAATTCCCCTCAACTCATCTCTTTCGGTCAAGACAATCATTCCTTCCATCCCGGCCACTATGATATGTCGGTCTCGTCGTCTCCCGCATCTTCATATGTCGAGTTCGAAAACATCGACCATAATGTAAAATTAGAAGAGTCTGCCCCCGTCATTGTCCCTTCCCAGACTTGCCTTTACCGTCCGCCCTCGTCTGGCGCTATGCATACCATGTCTTATCTCCCTACTCATGCCGGTCTTCCCGTTCAGCATACCGATGACGCCGCATCAAAAGAAACCCAATATCTTCGCCGCCGATGTTTTAATTGTTCACAGACTGAGCCACCAAGTTGGAGACGCTCCACACTGAACCCGGGCAAGATTGTCTGCAACAAATGCGGTCTCTATGAACGCACTCACTTGCGTCCGCGACCCCTTCGTTTCGATGAGCTTCGAACAGGAACCAAGTCGCGCAAGCAGTCCAAGAGTATTTCTGGCTCGCCGGCCTCCAAGTTGATCAAGAAAGAGGTTGAAACGCAAGCGATGTCTCGCCGCGCTTCCGTCTCTTCGTCATCGTCGTCGGTACACAGTAGCAGTGATTGGGATGATTCAGGTTGGATGCCATTGATTTTTTTCATTGATATATGTTATTGACTTTCCTTACAGTATCTGTTTATTCCTCTGGTTCAGCACCTACCTCGTCCTTTAATTCTCCCGCTGTGACCAGTTTTTCCCTGCCTCTTGAGCGCTCTTCCCAGTCACCGCCGCTTGGCACTCATGATGGTGGAATTCGCCTTCCTAATGCTCCCCTCTCGGACATTGCATCCCTACAATCCGTACCAACGTCTCCGCGCAAGGCTATGACATCACTTGACTATGGTTTGGGGTCCGTCATTCAAGGAGATTACCACACTCGACAGACGTCACTGCCGGTGGATATTCCAAAGGGTCCTTCAGTGGACATGCCCGAAATCACAGGCTGGCAGTCCGTCCCGATGGCAGGCTCGCCACCAAACAAGTCAAACAAGCCGAGTGCTCTGCGAAAAGCAGTTGCTGCATAACCGATCTTTATCCTGCCTGGTCCTTTCTTGTTGCTGTGAGACGTTTTATCTATATATTTATTTCTTTACTTTTCGACAAAATGGCTTTTTACTTGTTTACTGATTGCCAGCATATCCGCGTGTCATCCGGAGCGTTGTCTGCCTGTGGCTGGTCGCTTCATCATTGTACTCATCGACATTGTATCCATTCCTATCTCCATGGCGTATTATTCTCTCGATTGACTCGTGCGTTTGATTAAATTTATTCTTGTGGTGCTTTCTGTTTGCTTGGGACGTTACATCGGTCTCGCCTTATAGTCTTGTAATGTAATCTTAGGTAGAAAATAACGAACATCGATGAAATGAAAATTCCACGAGGATTGTCATCTTAAAGTTTACTTATTGTCACATGCATAAACAATCACGTTCTGCGGTGGCGAACAAAAACGCCAATTGGGCAATTATGCCGTGAAGAGGAAGACAGCGCCGTCCCACGAGGGTGGAGGAACCCGCTTCACGGATTGATTGAAGTTGGCTAGCTATCAGAGCGTGGGGCCGTGATGAAACACTAACGAAGGGCCAGCCGCCATAGGGGGCACAGCAATGCCGTAACCAGATACCAGTCCAAGGCTTAGTGATATCTGGGTCTTGCCCAGCCTCTGCGGCGTCATTGTCAAACGCATGGAGGGCCATGATTGGTCGAGCCACGATGGTGGAAAGCTCCCGAGAGGCAGCCGGCGCGGGCGTATGAAATGGTACGGCATATGGTACTGTATGCAGGAAGAAGGAAAAAGTATTTGAATCGCCGAGACGGGGCCTTTGCGCACAAGGGGAGGGAGGACTGATGACGTCCAACCGGTGCTTCGAGGGTGTGCCTGCCGGGCCAAAGAGAACACTTTCGGACGATACCTGCACCAAAGGGAGCGTACGGGGGAAGGGAGGAAAGGCAGGACGACGAAGTTCCTGATGAAGCCGAAGCCTGCGCGGGCGCAAAACCCAGTTTCGAGACGTCAACCTTGTCAAACCCAACCGTGGCCGTTTAGCGATGCAAGCGGACAGCGCCCCTCACACCTCACACACAAAACACTTGATATCAAGTGTTTTTTTATGTTCCCAAACGCACAAAGAAAAGAGGGGATGGGAAGCCGGAATATATCATAGACCGCCGCGTGTAGGGAATTCCGTCCGTCTGGTTTGTTTGGCCGGTGGAATTTTTACGCTCCCGCCGACCAATTGTGAACGGCCCCCCACGGCCGGCTCTTTCCCTCTCCTCTCGTCTTTTCCCTGGACCGCCCGTATTGAGTTCAGGTTGACAGAGTCAGGGACCGCATTTGGCCGGGGGACGCAGGCAGACTATTTTTTACGACAACGCCACGAAACAAACAAAGAAAGGGCATCATTTACGGGCTGCCCATTACGCACAGCCTTTTCAGCGGAGCTCGAATTATGACGCCGTCATCTCGGGCGCATTCAAGATTCCCAGGCTGCTTCCCAGAACCTTGATCGGGGACGAAGCGCATGTGGGCACATGCCCATGTGCGTCTGTCTCCAGGGCGGTACTGTCGCTCATGCAAAACAGGGATAACAGCCACTCCCAACCTCCGAGAAATCGCACACAATCCGCGGACGACTGCTCAATTTGACAGACCATTTTACCCACCCGTGTTAGCGTCTTTAGATCCTAGGCCCCGATAGCGACCCACCCAAAACTGAAACGCGCCCAGCGCGCCTCCCATGGGATACCCTTTTCTTTATTTGGTTCGGTTTACAGATAAGGCGGCCACGGAGAGGTGACGCACGCCCGTCTTGATGAACGAGGTGTCCTCCGTTCAATGAAACACAGCAATTAGGTCGTGGTGTGCCAAGTGGTCATGCCATGGCACAGTCAAAGAGGTAGGTATCACGAGGAGCACAGGCTTCGGGTCTAGTGCGCAAAACTACTGTCAAAATTGGACAAATCAGACCCCGATGCTTGGGTCATCGACCAATGTGGCAGAGGTCTGGAGGATATCTCCACTCGTCTCACTGCCTCCTTCATTCCGGATGGCGGTGTCCCTGACTCGTTCCCAGCACCTACCAATTGTTCTTCCAATAGAGGCCGATCCGAGGAGCCCTGGCATGGCCATGAGCATCGCTCACTGGGATCCCCCGACCTTTCTTCTCGACTCCACTAACTCTCCACGTTGCTCGTCTGCTACCCACGACCCAACGCGAGAAACGGCCGAGAGTACTCGTGCCGCTAGTCGTGAAGCGACCCACTGGGAAAGCATCCCACCTGGGATCAGGCCGACTAGGTCCTTCAGATCCCAAACATCACGATGGTGGATGATTCTACCCTGCTCATTGAAGGACAGGCGGGTGAACACGTGGAGCTGTAGGTGGAGCGGACTTGGGAGGGTGACTCCGATGCCTGGCACCGTCAAAGTCGGCAATGACGGCTGCTGCGGTCCGCTAAGACTAGAAAAGGACACATGCAATGAGCGGTTGGGTGAGTTACGCTGTGCTTCTGACGTGAGAGCATATGGATGGGCGGCGTTCATGTGGCCCAGATAGCGTTCGGCATGAAGTCCCGGAAGGAGGAGTATATTCAATGTATGCTCCACAATGCATCGTCTGTGTCCATCTGACAAAGGCCAATTGAGAAATCCAAAAGATGAGGCGCCAGAGCTGCCGATGGCTGACTCACCAAAGCTTTCGTTTTCGCACACGTCGTCAACCTCTGTCCACATCCGGGAAATCTGAAACCATGACTCTCGATCCGTCGGGATGCGGGCCAGACCGAGAAGGTTACGTAGTAGTGATGTGGGTTTAGGTGCGTCTAGTTCGGATAAATACTGCGAAAGAGAATGGATGTCCCCAATCGAATCTCGGGATGTTGCAGTAATGACTGGATTCTCGTATCTTGAAGCGGCGTCAGTCGGAAGGGAATGGATATATGATACATGAAAAGCTTACACTGTCGGGGATCACACAATTAACGGACTGGCAATAAATCCATAAACGATGACATACCTGCATCTGCCTCATAGAATCTACTCAATGTGTCCCAGGAGACAGGGTCCGCGTGGCCATATACGAGGTTGCATACGTCAACGGCAACCGTGTGTCGCGCAACGAGGGAAGTATCAGACTTGCCGAGTTGCGAACGAGACTCGGTGGAGGGGAATGCGATTGTAGAGGCCATCGGCTCGGGGTAATGTCAAAGGGTGAAGCAGGGGATGTAGGGTGCTGCTCCAAGAGAGTTGGGCTGTAGCACACGCCCTTCCCTGTCACGTGTTATTGGGTGCCCATCTTCGACCTCGTCCTGACACTGACTGATTCATCCCATCTCCCATGTCGTTCCAGCATGCACCTGTTACAAAAGGTTGTCTTGTACAAAGAACCATAATCTTTGCAATCTAATGGGTTGACACGCTCGTAGGTATCATGATGGCCATCGCGGTCTCCTCGGTCGTTGTCGCAATTTTTGATGTCAAGTACAATTTTCACCTACAGGTACGCGTCTTGCCCCCTTCGTTCCTTTCACCGGCACCGACACATTGTCACAGCTTGTCCCACACATCTCAAGAGACCATCAGGTAGGCGCAAATTAGTCGTTGACCTGGGGTTCAGTCACATCTCCTCACGCAGTATTGGCGGCTCCTTGTCCATCATGCTGCATTCTCCAATTCAAGCGAGCTCTTCCTCTGGGAACTTATCCTCTACAACATTGGCGTAGACATTGAACGGCAATTTGGAGGGATCAAGTACGCCGTAAGCTTTTTACGTTCCTTGAGTTTCAACTTTTCTCATGCATTTCAGTCCTTCCTCGTGGTGTCTACCCTATTAGTCACCGTGCTCGAGCTTCTCTCGCTTCTAGTGCTCCATCACTTTGGTTCCAGCTTCAATGTCATACCGTCTGGTCCGGTCGGTCTAGCCTTCAGTCTAGTTTACCAATACTCCAGTCTCGTGCCCGCCACGTATCACTTTCGCGTTTTCAGGGTCGCCTTCTCAAACAAGTCGTTTCTTTATGCACTCGCGTTGCAGGTAAACAGGCCGTCAAACCTTAAGTGAACCCATGTGCTTATGTTTTGTTTCGGCCTTCTGTCAGCTTGCATTGAGCCAGCCATGGTCAAGCACCCTGGCAGCGGCACTAGGCATTTCTGCTGGGGGCCTATATCGGTCCGACATTGCCAGTCTCAAAAGCTACCGGCTTCCTCCTTGGTTTGTCTGGCTGACTTCCCGCTACTTGCATTCACTCGTCGGTGAGACACGAGCCGTGCGTCGCACCACTCGCGCTTTACCTGTGACCGAGGTATCTGAGACAACAAACCCACTGGAAGATGAAGCGATCACCACGGCCCACACGTCCCGCACAGAGCGTTCCACTGGTCCGACCACCAACGGTTCAGGCGAAGCTGGTGACCAGTCCGGGCCGTCAGTCATGCGAGAATGGGTCAACGAGCTCACCGGCAGAGTAGACCGTGCATCTACTGGCATTCGAGTTCCCACTGACGCTGAGATATCTCAACTTACGAACATCTTCCCAGATTTGCAAAGGGAGGTTATTGTCGCTGCCCTACAGCGCAGGTGAGTCGTCACTGTCTTCTTGAAACTATAGTGAATGACGACCAGAGCAGCGCGAACATTGAAGGGGCAGTAGAGACTCTCTTAAGTGCGTCCTGAGCGCATTTGCCATAGTACACGGCACACTTCCTTGACGACCAGGGATAATGGTTTGTCGGCAATTTCGTGTACAATCTTCGATTGTTACTGTGTTATCTGCGCGTGAATACATTTATCGTAGTTTCCATACAGCACGATGAGGCTGTGGACCCAACTACGGCCTATGGAGTGGGTCAGGGCTCCACTTCTTCCTCGGAAGCCGCGCCATCTTCCTCCTCTTCTTCGCCGGTAAATGCCGAGAAAGGCACAGCATACAGTCGGATGACCGGCTGTAAAAAAAGAGGCCGTGAGCAACCATGGACAGCCAGCATAAGTACATGGTCCATCCGGGTAGACCCGGAAATTTGCAGTGCCTTTGAAATGCGCCAGCACCGCGAAACACGCAACAGAGCACGGGTAGACACTTACTTTGTTTGGATCTTTCACCAAGACATACTTCCCTTCGGGCATCTTCAAGCACAAGTCGGCCACGGTTCTCACTATACCCCAGCCGTTCGCCAAGGAAACGTTCAGTTGGGCGGCAAAATCCATTGGGCGCATGGATGCCGCGCTCAGAATTACATGTCGGGTGTTGTCACGAGGGTTCGCCCGCGAAACGTAGCTATGGGTCAGGTGTGAGGACCCGTCGGTTTGGAAAACATATTTTCTAGAAAAGTCCTTACCCGATTTTCATTTGTTCCGCGCCCGCTAGAATGCTCTGGACGGTCCATTTCGCCAGCTTACAGCTGTTATTTTTCATCTCAGTAGCAACGACGGCGCCGCGCTGAGAATCCAGCTTTGACCGCCAATCGGGTGCTCCTCCGGCTCCAGGTGCACGGGGATCGAACTCATTCAATGCGCGAATGGTGGTTAGACCTTGTCCCTGCTGCGGGTTGCCTTGACCGGGCAGATAAGCATCGACCTCTGTCCGCACGCACATCTTGATGTCTTCGTCCTCGGTGATGCCGAGGTCAAAAACGCGGTACCTATATCCGCATGAAGCTAGAGGTTCCGTCTCATCAGGACCGTAAAAAGGATTGGGCTTGTCAAAGTTGACCGCGGGGGGAGGGGAAGTCTCGATGACAGATTGGAAACCAAAGTTTTGGTTGATGTACGTCGCTTCTAGGGAAAGGGACGTTGCGGTATTGATAGAGGGTGGCTCTGGAGCTTTTTCATTGGGATTGCTCGGATTAGGCGCGGTGGGGTCTTGAGGGGGATCTGCCGCGTTTTCATTTACGGTGACCGTATCGAAGGGGCCCCCATCTCGCTTGTCGAAGAACACCTTGTCGCCTTCACGGACAATAACGATGTCCCAAGGATAGACCGAGCGCGGTGCACACATAAGAACGCTAAGGATGATGTCCGTCGCGTAAATCGCTGCAGTGCCCTTGGATGCGAGCTTGCAAAACAAAGAATCGTTAGCCCAGGCATTTGACTATGGTGATCTGTACCTGTTGAATGATCGGGTCATCGGATGTGGTTGTGTTATATTTAATTCGGTCAACGGGTTGGAGTGGCCTTTCTGTTTTGGTAGTGATGCGATCATATGCCTTGTTATATGGATAAAGACGGCCATATGACTCGCTGGCAGGAAAGTGAGTTCTAAACGAGGTGTATCAAACGGCAATGGTTACATTTCCTCGGGTTCATCGACTTCGAGTCTCAGTTTCGCCAGGCGATGGAATTCAATCTCTTCCAGCATTTGCCAGCTGGGATCAATAGCCACTGATGATTCGCGCGTGCGATTGTTCTTTTTGAACGAGACTGAACAACTAAATTCGGGAGATTTAGAAGATATCGCTGACCTTTTCCCAATCCCGCCATCCTTTCCTCCCACCCCGCGGACCTGCATTACGATTGGCCGTAAATCCTCCACGGCCACCTCTAGGATTACGAGAATTATAAGGAGCGGTGCCACGGCCGGCACCCCTACCCCTTGTAAAACCACTACCGCGACGAGGTGCGCCAGTCTTGTTGTCGACAAGAGAGAAACTTGATTCATCCTCGGCCCGGAAGGAGAAAGCACTTGGAACGCCACTCCCAAAGATTTGCGCCCCATCCCTACGACCACGAGTGCCAGTTCTGGAATTTACAGCTGCACCCGACGACGCTTGCCGGTTATCTCCAGAGATGTCATTCCAGTCAGCAAACCGACCGAGTTTATCTGACTTGGAATAAGGGACATAGGGAATATCCTTGAACTTGAAAGTCTCTGGTAGGTTGGAAGACGACGGCCCCCAGCTACCATCGGGGTTATCGTGAATTGGAGGTAGCGAGAATGAAGCCATGGAGGCGAAAATAACTGTGGTGAACAGAGATCGTGGGTTGCGTGTGGCGTGTGAATTTGAGCTACGACAATCATGAAGTGTGTCCAATTAGCTCGATAATGTAGGCATGCCCACCCTCATCCATCTGCTACAGTGTCGTCCGGGAAATAAACAAGATCAACGAACGTGAGCTCGAGCTCGGAGTAGGCTCGGCCTCTTGGCATGACGAATACAAAGGTGGGTTTTGGACAGGTATCGTCACCGTCATCGGACTTAGGACTCCTCAGATTCTGCATACATATTCATCGGGGGCCTCCACTATGACCTGACCGAAGGGGACGTCATTACGATATTCTCCCAGTAAGCCATCTTATTTCATGTTTCTTTACCGTCTTGATCAGTACATTAGATACGGTGAGGTCGTCGATATCAATCTCCCCCGTGACAAGGAGACAGGAAAGACCAAAGGGTTTGGCTTCCTTATGTATGAAGATCAGCGGTCTACGATACTCGCGGTCGACAATCTCAATGGTGCAAATGTACTGGACAGAACGCTACGTGTTGACCACGTGAAGAAGTACAAACATGCAAAAGTCAAGGATGGGGACGGTGAATGGAGAGAACGCGAAGAACAAAGTCTGAACGCGAAGCCTGAGATGATCGGTGGGTGTCCTACACTGCCCCATATTCTTGGCCCGCTTATACGCTTTTCCAGACGACAACGCCTCGGAATCGTCCGCGTCATCCGCTCCTAATATAGATCCTGACGATCCTATGCGAGACTACTTGCTGGAAAAATGGCGGGAAGAACGAGCTAAGAAGAGGGGGAAGAAAAAAGGCAAGTCGAATAAAAAGCGGAAAGATGAGACGCCAGAAGAGAGACGGGCGAGAAAGGCGCGAAAGGGAGAGAAAAGGGCAGAGCGCGAAGCCGGTAAATCCGAGGGCTTGAAGGGCGTAGAAGCACTGCTTAGATCTCTCCACTCCTCCTCCGCCCTGCCAAAATAGGCAATCCGGCTTGGCCCGTTTGCCCGTTGCACGGGTAAAAGGTGCCCGCAGGCAGACACGCCGTTCACTCGCCGTTCACTGTCTTTACTCTTTTAGAGGGGGTCCTTGACCGGCATCACTTTCATTCAATTCCGACTTCTCTCTACTCTCCATGTTCCTCCAGCACATTTTTGTTCTCCTAGCAACGCCCCTCATTTTCGCTCCCTCCTCGGCTTTCGCTTCGAAATACAGAAATTTCGTCGAGAGGCAACAGCAAGTGTGCTTACTCAAAAAGTCTCTTATAGTGGCTAATCCTCCTTCAGTCCAGCTCTGTCAAGTAGACAAAACAATGCAGCGTGTATCTCCCCAGACCCTGCCAATACTGTAACTGATCGTCTGAACATTGCTCTCAACTCTTCCGGCCCTGGTTTCGTTCTGCGTCTTTGTCCCAATGCACATTACATGATTCAGGCCCCAATTCTTTTCGCTGCACCCCACCAGGAGATCAGCACTGAGGGCTATCCCACGGATAACTCTCGAGCGACTCTCGTCGTGAACGGTCCAGTCGCAAATGGTCAGGGTCATACTACAGCAATTGACGGTACTTGCGCAAACTGTAGTGGCATCATCCTGCGCAACATCCAGGTGCGTGTGTTGATCGATACCCTATGTTTACATCATCGATGCATCATCCCCAGATCAATGGAACTCGCGCTGGGGCTTCTTCAACTATCGGTGGAGCAAATATAGAAATGGGCGGCCCAAATTCGAACCAGCTGATCGAATACGTGCGCTCTTATGATCCACGTAGTTGGTCTTGCCTCCATATTGCCGAGGGTGGCCTGGTCTGCAATAACATCACCGTTCAGAATAACGATATTGGTCCATGTGGGTCGGATGTTTTTCAGCAGTGGGCTGATGGTATCAGCGTCAGCTGCCGTTCCGCCCTCGTTCGTAACAACATGGTGAACAACCCGACGGATGGTGGTATCGTCCTGTTCGGCGCCCCTGGAACGCTCGTGATGAACAACACCATCTGGGTTGAAAATGTGCGATATGTTTTGATAAGCCGGTTTTGGTGACGCTTACCATCTGTCCAGAGAACATTACTTGGTGGAATAAACCTGGTTGATGTGGTACCATGGGGCGGTGATTATTCTGGGACTATCGTCCAGAACAACACTATCCTTGGGGGATTTGCCACAGACTCGAAATCAGCCACTCAGAACGATGGCGGGAATGTGGCCGATGTTATAATCAAGTTTGTCGTCTTTTGACAAACGTGTCATCACTTCTCACAGGTTCCATAGAATCGGTATCGCCATTGGGCCTCAGACGTGGTTTGTCGACACGTTTGGCGCCAATGTCAGCTCCTCGGGCACCGTCTTGAACAATAACCTTTCAGGCGCCTTCGGATACGGCATTGCCATCACGTCGGCCCACAACTTCACCGTTCAAGGAAACACGCTCGTTGGAAATACTTCCTTCATCGGCTCTCGAGGACCAAATTGTAGCGCCTCCGACCCTACACCATCGAGTGCTGCCTTCATCGTCGGGTCCGTGAATGTAACTACGAGCAATCTCCAATCTCAGTTTCAATCTGTGCAAGACTCCAAAGGGTTGACTTGTGTCCTTCCTCCGGATGGCGGCGATTACTGGCCGTACGGTGGCAACCCCGCATCGCCCACATCCCCGTCCTCAACCGCCACATCCACGCCGGGCCAGGGCTCCGCTAAACATACCTCAGCAGGTGCTAAAGCTGGTTTGGCAATTGGCATCATCGTTGCCGTTGTCGCTGTCATCGTAGGAATTATCCTCGTACGGAGATGGGCATTAAAACGGCAGCTCATGAAGTCGATTTCCGTGAAGGGCTAGCTCCAAGCTGCAGCTCACGACCTCACAGTCTATCTCATCCTCCCAAACCTATTTACTCAGAGTCATTTTGAATTGTAATGATCTATAGTTGATATTTTCATTGCATTGATAGATAGAATAGATTGTCTTGTACAAAACAGCGACAAAATCTGTCGATTTTCTCGCCAGATGACGTAAGCACCCACATTGGCACCGTGCGTGCGGCAACTTCTCGTCTCGCCCCGGTTCGAGTTCCCCTCGGACAAAAGATTGATAACAAAGGCCCCTCTACTTATTACTTGCATAGACTACACTACGAATGGACAACAACCAAAGGTAAGCTCGATGATGCACTGACCGGAACCATATCATAAGCACCTATCTTGAAGCAGGTATCTCGGGGTCACTCCTCCAATTGCAACTAGTGAATCAACCGAAAAAGAAAAAGAAGTGACGGTTACTCTTATGGATGAACTTCGCAGACAAAACACGATGGAGAGCGAAGAAGAGGCTAGAACACGGTGCGTATGCCTTCCCCTTAGCACTTGAGGTCTTCGTCACGCAAGACTTGTTCTGTTTTCCAACGACCTAAGCTGTAGCTGCTGTTACTCCCCAGTGAACATTCTTACTCACATTGTTTCTTGCCAGAGAAATCGTACTTGGTCGCCTCGCGGCCCTTGTCAAGTCTTTCGTCAAGACTGTGTCATTAGCCCGCGGTCTCTCAGAGGCCGCAGCGGAAACCGCTGGGGGAAAAATCTTTACATTCGGGTCGTATCGTCTAGGCGTACATGGTCCAGGTAGTGACATCGACACGTTATGTGTTGTTCCGAAGCACGTCTCCCGAGAAGATTTCTTTGAAGTCTTTGAGGGCATGCTCAGAAACACAGAGGGAGTAACAGAAGTTTCGGTGAGCCATCGAGCCTTCCTTTCACTTCTGCCTCTGAGCTTACCTACGCAGGGAGTCCCCGATGCCTACGTTCCCATCATCAAACTAAAAATCTCGGGGATCCCAATCGATTTTCTCATGGCTCGTCTTGCGCTCTCGTCAATACCAGATGACTTAACCTTGCAGGACGATAATCTACTGCGCAATCTGGATGACCGGTGCATCCGAAGTCTAGGAGGTATCTCATATATCTCCACCCAGTCTCCAAGTGTGGTGTTTATTGTTGACATGCGCCAGGGTCTCGTGTTACCGACCAGATACTACGCCTCGTCCCCAGTGTCAATGTCTTTCGTGATGCCCTACGATGCATCAAGCTCTGGGCATCCCGTTCGTGTCTCCAACATGCGTGCTCAGTAACTCAACCTGATGTTGTCTGTTTGTAGGACGGGCAATATACTCCAACGTGAACGGATTCCTCGGAGGAGTTGCCTGGGCCATGCTCGTTGCGCGTATATGTCAACTATACCCCAATGCAGTCGCTGGCGCGATTGTTAGTCGATTTTTCATTATCATGCATCAATGGTGAGGATCCAATTTTCGGCATTGAGGTCTCACTTCACATCCATTAGGACATGGCCACAACCTGTACTTCTCAAACAGATTGAGGATGGGCCCTTACAAGTCAGGTTATGGAACCCAAAGGTAGGGTGCTCTACGTCGGCTTTGTGAATTTGTTCTGATTCGTCTACCAGTTATATCCCAGCGATCGAGCACATCGAATGCCTATCATCACACCTGCATATCCTGCTATGTGTGCAACCCATAATGTTACTGCCTCGACCCAGATGGTTATGACTGAGGAATTCAAAAAGGGTTTGCCTGGGATCTGTCTGCTCGATTATGGCACTAATACCTTATTAGGGGCGGATATTGTGGATAAGGTCATCGTCGGATCAGCGGATTGGTCCGAGCTGTTTGCAAAACACGATTTCTTTCATAAATACCGATATTACCTCCAAATCATCGCATCCACTGGTGACCATGACCTCCAACTCAAGTGGTATATATTTTTTTCATTTTTTCAAAATGCAACACGTTCTTCACGTTGTAACTTTCTAGGGCTGGTACCGTTGAGTCCCGGCTACGGCAGCTGGTCATGAAGCTTGAACTTACCGAGTCTCTGACTCTTGCCCACCCCTTTATTAAGGGTTTTGAGCAAGTTGCGTACTGTGTATCAGATGATGAGATCCGCCTTGTTGCACAGGGTGACGTAACACCGGCGATTGCAAAGCGGAAAGCCGAGGATATTGAGGGCATAGAGGGCGCACGGCCGGTATATTCGACCACATTTTACGTCGGGCTCGGAATTGAAGCCAAGCAACGTGCGTGGATTAGCAAGTACTGGGATCAAATCTATTGCTCATGGTCTCTTTCCTACTGAATAAAGCTGGCTCTACGGGTCCTCGGAGACTTGATATCTCTTGGCCAACCGCTGACTTTACTAAGATGGTTAAGAGCTGGGATAAATTCGATGAAGTCAAGATGGGCGTCATCGTGCGGCACATAAAGAGGTAGGTGGTGTGCCACTCTTTTGACTTTAGATTCACAACTGGAGCAGCTCTGGCCTTCCTGATAATGTATTCGATCCTGGAGAGCGTCAACCCAAACCAGTCACTAAGAAAAGACCGAAGCAGCCTAAGGTACGTACCATGCGAGGAAATATGTCCGCTTTTTCTCACTGCTTGCGACTGTCCTTTCACTTCAGCCCGCAGAGAAGGCCAACGATGTGTCACCAGACCTCCCCGTCACAAAGAAGCCGCGGTACGCTTCACAATAGGACTCTCTCGCAACCTAGTCTTGTTTTGATATAGCTTCGAAAGGCCGTCATATAATGTTGCGTCGGATTCCACACCTACCCAGGTCGTCAAAGCCAATGAGAATGGTGTTTCAACCGCCCCTCGTGGTCCTCAAACTGCTGTCGTTGCAACAGCGGCCCCGATGTCAGTGCGTTCTGTGGATATCAAAGACCGGGCCAACATCAAGACTCCCCAAGTTCCTTTCGGCGAGAGCGTTGCTGTCGCGACTGGCGCGAGTGTCCCATAGGAAAAACAGTTCTGGGAGAACCGTACAGTGTTTCTAAGAAGAGCATCCTCGACTGCGGTCCATGTACCGGTTAACGAGTCTTCTTGCTTCTGGTTCAGTATTAACTTTGGATTTATTCAATTTCATTTCTAGGGGCTACATCTGATACTTTGCCAAGATTGTGGTCCAATCCAATGGCCTAACGGTACTCGATTCTCCTTGCTCTGGCTTGTACTTTCACTGTTTCTTTCGTTGCAAGCATTCGCTCCGCAGGGCGTAGAGTATCCACTGTGTACTTTCGGTTTTTTACAGATCATACATGTACTCCTATTCGTATGGATTTTATAAATAATATAAACATGATAATCCACGTGTGATACCGTCGACGTGTACGAGGGTCAAGGCGGGCTTGTACCGCCTCACAACATCATCTGCGGCCCAGGGTTCACCATCACTACTTCACCTTCTGTCGGTTGGAAGCTGTCCTGATGTTTCCAGATGGTGGTGGTGGTGGTGTTGATGGTGAGAGTGAGAGTGATAAAGTCGGGGGGGGTGGCTGTGGCTGTGGCTTAGAGTGAGGGTGAGAGTGATGAGCGTCACGGTGGGGTTGGGACGGCGGCGAGCTGGATGCCAAAGAAACGCCCGCTTTTCTTTGCCACGATCACTTCTGCTTCGCCGAGCGTCGTGCTACTGCTAGTGCCAGAGCCAGAGTAAGCCCAGTTCCTGACCATGAAACTGTCTGTACTCCAAATGCGTTGATAGATGAACGGGGTTGATAACCGTTGGTGATGGCACAGACTCCGTCTGAACAGGCACACTGTCAAAGGCGCATGCGGTGGCCAATACTAGAGGTGAATCGGAATTTGTTAAGTTATCTCAAAGCGACGGGATTTTTTTGACACGTACTGGAAAACAAAATACAAGTGCGGAGAGTCCAGACTGACAACGAAATCGCTAATAGTATAGTACGCGGCCAACCCCACAACTATCAAATATTCGAGACTCCGACTATAACAGCATTCCAAAAAAACTTCGCCATCTGAGACCTGGGACAAAAAGGTTAATAATGACAGTAATACCTGTCGACGGATTCTTTAAGGGTGCTGCCGAAGGATCGCATAGTATAACAGAGCATAATCTACGACTCGGGAGCCGTGCGCAGCCTCGCGTCGCGAATTTGAATCCTCCATCTTGGATTGAATGGGAATTGGGGTCCTTGCCTTTGTCTAGCCACGATGCATCTCGCGTCCAGAAGAACGGTCGGCGATCGATTATCGTCGCCCTGGCGGAAGCAAAACACTTTGACCGGGGATACGGGGATACGCGCCATGAAAGTCAATGCCACGTTTTTTCATCACCAAGGGGCCACGATTATCAGAGAAAACGGATTGAAGATGACGAGGATCAACGCTCAAGCCTTAGGATGCCGGTTCAGGTATCGGGCGTTCAACTGCGCCCGCGTAGGATTGAGCCCGATATGAATGGTCGCGTGAACGACGAATCATATACGGGTGACACCAATCAGTGGAGAGACGTACTAAACCGAGCACTTGAACGTAAGACGAACGTGATGAACAACCGAATATCCGAATTGCCAATGTTCGAATCGTCGACCTTGCGCATCCGGTGCCGAAGCGTAAAAAAAGGGTTCCAGGGAGGGATACTGAACCAGAAATAATAGTCCGGTGACCAAAGAATGAGAATTGGAACTACACTGCTGGTAACCAACCACCCATCTATCGCAGTTATGCAAGAGTTAAGATGGGCGATATCCGAGCCAGCAGGTTGAGCAGGTTGAAAGATATAGATAGACCGACTGTTTTTAGCGGTTGGCATCGAACTTTGGTGACGATGATGGTTACGGGTTTATCGAGGTATATGCCGGTGGAGGGTCCTCTGGGTGTGAGAATGATTCTCAGGAAAGCCAAGAATTGTGGACTGAACCGTGGTGCGAGTCTGACAGGGGATAGCCGCGCTGTTTTGGCCAAAGTTCTCATGGTACTTCGATTACGGGCTTCACTATTCCGGACGTCTTGCAGACCGTACAGCACCAGTCGACAATACAGCCGATGGCCGGGTTGGCAGGTCATCATTGGCATTGAGACTCACGCGCAAATCAACTCACGCGAGAAACTGTTTTCTCGTGGGTCTGAATAGCTCGCGCCGCACAGACCGACGCTCACGTCGCCCTTCTTCAGAGACATGGACCCCCGACCTCGGGAGCAAACCGAATGCACATGTGTCTCCATACGATGCTGCATTTCCGGGAACACTCCCTGTGAGTAATCAACCTGACACTTTTTCGTGCAGCAAAAGGGTCACCTCGAGCATTCTTAGCGGATCAATACTACGTGTATCAACCTCGCCATCAGAACTGCCATTGCACTCCAATCAGACATCCAACAGCGCTCGACGTTTGACAGGAAACATTATTTCTACTCGGACCTTCCTGCGGGGTATCAGATTACCCAGCACTACAGTGGGGACTAGACCATGGCCTTATTCAATGTCTGCCTCTCAACCCTTTTGCATCAGGTCCCATAGCGCGGGGAGGACACGTGCACCTTCCTCAGAGCAATGTCTCTGTTCGTATCCAACAGATCCAACTCGAACAGGTATCGCCGCCTTTGACTTTAATTTTGGGGTATGACTCATGGTCACTAGGATACCGGAAAGTCAATGGTAGACCCTCGCCACCGACTCTTGTCAATAGATTTGAATCGAGCAGGTGTGGGTCTCATGGAAATTGTATCGAAACCAGATATGCGGTACGCGTTGAGACCCCCGTGGGACCGCAGCATTACTCACCTCACTATACTGTCTGTTGTAATAGATCACCAGAGGAGGCTGGTGAATACGTTCGGACCCTGCAGGCTGTGCTTAGATCTGTCGCAGCAAGTGATGGGAACATGGAACAGGTATGTATGCCCCTTGATGGGGTGCCAACGTGACTTGCTAATTTTGTCAGGGGTCTTTTCGTTGTGACGTGAACGTGTCTGTAAACCGTCAAGGACAAGTGCCTGGGACAAGATGCGAAATTAAAAATCTTAACAGTACCCGCTTCATGATAGCGGCTATTGGTAATTCCACATCTGTATCAATCTTTGTTATTACCGTCAAAGGCTCACTCTCCGCCTTTTAGTGTCAGAGGCGTCTAGACAAATTGCTGTTCTAGACAGCGGCGAATTGGTACCACAAGAGACGCGCGGTTTCAATGAAGATACAGGGGAAACGTTCACATTACGAAGCAAAGAAGAGGCGCCAGATTATCGTTATATGCCTGATCCTAATCTACCCCCATTGCTTCTAACTCCGGTCAGAGGTCTCGCATTTGCGCCACGTCTATCAACTCACTTGCCACATGGTAGGAGTGCATCGCATCCGTTCGCGATGAGATGCCTGCACTTCCCAATGAGATCAGAGAACGTTTATCGCTTCGAGGTCTGACTCCCCAGGATATCGACATGCTGATGGCGGTCGATTCAGGAAATGATGTTGGTCTTGATGGCCGACTGAACAGTGGAGCTGTCACATATTTTGAGGCATTGGCTGAAGGCCGCGGTTCGAAGACGGTAGTAAACTGGTGCGTAAATACCGAATAATACCGACTCGGGAACTTTGCTTATACGATTTAACTGAATGATAAAGGATATTACATGAACTTTTAGGACAGCTTTCTTTACGAAGAAAACCATTCCGCGAAAATTCTATCTCTGTGTTTGGGCTTCTGACCGAAAGCTCAGGATCATCAGGAAAAATGTTGTTGCGACATATGCTTGATCACCCATCATCCGAGGCACCATCGGAACTGGCGGGGCCTCTTGGCCTCTTGGCTAATCGGGGAGAAGATTTTCTCGAACGGTTATGCACGCAGGTCATAGCTGAGATGCCAGAAGAGGCAGATGCAATGCGCCGTGGGGTCCCTAATGTCATCAATAAGCTCTTGGGTCAGGTTATGAAGTCCAGCAAAGGTACAGCAGACCCCCAATCCATTCGGAAAATGCTTCAGAAACTGCTTTTTCCCTCATGAGGGCATTCGCCGTTATTATTACATTCACTTCGGGTACATTCGACTACCGGCTTCGTACATCTCTTAGTACTTTATTATTTTCAAACCGCTACACTGCCACTTTCTGCTCGAAGAATTTTGCCCATTCACTTTCGCCCCACGAGCTCGAGATCTCACTGAGAAATAACCCATCCCACAGCACCGAAGGGGAAACATGGACCCCATTCTGCCGAGAGAACTTTACTGCGGGACAAGTTCGTCAGGGTCAAGCCGTGGTTCGGATAGAACTTACTGGTGTACTTGAGCTCATCCGTAACGGATACACCACCATTAGGGGTGCTCTTATTTCTCAAGAGATCCTTGAACGCCTCAATCTGATCACCCGAGACACTCAACTCGGCGTATAAAGAGGCTAGCTTCTCGCGGATCTGTAGGGGCGTCAGGGTGGAGGAGGGGATGTCATAGTATTCCTCCTGTCTCTGAAACAACTACTCAAGTCTTCTCAGGAAAGGTCAGAGTGGGACAAACACTCGGTCTTACGCGTAGAGAAAAGGGCCAGAATTTGTCTGGAGAGACGCGGGAAGCCTATACATCATATATGTATCAGGGTTATTGGGAGATGAACCAGGAATGGTTACTGCAAGGGCGGCTTCATGCGTAAAGGTCGAGGATCCATGCCAGGGCTGAACTTGATTTCGAAAGATTATCTTTATCTTGCCTTCGTATCGACCACCGGCGTCGACCCATGGCTTCACGACCTGGTCGATGGTAACCGCAAGCTTGCGGCTAATCGCAGGAGCGATTATGTTCAAAATAGGAGTGCAAGTAAGAGACGACAGTCACCTGAAAGGACAGACATAATCAACTGGTTTCACAACATGTTAGCGATTGAAAACGGGTCAAACAGACGCATACGGAAGATGTCGAGAGTGTGGGGTGCGTCTGGCTTGCCGGCGATGAGGAGAGGTCGAAGAGAGGGTTGAAGAGCCATTTTGTTACGTAATTGATAAGATGTGCGGAATTTATGTTGGATTTTTGGATTGGCGACTCGAGACTGGGACTCATGCCCGTAACTTACACCCATTTCTTGACTCTCATAGCATCCGCCCTGCGCGACGAGAATGGCCTTGACCTGGCCTACCTCATCCGCCCAGTTAGCTCCCACAGCAAAGATCTCATAAAAGAATTTCGCAACCCAACCGTGCGTCGCGGTTATCTCCGAGTGTTTCTCCTTGAAAATGTGATGTCTATGCACAGCGCCAATCTATGTCTCAGCACGAAGGCGCGATAGAACCCCCCTGGGACGAAATAGCAATTCAATATGTCTTGGTCATTACGCATGTTTCTAAACAACGATATGCCGACGCGTTTAAAGAGCACACGCAATTGGTCAAGTGAGTGTACCATACCTCTCTATCTTATGCCTAACACGCGCGTATTTCGCGTTCGTTTCATTAGTTTGTTTCTCCGGTTCTTTACCAATAACAGCGGCTGGACTCTTCCTGCACTGTTTGCCACACTCCGCGATCTACGTGATCTAGCCTTCGACGTGAGTATTCTCCCCGTAGTCTGAACCAGGTTGATTGATATTCCCTGCAGGCGGACGTGCAAGCACGGGACATGAGTCAGAAGAGTGACTGCATGGAAGAGGCTGCCAGGGTTATTTCTAAGGCTTTCTCCAATTGCGTCACAGACAGGTGCAGGCCAATTGTACATGTTCGGATCTGCAAGTCAATCTGTCTCTAGAACCTCTTCTTATCAGATGTCAAGGAAGTGGGGGGTATACTATGTTGTCGGCTTAGTTCTCAAAAGCTATTTGCGGGTAAGCCAATGCGTCTTTACATCTTCTCAAGGCCTGGACATCCTCCCAAGGTTCGACGTATCTCGCTCTCGAAGAACATTCTCAGGGCGTTGGAGGCAAACCGGGATATCCCTCCGTTACATGAATATCCGAGAGCTCATCAGGTAAGAGGACATTTTTCGCTCCTCGACAGGGTCTAACCTAAATATAGGTGACGTACAGATATTACTTGGGCATGCTGGGCTTTTTGAACGAAGACTACGCGAAAGTAAGGCACTGCGTCTAAGATCGTGACTCTATTGAAACCTGAGCCAGTCGGAGCAAGAATTAACTTTTGCATTCTATAATTGCCACCTAGAAGCTCGCAACAATCAAGAGTGCGTGCGTGAAGTGCTGGAACCGTACCCGTCCTCACGTCTTGTTGCAGACGCATACTGACATACCTAATTCCACTACGTATTTTACGTGGTCACCTACCTTCCTCGGATCTCTTAAGCCGATTCCCGGTTTTAGACGAACTCTATTCGCCTTTTATTTCCGCAATACGGAAGGGAGATATCCAAGGTTTCGACGCCGCCCTAGACAAGTTTGAACGCCGTTTAGTCGACCTCAACATCTGGCTTACACTCGAGAAAGCTCGGGAGATTTGCATCAGAGGGTTGTTCCGACGAGTGTATGTTATACAACTCACTCTTCGACGGTGCGATTGACGATTCCGTCTCTAGCTGGGTAGTTTCAGAAAAGAGCAACCGCATCCTTGTAGCGATGTTCCACGGCTCCCTGCGAGTATCTGGCATGGACGTTTCATCCGAGGAGGCGGAATGTCTTGTAGCAAATATGATCTGCAAGGGCTACATGCGGGGATATATATCACACGAGAAACAAATGGTCGTCTTGGCGAATACTAACGCTTTTCCTCGACTCGCAGACAGGCCAACTCCTTTTACGTTATCCTGATCTTACTGGCATAAAACTCATATTGCCCGGCCTCGCCTGAGACAAGGCGAGTGAAGGGGGCCAGGGCAGATGGAAAGTGTACATTAGTTGCACTCTTTCGCTGGCCGTAGTCACGCTCTACGGTCAGCTAGATCACGATGAAACCCAAAAGTTACAACGTAACTTACAAAATGCGCCTTCTAGCTACGTTGTAACTACAACCAATAGATGAATTGGATATACCGTTATATTACGAGTGCGTGAAGTATATCAAAGCGTTTGTTGTAATGTCCCTTGAGGGGTTTCCTAACTACCCCAGTCTTCCAGTGTGAATGCAAATACACTAAAAGTGGAAGCTGTCCCTGATATGCCGCCTGCAAGACCCTCGACTTCTCCTTGGACGAACCGTACGAGTTTATCCAGTTCATGTTCCATCTCGTAAATGTCGCCGAACAGTTGCTGACCATCCCGTGATGTGGGCGAGACGTTATGATAATGGCAACTAAAGGGGCCGTACCCCAATGCTTCCTCGTCTTCGAGGTCGGACTCGCTGTCAGAAGCTAGCGCGGCTTCCCGCGATGTCCTCGCGAATCTAAAGATCGAACCCTTTCTTCCCTGCTGTTCCCGCCGGAGGCCATGAGACTCGACCTTCGTTGACAACTGTGCCGTCTTAGGAGCTTCGCCTGCATCCACAGTGAGGGCGTCACGAAATCGCAAGGTCATGTTGAGAATGGAGAGGACGGCTTGACGCAAGGCGATCATCTAGACACCCGGTATGTCAGAAGCGCACGCGATGCAAATTTGGACGACAGACGTTGCTCTGTAAGAAACACTCGCTTTCTAACCTTTGGAGACTACGATCGTGTCTCAAAACCAAGTCTAGCAGCGGTGTGTTGAAAGACTTACTGTGAGTTGTGTAGGCTTATGATCTCATCCAGGGATCCAGCGAGCTTCAAGGATGCGTGGAAACGGAGTAGTTGCTGATGCACGACCTACGAATAGGACTCAGGTGGGGGCGAGGGGGAAACATGCGTAATTACTGACATGAGTCGCTATAAAATTAAGCAGAGTACTTTCCGGCCAGATTGTCAGCACATGAAAAATGAAAACGAGGAGGGAACACACTTGATAAACCAGATCAACTTGCTACGCATCGCGAATATGATCTTATTTGCATATTCTTTCGATTCCAGGTGACTGGCAATATCCCACATGCGTGCGCCCTCCAACACATTCTTGGCACGACGTATCTGTAGCAGAAAACCGAAGATAGCGCAATAAATGCCAGAAGCATGCATGTCGAAGACGTATGTTAGGGGAAACGGCGCAACATATTCCACAAGTAGGTCATCTAAGGCGTCAACTGTTCCCCTCGAGGCTTTGTCCCTAGAACCAGAATACGAGAAGTGGACCAATGTTGGTTCTACCCGATTAACGGAGTATTTATTCAGGGTGTCACGGAATGTATTATTCAAGAAGTGGAAATCACTCCAAGTTTGTCCTGAATCCATCTAGATATATCCGTATCAACCATCAGTGTGTCGATGTCCAGAGACGAAGTTTTGACCCACTTTAGCAAAGAGTGTGTCAGAAAAGTACGATATGGCGTCACCCTTTCTCATAAGGTACAGCTCCTCTATAGCAGTGAGATGCAACCAGAGGTCACATTCGCTGATTGTCACTTGCGCCAGGCGTTTCTGGGGGATTTGACAACGGGGTAAGATAATGTCATGGACAAAACGAGCTAAATGGTCCTTGGAAGTCTCGATTAAGGCGGCGGGATGATGTTCGTGCAGCAAGGAAGTGAAGGTGGGCCAGTCAGTCATCCATGTAGATTCGGGCGTCGCACCATCCATAAGTGGCAAGTCAAGGATACGAAGAAGACCGACAGCTTTCCCTGCACGAAGGACGTGATTGGCTATAAGATCCAGAAGAACTGATGCGGGCTCAGATGCGTGAGCTTCGGGGTTTGCTTCGCGTATTGTAAAGCCGTCAGTCCAAAAATCAGAGTCGAGTATTGACAAGTCATTGTCTTGAATAAAAAATTCATCATCTAAAGCAGTAAGGCTGTCGCCTTCTTGCACAAGTGTTTGATCCCGCGTTGGCATGCCATGTTTTAACCACAGGCCAGTCATAGTCCATATAGGTTCTGCCGACGCCGCAAATACTTGCATCAGGGCTTTAGAGGTTTCCGTTTCTCCATTTGAGGAGCTGCTGTCCGCAGCAGTGAGTAGTGTGTCCAAAAGCAATGTGGACATGGTAAACGGAGAGAACCGTATCGGAAGATCGAGAAGCATCCATACTTCCATATTCTTATCCTGCGTCCCAGAGGCCTTGCGCATCACTTTCCTGAGGACGCCCAATAGGGCATCAAAGACTTGTGAGAATGAGTCGTGTACACTCTTCTCCAACTTGAGTAAGCTAACAGTTAATGGAGGCCCATTTCCGACCAAGGAAAGAATTATGTCACGTTCCCGACTTGCACACCAAGAATTGAACAAGCCAATCTGGATCTCCACGGCCTCAGAAAAAGCTTCTACGGTGCGAGTGATGCGACGGAAGTCAACAGCAACGCGAGATTTTAGGTTTGCCGTCCTCCCAGTGACGCAAGTTACAAATCTTCTGAGGTGTTCCACTGTTGATGCAGTTTGCGCGAATGACTTGGTGGTGGATAGCTGGCTACGTTCTGTCAAGTGAATGATCCGCGGCGCATCTGGGGTGGGCTGTGATGTTGCTTGAGCCGAAAGATCGCAAGATAAATAGCAAGACATGCCTCGAACGAAAAGGCTCCGTTTTCAGATTGAGTCCATATTAAAAAGGAATTCTTGTACCCTTGAAATGCCATTAAAATTTCACGCACTGCGTCGTGCTCGTGAATGTATTTCTATCAGTGCAGTTACCGTCATTTCAATACTAGCCATCGAATTAGGGAAAAGGTTCTACTGACAACTCTGTGCGGGACACCGTGCTTCAACGAATTCCGTTCAGCCAATATGAGGTCGACCGAGGGTCCTGCACGAAGAGAAATCAGCTGATGACTTGAAAATAAAGCAATAAGATAACGTGCCAAGTGATGAAGCATTCTTGATTACGAATGAAGATGTTGACGTGACGTCAGTCTGCCATTCGGTTCTCCAATACTGCCTCTGTTGTAAATCTTCGACCAATTGCCGATGACCAAAACTGGACATGGTGGCCATACGGGACGATTGTACGTCCTGATTCAAGAAGGATTTTCCTTCGACAGATGGAAGTGAGTCTGTGGATGACAGAGAAGTAGAGATATCGTCGAGGTTGTCACGCGGCAAAGGGGAATATGGTGGTGTACTATCAAGGCTCCTTGCTTCCCAGCCTTCGACCGTGCTGCCAGGCGGGAGACCATGAACACCTTCCCAGTGCTGCCCTTCGAATGGCTCTTCATCTAAGATGGTTTTCCAGCTGAAGGACACCGGGTCCATGCAAGGAGATCTACATCTCTCTAGATAGTGCTCGGCATGTTCTACAGCCAACAGGGTCGGAGGTACTGAGAGGAGGATCTTCGGAGATGGATCAGTTGAAGCAGGGCCACGGAGAAGTTAGGTTACCAAGAACATCAGATGATTAGGTATGTGTGTGGGCTATGCGAGACAGTCAGCCAGTACACCGCGTGAATGCTGAGGATAATCACAGTGATTTCGGAATCGATATCATGAATTTTATCTGCGCTTGACTTCAATAGAGAGAAAGAATGCTCAAGGGCATCAGCCCAGGGATCTTGTGAGTTGATCCGCGCCCTTTCGATATGACTGCACTGGCTCAGAAGCGAACAGAAGATAAAGTGGGAAAACAAACCCATGAAGCTGCTTGATAATGTCATTCATGCTGGAGCTCGGCGCGGCCTTCGCATTATAATCAAAACTTCGTGTGACGACATCCACCAAGGCGCGAAATTCGCCATCCTCATCCTCGGGTTGCAAACCTGTTATTTGAGAAACCAAAGTGTGGCTTAAAAGAATGACACGGGACATCTGTCTTGACGGCGTGCGTTGAGGAAACTTGGAAGACGTCCCGTGTCCTGCGCGCGATGTCGGTCTAGTTGATGCACTAGAATGAGGTCGACTTGTTGCACGTGAAGAGGGTCGATGAGAGCTGGCGCTGCTTGTAGGTCTGGACAATTCATGTCTTAACGGAACGGATGGCGACTTTGATGGAGTCACACCGTCAGGGTGGTAGGTGGCTACGCTGGCTGGCTTCGATGTACTCATTTGACCATGTGGTATCAACAAAGATGAGATGCTTAGCCTCGGCCCGGCGCCCGCTTTCATACAGCCATGTCCTCCTTAATCCACCTTCACGATGAGCTTGCTCAGAAGCATGATAGGGTAGTAGTCGAGACTCGGTTTGGCCCAGTAACTGGTGGCAGAGCAAAGAACGGTGCTGTAGTATTTCTCGGTAAGGATATCTTCTGTCCGTCAATGTTCCCATAGTACGATTGGGATGTTCAGAAATACCGTATGCTCTCCCACCTCAAAGATTCGAGAATCCAGTTTCCCTCCCTCCAGAGTTTCGCTACCAGGACAGAGAATACATCACAGAGAGTTCTTGTCAGTCACTCAGTCCAGATAGCTCCATCCACCCCAATCTTAGTCTACATTGGTGTTGACCTCTGGCCAGATGCGGTACAACCCACTAACGACGGCCAAGCTGCTGGTGTGTATATTCTAACTGTTGTCTCGAGATTCATGAGCAACGATTGGCTATTCCAGGAAGAAAGTACGAGGACAAGGTTGGTCTGGGAGAGCCAACCGAAAACCCGTAAGTTACGACGGTCGTAGTCGTACCTAAGGCAAGCTGCACTTATGTTTTGAACAATCAGACTCTTTTTGAATATTGTTGCACCTCCGTCGTTCCCTGTGCAATCCAATTTTCCTGTCAAGGTTTATATCCACGGCGGGTTCGCCCTCCTCATCCTATGACAAAGGAGCTCGCTGATCGAAAAGGTCGTGAGGAAGTTTTCTCCAGTTTGGATCCCCACATAGCTTGGAGAGCCAAGCTCAGTACATAGCTGCCAGACGTTCCCAAGTCTGGGTCAATATTGGCTATCGTCTTTCCGTGTTCGGCTTTCTCGCCTGTGACAAGCCCAGAATCGAGGGAAATTTCGGCTTTAAAGATCAATGGATGGCTTTAGAATGGATCCGTGACAACATTGCAGCATTTGGAGGTATGGTAGGCGGTTTAGCAGGTGCGCCGAAGGCTCATCCTCCGACACGACAGGAGTCCCGCAAAACATCCAAATCACAGGATTATCAGCCGGCAGGTGTTATGCCCTTTGGCGAATTTACGGGATCCATCTGAGCATCGCTTGGGTATTGTAGGTGCCCACTCAGTCCATCAAGCCTTACACCATGCCTCGAGGCTGCCATCTGGAGTGAAGGCTCCATTCACGTCTGCTGTATTGCAGTCAAACGCTATAGTGTAAGGCTTATATGTTACCTTACGCATATATCTGGACTCAGGCTGCGTGGCTCATAGCATCAACCCTAAGACCCCAGATGAATTACGCCCTCAGTTTGAGGCACTATCCTGTGCGTTGGAATTAGATCCCGATGCTGCGGACACACTTTCTATCTTACGGGACCCCGAGAGAACAAGCTGGCGCTCCATTATCGAGCTTATCGATAACGAGAAATTAGGACCATATGGGACGTTCAGAGGATGCTCGGACGGTGCCTGGTTATCAAACATCCCGGATCTCATGACTTGGCAACGTAGCGGGGATCTAGCACGTGGGCTCCTTGAACACGGGGTCCGTAATGCCGTCGTTGGGGATCTCTCTGAGGAATGGTATCTCTATTCTATTGCCCACCCAATCAAGCACAAACAGGACGTCCAAAAGAATCTCGAAAGATACTATCCATCAGATGTTGTCCAGAGAATGATTGAATTCTATGGGGGACCTCCCGACGACGCCACCGTCGAACAACTTGAGAAGCTGTTCGGTGTAATCCTTGGTATGACCCAGGTGCACCTGCCAGTTCGGCTTCTCCATAGGGACCTCCGCATAGTAGGTTATCCAACGTTCAGATACACAATCAAGTGGACACCTGAGCAGGCACGACCGAACGGTAAATACATTTGATCCCGGTGGTGGGAAAATCTTGCTTAGCCGATCCATAGGCTACGTAACTCATGGCACGGACAGGCCCCTGTGGGCCTTTCGTGGTCTAACCGACCCCCAGATGGAGGTAGCCTGTGCCTGGCTTGATGCGATTGATCGAGCATCGCAGGAGCTAGAATCCCGAACTGACGAACGCGACTGGAAGAAAGTGTTGGCACTGCAAACTGACCAGCAGATCGAATGGACTACGGATGAGAACTGGGATGACGCTACGAAGATGAGGAAGTTGTTCCCTGGGGAAATATAAAGGACACGGAGGGCACTGAGGAATTATGCAAAGCTATGAGTCATTGATACGCAACGTTAACACGGCCCTCGTAATGTACACTATCCTACATGAGACGTTTCTCATCCAAGGATGACTCTTCACTCAAGTTTCGAATAGGGCCTGTGAACCATTTTCGGGCAGAAAGCACCCATGACAATGTAGCATAAATGAACACCGCCATGATAATGACAACCGCATAGTCTGGGCGCAAGGGTTACGTATAGGGGGAGGAGGAAAATAGTAAGAAAGGGACTCACTCATATTTTTTGCCGTCGCGGGCAGCACGGTCGGGAACATTAGTAAAATGTTGATAAAGGTTACCCATGCAACGGCAATTGCGCCGATTGGGACAAACCATCTTCCCAGCGTAAAGCTCCCAGGAACTAACTTGTCGCGCCCTGATGTGATACGGAGGAAGATGGGTGTCGCATAGGATGTATAAAGCCCGATTACGGATGCGCTAGAACAATAATTTATATTAGATTAAGATATTAATAGGGGGTAATGGGATATTACCCAGCCAAAGAAATCAGCGCAGCAGAACTGAACCCGAGAAGGCCGCATATAGCCGCGCCGAACATGACAAGCCAGACGGCGTTCACAGGTGTCTGAGTGTACGGGTTGACTTGCTTCCACCATCGTGAGCCAGGGAGCGCGTTATCGCGTGCGAACGCAAAGACAACGCGAGAAGCATCTACGCCTTGCGCAGCTCCTGTGGCAAACTAGAGGTCCTAAGCTTACCAGACTGACCTGAGCGACGATATCCTCTCACCTGCACGATAATGATACAACTCCATATCGCAAGCATTCCATGCTTCCCAATGACATTGAAAAACAGTTGGCCCATTGGCAGTGGGAGAGTGGTGGTCAGGAGATCCGCAACTGACGCCGTCGCGAATGACGCTGCGATGTAAGTTAACCAGCCGAAAAGCTGAGTTCCTCCTACGGCGACCATGATTGCGATCGGGGCTGTTCGGGCTGCTCCAGTAACCTCTTCGGAGACATGCGCAGCAGAGTCGTCTGTCACGAGATGTTCATCGCATCAGGTTTCACTCCAAAGTCAGGAATGGCTTACATCCTGTTAGTGTCCACATTACAGAGGTAAAGGCTAAGAGGAATGCCCAGCCATCTTCTAATTGTCAGACACAGTAAAAAAGACAAGTGGGAAAAGCCAACCGTTGGCCCATCCGGTGTTGTTCTCAAACAAAGTGAACGCGTCGTTCGTAGAGACCCTTTCTCCCCGATGTTTCGAACAGACAAATAAAAGGATTATAGCCGCAATTGTCGTTCCAACTGGATAAAATTGAGTATAGGAATGTCAAGACGAAGCCATGTGTGTAAGAGGAAGGGAATTCACTGTTCATGACCACATAAGCCAGGTTTAATCTCGCCAAGATACGCGTCCCAGCAGAGCAGACAACACCATGAAAAACCAAGATAGCAACGAGGATTCCGTATGTCGGTCCAGAGCCGAGCACAACACTCCCATTGGAGCCTACTGCAATTCCCGTAGTAATCATTTGTGCACTGAGTCCATATATGATGAATTTGAAAATCAGACCATCGAGGTAGGGAATTTGCCTAACCAAGTATAGTCAATAGAGCAGACCAGGGCGACTTGACCAGTGACATTCGCCCATCCAGTGATCCAGCTCGCCAAGGGCGCATACTTCGGCGGAGCCAACTTGGCAGAGAAATAATAAAGTCCAGCGCTCGTCCTTCACGGCCCGGTTCAATCATCAAAATGAAGGGGGCAAGTAGAGGTTACGTACGGCATGGCAGATGTCATCTCGGCAAGAGATGCCGCGACGCACAGAACGAACGGGCAAGGGATGAACCAGCCCCAGACCATCCCGACATGACCACCTTATGAAAGAAACAAATTTGGTCATAAAGCGCTAAGAGATTTCAAATGACTTCACCTGCAAGTAAGGGGAAAGAAAATGTCGAAGACACAGAGGCAATAACGCCCATGATGGAAAAGGAGAATGCCACAGTCTCTATAAGCTTGCTGCGTATCAGTATCAAGTGACCATGCCAGTGTCGTAGAGCTGACTCACAGAGAATTCTCGCCTGAACTCACTCTTGTAGCCCAGCTTTGCGAGTAAAGCGTTATCCTCTCGCCTAATACCCTCAATATCCTTAGCATCAGAAAGCACCGGGGTAACATCATTCGAAACGGAGGTCTCCTTTTCATCCGCGGACATGGTAGACAACGGGGATAAGTGGGTGTATCAACGGAAACAGGGAAAAACCCACAGAATAAATACGTGGGGAAAATATCAAATGCAGAACGACTTTCCCATAAGTGAGCAATGATTAGTGTGTCACGGTCCTTGGGAGATGCCTTCGGCGAAGAAGACGCAAGCGTGAACGACAGCGCTAGAGAACCGCAATAAGGAATGGTCCCTCAGCAAAGTAGTCTAGACCAAAAACAGGTACCAGAAATCCCAGGGAGAAAGGTACCACGATTGTAGCACGTGCGGGTGTGGGTCACTTTCGGGCTGTATGCGAGAAGTGTGTACACAGTGTACACACGCGCTGTGACAGGTGGTTGGATCCACTAAAGTGGTTACGAAACATCTCAGGAGAATGCCTGTAGGGGTGGGGAGATAAAACTTGTTCTGGAGAGAAATAGGTGCCTGGGTGTCCGACAGATATGGAGCCTTTGATAAGGAGCCGAAAGTGTTGCGATCACGGGTAACATAGACGGGTAACACGGTAGTGTGGGAACGCGGGCCGGAACGCAGAGGTGTCTTGTCTTGGGAGAGTGATGTTCCACCGCGCTGTTTACCGTATCCGCACCTGTGTTGCGCCCCGAAGCAGGTCCTATGTCCTCTCTAGACCTTCCCTGATCAAAAAGACACCGCTAGCTGCTCGTGTCAGTACCTCTCAAACCGACTCTACCAATGGCAACCCCGACACGGTGGACAGCTACCCGACCGCCACGAGAGAAATCGAAGCTGACATTCCCACTCAGAGTGAGATCATCAACAACACCCTCGCCGAGAGCATCCCTTCATCTCCCGCGTTGACCCTTCCTCCGCTTCTTGATACTCCTCCCACCGGTAGTACCACGGACTGGTCACGCAGCTACCACGGCTTATCGACACAACCATTCCCCACAGAGGTAGCTGACATCCTTCAGGCTTCGATCGAGCCCCTGGACATTGAGATTAAACCTGGTACGTCTTTTTGCAAGTTATCGTGATTTACCTCCCTGAAATCAAGTATCGCAGGATATTGAACAAAGCTTTCGGACCTGGTGGTTGGGGTCTGGCTCCTCGTAGCGAAACCAACGTGGGTCCGAAGATAGTCAGTCGGGAATATGCTCTGGTTTGTCTTGGGCGGTAAGCGAAGCCGTATTTTGAGATAACAAACGCAAACCTTGTTTTCTTTTTTCCTTTTGACAGGCTTGTTGGTATCGCCCGCGGTGAGCAAGAGTACTTCGACCCCTCTGGAATTCCTACAGCAACCGAGGCCTGTAAAAGCAACGCGCTAATGCGTTGTTGCAAAGACCTTGGGATCGCCAGTGAGCTGTGGGATCCACGATTCATCCGCGGATTCAAAAAAGAGTATTGCGTTGAGGTGTATGCGGAACATGTGCCTACCAAGAGAAAGTGAGCTTTCAATGAGAATACATGCTCGCCCTTCTGACATTCTTTAATAGGCGCAAGCTTTGGCGTCGCAAGGACCAACCAAAGTTCGACTATCCTCATAAGGAGTAGACATACTGACTCTGTCTTCTGTCCCCTACTTTACGCCTCACTATCCATTTCTAATATTATGACCCAGACGGAACACTGTTGAGACCAAAGTCCCTTATTTTAAAAGTACAAGGTACATAAACAAATCATGAGACAGAGTGATCCATAGTTAGTATGTCAGGACTCTGTTACTTTTTGCCCTTTTTCCCTTTCCCCTTTGCTGGGGTAGCTCTTGTCGCAGATGGTGCGACAGCCGTACTTGAACCAGTCACGGTCGACTGAGTATTGTCCGACACAGGGCCAGGTTTGGCGGAATCTGTCTTCCCTCCGCGGTGGACTAAATTCATGATAAAACTACCAAGAATGCCAGATATGAGGTAGAGTGCCCATCGAGGGAGAACGCGGACAACGTTGTAGAACTTGGTCATGACGATGGCTTGCCAATTCATCATGAACTCTCTGAAATGAAGCACGTCACACCTTTCATTCGCACGAACAGTGAGAAACCCTACCGGCTGCCACCTGGGGCGAAGCTGGTTTGCCATGGCGGGGTATGTTCCCACATTCCTGACTTGAAGTATTCGCGTAACGGCTCAGCTCTCAGTCGGATCTGGCTGGCCCGCCAAAACCGAAGGGACTTCCCTCTGTCTGATACGGCGACAAGTACGGGTGCGCTATGTGAGATTCAATATTAGCCGGTGGAACGAGGGAATGAATAAGGCGCCGCACTTCCAAACAGCCCATTTAGTGGTGAGATAAGTAACGTTTATGTAGTCTATGCGACCCCAACGAACATGAGGGAGGTCATTTTGGATCAGCGTAGTATTGTAAGCCTCGTCGAACTGCTGATCTGCGAACAAGGATATGCCATTACCCTGAACCGATGTCGTGCTGAGAATGGCAGCAGGTCAGCCGGTAACTTTGCCAGTATGTAGGGTGTCTTACATGACAAGAAGCCACATGCGATGTTTCTCCTCTTCGTCAGTGAGCTCTTCGTTGACGATAAGGTCGTTGAAGTTATCGTCGGTGACCAAGGGGATACGGCTATCCCATATTTCGGGATGGGTTTGAGCAGCTTCCAGCCGTTCCGTGATATTAATTCCAAAATGACTAAAAAGCTGGGAAACAGGGCCAGTCGAGAGGATGTAAGATAAACCGAGACGAGACTGGCCCTCGCGTGGGGGAGGTAAAGGCGTTGTCTCCGCCCCTAAAGACGAAGAAGCTGGTTCTGGTGTATCGGTGGGGACAACTTGGCCAGGTGTCCAGCCAGTGGAGAAATACTGCGCACAAGAAGGCGCGATGAAAGCGAGAGCGGCGAGGGCAAGCGTGTTCGACTTCATAATGACGGTGGTGGTCGACGTCAACGAAATTCGTTATTGTTCTCTGTCTGACCGCGTCTAAATTTCACGGTACGGTAGAACGCGACGCCGCTGCTTATTGGACGTAATCCAGGGATGGTTGCGTTGCCCAAGCGAATGATTGGAGTAAATGTATCAAAAAGTGATGGGATAGCGGGCTGTGCACTCAGGCTGTCGCTGGCGCGTACTCGTCGCACCGTGACGCCGATCGCACTGCTCAATTAGACCCATCTATGCAACTTTCTCCTCGCTCCTAGACTATTGTTATTATGCTCCCGCTGCACTGGTGGACAGTGCTCTGTGTCTCCCTTTTCCTTGGCTTCATCCCATTTGCATCAACCGCTCCCACAGATAGTACGCATGTTCTTTCACACAGAACTGAGGGCCGGCTCTGACACGTTCGCATCGTAAATCAAGTCCCCTCAGCAGCATCATTCTACGTGTCTACCTTACCTGACATTCACCAAGACCCACTTCACCCGCTTCACATCTATGCAGGTCATTTAAATGCCGATCCTGGTGCAGCGAGATTGCCAGATACCACTGTTACCTCCCATCTCTACTTCGTACTCGTTAAAGCTCGTCGAACTGCAGACAGGGAACGGATACTTTTTTGGTTCAACGTGAGTACCACGTCTATGTAAAATGTCAGCAGTAATCGACACGTCTCACACAGGGGGGCCCCGGATGTTCATCTTTCGACGGTCTCATGATGGAGATTGGGCCCTGGCGTGTCGATGGAGAAGGTGGGTTTAAAATAGTAGAAGGTGGTTGGGAAGAATACACCACGATGGTTTATGGTGAGTACCAGCTTTCCAATTTGTCGGCCTTGCGAACCAAATCATTTTACATGTAGTCGATCAACCTATTGGTAGTGGTTTCTCATATGCGAGCACAGACCGCTATGTGCACACTTTAGCCGAGGTGGAGGCATTTCATGTATCCTTTTTGTCTCTTTCTGACACATTATCTAGGCCTCCGACCAGTTCCTGGAATTCCTGCGTAACTTTTATGCCGTGTTTCCGGAATACAGAACAATGGATGTAAGTATTGTCAATTTGATCGTTCACAGCGACAACAGTGCTTACCAAGACCCACTAGACCTTCCTAGCAGGCGAGAGTTTTGCAGGACAATACATTCCTTACTTTGGTGAGCCCGCATGTCGATGATGTGAATTGGCCATCTAAGTAAGTACGTTCAGCGGAGGCAATTTTAAACTCTAGCCTTGGCATTCCCCTTCGTGGATCGGCCATTGGGAACGGATGGATTGACGCAAGACGGCAATACCCATCATATCTCGACTATGCTGTGAAGCATGGCTTAGTGGAATTTGGAACAGCAGTCAGATTGTAATCAGTCAACGAATTGACTGGAGCTAACTTTCCTTTTTTCCAGCAATACGAGAGAGGGAAAGAAGCAACCGACAACTGTGTTGCTGCCTTAAATGATATTGAAGGAGAGCCTATACACCTTGAATTCTGCAATGGGATTATGCAGACAGTTGTAGACGAGCCTGGTGGTACAGAGTCCGTCTTTATTCAATCCATCTGCTGCCCTTTGAAAATGATTTTCGCAGCGAAAAGGCCGGCGTGTGTATCAACGTTTACGATGTCCGTCTGAGAGACGAAATACCGGCGTGTGGGTTGAACTGGCCAACCGATCTTGTGAATATTACGTCGTATCTTCGAGTACGCTCGTTATCGCTGCATTATGCCCTTCCCTACTCACACACGCAAACAGCGACCGGATGTTTTGGCTGCTCTCCACGCAAATGCCAAATCAGAGGCTTGGGTTGAATGTCAGTCGCGGGTAGGGAGCGAGCTACGAGAGAATGGACCCTCTTCAGTCACGGTGTTGCCGCGTTTGCTAGAAAGAATTCCTGTCATGCTTTTCGCTGGAGACCAAGACTTGATCTGCAATTATCTCGGTCAAGAAAGCCTCATCCAAGCTCTGACTTGGAATGGAGGCACTGGGCTGGGAGTGCGCACAGTTGGTTTCTCCATTTTGACCGGAAACATAATTATCTTTTGCAGGAAGTGGAAACTCAAACTTGGGTTGTTGGCGACAACCCCGTTGGAACGTGGGTCTCCTCGAGGAATTTGACATATGTGAAGGTATTATCCAACATGTTCTTTTTGTTCGGCACTAAATGGATTCTGCACAGATCTTTAATGCATCCCATATGGCAGGGTACGACCAATTACATGCAACGCACGACATGATACTACGGTTCATGGGCATGAATTTCTCGGCCATCACTGATGGAACAGCGCGTATCCCGAGCAGCGTCGGGAATGATGCGAAACCTGCCTTCACTGGGGACAAGCCCACTTCGGCCGCACCTCCGCGTCCTACTGCAAAGACACCAGAGCAGGATAAGGCAATGTGGGAAGGTACGATCAAACCTCTCGAGATTTGGGCCCCGTCTCACCGCCATGCAGCCTATTATAATGCCGGATCAGCCGCCATCGTCCTCGTGCTAATACTCGCCACCCTGGGTCTAGTCTTCTGGTGCCGTATCCGCAGACGAAGATTACGTAGATTATTCATCTCAAAAAATGAGGAAGAAAATATCCCATTGACTCAAAATCTACCCGCGGACGATAGTGATCCCTTAGAAAGCCGCGGATTAAGCTCACGAAAGGGTAAAGAGCGCGCGCAGGAGACTGGGCTGTCACCCATTTTTGACGTTGGGGATTCGGACGAGGAGGGTGGTGAACACAATCATTAGTCGCGCAGACGTTCCTAGAATATCCATCGGCTCTGACGTTATGTTATCAATTCGTTGTATAATTATTCACTTAGTTTGACTCGACAGTGAATATGGGCGACAGTGATTTCAGTCGACATATAACCCATGGACTGTTCTGCAGGACATACAGTATGACATATTAAGGAAAAGAAAGCATGTTCGCATTATGGTTTCACTGAACCGTCAAAGTCACATAGTGACAAGATACGGCAAGTCTAAGAATATAACACTGCACGGCTGCTCAGCATCGAGCCCTCTGCCCCGTGTCGCAAATCAACACGTTACGGTGAGATCCAACAACACGAGACAATGTCGAGAGCGAGCTGGAAGCAGGTGTGCTTCCTCTCGTGAGCACCCCAAGAAGAGGCACCTCGCTTCGTCGACCTGAAAGGAGCGTCACCAGAGGCGTGAACCTCTGTGCCGGAGCTGACGTTTCGGAAGGTCGAGCGAACACTTGAGAGAAACAGAACGAAATTTACATTCGCTTTATATCCACGGTCGGGATTTGAATTCTTTAACGCCGACGCTACCAACGCGTTCAAGTTGCCGTGCGTGCGAGGCGAACCTAATAAGAAGCGACACACAGAACTGCCAGTGCCGTGTGGGGTCTTTCAAAATGTCATACTATGCACCAAGACAGTCCCGGTTATCCGCACGACCAAGAGCACGAGATTCGGTTTTCCCAGGCGGTTCGGAATTGCATTGCGCGGATCCCCAATCGTCCTTCAGCCCCGATCTCCTCGAGAGTGTCTTCGCGATGGAAGACTGCTGTGAAGAGGCAAGGCGAGCTCTCTCTACTAACTAACCCGACCTTTTTCTTTCTCCCTCTCTCGAGGAAAGTCACTCATTCGGTTTTATACCACTCTCAGGCATACGAGGCGCAGCAGATCTTACGGGATGGCACTTTTGACCTTACGCGTATGACGCGGGTTTTGGACAATCAGCGAGTATGTATTTTTTGAGCCGCATGAACAAACAACCGGTCTTGCTCTTGTTTTGCTCAAGAATTCTTTTTTTTTTTCTTTCTTTCTAGCTGTTTTTGTTGGTGGATGAGGGTACGGTGGAGAAGTACAAGGCCGACCTGAGTGATGAGATCGAGCCTCAAATCACCGAGTTGATGTCCCGCGCTGAGAAAGGAATGAAGGCACTGCAGAAGAAACATCATGTGCTACAAACAAAGGTGTGCCAGATATTCTTTTTATATCCCATCGTGTTTCGTCTGGTCTCTAAGTATGGTGCAGGTTGAAACAGCTCATTCGAGACCACAATCACGTCCAGCGCCTGGTGGGGCGAATCGTCGCTTGCAAATGCTCGTGAAGCAGAGTGAACGACTGGAAGCGCAGCTTCGAGAGTTGGAGTCCGAAATTTTGACGATGGTGAGTTGCTGGCCGTCCGTCCACCTATAAAATCATTTCACCCATTTACATGTGATGACTTTCATGAAGGAGGCGGCTCAGAAACGACGGTAGACTCGACAAGTGATATATTCTCACCGGGACTTGATGGTACCTGTGAGCACTAGGAAAGGACGCAGCACAGGTTGGACACCAAGTTCGTGTTATAATTGCTTGATACCAGACTGTATTAATTAGCCTTGACGTATACTCCTAATTTTCGCGTGTGGTAAACTCTGATCTATATTACCAACTCCTCTACCTGGTATAAGCCCACTCCCATAGAAGCCCGCTCATGCGCAAGCTTCCTACGTCGTCTCCAGTCCTCCAACTGTGCTGGCGGTCGCTGTTTCTCGGAAATCGTCTTTTCTTGCACTTTAGCAAAAAGTCCCAATGGCTCGTGGAGTAACTGGAGCTCATCAACGACACTAAGCTCAGATTGAAGGTGTGAAGCAACGCGTCGGAGAAGCTGATGAGACCCTGTGTGTTGAAGTAACGTCACGAATGTTGCATCGAGAATTGCCCGTAGAAATGCCAATATCTTTTATACACCCTATCAACACTCGTATTTGGTGATAGACCCGAACTAACCTTATCGAAGGGAGGAATCTCTACTTCTCCAGAGTAGGGCCGTGTGGGAACCTCTACCGGGGGGCCGCTCTCACCCACATTGGCATTGAGAATGAGACTAGTCCCGTGTGACGATAGCTTCACCAGCCAATCATCAAGTATTGTGAGGATTGGGATGATAGCTTCGGCATATTTCAGCTGTTCTCTTATTGCTATGCTTAAAGCAGCGTCCGAGGTGGGGTAAGACACGCAGGAGGCCAATACGAACGGTAGCGTCGGCGTGTTAGAACGCGTCTCGCCTACTTGTATGTCATTTGTATTAGAGGGTTGGCCGTCAATTTGAGCCGAGTGAAGCAGCTTGATCACCTCATCTTCTGGTAAGTCAGGCACATTTTTAAATGCTAGTTCGATTGCGCGCTGTCACAGGATGAGTACCATGTACCACGTGGAAGGGTAACCATCACACACCCAGTCCTTCCTTTCTACGAGAAGCACAAGAAGACTTTGAGATAGCATACTCGCAGTTACAACACGGTTCTCTAGGAGATGATGGACTGTCTTCGCAGGATATAGAGAGGCGGCCGACTTAGAAGGAGATTGTAGAACGATGTCCAATATTTCGCGGACAAATTCATGGCCGAATAAAAGGTCGCCTTGCTCATTGTGTTGTGTATCGACAATAGCGGCGGAGCCGGAATGCTTCTCGAGCCACTCAAAGAATGCAGAGTCAGCAGCCTCGGGACGGTTTTGCCGAAGCGCAGTCTTCAGTTTGTCGAGGAGGTCGCGACGATTGGAATCAAAAGGCGCATGTGGTACATGGCCACTGGACAGGGCTTCGGACCTGGAAAACCACTGAGCACTACTCGACGCACGGCCCATGGCGTTGGCAATTGTGGAAGTTGCGGGAGCGGTCACTGGGACAGCGAGAACGGCAGAAGATGTTCCGGGTGATCTATTTACCAGCTCCGAAGACATCGATAGCAATGCTAGAGTGTTTGATGCAGGTATGAGCCCCAAGGATACCTTGTCTTTCGATTTTGATAGTTTGGCAGGAATCGGAAAACGATGTGACGCAAGGACAACCGAATAGCGAAGGTCCCAGAGCAGCAGTACAAGGTCTTGTGAGTGTGTTACGCTGCCACAGAGAAGGACAAGCGAAGAACCCAGAGAAAGAAGTGATACGCGGTGAAATGCTGCGGCCTCGGAGGTGGTTTCGATGAATGATAAGCCAGCAAGCCTCAAGGGTGACGAGATCGGCAGCAGCGATAAAAAGCCGGGTGATACCACAGTTAAATCGAAGGATCTCCACTGACCGTCACTTTCTAAGCCGCAAGACATCGATATCGATACCACATAAGAACAAAAAAGGCATAAAACATACGAAGACAGCTGATATAACCCGATGGACTACAGGATGCTTCGATAACAGTCTAAAAAGGTGTCAAGCATTTCCTTTGTGGGTAAATTGTTACTTACCCCGTCGACCGCGATCGATTCATCGAGAACTGTCGTGACCCCATCTCCGTGGATGGACAGCACGCATACTTGAATGACACTCGTTGAAGAAAAGAGAAGGACGAGCGTGGCCCATGGTGTGATCGGTTTTATGGGAAGAAACGTCGCAGAAGCTTTTGGAAACATGTAAGATGCCAACAGAGGCGAATCGATGCGTGGCCTCCATTCCCCTTTCTGTGTGGCGAGGTCTATGTCCAATACCGTTACGTCGCCGCTGGGAGACAGTGAGACGACGCAATCCGGGAGGTCCTCGGAAGCGTAGATTCGAGACACCCTATGGGGAACCTGAAAATTTGAGTTGGATCAGAAGTCATTCAAAAAAAAAGAGACTAACGACAGACTGTGATAGACGACTTCTTTTCCTGGGCTACACCACTGCTCTCGGATGTTTGCTTGTCAACCCACATCCAAATGGTTCGCCCATGGTCTTCATTTCGCACTCCATTGGATTCTTCAATGACGACATATATCCTCCGCAACCTTGTACCGTTCTCTGTTATGATGTGGGAGACAGAGGGACCAGCGAATGTCGTTGATGGACCGAGTGTATACGAGCCAGCAACATGCAGATGGGATAACTGGGCAAAATTCGGAGGTTTTTACTGGCGCATACAGAGAAACTGAGAAGACCTTACGTCGAAAACATGCACGCCGTCTCCATGCACGGTAATCGTAGCACAACCGTCCTTCGCCTTGGAACCGCTCGACCGTTCATGGGTCACATATATGCTTTGGTGTGGAGCAGTGGGGAGATGGCTGTCATAGTGGGAAAGTAAGTAAGGTTCACCGATAGCTGCGACCATCTAAATGTTGGAGGCAAAGTCACTGCAAAATCTTCGTGGGGATCTCAAGTCACGGGATTGGAAAGCTTAAAACCAGGGTTAGGGCTACTGTCTGTCAACTTCGACCCGCGCACTATCGTACAGTACGACAGAATCCGAATAGACCTATGGCTGAGGTTTGCAGGAGATAATATAAAAATGACTGAACATTGTCTCCCAATATCAATACTATGGCTCAGTGAAACAACGGAGGGAATGTGCTGCCGGCACCAAGGCACTGGCATGTCACATAACAGTAAACGTGCTGACACTGCGGGCATTTTACAATATAATACAATTCAGTTGCTCTCAACTGACCAATCAGATTGCAGTATTTAGCTGACTGAATTGGTTTATATTGTAAAATGCCCACAGTGTGAGTAGGACATGGAAGAAACATATTTGAGATCTCGCTGGCAAACTTGAATTCGTGCAGGTCACGACGAGTCGCTATCCCAATTCTAGATGCAGAATACCTCGTCAGAAAATGATCCATGCTACTAGTATAGTGATCCGTCCGAATATTTATCCATCTACGTGAGCACCTCAGTTCGCACCATGCACCATAGCCACTGTCACTGTGGGCACTTTACGATGTAATACAATTCCAATTCAGTTGCTCTTGACTGACCAATCAGGTTGCAGTATTTAGCCGACTGAATTGGTTTACAGTACATCGAAGAATGCCTAGTGTGTAGTCGTCATCAAGTCGTTACTAGGATTAAGGCTTAATGCTGGACGTGACAGCGGTTTATAGTCTCAGATGTTGCATGGCTCGTATATTATCGAGAGAACAATCTATTGCATCGGATGCTATCGAAGTATTGTCAGATCTTGCGCGGAGAAGGGGACATAGTTGCGCCAGGGTCTGATGAACGCGGTCGGGCTCGTTCATCCATACCTCAACTTTTGTGAGAAGGGATTTAATTCTTGACGCTTCTTCGCTTAGGCGAGCTAAACAAAGATCGAGGGCGTCGTTTACAGATAGGCAGATCATAACTTACCTTTAATATCTTGTCCTTCTTCTAAGGGCGAGGCGGTGGGTGTTTGTGATAGGCGCGCGATGAACTGCGTCAACTCAGGCTGTAATTTGAGCCACGACCTCTCGTGCTCTAAGAATTGATCCACGAATAGAGACAAGCCAGATTCGGGACCCGCCTTTGTCGCAAACACATGAGCTCAACGGCAATAACGCTAGCACGGAGTGCAGACGTACATTTGAGAGATCATCCAAGAGGACGATGAGCTCCTCCGCATTCGATCGAGAGGTGCCGCTAGTGTCGTTAGGGATTGCCTCTGCGAGAACATCTTGTGTGTCCTAAGAAAGTCAGAGATATGAAAGGCGTGAAGAACTACAGGACGATATACCTGGGCACCCTTTTGAACCATGGACAGGCTGTCTTGTAGATTTGACTGCATAAAAAGCCACGACTGCACCTGTGCTGCAACTTGAAGAGTGTCGTGAGGTGGCTCTGGAGCTACTGGGCGGCCCTCAGAATGAAGAGTGTGTGCTGGTGGAGCAGCAGGTGCCCCCGTCTAGAAGAGAGTTGGCATGTGAGCAACTAGAAGGGTTGGCTCTGTCTCTACTTACCACACGAGACTTGGGCGGAGATGGTTTCAGCTCTTCCTTGGATGATGAATCGTCACCCACGGTTGACCGGGCGTCTTTTGGAGGAGGCAAAGGGGCCCGAGATTGAGGTGGGACGTGTCTGGTACTAGTGGGGGGTCGCGACCGCTTGGATGGTGCAGAGTTTGCTGCTCTTTGAGCAGTAGAGGCGGTGGGCTGAAGATATGAAGGGGTTCTCGCTGAATGGAATAGATATGACGAAAGAGAGATATGTATTATGTGTATCACTCACCATTGAGAGCCATTCAGGAGATGGACGAGCCGCGGGAAGCTCGGGGACAGGGTTATTGGCGCGTGGCGTGGACGGAGGCTCATTTGGGTCCCCAAGGTCGCCATACTGAGCGACCCGACCAAGCCCCGAGCATGTCATTCTCTGCACTCATCTTGAAGCCTCTGGCCTACTTCGGCCTCCCCGTTTACCTCGTTCATCGCCTCTCACAGACATCACCTTTAACCAGATATTACATTCGCAACATTCTGTATATATGCAGCGTCGGCTTTTGCTCAACTGTCGGCTTTTGCGCAGCGATTCCTCTCACTCTCCTGGGTAGGCGATATGATGTCAACTACATCGTCGCCCGTACCTTCTACGCCACATTCAGCAGACTATCTGGATTACGAATCGTAGTGGAAGGCGAGGAGTATCTCAAAACGCGTCCTTGTGTAATTGTGGGGAATCACCAAAGCATGCTCGATCTTCTTTACATCGGAAGGTGCGCTGCAAGCCCTGGATGATGGCCAAAAAGTCACTCAAGTATTTGCCGCTCTTTGGTCAATTCATGCAAGCCGCAGGGGCCGTCTTTATAGATCGGGGCAATAATGCGATTGCCGTGCGCTCTCTCGAGACTGCCGGAGAAGACATAAAGCGATGTCACACTTCGATATGGGTCTTCCCGGAAGGAACGCGTACCTCAAATCCGTATCATGATTTACGACCATTCAAGAAGGGTGCCTTCCATCTCGCAATCCAGGCTGGTCTCCCACTTGTCCCTGTGGTCGCCGAGAATTACTGGAACCTCTACCACCGCGGTCATTCCGAGTCTGGTACTTTTAAAGTCAGAGGTATGTGATTGCACCCCCTCCCTTGCGCGTCTCGCCCTGCTGACAAATATTAACTAATGATCAGTACTTCCACCCGTCCCAACGGAAAATTTGACAGCGGCCGATGTTGGCGATCTCGCAAACCGCATCCGCGAGCAAATGCTTCAAGTGTTACGCGAGATATCTGATCCACACGCTCCACCGCCTCCAGCCGTACCGGCCGAGTCCTTTTCATTGTCGCGAATGGAGAAGGATACTGCAGTTGAAGTTCCGTCGACGCTAAAGGAAGCCACCCCAGTTCCTTCCACTAGCACTGGCGATATGACAGTGCCACACCCCCGGGATGTTTCCGAGGAGAGACCAGCGACGCCATACTCAGAAATTACCTCCGAAGGGAGTATCCGACGTAGTGAGAACGATACTGAAGAAGAAGAAGGGATGGTTTTAGTTGGACGACCTCGGTAGTTGGCGGGGTAATACGGATCGATTAGAGAAATTGGGATATCATCATATATCGAGCTTTTCACTCGTTTTTCACTCTTATGTTCTTGATTTGCGGAATTACAGTAAGGTTTTGGGGACTGTCTTATTTCTTATCTCGGGTTGGCTAACGTTCAGGTACTGTTCCTTCTTGGTCTATATTACCTTGGCCTGCGTTGATTGTGGACATGACGTCCTGTTCGACCAGCACGGCATCAACTTCGCTGAGGACAAGGTCAACGTCGCACTCGTCGTGACGGATTTGTTGGGGTATCGCATAATATGGCAATTTGAGTATCAGGAGAATCAGCGCACCGCAATTCAAATGGATTTGTGCGCTCGACAAATTTTTTTTTCTTGCATTACTGCATCACAATTGCCAGCGAAGAGCAAAAGAAACCCTAAATCGGGCTCCGATCTCTACACAGGTGTCCCTACACCCCAACAAACGTCCAAATCGTACGAGTCGCCAGTACTGGGGTCGTCACGCGGTCATATCCCATATTGTTCTCTCCAATATGACGCGCCCCCTGACCGACGGTGATGTCTTTACTGGAACATGCGGAGCGGCGTTTGGGGTCTAGCTATCGGCACAGGTCGGATCGGCAAAGGTCTGTCTTTACCCCCGCACGTGTCGTATGTCATCGCCAAATCGCCAACTGGGGCGGGAGCCGCGTAACCGCCCAACAATATAATGTTCAAGGGGAGGCGCCCGCATCTGCGCGTGGGATCTATACTTTTCTGGTTTCAAATACAAGTTTCGGCAATTTTCGGTAACAGTAGTAATGGGCTCACCTGACAGCATATGCCCAAGAACCACAGTCCCGTACATGCAGACAACCTTAAACGCTTTTCTGCTACGATGAACGCAGGTTGACGTCCTCTAGGCACTACGTACGGGTAGATTATGCATTAGAGAAGATTAAATACAGTTTGAGATGTCGACCAATAGGCCGAAGAAGCCGGACCTGACCAGATAAGGGCCACCCACGGACTCCGGATGAGGCAACACAAACGTTGGAATGTGCGCGATATCGTTCATGTGTGTCTTCTCATTGGCAGTTTGGCTGCTCGTTGCTGTACACGTTCGAAGATACCATCCACGTTGGTTGGTGACATGATGACACGTAAGATCCATCTGCTTTCCCAACCGCTGCCCGGGAGAGAAGTTTTGTAACCGTGACAAAGTGTTGCCCTTTGCTATCCCCGCGTATAAAATCGATGCCTTTCATCACCTAAGTAGCCCTTGTCACTTCTTCTCATTCACTCCACTACGCAGTAGGAAACAAACGTTACACACCTTTTGCCTTGTCAAATATGTCGACTGAGACATGGTGTCGGGCGTTGCCAGGTAATCCCATTTTTCCAACCCCTTGTCTCGGCACGAGCTGATTATATATCAGAGTGTTGGGGTCACCGCGGTGTAGGCTGTGGCTGCCCCTCGATACATTCTGGCTCTTCTAACGATGTCCATACAGGCTTCTGCAGCGTATCCAGAGAATACTCTGGCCAGTTTTGAAGCCGCTATCCGCGATGGCGCCGAGGGTATTGAGAGCGGTATTTCATACCGTAGCTACACCGTCCCTATCCCGTAACCGCTTCGGCAGACGTCCACGTCTCTTTGGACGGCGTCCTCGTGATGTTCCATGACCCGAGTAAGTGATGATCACAAGGACTCTTGTATTCTTATCTAAGATTTCCTTGGCAGGCTTAGAACGGACAACAGGTTCAAAAGGTATGTCAATTGTTCTTCGACGAGGTCTCTTCTTGAATATCCGTTAATCTCCATTGTATAGGACTGATTCGGGAGAGAAACTGGTACGGAACAGATGGCATGATGCATGTCCGGACCATCAAGGAGCCCAAGCAACCAATCCCAACATTTACAGAGACACTTGATCTGCTGGTGAAGGTTCGTGTGGCGTGACGGACATCCTGATTCGACCACTTGATAATGTTTCCGCATGAGCAGCCGGAGAATCTACATATCAAATTTAACATTGACGTAAAAGTGTTCAACGAGCCAGACCGGGTTTTCTCGCTGATCAACAAGATCATCACCTCGTATTCCGAGTGGGAGACAAAACTAGCGCCACGTATCATTCTCGGGCTTTGGCATCCACGCTTCGTGAAAGCAGCCAAGACACATGTCCCATATTTCAAACGATCGCACATCGGCACTTCGCCAGACATTGCACGGAAGTACTTTTGGAACGAGTGTGAGGCATTCTCCATGTGGTTTCCTGGCCTTGTAACAGCAGACGGTGAAAAGTAAGCTTTATCTGTCCGCGGCATTGATAGTGGCACTCAATAGGTTACGTATCAGATTCCGCCGTGAGTGCAAGAAGGCCGGGAAGCAGCTTATGGTATGGACAGTGAATAATCCGGCGGAGATGATGGAGGTACGCAAAAAAGGTAGTGAACGTGCGTGATCTCGAGCGCTGAGGTGATTTTTAATAGGCCGTGCGATGGGGAGTTCACGCCATTTTGACGGATGTAACGAAAACGTGGCTAGATATGAGAGCCGCTCTCAGTGGTACGCGTGGCAGGGGTGAGATTGCACGGCGAGCTAATGGTCAAATTTTTTTAGGCAACTACGAAAAAGTTTGTGCACAGCACAAACGTTCCTTCCTCTGGACCCGGCCCTTGTATTATTCCGCGATCCAGTATGGACTCGTTCTCAGGTCGAAGCGCAGGATAGAGAAGGTTGCGGGCTTGTTTGATATTGCTGAAAGCATGGATACCCGAGCAGCGATAGTCCGTGTACGTGTCCGAGTCTGATGGGATAGAGTAGATAGAATGTGTGTATCCAATAGAACAATGAATGTGTGCCACAGTAATCCAACCATCCCTCTG
>WNFQ01000497.1_pt1 | contig 45862 bp, 37 predicted proteins | sample 5400171 | NCBI WGS metagenome assembly WNFQ01 (sample SAMN13153356, study PRJNA577476) | soil metagenome | isolation source: 20 cm soil under Madrone tree | place: USA:California | collected 2016-06-14
CTGTGCCGAAAGGCTTCGACGCCGTTGATGAACAGGACCGGTATTTCAAACTGATACCGGGCGAACAACTCAGGCTCGCTTTCGATGTCGACTTCTTCCAGCGCATAGAGTTCGGCGCAGCCGGAGCTGCGCATAACTTCCTTCATCTCTTCACAAAGATCGCAGCCGGGCCTGGTGTACAGAGTTACCTTCGCTCGTGATTCCACTTTTCTTTCTCCTAAAACTCTATCATGTCTGCCACGCGAGACTGTCGATTAGGCAACTATCCTCTTGCCAATACAATCGCGAAAGTTGTATAAAAGGCGTTCTGCTGGTCAAGTTTATATTTTTTATTAAAGTTAGGCACGGTCGCACTTCTAGTGAACAAGGCTAAATCGGTTGTCACAGAGACGGCAATCCCTGTGTCGCGGGGAACTGTATATTTTCAAAGCAATCCCCGGCGTTGAAGTGTGAGCGCAGGCTAAGGCCGAGAATCGATTGGTCAAGGCGGAGGTTTTCTGGAGTGGATAGTAATTTGACGAACGAAGGTTCAGCCATCGCCGCGCCACCGGCGACCGCCGCGGCGCCGCCTGCGCCAAAGGCTGTGGCCCGGCCCGCCGGAAAACCTCCGGCGGTGATAGTCGAGTCGGTGCCCGACCCGCCGGTGAACAAGAAACGCCGCCGCATCATCTGGCTCAGCATCGCCGGGTTTCTGACTACCTGCTTTCTGATGTTCATCCGGTTCTTTCTGCCGCGTTCTATTACTGAACCGTCCAGCACTTTCAAAATTGGTTTTCCGGGCGACTATTCGATGGGCGTCGACACGAAGTATCAACAGCAGTATCGCATTTGGGTAGATAAGACCTCGGATCGTTTGTTTGTCGTTTATGCGCGATGCACTCATCTGGGATGCACGCCCGACTGGAAGGCCAGCGAAAACAAATTCAAGTGTCCGTGCCATGGCAGCGGTTACGACAGCGAGGCGATCAACTTTGAAGGTCCGGCGCCGAGACCTATGGATCGAGCTTACGTCGAATTAGATCCAGAGGGTCAGATCAGGGTAGATGTCAGCCGCCTGTTCAAGTGGCCCAAGGGGGAAAGAAACGAATTTAACGACCCCGGCGCATACATTCCCTTATAACCGATGGACGAGCCCAAGGATCAAAAAGAAACCCAGCAACTAACCGGCGAAAAGAGTAACGTCGGTTTAGTCGAGCGCGCCAGGGACACGGCCGCGGCGCTCAAGGACCGTGCGCTCGAAGAAGCTAAAGATTATAAGGACCCGCAGCAAACGCAGGTTTGGAAATCGATCTTTCGCGTCTCTCATGAGCGTTCTGATCCGCGCAACCGCAGCCTGGCAATTCTTTCAAACGTTTTTCTTCATCTTCATCCGGCCAAGATCAATCGCGACGCGGTGCGCTATCAATACACCTGGGGGATGGGCGGGATCACGTTCTACCTTTTCGTTGTGCTCACTTTCACCGGCGTGCTGCTGATGTTCTATTACCATCCGGCGAAGATCCAGGCTTTTGCCGACATTCTTTATCTCGAGCACGACGTGCCTTTCGGCAAGCTGCTGCGCAATATGCACCGTTGGGCGGCGCACCTGATGGTGATTACGACCTGGCTGCACATGTTTCGCGTGGTGCTGACTGGCTCTTACAAGAAGCCCCGCGAATTTAACTGGTGCGTCGGCGTGGTCCTTTTGGTGCTGACCCTCTTGCTTTCGTTCACGGGCTATCTGCTGCCAGATGATCAACTGGGATTTTGGGCGGTGACCGTAGGAACCAACATGGCGCGCGCAACCCCGATGTTTGGCAACGAAGGACCGTTCGGTGCGCAGCTTGGATTGACGCCTTACAACGATGTTCGATTCGGTTTGCTGGGCGGATCGATCGTGGATGCGAATGCGCTTCTGCGCGCTTACATCTGGCACTGCATCGGAATTCCGTTGGTCGCTTCGATCTTTATGGCGGTGCATTTCTGGCGGATACGCAAGGACGGCGGGATCTCAGGACCGGCGCCGGTAATGCTCGAGTCGGAAATGAAAGCGCCGGTCAAGAAGAAGTGAGGACTTTGGAATTCTAAATTTCAAATTTGAGATCTGAAATTACGATGGGAGTTCGCGTACGTTCAACTAAATTGGCTGACATCCTAAACCAGGCTGTCTCACGTTCCAGACCAGTTTGTCTCAGCACAGATATTCGTCCACTTGAAAGAAACTTGAAACTTGAGATCTGAAGCTACCATCGAGAATCCGAAACCGAATTCACGCCGCAATCGACTGATCGGTCTGATCGTCGCTGTAGTGCTGGTTGGTTTGTGGGTTTACTCCGTCCAGGACTGGCACCAGATCTGGAAGATCGTTTCCGCGCCCGACAATGTTCCGATTGTGGCCATGCTGTTTTTGGTGCCGTTCTTTACCTGGTTGGGGATCAAGCAGGCGCACGCGAACGATCATTTGATCGGTGAGCTCGAAAGCGATGCGAAGCTGGCCAAGACCCATCACCGCAAGGTCGAGCCATGGCGGCCAGGCTGGGCGAAAGAGCTGCATGTCTGGCCCTATCTCGTGCGCATAGAATTTTTGGCCGCCGTCATTGTGACTGTCGTTTTGTATGTCTGGTCGATCGCTCTAAACGCCCCGCTCGAAGAGCCCGCCAATCCAAATCTCACCATGAATCCGTCGAAGGCGCCCTGGTACTTTCTCGGATTGCAGGAGATGCTCGTCTACTTCGATCCCTGGATTGCCGGCGTGGTGATGCCTTCGATTATCATGATCGGCCTGATGGTATTTCCGTATGTTGATTCGAATCCGCTGGGCAATGGTTACTACACGCTGAGGCAGAGACGCTTCGCGGTGAACATGTTCAGCTGGGGCTTTTTGATGTGGATTCTGCTGATCGTCATCGGCACTTTCATTCGCGGGCCCGGTTGGATCTGGTTCTGGCCCGGACAGACCTGGGACCACAACACGGTCGTCTTTGATCGCAACCGCGATCTGCACGAGATCCTCGGGATCACGCCCGCGAATTTCGCGAATCACATGAGCCTGCTGCCGTGGGTGAGGGGGATTTTCGGCTTTATCGTGGTAAGCGGCTTCTTTATCCTCGGTGGTTTGTTCTTCCATTGGCTGATGAGGCGAGGACCATTCAAGTTCAGTTACCTCGTATCACCGAAGAAATTCCTGGCGTGGGCTAAGATCCCCGATCCGTTTGAGTTAAAGTTGCTGGCCAATACCAGCATCCTGCAATACATGACGTTTCAGTTCTTCGCCGTGAGCGTGCTGCTGGCGATGCCCGTCAAGCTTTTCTTGCGCCTGGTATTTACGATCAAATACGTCTGGGTAACCCCGTGGTTCAATATCTGAGCGCGGCCGAAGGATAATAAACAGTGGCAGAATCTCCGGAACCGGTCGAATCCCTGGTAAAAAAAGAAGCGGAGCCGCAGCGCGATCCGATCGTCAGCCGTTCGACCAGCGCGATTCTGCTTGTCTGCACTTTGCTGCTGATTGGATCGGCGGGTTGGGCGCTCTACGACGAGGGGTTTGGCCAGCGGCCGTGGCGCGGGACGCAAAGGGAATTTGTTAAGCGTTACACAGCCTACCTCAAGAGCATTCGCAAAGACGCGGGCAAGTCGGAAGCCGACGTCAAGGAAACTCCGGAATACCAGCAACTGGATGAAGAGGCCAAAGCAGCGGTTGATAAAGTCAAAGCTGATGTCACGGAAAAAGATCATCAGGTGGCTCAGATTCAGGCGAAGCTCGACGCAGTTACTGAACCGTTTCAGAATCAGCGCGGTCGGATCGTAGTCATTACTTATAAGCTCGAGACGGCGCCCAGTGATTTCTGGCTCAAGCGCTACGACAGCCAGCTCAAAGAAAAAAAGAACGAAGTGGTGACTGTCGATATGCCATCAGACAATGGCAGCAAACCCACTCCGCAGAAGATGAACTATGCCCAGCTGGAAGAGACCTTTAATAGTTTGCGGGAAGAGAAGGCGAAAGTGCTCGGCGAGAAGGCCGAGTTAACCAAGGAGCCGAGCGAGTTAGCCAAGAAGCGCGACGAATATCTGAAGAACCACGTCAGTCTGCTGCCGCAGAGGAGCATCGATGATCTGATCAAGAAGAACGAGAACTCTTTTGACTACACAATTCTGGGGCACCAAATCAACGTTAACCAGTATGCAATAGTCGATCGCTGCGAGATTTGCCATCTCGGCGCCCGCGAACCTCTGACGATCAAAGCTTCGGATATGGCGCCGGACGGGCCGGGCAAGAAGCCAGACGATCTGGCCGCTGCGTTTGTTAGTCACCCGCGCAAAGAGCTCCTGCAGATTCACAATCCCGAGAGATTTGGTTGTTCCGCCTGTCACGGCGGCAACGGCCGGGCGACGACCAGCGCTGTCAAAGCGCACGGCCAGAATCCCTTCTGGCTGCATCCGCTTTTTCATAAAGAGAACACCGAAGCTGGTTGCCAGATGTGTCACGCGAATGACCGCGTGACGCAGGGCGCGGACACCTTGAACCTGGGCAAGGACCTGTTCTACCAGCGTGGCTGCGTCGGTTGTCATCGCATGGAGGCTTTCGATCGCGAGGCTGATGCACTGACAAACGCGCGCCAGACAATCACTCAGCTTCAGGATCAGATTACCGCTAATGATCGTCAGGCCAGACTGGACACTGACGCCAGCGCCAGCGCGAGTGACGATGCGGAAGTCCAGCGCCTGCTGGCGCACGCGGATTCGTTGCGCGTGGCGAACAGTCAATTGGCTGCGCGCATCGACGAGCTCAACGTACAGACGCGTTACCTACAACAGGATCAGAAAAAGGTGGGACCGAACCTTAAGGACGTGCGGCTGAAGTTGCGCAAAGATTGGATTCCGGTTTGGCTGAAAGATCCGCAGGCATTTCGGGCGGGCACCAAGATGCCCACGTTCTGGCGTTTCACCGAAGACGGTGCAGAAGGCGCTGATGATCTGAAAGCAGTCGCGGCTTATCTCTGGCAGAACAGCTTCGACGGCAAAGTCCCCGCGCAACAGCAGGGAGACAAGAATAACGGCAAGACCTTATTTGAATCGCGCGGCTGTCTCGCCTGTCATTCAATCGGAGAAGAAGACAGCAAGATGGGCGGCATTTTTGCCGCGAACCTGTCGAAGGTCGGCGAGAAAGACAACTATGATTACATCGTGCGTTGGATTTATAACCCGCGCGAGCGCTGGGCGCCTTACTGTCCGAAAGAACATCGCGATCTGACGCCGGAAGATTATTCCAAGCATGGGCTGCCGTTCCTGTTTGATACCGAGCTTCATTCGAAGTGTCCGAATGACGGCGCTGAGTTGCAAGTCCAGAACATGACGGTCATGCCGAACCTGCGTCTTTCGGAACAGGATGCGCGCGACGTCGCTTCGTATCTGTTCTCGCTTTCGTCACCACAGACGTCAGGCGATGCGTCCTACATGGATGATCCGAAGCTGGCCGAGGACGGGAAGGCCGAGATCAAGCAGTACGGCTGCGCGGGTTGCCACGAAATCAAAGGCTTCGAAGAAGAGCAGCGGATCGGCAAGGAATTGACGACCGAAGGCGCGACGCCTTTGGAGCGTTTGGACTTTGCCTTGTTGACTCAGGATGCCGAATACGGCCGCGATCCTCTGAAGATCCATCCGAAAGACAAAGAGCAGGAGTGGTACAACCATCGCGGGTTCTTCGAGCACAAGCTGACTGAGCCCAAGATTTACGACACCGGCAAGTCGCAGTATCTCGAATCGAAGGACCGCCTGCGCATGCCCAAGCCTTACCTGACCGAAGAATGGCGCACGGGATTGACGACGCTCTTGCTCGGCAGTCTGGGAGTGGAAGGCGCAAACGTGCCGGCGTCGCTCTTCTACAACCCGCCTGACCAGCGGCGTCAGGACATCCAAAACGGTTGGTGGGTAATTAAGAAATACAACTGCATGGGTTGCCACGTGCTCCAGCCGGGCCAACATGTGAGTGTCTATAACAATTCAGCCGAGCCGACGGTGATAAGTGGCGCGGGCCTGTATTCGCTGCCATTTTATTCCGGCCAGAAAGAGTTTCTGCCACCGCAATTGACCAGCGAGGGCGCGCGTGTCGATCCCGATTGGCTGATGAGATTCTTGAAAGATCCTTCGCAGCTGCAGCCGGGTGAAAAGCCACCTGCGCCAACATCGTCCGGCGCGGCGCCGGCATCCACACCGGCTTCAACACCAGCAGCAGCCAAGCCGGCAACCGGAAACAGTAGCGATCAAAGCGCGGGCCGGCTGATGCCGCAGCCTGGCGCGAATCGCAACGGCGTGAGGCCTTACCTGCAGGTGCACATGCCGACGTTCAACTTCTCGCCGAATGAACTCCGGGTGCTGGTGCGGTTCTTTATGGCCGTCTCTTCACAGAACGATCCGTATATCAAAGAGCCCCTGGATCCGATGACAGACCAGGACAGGTCGATCGCGCGGAACATTTTCGTTTCGGGCACTCCCTGTTTGAAGTGTCACATCACCGGTGAACCGACCCATGACGCGAGGGCGATCGCGCCCAACTTCCTTTTGGCTGCGCAGAGATTAAAACCGGAATGGACCTTCCGCTGGTTGCTTGATCCGGCCCAGATCGCACCGGGCACGGCGATGCCCACCGGGTTGTTCAAGAAGGAACAGGATCGTTGGGTAGTGAACTTGCCGAATCCGCCGTCCGATGTCATGAACTATCACGGCGATCACGCGCGGCTGTTGGTGCGCTACATGTTCCTGATGACGCCGGACGAGCAGAAGCGTCTGTTGTCCGCGACGCCTGCGCCGCCAAAGCCAGCGGCGAGCGCGGCGCCCGCGCCACAGAAGACGGGCCGCGGCAAGGTCAGAACCGGGAGCGGTAGCGACCGGGTCATCGCTGGTTCAAGACGCTCCAAACAGAGACCTCGCACACTGGCGCAGCTGCGTTACGCGCATCGAGCGGGCCGCCGTCGCTAATTCAATGGCTGGAGCCGATATTGATTGGGTATTCCAAGCTATCCCTCACGTTACTAACTGGGGTATGCTGGGTCGCAAAATTAAAGGTCAAATCAATTTGAAGGAGCTCAAGAAACCTATGTTTAGCAAACGTGCACGAATGTGGCTGGGGCTGATCGCCGCCCTGAGCCTGTTATCGCTGGCATCGTCCTGCGGTGGCCCGAAGACCGGAACAGACGAGAACACTGCCGGAGACACCAAGGGCAAGGCCTACACCTCAAAAGGCGACGAAGGCAGCATTACCGGTAAGGTTTCTTACACCGGCGCTGCGCCGGAACCGAAAAAGATCGACACATCCGCCGATGCGGCTTGCACCTCAAAGAGCCCGAACCTCACGACCGAGGATTGGGTAGTTAAGGATGGCAAGCTGGCGAACACTTATGTGTACATCAAGAGCGGAACTCTGGCTGATGGTTCGAAGATTACTGATTACTCGACATGGCCGGATATGCCAACGGCGGCCACTCTCGATCAGAACGGCTGTCACTATAAGCCGCACGTTCTGGGTGTGGTAGTCAACGAACCGATCACGATCACGAACAGCGACCCGACCACGCACAATATTCACTTCACGCCGAAGAACAATCCGGACTGGAACCAATCACAACCAAATGGCGCCGCGCCATTGACACACAAATTGGCGGTGGCTGAAGTCCTGGTGCCGGTGAAGTGCAATCAGCATCCGTGGATGAAGGCTTACGTGGGCGTGACCAAGCATCCGTTCTTTGCGGTCAGCGCCGAGGATGGCAGCTTTACGATCAAAGGCCTGCCGGCGGGCAAATACACCGTGGTGGCCTGGCATGAAGGTGGCGCCAACGGCACCGAAAAGACGATGGAAGTGACAGTCCCTGCTAAAGGCGCAGCGCCGGCTGATTTCTCATTCGGCGCCAATGCTCTCGGTCAGCCGAGTTCGTTGCAGATGATGCCGGCGATCGAATTCCCGATGATGTCGATGAAGCACTAAGGGCATTGCCGATTTCCGATTTCCGATTTCCAATTGCCGATTGGTTTCGGTGGGATGGCAATCGGAGTCAATCGGCGACGTCAATTGGCAATCGAAAATGTCAAAGGGCATTCATCGCTTCGCATTGCTGGTGGCGGGCGCGACTTTCTTGCTCATAATCGCCGGCGCAAATGTCACCAGCCACGACGCCGGGTTGGCGACCTCTGATTGGCCGCGATCCAACGGAACGTTCTTTCCCAAAATGGTTGGCAATCTGTTTTGGGAGCACGGCCACCGCATAGTGGCCACGGCCGTTGGAATCTTGACGATCGCGCTGGCTGTCTATCTCCAGGTCCGCGAGCGCCGTCCGTGGGTGAAGCGTCTTGGTTGGATCGCGTTGGGCGGGGTAATCGCGCAGGGTTTGCTCGGCGGTCTGACGGTCAAGCTGAATTTGCCGCTTGCGGTTTCCGCCGCGCACGCCACCCTGGCACAGTTGTTCTTTCTCATTACGGTTAGCCTGGCGGTTTTCACTTCGCGCAAGTGGGTGACTCCGGATTCCAGCGTCGCCGAAAACGGCACTGGCGTTTCGCTGCGCACTTTGTGCGTCGTGGCTTTGGCCGCGATTCTTACCCAATTGGTTTTGGGCGCGACGCTGCGTCACTCAGCGACTTGGGATCAGGATCTGCCGACAGGGTTGTTGCTCGCGCATATTGGCGGCGCGATCGCAGTGACGCTGATTTTGGGATCGACGGTGGCTACCGTGCTGTGGCGCCATCGCGACGAGCAGTATCTGGCCCGGCCAGCTTTGCTGGCGGCGGCGCTCCTGTTTATTCAGTTGCTGCTGGGCCTGGCTGCTTACGTGACGCGGGCGGCATCGCCCTACGATCCGCAGCCGCTGACTCCGATGGTATCGGTCACCGTAGCCCACGTTGCGTGTGGCGCTTTGGTTTTTGCGACGACAATCGTTTTGACGTTGAGAGTATTCCGGGTGTTGCGAGTAGATCGCCGGGAATACGTCCTCGCTCCGGCCTAAACCGTTCGGAGCAAACGGTTCTCAAAAAGTTTGCAAAGATTTCGACGTTTGCGGGCAGTTTCGGGTTCAGAGTTCAACCTTCAGGTTGCTGGAAGGGGACAAGCTAAAGCTTGAACTCCAGACCGATCCCTCAGACCATCAGCAAGTATTTTATGAAGACTGCTACGATAGATCTGCATTCAAACGCTGCCGAAACCGTCGCGCCCGCGAGCGTGAAGGCCCGCTCGTCCGCTTATATTGAGCTCACCAAGCCGCGCATTACTTTTCTGATCGTGCTGACTTCGGCGGCGGGGTTTTGCCTCGGCTCGCGGGGCGCGCTCAACTATCTGACCTTTACGCACGCAATGGTGGGAATCGCCTTGCTGTCGTCGGGCATCGCGACGTTGAATCAGTTTATGGAGCGCGACCTTGACGGCCTGATGCGCCGCACTGAGAACCGTCCGCTGCCTTCGGGACGGCTGACGCCGTTTGAGGCGTTGTGGTTCGGCGTCGCGCTCACTATGGGGGCTGAGTTTTATCTCGCTCTATCAGTAAATTTGCTGACCGCGGTGCTCGGGTTAACCGTCATCAGCGGGTATCTGTTTCTCTATACACCTTTGAAGACGCGGACCTCGCTGTCTACCGCAGTCGGGGCGTTCCCCGGCGCGATGCCGCCGCTGATTGGTTGGGCTGCCGCGCGCGGCGAAATCGACGTCGCCGCCTGGGTGCTGTTCGCGATTTTGTTCCTGTGGCAGTTTCCGCATTTTTTGGCGATCGCCTGGATGTATCGCGAAGACTACGGGCGGGCAGGCATTCGCATGTTGCCCGTGGTCGAACCCGATGGCCGGGTAACCGGACAGCAAATAATTCTGTACTCGTTGATGCTGGTGCCGGTAAGTTTGCTGCCGGCGTTTTTGGGCATCACCGGCAGATTCTATCTCGTCGCCGCCCTGGTCCTGGGTCTCTTGTTTCTGGGGAGCAGCATTCGGGCGGCGCTTTCAAAATCGAACCAGCATGCGCGTCAGTTATTGCTGGCTTCGGTGCTTTATCTGCCTTTGTTGTTTGGGGTGATGGTCTTAAATCGATAAAGAGTGGCACAGACTTCAGTCTCTGTTTGGTGCGAATCCACACAGACTAAAAAGTCTGTGCCACAAAGGAGACTTCGATGGGACGCGTTCTTGGACTTGCCATCTGGCTCATAACGCTCGGGTCGGTCGGAATGTTTGTCAGCAAACATTGGTGGTTTCCCGAATCCATCTCTGAGCACGGCGGAGCCGTTGACCGCCAGTTCATGATCACCATCATTGTGGTCGGAATTGCATTCGCCGCCGCGCAGATCGGACTGGGTTGGGTGGTGTGGAAGTATCGCGATTCAGCAGCCGCGACGCGCGCCACCTATTCACACGGGAACAACCGGCTGGAAGTTGTCTGGACCATAGTGACCGCGGTCATCTTCATCAGTCTCGCCATCATGGGCCAGAGGGTCTGGGCCTCGCTTCACCTGCACGCCGCGCCGGCCGGGTCCTACACGGTTGAAGTTGTCGCGCAGCAATTCAGCTGGAATTTTCACTACCACGGCAAAGACAACGTCTTCGGCCGCACCGACCCGAAGTTAATCGACGACTCGGCTTTGAACTATGTCGGTATTGATGACACTGATCCGAATGCCAAGGACGACTCGGTCGTCTCGACCCTGGTGGTGCCGGTGAATCGGCCCGTCGAGTTGATTCTGAAATCCAAAGACGTCACGCACAGCTTCTTTGTGCCGCAACTCAGGTTCAAGCAGGACCTGGTTCCGGGGATGGCCATTCCGGTTCACTTTACCGTCACCAAGATAGGTAAGTACGAACTGGCGTGCGCTGAGTTGTGCGGCATGAATCACTACAAGATGAAATCGTACATGCTGGTTTTACCTGAGAACGAATTCAACGAGCTGGTCAACCTGTCGCAGGATAAGTTCCAGGCGCGCAAAGATGAGCTGCTTAACAAGTATCAGTTACCGCAGTACTGAGTCACGGATTTTGCTTCCTTTCCGCTAGAGGAGAACCGCGATGGCAGAAGCAATTCACGAAGAAGTCCACCGGCATCCGGCGCCGACTGGCTTCATTCGCAACAGTCTTGATCACAAAGTGATCGGCATTCAGTACATCCTGCTGGCGCTGACCGCCGTGGTGGTGGGGCTGGTGATGTCGGTGTTGATGCGTATGAACCTGAGCTGGCCGGGGACGAACTGGCCGATCATGGGCACGTTGTTTCCCACCGGCGCGCCGGGCGGTGTCATGACCCCAGAGTTCTACTTGTCTCTGGTGACGATGCACGGGACCATAATGGTTTTCTTCGTGCTCACTACGGCGCCGCAGGGCGGTTTCGGCAATTACTTCCTGCCGATCCAGATTGGCGCCGATGACATGGCGTTCCCAGTGCTGAATATGATGTCGTTCTGGGTGACGTTTGTCGGCTTCCTGGTCTTGCTGCTGGCGATTTTTGCCGAGGGTAACGTGACGGTTGGCGGATGGATCTCGAAGCTGGGTGAGTCTTTTGCAGCCGGCAGCGGAACGGTTGGCCCGATAGGCGGATGGACGGGCTATGCGCCTTTGAGCGCGCTGGGAAAGATCGCCGGACCCGGTCAGGGCGCGGGCGTGAACCTTTGGATTATCAGCATTGCCATCTTCTGTGTCGGCTCGTTGCTGGGCGCGCTGAATTTCATTACTACCTTGCTTAACATGCGCACGCGGGGCATGACTTTGATGCGCATGCCGCTGACTTGCTGGGCCTGGTTTACGACGGCGATTCTGGCTCTCCTCTCGTTCCCGGTTCTCCTGGGCGGCGGAATCCTTTTGCTGCTTGATCGGATTGCCGGAACGAGCTTCTTCATTCCCGGCGGATTGTACGTCAGTGGCGCTCTCGTGCCGCTGCATACCGGCGGCTCGCCTCTGCTTTGGCAACACTTGTTCTGGTTCTTTGGTCATCCGGAAGTCTACATCGCGATTCTGCCCGGCATGGGGGCGACATCGCACATACTTTCGACGTTTGCGCGCAAGCCGATCTTTGGTTATCGCGCGATGGTGTTTGCGATTTTTGCGATCGGCATGCTGGGCTTCTTTGTCTGGGGCCACCACATGTTCATCAGCGGCATGAGTCCTTACTCAGCCGTGGCCTTCTCGATCCTGACGCTCTCGATTGGCGTGCCTTCGGCGATCAAGACATTTAATTGGTTGGGAACACTCTGGGGCGCGAAAATTCGCTTCACCACCCCGATGCTGTTCGCGATTGGATTCGTGTCGCTGTTCGTGGCCGGTGGGATCACGGGACTGGTTTTGGGCCAGACGTCTCTGGACTTTTTCTTTCATGACACTTACTTCGTGACGGCGCATTTCCATCTGGTGATGGGCGTGGCCTCAATCTTCGGCATGTTCGCGGCGACTTATTTTTGGTTTCCGAAAATGTTTGGCCGGATGATGAGCGAGAGTCTGGGGAAGTTTCATTTCTGGGTCACCTTCATCGGCGTCTATGCCATCTTTGTTCCGTTCCATGCGATGGGCATGGTCGGTATGCCGCGGCGCTACGCGCAGTTTGGTGAATACGAGTTCCTGAAGAATACTCACGGGCTGGTGCTCTTTGTAACCGTGGCGGCCATTATCACGGCCGTCGTCCAGATCGTTTTCTATTTCAACTTTTTCTGGAGCATGTTCAAGGGCAAGCCGGCCGGCGACAACCCCTGGGAGGCAACGACCTTGGAATGGAACATCCCCTCGCCGCCACCCCATGATAACTTTGCCGGAATCGTGCCTGAGGTTTATCGCGGACCATACGAATTCGCGGTGCCGGGCGCGCCGAAGGATTTCATGATGCAGTCAGAGCCCGAAGGGGCCGAGCTGGTTGCACGCTTAGGAGAAACGGACGGCAATGGCGGCAACGGTCACAGGCACTGAGCGAGTAATCGACACCACTGTCGGCGGCGGTTCGCGTTCACGCGGAGGCAACGGCTTTCCGAAGAATGGCGGCGGCGGAAATGGCAGGGGTAGCGGGTCGACGCGCTTCGCTCCTGAGCGCTATCGCATCGGTGTATGGGTGGCCATCGGCAGTATTCTCATGCTTTTTGTCGCCCTGACCAGCGCTTATATCGTTCGTTCGGCATCATCGAACGACTGGCAGCCGATTGCGATGCCAAAGGTCCTCTGGTTGAGCACTGCACTGATCCTGGTTAGTAGCATCACGATGGAAATCTCGCGGCGCTCTTTGAAGCAGCACAGAAACTTCGGCTATGGGCGCTGGTTGATTATCACAATCGCGCTGGGGCTGGCATTTCTGGCCTCGCAGCTGCTCGCGTGGCGGCAACTCGTGCGGCAGGGAGTTTACATGGCCAGCAATCCGTACAACTCCTTCTTCTATCTGTTCACGGCCGCGCACGGTTTGCACTTGCTCGGCGGCATCCTGGCCCTGGGTTATCTTTTGGTGCGCACGACCAGGAAACGCGCAACACTCGATGGTGAACTTCGGCGCCTGGGCGCGGCTGATGCAGCTACGATCTACTGGCATTTTATGGATGGACTTTGGGTCGCGCTGTTTTTGCTTTTGTTCTTATGGAAGTAGCAGTGGCACAGACTTCAGTCTGTGTCTGTTAATAGAGATCTTCGAAGTCGATCGCAGACTGAAGTCTGCGCCACTTTTTGGAGGTGACCGGTGGCAACTGAAGCACAGGCTATTTCGGGCGATTGGGGCGGCGGCACACTGCCGTATCGCGTGGGCCACAGAAAGTTGGGCATGTGGCTCTTCATCATGTCCGATTCACTGACGTTTTCCGCGTTGCTCATCGCCTATGCATATGCGCGCGCGTCTAACGTTTGGCCGACGCCGTTCAAGTTCTATCCCAGCATAGTTTTCTCGTCGATCATGACCCTGGTGCTCTTATCATCCAGTTTGACTATGGTGATGGCCGTGTCAGCTTCTGCGCGCGCTCAGAAGTCCAGAGCGCGCAAGTGGATTCTGGCGACCGCCTTACTGGGCGTGACCTTTATTGTTTTACACATGATCGAATGGCGGCACTTGATATCCGAAGGACTGACGCCGTTCAAATTGCCCGCCGAGTGGGCTGAGAAGTGGCCGGGTGCGACGCCGCTCTTTGGCGCCACCTTCTTCGGGATTACCGGCATGCATATGTTCCACGTCGCCACCGGCTGTATTTATCTGCTGATTGTTTCCGGGCGCGTCAACAAACTGAAACACGAAGATGTTGAGATCAGCGGTCTGTACTGGCACTTTGTCGATCTGGTCTGGATGTTTGTGTTCCCGATGATCTATTTGCTGTCAATTGACATGACCAAGTGAGCTGTGCGGACTTGGGGTCGAGAGATCGCCTACACAGATAAGCATCTCTGGAAACCGTTGGAGGATCTGAAATGACTGGACATGCGGAAACCGAAGTGCATTTTGCCGGCAGTAACAAGCTGTTCATTTCTGTCTGGGTTTGGTTGTTATTATTGACCGGCTTTGAGGTGTTTCTCGGTTATATACAACTGCCGGTCACTTACATGCTGGTAATCTTGATGGGCGCATCGATAATCAAGGCAGCGCTGATCGTGGCGTACTTTATGCACCTGAGATTCGAACGCTTGAACCTGGTGCTGACGATTGTGCCGGCCCTGGTCATCTGCATCTGCCTTATGCTGCTGGTCTTTTTCCCGGACAGTTTTCGTTCGAGGAACCTTCGCTCTCCAGCTCCGGTTACTGTCCCGACTGAGAAGCACTAGAATTCTCCGGAATGAACGAAACACACAAATCCTTAATGCGGGTGGGGCTGACGGCGTTGGCCGTGATTTCGATGGTCGCTTTTTCGCCACACTCGGCGATGGCCCAGTGTGTAATGTGCCGCGCCTCGATTGGCTCAAACAGCATCTTTGCCCGCAACCTGAATATCGGGGTGTTGGTGTTGCTGGTGCCGCCAGTGGCAATGTTCTGCACGATCTTTGTTCTGGCTTTTCGTCATCGCAAGTCCGGCTGAGCGAGACGACAAAAACCAGTCGGGAGAAAAGTGGACGACCAAAGCCAGTTGGCAAACATAGACGTCGAGAAGCGAACCACTCGCGGACGCGCCTGCCCGATATGTGGTGGAAAGATTATCCCATCTGATCGCGCGGTTTATCAGAACACCGCTGATCCAAACGCGGTATATCCGCTTTGGGAGTGCGAGCGCTGCGGTTATCAGGAGTTGGTTGAACGGGCGCCCAAGGCGGCTAAGAAACACTGAGATCTTAACCATCGAATAGACAAAATGAAGCGGGAAGAAACATTACTGAATTTGGTTTGCATCATTGCGGCGGCGGGCTTTTTCGCGCTGATCGCGTACGACCTCGTCGCGGGCGGCAGTATCATCAGCACGGACGGATTGTTTTTTATTGTCGTCCCGCTGGTGTTTGCGCTTTCGTTCCTCGCGGTGCCGGGCTTCGAGATCTTGTCGCGAGTTTTGGAGAAGCGAAAATCGGCGGGTGGCGCTACTGCCCCTCAATTGGCTGCAGCCGGCGGGGCCCCAACTGCTCGGCTGAGTGGCGGTCAAAGTACGCCAGCCTTAAAGGACGCCAGAGGAAGATCGATGCCGCCAGACGTGAGCCGCATGGTCAACCAGATGAAAGCGGGCAAAGAAAAAGAGTGACCGAAAAAACAACAGGTCCAATTCGACTTATCGGTCATAGTGAGTAGGGACACTTCTAATTAATGACGGATTTCTATTCGGTTCTCCCGCATCTCAACGCAACCTTGAATGCTTCGAGCTTTGTCCTGCTGTCCAGCGGTTACTACTTCATCAGGCGGAAGCGAGTCCGCGCTCATCGCAACTGCCAGTTGGCCGCGCTGACGGCTTCGGTCGTATTTCTGATCTCTTATATTGTCTACCACGCTCATCATGGAGCGACCAGATTTCCGGGGCAGGGAATTGCGCGGCCCATCTATTTCACGATCCTAATCACCCATACTTTCCTGGCGGCAGTGATTGTGCCCTTCGTAATCATCACGGTGCGACGAGCGAAGCGCGGTGACTTCGCGCGTCACAAGGCAATCGCCCGCTGGACCTTGCCGATGTGGCTGTATGTGTCGATCACTGGTGTGGTGGTTTACTTGATGCTCTATCACCTCTATCCTTCCCGCTAGATCACGTGAACGCGCCAGCTGCATGACCAGTAACGGAAACAGTTTCGGAGCCGAAGTCACAACTCCGCTAAAGCCAAAGCCTCGCCGCGCGTCTCTGCCGCTGATCATTGTGGCGGCTTTGTTCATCATCGTGCCGTTCCTCACGTGGTACGGCACCTGGTTTGGTCGAGATCTTTCCGATCAGGACATCGCTGCTTATCTGGCTGACGAGAAAAATCCCCGGCACGTTCAGCATGCATTATCAAGAGTCGAAGAACGCATCGAGCGGGGTGACCCCGCGGCAAAGAAGTTCTATCCGCAGATTATCGCGCTCGCCAAGAGTCCGACCGGCGAGATTCGGAAAACCGCCGCCTGGGTAATGGGTCAGGACAATAAGTCAGAGGAGTTTCACCGGGCGCTGCTGTCTTTGCTCGGTGACAACGATCCACTAGTGCGGCGTAACGCTGCCTTGCAATTGGTGCGGTTCGGCGATGGCTCTGGCAGACCTGAGCTGCGTTCAATGCTGCAAACGTTTGAGGCGAAATCAGCGATCGCGGGTACCGTAGTAAGTCTTTTGTCTCAGGGGACTCAGATCAAGGCCGGCGGCCTGCTGGCGAGAATTCGCGACACTTCGAATGCGGTACAGGAGTTTCGTTCACCGGTGGACGGAGCCATCGGACTTCTGGCAGTAAAAGAAGGAGACGCAGTGAGTGCGGGGCAGACCATTGCCTGGCTAACCCCTGACCGGTCGACCGTTAATGATGCCTTGCAGGCGCTCGCGTATGTGGGGACCAGGGATGACTTGCCCGTGATTGAGCAATGTGCGCAAGCGAGCGGCAGTGCGGAAACGGCCCAACAGGCGACCGCGGCGGCGAAAGCCATTAAGAGTCGGTTGAATTAAGCAGCGGCAACGGTCGGCGGTGGCTCGGGAGGCAAATCTGGCAGAACGATTCCGTGAACTGCTTCCCAATCGTCGGTAGGAATCATCTCGATCGCGTCCCATGGACAACCATCGAGGAACGCTCCATCGGGTCCCTTACTGATACACTTCTGGCACCCAATACAGAGATAAGGATCGACTTCGATACGCCCAAAGGGTGGGTGGTCCTCGTCCGAGATCCAGAACATGCAGGCTTCGATCGGACAGTATTCGATACAAGCCGGTGAGCCGGCGCATCCGGTGCAGCAATCAGTGGTAATGGCGAGAATCCGCGGCCTCTTCTTGCGCGTCGCTTTACCGTCACCGACCGACATCGGCCATTCTTTCTCAACAATATCGAACACTTTGTGACTCGCTCCCATTCTATGGCGCTGCGATTTACTGATCGCTGCTACCTTAACACAGGCTCGAGTCTTCGCTCAACGACAATAAAAAATCAAATTCGGGTGCAGTCGAGTGACTTTTTGATTAACTAATGTTGCTGACGAGATAGTTCGTTCGATCGTGGCACGGCGCGCGCAAGGAAATTCACCATCAGAGGAGGATTTGACCATGGAGAGCATTGTAGGAATTTTCAATTCACTAGCTGATGCGAAGCGTGGTGCGGCCATGCTGCGCGCTTTGGGGATTGCCGAGAATCGCATTACTGTACTCGCACCCCACACTTCAGAAGCCGAGGTTCAGGCGCAGATTCCGGCGACTGATACTGAACAGCCAGGCATGGGTCAGGCTATGGGTGGAACTGTCGGAGGAGCTCTGGGTGTAGCCGGCGGTGCGACAGCGGGCGCAGCCGCTGCTTCTTTGCTCGTTCCGGGAGTCGGGCCCGTGCTCGCGTTCGGTATCATTGGCGCGGCGTTGTTGGGAGTCGGAGGCGCGACGGCCGGAGCTTTGGCAGGCGATGCGATGGAGAAATCGATGGCGGATGGATTGCCGCACGATGAAGTCTATGTTTATGAAGACGCATTGCGCCGCGGCCGATCGGTAGTTATCGCCTTTGCCGATGACGAACAAATCGCAGAGAATGCCCGTGCCGAACTGGCGCGCGCCGGCGCTGAGTCGGTCGATGCCGCTCGCAATGAATGGTGGATTGGTTTGCGTGATGCAGAGCGAGAGCATTACACCAGCCAGGGCGGAGACTTCAATCTCGATGAAGCCAAGTATCGCCTGGGCTTCGAGGCAGCGTTGCATCCGGATCGGCGGGGCAAGCCCGGTGCCGATGCGACCGGAAGCTTGCAGCAGAAGTACGGCGCGGATTCCCGTAGTCAAGCCTTTCGACAAGGTTACGAACGCGGTCAGCGTTACCAGATCTTTATAATAGAAAGTTATAAGGTCGCACCACCAGACGAGAAGAGTTCAAGCCGCGCGGCCTGAACTGGGGCGCCAGCGGGGCAGTAGCCCGACCGTGAGGGAGGGCCCGTTTCACTTTCAATCTCGATGAGTGCAGACTGACAACTCTGAAAGAGACACTCCTCAATATTGGCATAGCTGTCGCCATTCTTGGCGGTAGCTATGCCATCATGCATTTCTTTGCGCGTGCCATGTATGTGCGTTGCGAGTCATGCGCGACTCTGAATGCGCGACGGCGAACCAATTGTCGGGCGTGCGGTCAGGGGCTTAGAAAGTGAGTTTGCCCATTGCTCTAAGGAATGTCCGGGGATGTCTTAGCAGCCCCAAGACAACTCTTACTTCAAATCCATTCGGGTGATTTTGGGGATCGTTTTTTGTTTCTCTTCACAGGACTGTGGCTGGTTTTGCCGCGCGCCGTCGGGTGACCACTAACACTCCGGCAAAAATTAAAAGGGAAGCAAATACTTCGTGGAAGCTTAGCGATTCGCCCAGAACCATCGGCGCCACTACGAAAGCAATTAACGGCTGTAAGTAAACATAAACCGCAACAGTGCTCGGCGGCACACGCTTGAGTGCCCATCCATTCAGGTAATATGCTCCCGCGGTAGGCAAAACGATGATGTATAAAATCGCCAGCCACACCCGCCACGAAATACTGCTCAGCGGTAGGTGCGCCAGCCTAACCGCGCCGGCGGGCACCGCAACCACGCAAGCCACAACAAAGATCCAGGTGATAACGCTGAGCGCGTTGTAACGCTTCATCAAGTCTTTCGAAACCGCGATGTACGCTCCATAGCAAAGCGAGTTCGAGACGATCAGCAAATCTCCGGTGCGTGTGATGGGTGAAAATTGGGCCCGGCCCGGCCCAATCAGATAAAGCACTCCTGCGGCCGCCAGCGCTATCCCCAGTACGCGCCGCAGCGTGCCGCGGTCTGTTCCGAGGATGACGCCGACTAGTAGAGTGAAAACCGGAATGGTGGTGCTCAGGAGAGTCGCGTTGATGGCCGTCGTTAGCGAGAGGCCTTTCGTGAAAAGCAATTGATTGAAGACCAGGCCGAGGAGGCTCGATGCGATCAGCAGAGGCCAGTCACCTGTCTCGATCTTTTGGAAAGTCCCGCTCAATCGGGCGAGAATCAGGAGTGTCAAGGCAGCGCCCGCGACCCTGAAACCAACAAGAGCAACTGAGGGTACGGCGCGAAGAGCGATCTTGCCTACAATGGGCCAGGTCGCGAACAGGACTTGCACGGCAATTAGAGCGAGATGCGGAGCGACTGGGCTCGTGGGTTGGCTTTGCCTCATAACTCAAGATGTGCGTCGGTCAACCGACCTGGTACGGAACCGCTTGCGGTAGCAAGCGGGTAATCTCGTTGAAAACACTCGGTTGCTATCGCAATCGGTTCCGTAACCAACTCGCCTAGTCGACTTTTAGGGCAAGGCCTCGCGGGTTTGGAGTTCGGGGTCACGATGACAGGATTTCGGTCACAAAAAAGATCGGTAGCCATCCCGATCTGAACCAACGCAAGTTGAAATAGGATTTACTAGCCCAGGAAAAGATAGAGCGGGTTCTCCATGATTTGTTTGAAGGTGCGGAGAAACTGAGCGCCTACGGCGCCGTCAATCACGCGATGGTCGCAAGACATCGTCACGCGCATCGTCTGCTTGATTACGACTTCATTGTCACGGGCGACGGCCCTCGGCTTCATGGCTCCGACGGCCAGAATCGCCGAGCCCGCGCACGTTCAGCCAACTCCCTTACTTCACCGGCTATCTCGGGCAACGATTTCGCATCGGCAGACCGGACCACTGGTGTAATTAAACCGTTTTCGGTAGCTACAGCCACGCCGATGTCCGCGTGTTCGTAGAAGCGGACGGTTTTATCCTGAAACGAAGCGTTGACCTGCGGATGCTGAATCAGCGCGGCGGCTGCCACCTTGATAACGATGTCGTTGATACTGAGTTTGAGATCGGGATATAGCTCGTTAATTGCGACACGCATGTCGGCGGCGCGATCCATGTCAATCTCGCTGGTCAGAAAGAAATGCGGCACCGGGCCCAGCGACGTCACCAGGCGGCGAGCGATCGTACGGCGCATCTCACTCAGCGGTTCGTCGCGATAACCGGACGGGCCGTACACTGAGCCTTTCTGATCCGCTCGAAATGATCCCAACCCGCGCAGACCTGGCGCCGCCGATGCCCCCGCTGGTTTTGCCGTCATCGCGGCCTCAATGTCGCGTTTGACTATGCGGCCGCCCGGTCCGCTGCCTTGCAGGGACTTTAGATTGACACCGGCTTCGGCAGCCATGCGGGCTGCAATCGGCGAGATCAATTGGCGGCCGTCGTCTCTCGAAGTTTGAATGGCAGCCTCGGTCTGTTGAGTAGAGACTGAAGCTTTAGCCGGTGCGGCTGGTGCTTCCTTCGTGGCTGGTTCGGGTTCGTTTGTCGCGGGCTCCGCAGGCTCAGCCGCCGTTGCCGTTGGTTGCGGTGCTTTTTCGGCAGCGGTCTTTAGGAGCGCTGAAATATCTTCATCGGGCTCGCCGATGATCGCGATCGGTTGACCCAGCGGCGCGCTTTCACCTTCGTTAATCAAAATCTTGCGCAGGACGCCGTTCGACAGCGCCTGCATTTCCATGGTCGCTTTGTCGGTGTCGATTTCGGCGAGCGGCTCGCCCATCGAGACCTTATCGCCCTCTTTTTTCAACCAGCGCGAAAGCTGGCCCTCTTCCATTGTGGGCGAAAGCTTCGGCATTACGACTTGTGTGGCCATGTTTTTTTGAGGTCAGTGCTGAGAGCTTACAAATAAGATACTGCACGCACGGCGGCGATGATTTCGGCCACGTCCGGAATGGCCAGTTGCTCGAGATTCTTGGCATAGGGCATTGGCACATCAACACCCGAGACCCGTTTCACCGGGGCGTCAAGATAGTCAAAGGCTTGTTCATTGATCTCGGCGCTGATCTCGGCCCCGACGCTCGCGAAGGGATGAGACTCTTCGGCAATCACCACCCGATTGGTTTTCTTCACCGACGCGACGATGGTGTTTATGTCGAGCGGCCGGATGGTCCGCGGATCGATTACCTCGCACGAGATACCGTCCTTCGCCAGTTCTTCCGCGGCCTTGAGCGCTAACGGCACCATTAACGACCTGGCCACGATGGTTGCGTCCGTGCCAGTTCGCTTTACCTCGGCAACTCCGAGCGGAATCGCAAAATCCGGGTCCTCCGGCACCTCATCTTTCATTCCATACATGCGTTCCTGCTCGATGAAGATCACCGGATCATCGTCGCGAATAGCGCTCTTCAAAAGACCTTTGGCGTCGGCCGGCGTAGCAGGCATCACGACCTTCAAGCCCGGAAAGTAGGCGTACCACGATTCGATCGCCTGCGAGTGCTGAGAAGAAACCTGATAAGCGGAACCGCCCGGTCCCCGAAAAACGATCGGAACCTTAAGCTGACCGCCGGACATGTAGAGCATTTTGGCGGCAGAGTTGATGATCTGATCGGTGGCTAGAATTGAGAAGTTAAACGTCATGAACTCAACGATCGGTCGCAAGCCAGCCATGGCCGCGCCTACGCCCAGCCCGGCGAATCCCAGTTCAGTAATCGGCGTATCAATCACGCGCTTGGGTCCAAACTCCTGGAGCAAGCCACGCGTTACTTTATAAGCGCCCTGATACTCGCCGACCTCTTCGCCCATCAAAAACACGTTCGCGTCGCGGGCCAACTCCTCCCGGAGCGCCTGGTTCAACGCGTCGCGCATAGTCATAACTGCCATGGTTCAGCTCTCGATTGGATTGGCGTAGACGTTGGTGTATAGCTCGCTCGGATCAGGTTCCGGACTTTCTTCGGCAAACCGCACAGAACTCTCGACCTGCTCTTTGACCTGTGCTTCGAAGTCAGCGATGTCCTTGTCAGTCAGGATGCCGTTGTCCTTTAAGTGGGCCGTGAAAACCTTGATTGGATCGCGCTCCTGATATTTCTCGATTTCGGCGCGCGTTCGATAATTGCCCGGATCGGACATCGAGTGGCCCATGTACCGATAGGTGCGTGCCTCGATCAAAGTGGGCAGGTAATTTTCTCTGGCGCGCTTGATCGCGCGTTGGGTCGCCCGGCGCATGGCCAGGACATCCATGCCGTCGACGAATTCCGATTCCATGCTATAGGCACAGGCTTTCTCAGCTATGTTTTGCAAAGACATCGCGCGTGCCAAAGAAGTCCCCATCCCGTACTGGTTGTTCTCGCAGATGTATATACATGGCAGTTTCCAGAGTTGCGCCATGTTCAGCGATTCGTGGAAAGCGCCCTGGTTGACGGCCGCTTCGCCAAAGAAGCAGAGAGTGACTTGATCGGTTTCCCGGTACTTGCTGGCGAACGCGATACCGGTTCCCAGCGGAATCTGCCCGCCGACAATTCCATGCCCGCCCATGAAGTTAACGCTCTTATCAAACAGGTGCATTGAGCCGCCCTTGCCGTGTGAACAGCCTCCCGCTTTACCGTACAACTCGGCCATGACGGCCTCCGGCGAAATTCCCTTCGCGATGGCCTGGCCATGCTCTCGATAGCTGGTGATCACATAGTCATCGTCGCGCAGGGCCGAGATTGCGCCCACCCCGACCGCTTCCTGACCGATGTACAAGTGACAGAATCCGCCGATTTTTCCCAGACTGTAGGATTCGGCACACTTCTCTTCAAAGCGCCGGATCAGCAACATCTGATGAAAAATCTTCATCAATGTTTCCCGATCTTCTTCGATTGCTGGCGGGGAAGGGCGGACTTGGTTTTCAGTGTCAGCGGGCGCGTCGAGCAGTCCCGTAGCGCCTCCCGCAGGAGTATTAGACTTGTCGCTTCGCTCAGTAGTTTGACTGCTCATCTAAGGCGTGCCTGCTTAATGTGAATCGGCCAGCTGGTCGCTGGCCTCTAACGGTGTCGTATGCGAACGCCCGAGATTATACGCGAGAGAGGCAGTCAGACCAAAACTGAGAAAAAAGAAAAAGCACGCCAAACCCAAGGTCAGGCGTGCAGGAATGTCTCTGGATATGCGTCTTAAGTGTAGTGATCCATGCGAGCAGGGGTCGTCATTGTCGATAAACTAATGAGATTCTTACGCGTGTGTTTATCGCGTTGCATGTTCCGGGCCGCGGCCGTGAGTAACTCTTCGGTGGTTTCGCCGTCGTCGGGGAAACAAGCGATTCCGGTACTGATCGAGACCTCGACGGTCTTACCGGTCCTGACGGAGAATTTATGTTCTGCAACCGCTGTCCGGATTCTCTCAGCGATCATCTCAGCCATGGATTGAGACGCCATCGGCATAATAGCTACGAACTCATCTCCGGCATATCGGGAAAGGATATCCATCTGGCGCAGTTCCTTACGAACTACTCGCGCGATGCTGGCCAACATTCGATCACCGAGTGCGTGACCCCACTGATCGTTGATGTTCTTAAAGTCATTGACATCCATACTGATCAGGGAGAGCGACTCACGGTTCATTCGCTGGCATTCGGCCAGTCGCTGTTCCAACATCATGTAGAAGCCGCGCGCATTCGGTAACTCGGTAAGCGGATCCGTAAGGGCGCTCTCTTTTGTCTTTTCAAAAGTAATCGCGTTGTTCAGTGCCGAGGCGGCATGCTGAGCGACCGACTCGAGCAAGCGCACGTGCTCAGTGGTATAGGAGGTGCGGCCTTTGGAATAAAGGGTAATCGCGCCGAATGCTCCGTCTTCGCGGATCAGCGGCGAAACCAGAACGCCCCGGAAACTTCGAGCTATGTCGTCCGGCAATCCTACCAGGTCCAGCTCCGGCGACGAATTGCACATTGAGCGCGCGTTAGCGATTACCCAACCCGTAATGCCGTCCCCGACGCTGATGCGACGCGCACTAAAGAGGTCGGCATGGTCGCCAACCACGTGCATGGCGATCGCTTTTCCGGAACGATCATCTACGACAAAGATGATACAGGTGTCGAAGGGAACGATTGCTCGCAGCTTGTTGGAAATTAATGTGACCGTGTCGTGCATGTTTAGCGAGGAACCAATTGTCTGAGCAATTTCATGCAGGGCAAACACCTCGCGTTGGGCCTCGGTTATCGAGCGGAAGCCAAGACTGCCGTCCGGCGCGCCGAGAATGTCCGACGCCAGCCCGGCGTCGGGCCTGGCCGAAGTAAGCAGGTCGATGTTTTCCGACGGTACCTGCTCCTGAATGTCTTCGGCGTCAATCAGCTTGTCAAACTCGATTACGTGTTGGTTGAAGAGCTCGACCACTTTGGGATCGAATGACGAACCGGACATCTTTTGCAGCAGGCTCAGCGAGTCTTCTCGTTTCATTCCTTTGCGATACGGACGATCACAACGCGTGGCGTCATAAAAATCGACGACGGAAATGATGCGCGCGACGAGGGGAATCTGTTCGGTCTTTAGACCTTTCGGGTAACCGCTGCCATCCCACTTTTCGTGGTGATAGCGCACGATGTCTTCGACCGGATAAGGAAAGTTCACGCGCTTCAAAATATCGCCGCCCACCGTTGGATGGATCTTCATCTTGGCGAATTCTGCCTCAGTCAGTTTGCCGGGCTTGTTGAGGATGTATTCAGGCACCGCCAGCTTGCCGATATCGTGCAGGAGGGCGCCCGCGACCAGCGCGCGTAATTCCTGATCCTTCACTTTCAGGAGCTTACCCATCTCGGTTGCATAAATCTGGGTTCGTCGCACATGGCCGTGGGTAGTCTGATCTTTTGCGTCGATGGCAATCGCCAAAGACTCGATCGTGTTCATGTGCAAGTCGGCAATCTCTTCGGCATAACGCAACTTGTCGACCTGGCCGCGAGTAACTTCCCCGACCCGCTTTTCATTGAACCGGTAGAGTAGATGAACCAGGACGATGATTAGCGCTCCTACGAAGAGGAAGGGAAGTCCGGCGCCGTGGATGGCGGAGTAGAACAGCGCCGCCGAAGTAACGTTCGCGACCTGAGTGATCAAAGTCCAAATCAGACTTTCTTTAGACACGGTAATCCGCCCACCGGTGTGGAACGAATTAAAAGCAATCGTGCCAAAGGTGCTGAGGGCGTACTGAACGAAACCGAAAACGCAGAGTGGGAAAAGGAGTAAATCTAGAACCAATGCGGTCTCTTTTCCATCCACAGCCCCACCAGCCAAAGCAAACACCAGTAACCTGTAAACCAGCATGGCGATGAAGGTCGAGATGATAGAGGTCCCGACGGCAAAGACCGTAGGCCAACGCTCTGACCGGGAAAATGAGGAGATGAAGCCGACAATGGCCGCCAGGATCAAAGCAGGCCCGACACTGTTCGCCGGCGCCGTCGTGTACATCATGACCGCAAGAAATATGAAAGCGTCAGCAACTGACTTGTAGGTCTGACTGGTGCCGTCAACACTGGTTATTGGAACCGTGAATCTGCCAGAGAGGAGGGTTAGGACGAGCAGGACAACGAAAGATCCCAGACCCTGCCATCCCAGGATGGGAAGACGGACTGTGGACACGATTGCGAGAATGAAGATTGCGGCGCCAATCGCGGCGACCCCGCCGACCAGCAGAAGACTCTTCCAATTTTGTTTTTGCATTAAATGATTTCCGCTTGTTTTCCTGGCGATTTGGCCTGATCTGGAGGAGGAACCGAAAAAAGTCCGGGCGTTTGTAATCGCCCAGCATTGGCCAACGGTGTTGGCTTCGAATAAAGAATAGCGGTCTTAAGTGTTCTAGTCAATGCTTTTCTTGATGCGTGAGGCGGAGGGCACTCCGCAGGTCAAGAGCCGGCGACAGGGGTGCGTGAATCGGTAATAATTAACTGACTAATTAACTCAGTGGACGTATGGGCGGGCTGCTGGCACGTATTGGCCCGGCAAACAAAAGCCGTCGGTTCGGTGGCCAGCGTATCGCGACCGATGAAAAGAGGAACCCGAGTGGCGGCCTGCCCGTGGTCTTTCCGACACGTCGCAATCACTCGATTGGGTAGATAAGTCTTCCAGACTGTGCGCACAAGTTCGTCCATCCGAGGATTGGAAGAACCGACAATTACAACCTCCAATGGTGAGTCCAGATAGAAGTCCAGAGCGCTTAGCGCAAAACCAAACGCTGACGGATACCTCCGAATCTGGTCGGCCATTAAGCGGAGCACCGCCGTGGCGCGCCGGCGATAGTCGTCGTTTGCGGTAAGGAGATTCAATTTTAAGAGCGAGAGCGCTGCGATTGAATTGCCCGAGGGAGTGGCATTGTCCATGAATTCTTTCGAACGGACGATCAATTTTTCATGACTTTTCCCCGTGAAGAAGAAACCGCCTTCGCTGTCGTCCCAGAACTGCTCGATCATCTTGTCGGCGAGCGCGACAGCAGACTCAATCCAGGTTAGTTCTCCAGTGGCTTCGTACAGAGAAATCAGTCCGTCGATCAAGCACGCGTAATCTTCGAGATACGCGTTCAATTTTGCCTCGCCATCTTTATAGGTTCTAAGCAGTAAACCATCGCTTCTTAAATGCGAGAGAAGAAAGCGCGCATTTGCCTCAGCGACCTCGCGATAGTCGGACCTTTCGAGAATTGCCGATGCTTCAGCAAAGCCGGCGAGCATAAGGCCGTTCCAAGCGGTCAGGACTTTTTGGTCTCGGCCCGGCTTTACGCGTTGCTCGCGCCGTGCGAAGAGCTTCTGGCGTCCGCTGTCAATAATCGCCTGCAAGTCTTCAGCGCTCACCTTGTTCCTGGCGGCGGTGTCTGTAATCGAAGCGTTGATGTGCAGAATGTTTTGGCCTTCGAAGTTCCCACTCTCGGTAACGTCAAAAAAGTCGCAAAAGAGATTTCCATGCCGCTCTCCCATGACGTCGAGAATCTCCTGCCGCGACCAGACGAAAAACTTTCCTTCCTCGCCTTCTGAGTCTGCGTCCTGGCTGGAGTAGAAGCCGCCGCCGGCATCGGTCATCTCTCGGGCCACATAGTCGAGTGTCTCTTCGGCGATGCGTCGCGCCGCTGGGTCCTTAGTGACCTGGTAAAGATGCAGATACATTCGCGACAGGAGCGCGTTGTCATAGAGCATTTTCTCAAAGTGCGGCACCAGCCATTTTGCGTCGACCGAATACCGGTGAAAGCCTCCACCCAATTGGTCGTACATTCCACCTTCGGCCATTCTTCGAGTCGTGTGCTCGACCATCTCCAAAGCTTCAGGTGAGCCCTTGCGGTTATGACGGTGCAAGAAAAACTCCAGATTCATTGCGGGCGGAAACTTGGGTGCTCCGCCAAAGCCTCCATTCGTGCGGTCATAGTTCGCTGAGATTCTGCGAAAGGCATTGTCCAGAATTTCCTCTCTGAGCACCTCGCGCGATTGTTCAGCGAGTCCGACCCGTCTTAATTCGCCCAGCATTGCCGTCGCCGTGCTGGCTACCTGATCGGGTTGCGAACGGAACGCTTCGGCTACACTCGCCAGAATGCGCGGAAACCCGGGCATGTTATAGCGGTCGCTCGGAGGAAAATAGGTTCCACCATAGAAAGGCACACCGTCGGGCGTGAGGAACATGGTCATTGGCCATCCGCCCTGGCCGGTCATCATTTGGACGGCGTTCATGTATATCTGATCGAGATCCGGGCGCTCTTCGCGATCCACTTTGATATTTACAAAGTTCTCGTTCATCAAGGCGGCGATGGCTTCGTTTTCGAACGACTCGTGCTCCATTACGTGGCACCAGTGACACGCCGAATAACCGATGCTGAGCAGAATCGGCTTGTTCTCGCCGCGCGCTTTAGTGAGCGCCGCTTCACCCCAGGGATACCAATCGACCGGATTGTGTGCGTGCTGCAACAGGTAAGGACTGGTTTCACTAATTAGGTGATTTGTATGTTTGTGGTCGCTCACTTTCTTATTCCCACCTGCGCCGAACGCGACGTAATTGAACTATCCCTTAAACCAGTATTTGGTGTTCTTGGCCCAGGTCGTATTTGGATACCGACGATGGAGCAGATCATAAGCAGCTTTGGACCAGCGGCCCGTCTGATCGTCAGTGCAACCAAAGCGAGTTGACCGCACCGCGAGGTGCAAGGCCTCTGGAGCGCGGGGGTCCGCCGGATTCTTCTCTGTCCACGCTATAGCTATCCGGCAGAAATAGTTTGGTGCTGTGCCCAACGCTTGCAGCGCAGCGAACTGGCTTGCCGCCAGAGCCCTCGACGAGCTTAGAAATTCAGGCGGCCGCATTGGCTTAGCTTTGGTTTTCCCCGCTTCGTCTTCGCCCATGGGAACGTTCTGTGGCTTCGCAGGCTCAGCACACCAGTAATTGTCGCGATAGCTGTCGACTTCTTCGAGTGCCGTCGTCCGCCCGATCCCCGACGATACATATGGTCTGAGTCCGGGAAACTTCAAAGAAACAAATACCGCGGCAAAGCGTTGGGCGTCGGGAGTGGTCGCCTTTTGATAGGCGCTGAGAAACTCTCCGAGTTGTGGATAGAACTCCTGCAGCAGGACCGCCGCCTGATCGGCGGTTTCGTGATCATCAAGCAAAGCGGCGCGCACAAAGGCTGCTTGAGCTACGTCCGCGCGCAGGTTCGGCGCCAGAGTTTTCCTGCGCGCCGCATCTTTGATGAGGGCGAGAGGCATTGCTTTATTGAAAGCGTTAGCACCGTCCTGATCAAAGAATCGCCCTGCGCCCCTGGTGGTCTCCTTAACCTGACTGTCGTCTTCCGGGAGCTCGCGTCCATCGCTGTCATCGCTGAAGCCTGCGGGCACGCGCTGCGCATTTTGGATAAACTCGTCGAGATTTTGCGCCAGCGCCGTCCGTTGCGCCAGGAAAAGATTCAACGCCGATGGAGACATCTTCTGACGATCACTTGAGAGAATTTTGTCGAGTGCCGTGCGCGCCTCGTTGCGGCGGTTATTCTCCAATAGCAGGCGCACGCTATGAAATGCCAGAGTAGGATAAGCCGGCGAAGTGCGATCGATCCCGGCCGCCGCGCCCAACAGAGCATCAACTTTTGCTTGCGATCCGGTAGCTTTGGAGATCGCCGCTACCAACCACTGCAGAGACTTACTCTTCTCCCAGCGTTCGTTTGCGTGAGCCAGGGCCGCCGGTGACGAATCCTGGAAGGTAACCACCCAGTCCGTAAGTTCATCGCTGGTTAAACCCGCTGGTAGTTGCGGCCTTTTGGTGTCGTCGTCTGTCTCCAGATACTTGTCCAACAGGACGGTATAATCCCACACGTCCTGTTTGAAATCGGTGCTGGCGTCGGGCATCAATAAGCTGCGGGCGAGCTCATGAACCTTCTCTTCGGGGTGCAATCGTAAGCGCACAAGGTTCAGGAGCCGAGTCGCAGCATGATGCGATGTCGCAAGTGAACTGTCTTTGAGGATCGCGTTCAGTCGAATTTCCGCTTCGGCCAGAGCGGGTCGGCCGTCTTCTTCTTTGTCGGCCAGACTTCCTTTGCGTAACAGAGAACGAGCGGCGAGATATCCGCTCTTGTCGCGCCAGGGCGAAGATTTGTCCTGCGCAATTGAATCAAATTGCTGACTGGCTTTGTCAAAGTTCGTGGCATAAAAATTCGCGGCGGCAATTTGGTAAGCGCGGTCGGCCCGAATCAGAGGGTCCGCATCCGGCACGGCCGCTTCCGGAATCTGTTTGCCTTCACCGCAATTGGCAAAGACTTTATCCTGTGCGCCCACCCAATCCTGTACGGCAGCGCTTTCCGCCCCAAACCGTTTGATGCGCGCCTTCAAAGTGGCTTCGGCGTTTTCAAAGGCGTCCTGTTGACAGTTCAAATAACTTTCGTACTCATGCGGCTTCTCGCGGTTGCGATACGCTTTGATCTCAGGAGGCGCGGCGAGACCTGGAACTGCCTTGCGGGCCTCAGTCCATTTTTTGATCCACGCATCGTCATGAGATTCCCAGGCATTATTGAGCCGGTCATCCCAGAGAGCTTTAATGTCCCTGGCCTCGTTGGTGCTTAAACCGTTCCCCGCCAGATTGCGGTAGACGGCGACCAAATAAGACCGCGCCCATTTCGTTTGCAGGACACCGAGTTTGCCCACCGCAAAATTCTCAAACGGGAGATCGGGGTGTTTGGAATAAACGAATATCGCATCCGTGAAAAACGGTCCGCAGGCTTGTGCCCGCCGCGGCCAGATGAACGAAACCGAAACCATCAATGCCAGAGCCAGGAGAGCTTTGTAAGGATTCATTTTTGCGACTCCAGAATCGCGCGCACCGAGTCTTCGGTCCACGAGCCAGGGTTAAAAACAAAGCGCCGCCGCGTCATAGAAAGACCTGAGCGCGGCTCGTCGATGGAAATTCCGTAACTATGACGGCACGGTAAAGCCAGGAAATCCTCACCCGCATCCAGTCGTCTGGCGATTTGCTTTCCATCGCCGGCCATTCGAAACAACATCGGCACGGCCTCGTCGATCGGCAGGTCTGAAAGCCAATCGTCATAAGTGCACCACGACGCCAGCGCGGTGATCGACAAACCAACCGAGTCCGGCAGTCGCCGGCGCACCTCGAAGATCACATCGCGATAGAAGACGCGCTCTGATTGAGGGGCATCAAAATCTATTTGAATGTTTGAGACGTTTGGGAGTTTGGCCATGCCGGCTATGGCGCCGGCCACCCGATCGCGTTGCAGGGCAGAGAACTCCGGCTTGTGCACGGCGTCCGTCTCGACCCGGGCCACTGCCATGACGCTGGTCGCTTCCGGCAGGTCCAAAGGTTGTAGCCTCGGTCGCACCTCAATTTCACTGGAATGCAGCCGAATAGTCCGCGCCAGAAACGCGACCCCGGTTCCTCTTGGATTGATGAAGCGCAAGTCTGTCGGCCGCTCCCAGGCCCAAAGCATCACGCGCGGCATTCGATCCAGCCGGGTCGCGTTCGCTTTGCTTCCGTTCATAACGGAACGGACTTTCGCTATTCCAAACACAACCGAAGCGACGATTATTGCCGCACCCGTTGCGAACAGAATTAGTTTTTTCGATAGCGCTTGCTTCATGCGCGTAATGGAAGGCGGCAAGTGTACATCAACAAATCAAGCAAAAGAAATTGAGCTGACTGGCGCCGGGAAGATATTTTCACTAGCTGAGAATTTCCTCGATCGTCTGGATCGGGTGTTGACGTGGTGCCCTTCAAACGTCGCGAACCCGGAACGATTAGATTTGATCCGCTGAGGAGAAACTGGATTACGATCCACGAAACACACGAAGCAACACTAGGAGGATTCTGGTTTCGAATCATTTCGTGCGATTTCGTGGGTCGTATTGCTGTTCCGGCGTACGGACCTCAACTATGCCCGCGCCCGCGATTTCGCGGCTTTCCTTCCTCTGCTATACTCTCAAAACTGAATGGTCATTCATTTTTGTTGCTAAGCTAATTTGAGGCATTGATGGAACGCGAAAGTTTGGAAATGGATGTGGTCTTTGTCGGCGCGGGGCCGGCGAACCTTAGCGGCGCGCTGCATTTAACGCGGCTAGTAAATGAACACAACAAAGCAGTCGCCAAGGGAAGTCGGGAAGGGAAGCCGCTCGGCGAGATTCAAATCGCGGTCATCGAAAAAGGCGCGACCGTGGGCGGACACATTCTTTCCGGCGCGGTCATGGATCCGCGCGGCCTGGCGGAATTGATTCCGGACTTTGTCGCCGCCGGCGCGCCGCTCGAGTCGCCGGTCAAAGAAGATCATTTCCTTTATCTCACTTCGAAGCGCGCGATTCGCTCTCCAATCACGCCGCCGCCCTTAATGAATCACGGCTACTACATCGTCTCACTCAATCGGCTAACGGCCTGGCTGGGCGAAAAATGTGAAGAGGCGGGAGTGAATATCTTCCCGGAATTTCCTGGGGCAGAGATGCTCTACGACAGAGAGGATCGTGTCCTCGGTGTGCGCACCGGCGACAAGGGCATCGACAAGGAAGGGAAGCAAAAGGCGAACTTTGAACCGGGTGTCGATCTGTTGGCGAAGATCACGGTCCTGGGCGAGGGTGTGCGCGGATCTTTGACCAAGAAACTCGTGGCGCGGCTTGGTCTGGATGAAGGACGCGAGCCGCAGGTGTACAGCCTGGGCGTGAAAGAGCTTTGGGAGCTTCCGGACGATCGCTATCCGGCGGGACGCGTGACGCACACGCTCGGGTTTCCTTCAGACCAATGGACGTACGGCGGTGGATGGATTTACGGAATGCAAAACCGGATCGTTAATCTGGGCTATGTCACAGGGCTGGATTATCGTGATCCCTTGATTGATCCGCATGCGGAATTTCAGCGTTTCAAGTCGCATCCGTTTCTGGCGAAGCTGCTAAAGGGCGGCAAGATGATTCGCTATGGCGCCAAGGCCATTGCGGCCGGCGGCTGGCATGCGATGCCCAGACTCTATGGTGACGGCGTCCTGATTGTGGGCGACAGTGCCGGCTTTCTCAACGCGGCGCGTTTGAAAGGAATTCATTCGGCGATTAAGAGCGGAATGCTGGCAGCCGAAACTATTTTTGAGGCGTTAGTGGCCGGAGACTTTTCAGCCGGAAGGTTACGGAGTTTTGAGAGCCGGGTGAAAGAAAGTTGGATCACGCCGGAGCTGCGTCGGTATCGTAACTTCCACGCTGCGTTTAGTCGTGGGCGTTGGTTGGGAATGGCGAATGCCGGATTGCAGTACCTCAGCGGCGGACGCGCGTGGGGAATTTTCGATCGGGTCCATCAGGAGCCGGGGCACGAAGTGATGCGCAAACTTTCCACCTATGGTTATCGTGGAGACGACGCGACCCAACGCTACCGGGATCTTAAATTCGACGGCCAGCTTACTTTCAACAAAGTGACCGACGTCTATCATGCGGCAGTTGCTCATGACGAAGATCAGCCGGCGCATCTGCACGTGCTGGACACAAACATTTGCTCGACTCGATGCGCGGAGGAATACGGCAACCCTTGTCAGCGTTTCTGTCCTGCGGCCGTCTATGAAATGGCCGAGATGTCAGAACCGCCTGCGGTAGCGGGCGGGCAGGCGCCTCGCCGTCAACTCCAAATCAATTTTTCAAACTGCGTCCATTGCAAGACGTGCGACATCATGGATCCCTACCAGATTATTAACTGGGTGACGCCGGAAGGCGGCGGCGGGCCCGATTACAAGGGGATGTGATGGACCGCGACCTGCGGGTATCGAGTCGAGTTTTTCCAAACGATTTTCCATTTTTCATTTGACAGGTTTTCATTGTTCATGGGGCGGACGTTCTTGATGTTGAGTATGTCGGAGTTGAGGAGGCCAGTGTCTGCTGGGAGCGCGGACGCCCTCGTCCGCACCGAGCGCGAAGCGCGAATAGGGGGTTCGGGAAACTCAAGTTGCAACTAATTGGCGCGCTGGGCACGCCCGGCGGACGAGGGCGTCCGCGCTCCCAGCCAGATGAAGCGCTTCACGCTTTGGGTACTCTCCATCTCAGCTAGGATACTTCCCCGATCTCTTCGGCGCCATCGGTGCTGAAGTGAAACGGAATCGTGCCCTGAATCACTTCTTCCAAAGCGATCCGCGTCGGCTTGTGTTTGGCAGGATCGATCTCGATGCGCGGGCGGGCTCCGCGCTGGAGTTGCTTGCTGCGTTTGGCCGCCAAAATAATCAGACGATACTTGGAATCAATCTCTGGTCCCTGCGGCTGTTCGGTTATCTGGTCAATCTCTTCGTGTGCGGTTGCCATTCTTGTTTACCTCCGAACTGAGAATAATTAAATTTCAAGCCGTTGGGGCAAAGCGCCTTACACCGCCTCGCTATCCTTAGTAGTCTGGGTACTGACCTCGCTATGATCCAAGATCCCAAAGTCCGCGAGCGTGTCTTTCAATCTGATTTCCTGTCGCTGCTGCCGGGCGCGCTCGGCGGAAATCACGGCTGCCAGTTGTTGCGAAGCCCGGTTAATATCGTCGTTAAGAATGACGTACTGAAAATTCTTTTGCTGTTCAACTTCGGCGGGAGCCCCGCGCAGACGTTTCTCCAGATCTGCCGCGGAGTCAGTCCCCCGCTTTACTAATCTTTGGCGGAGCAACTCAAACGATGGCGGCAGAATGAAAATTGATACCGCATCATCGATCCGGGCGCGTATGCTGGCTGCTCCCTGTACATCGATCTCAAGAATTATGTCGCGCCCCGCGGCGCGTTCGTGTTCCACTTGTGCGTGGCTTGTGCCGTACAAGTGGCCGTAGACATTCGCCCATTCCAAAAAATCGCCGCGGCGAACCATTTCCTCGAACGTCTTAGTCGCGACAAAAAAGTATTCGCGTCCATTTTGCTCAGTCCCACGCGGCGCCCGCGTCGTGTAAGAGACCGAATAACTTACGCCGGGCACGGTTTTGAGGACGCGATCGATCAGCGTTCCTTTGCCACCTCCGGAAGGAGAGCTGACGACAATCAGCAGGCCACAGCCCACCGTCTCAGTCGGGTCGTTTGATTCTTCTGCGTTAGTTAATTCATTCAACATTTTGCACTTGTTCGCGCAGTTTCTCAATCTCGGCTTTGATGGTCAGGCCGGCGTCCTTGATTGATATCTCGGTTGATTTCGAGAGCACGGTGTTCGCCTCGCGATTGAGTTCCTGCAGCAGAAAATCGAGACGCTTGCCGACCTCCCCATCGTCATAGATGGCCGCGCGGAATTGTTCGATGTGGCTGCGCAGCCGTGCGAGCTCTTCACTGATGTCGCTGCGATCGGCCAGATACGCGACTTCCTGGGCCAGCCGGCCCGCATCAAGTTCAATCGCCTGGGCGCCGCGGATGACCAACTCGCCGATTCGTTTTTGCAGACGCTCTCGATAGGCATCGGCCAAACCTGCCGCGGCCGCTTCGATAACCGGCACCTCGGCCTCGATCTTTCCCAGCCGTGATCGCATCTCTTCCGCCAGGGCAGCGCCTTCGTTGTTTCGCATGAGTTCAAGACTATCGAGTGCTTCGTCGAGCGCACGTTCCAATCCGGCCGTATTCACTTCGCCGAGGCCGTCGCGCGCAGGCGCCAGCGCTCCCGGCAGGCGGGCCACGGAACTGATATCGATATCGCCGGCGAGGTTGAACTCATGCTGGATCTCTCGCATCGCGCTGACATAACCGGCAATCAGGGGACGGTTAACTTCGTAAGTCGTGGCGCCGGTCCGCTCAAAATTAATACTGAGATCGACCCGGCCGCGCGCGAGTCGCGCTCCGACGCGTTTGCGGATAATCATTTCGAGCGGCGACAGCTCCTGACTCAGACGGAGATGAATGTCGAGGTAGCGATTATTCACGGTCTTGATCTCGACCGCGACCGTGAAGTCGTCGCCGCTGGCTGAGCCGCGGCCAAATCCAGTCATTGATTTCATAAGAGTAAGCTATCAAAGCCCGCGGAGCGGGTGGAAGCATAAAGCCTGGGGTGGAGCGGAGCAGAACCCCAGGAGAACGGCCAATAAGAAATCAGAGCGCGGAAAGCGTGCCAAAGTCCAAAACCCAGAATCTCTTTGTTCAATTGCTCTCGCCCTCTTCGCGGGCTTAATGGGAATCAATCTGCCAAATACAACTGCTCACTGCTTACCGCTCACTGCTCACCAGTTCCTCTTCTTCATCGGCGAATTGCATTTCATAGAGTCTCTGATATTGGCCGCCGCGGGCCAGCAGTTCCGCATGTGTGCCTTGCTCGATTATCTGACCTCGCTCCATGACCACGATCAGGTCGGCCCGGCGAACTGTGGATAAGCGGTGAGCAATGACAACTGTCGTCCGATCGCGAATCAAATTTCCGATCGCTCGTTGCACCAATTGTTCAGACTCAGCATCCAGAGCTGAGGTCGCTTCGTCCAGGATCAGTACCGGAGCGTCGATTAGCACGGCGCGCGCGATCGCCAGCCGTTGTCTCTGACCCCCTGAGAGGAAGGTCCCGCGTTCTCCAATCACGGTCTCGTAACCATTGGGCAGCTCAACGATGAAATCGTGGGCCAGAGCAGTCCGGGCCGCGTTGTGGAGTTGCCCGTCGGTAACGTCAGGCCGTCCGTAAGTGATGTTATACCGTACCGTATCGTTAAAGAGAACGGTTTCCTGAGTTACCAAAGCTATTTGTCTGCGCAGGCTGACGACACGCGCGTCGCGGAGATCGATGCCATCCCAAAGCACGGCTCCCGACGTCGGGTCATGGAAACGCGGCAGGAGTTTTGTCAGCGTCGACTTGCCGCCTCCGGACTGTCCCACCAGGGCCACCAGCTTACCCGCCGGCACGGTCAGGCTGACACCACGCAACACGGCCCGAGATTCGTCGCCATAGCCAAAATGAACATCGCGAAATTCGATCTCGCTTTGCAACGGAGGCAGTTTGATCGCATTAGGCTTTTCGTTGATCTCGGCATGCTCGTCCATCACTTCCCAGACGTGCTGTGCGGCGCCCAACGCTTGCGAAAAGGCGTTATGCAGGCGAGCGAGCTTTCGCATCGGATCATAGCTGCGGGCCAGGAAGAAAAGGAAAGCGAAGAATTGGGCGGTATCAATCCGGCCCAATCTAATTTCTCGTTCGCCAAAGAAGAGCAAAGCGACGATGAAGAGAACTCCAATCAACTCGATGATCGGAGGCGCCATTCCGGAGATGCTCGCAGATCGCAAATTGGTGCGGCGAATGCGTTCGGCTACCGACGTAAAACGATTCTCCTCCCGGGTTTCACCCCGGTACGCCTTCACGATGCTTTGATTGGCCAACGCTTCCTGGGCAGTGTCGGTTAAGCGCTTGCTGCCTTCGAACGACTCGCGCGACAGTTTTCGCAGCGAGCTGCTGAAGCGGATCGTCAACCCGGCAATTGGCGGAGCAATTAGCAGCGAACCAAGGGTCAGTCGCCAGTTCACATAAAACGCCGTTCCCAACAGGGCGATTAACGTGAGGCCCTCGCGCAGGACATCTCGTAGAGTGTTGGTGACAGCCGCTTCGATGGCGGCGGCGCTCGAGATTAGACGAGAGACAAGATAATTAGTGCGGTGGCGTTCGAAGAAGGACGCAGACTGTCCGAGCAGATGACTGTAAAGCTCTCGGCGCAGACGCAGGATTGAAGACTGACCGATGTACGCCATCAAATACGTGGAAACATAGTCGGCTATACCCTTTACGATCGTAAAAACAAGGAGCAAGAGAGCAATCGTGCGGAAGGCGGCCAGGCCCGAAGCCGGAATCAGTTTTTGCAGGGCAAAAGGTGTCGGAGTAGGTTGTCCGCTAACCGGCCTGAGGGCCTGATCGACGATCGGAATAATCAAAGCGCCAGTAGCGCTTTCCAGCACTCCGCCGACAACCATCGCAAGCGTAGCAACGGCGAAGATGCCGGTGTGAGGCAGAAGATATCTTAGCAGCCGCCGAAGATCGCGCATTTTAGATCGAGGCCTGAATCGCTTATAGGGAAGGGAATTAAATGGTCCACAATAACAAGCACGCAATATACTGAGGCTAAACGTTTGACGTCAAGGCAAAGGCTGTACATACTATTGCAAAACCCCTGCGGCTTCAGAAATCAAATTAGGGCAGGCTTTGGACCGGGTCGGTTAGTTCATAGTCGAGTCGGTTTGACGAAAGCATAAGGAAAATTACTGTGGATCCGCAACCTACGAACACAAACGCCAAGCGGTTGATGATTGTCGACGACGACATTGAGATGCGCACGCTCCTGGCTGAGTATTTTCGGCGCCTGGGGTTTGCCGTTGCCGAAAAGGAGAGCGGCGCTGCCGCGCTTCAGACGGTCACGACCGAGAGTTTTGATTGCTTCATTCTTGATGTTTCGATGCCGGAAATGTCAGGTCTTGAGCTATTGAGAAAATTGCGCGACCGGGGGATCGATACACCGGCGCTTTTCCTGACTGCCCACGACATGCTCGACGATAAGGTCGCGGGTTTCGAGGCCGGGGCCGACGATTATCTCGCCAAGCCATTCAGTCCGCGTGAGCTTGAGTACCGAGTCGAAGCCCTCTTGCGGCGCGGCCAGTCTGCCCGCCAGGACGGCGGCGACGAAGATCGGATGGAGATTGGAGACCTGGTGGTTGATAAGCGGCGTCACGAAGTCGCTCGCGGCGGCGCCAGGGTTGATCTCACTCCGCTCGAGTTTCAGATATTGGAACTGCTGGCGTCAGAGCCGGGCCGGGCCTGGTCGCGCAACGATTTGCTCGATCGTGTCTGGAGTACTGAGTACGAAGGCTATCAGCGGAACATCGACCCGCATATCAATCGGCTGCGAAAGAAGCTGGAAGCTGATCCCAAGAACCCCCATTACGTGCTGACCGTTCGCGGCGTCGGATACAAACTGAACGAGAATCCTTGATTCGCGGCGGTGCCCGGAAACGGCAAAGGAACGAGCGCCTAATTCGTCGTTTATTAGTCGGTGACGATGTCCTGCACTGGCCACATCCGGGTTCTGCTTCTGACGGCCGCCATCCTTTTGTCCGGTCCGTTGATCGTGCTCGCACAGGGCACTTCGATATCGGACAACAACCAGGCAAGCACTACCGAGGTTCATTTGCGCTGGGGGCCGCGACCCGGTGTCTCGCGGTATCGGCTGCAACTGGCAAGCGATAGCGCGTTTGGCGACATCGTGTTCGATCGTGTGGTTGCCGGGAACGATTATCGAATTAACGATCTTCCGCCGGGCCGGTATTTCTGGCGCGTGGCGCCGCTCACAGGCACTCTCGGCGAATTCTCGTCCGGGGGAATCATCGAACTAAGCAAATCAACTCCACTCGAAAGTCCGGCGCCTCTACCGATCTCGACGCGCGTCAATGGGTCGTCCCGGGCTGACATTCGCGCAGCGGATCGAATCATTACGCGCGGTGGTTGGCGGGCAGCGGTTGGTGATATCGCCCATCCGGTCCTGGCTCATTTACGATCGGCGGCGAAACTGGATTTAGTCGGAATCAATAGCGAGGGCGTTACCTTTGCGCTCGATGCGACTAGCGGAGTTGCCTTGTGGAGCACGAGGGGACGACTAAAGGATTCGAAACGAGTCGGGTCTGATTCGGCAGCGTTGCTTCTGGTGCGCTCGCGATCGGGGCTCGATAACATCGTCGTATTCTCAGGCGTCGGGGTCAGTGCAATCGAAGGTGGCAGTGGTCGTGAACTTTGGCAGACAACTCTGCCGGCGATTGCGTCCAGCGGTACGATCGTAAGCGATAAGGGCTCGGCCAGAATTGTCCTGATCGATAATTCAGGATCGCGGGCGTTTCTCCTTGACGCCAACAATGGGGATCTTCTGACGCAGGTCCGGTTACCACATCGCGTGGTAGGCGGATCGGTGGCGCTGGTTGGCCAGGGCCAGGATCGTATTCTTCTTGCTTATGACACGGGGCAGATTGAAATCCGCGATCTGGCGGGCGCGATTGTGCGGTCGGGAAATGCGGGCAATTCCGCCACCACCGCTCCGCTTTTTATCAAAGCGCGCCGCGGTGATTTCGTATTGGTCGGCACGCGGGGTGGCTTGGCGGCCCTGACCGCTGACGAGTTGAGCCCTCTTGGGATGGTGGCGATCAAAGAAGATGCACCTCGCGGAATCCTGGCTGCAGCAGACCTGGATGGTGACGGATCGCCGGAAGTGATTTTTATGACTGAGCGCGGTCGCGTGGTAGCAGTAACCGCCTCCGACGGCAAAATTCTTTGGGAGAGCGTCGTTGCAAATGAAAGCCAGGATCTCGCGTTTGCCGACGTCAATGGGGATCGAATCCTTGACGTCGTGCTGTCTGGCGGACCAAGCTTTGCAGTAGCGCTATCGGGACGTGACGGAGCGGTCGTGTGGAAAGACAACGAAGCACCGCCGCTAGTTGCGAATCATTCGGTTTCGCTCGCGCCACGCTCAATAGTTGCAATGCCGTATGGCTCTGGCGTGCTCCTGATTTCGAGCGACCCGGCGCGAACGGGTTTGCGGGCTCTCGAATTTCCGAGAGCAAGTGCGCCTCCGAGACATTAGTGGGTTGCTGGAAAAGGGTTCAAGGCCCACGATTGGTGCCGGCACAGAAAAGCGATCCACGAGCCCACACGAGATCACTCGAGCTAAGCCTGTGTTTCGTTTCGTTCGTGTCGTTTAGTGGATCGCATTACCGTCCAGTCAGATGCGGCTCTTTATCATTACCAGGAGGGCCTTTCCATCAGCCTAAAAAATGCGGAGTGGAACTTGGCCTTGCATGAAGTGGCGTTACCTGAGTCCGCTTTGCGGACGATTGAGAATACTCAGCGATTTAGTGCTTGTGTCACAAGTCAGCTTCGCAGCGCCAAAGGCGCGAAATGCTGAAGCCTGGGCCATCGGCCCAGGTACAGGTTCGATCAAGTTCCCGAGCGCTGAAAGCGCGTAATAATTGAGGCGGCACTTTGATGCCCAACCACTTCGGTGCGCGCGTCGCCATTTCGCGCTTTCAGCGCTTGAAGATTAATACGCGTTCTCGCCCAGGGCGTTGCCCTGGGCTATCACATTTCGCGCCCTTGGCGCTGGTGACTCAAGTTTTGACACGGCTTCTGAACTGCTGGGCTACTATCATTCGTCAGCTTTGCGGACGAATAGATCATTCGTGCAAAGCCACGAAAATAGAAAAAGGAAGCTGACTTCGAAATGCTCTGGATCGTAGGCTCACTAACACTTGTCATCTGGTTCGTCTTGACCTTTCTGCTCCACAAGAGAGGCATGGTTCATGTCATTCTCATGATCGCGGTGTCCATGTTTCTAATCCAGTTTGTGCAGGATCGGCGCACTAGAGCCTACCGGCGATCGCTGACTCGTTGACTCTCAGTTGACCCCTCTCCGCTCTGTCATAACTTGCCAGTTTTGCCGCCTTCGGCAACAATGATCGTGTGTTTGGCATCAATCAAATCGACCAAGTTCTTCGCGGTCTGATCGTTAAGTTCAAAGTTTTGCGCGGAGTTTGTGCCATGAACAGATCTCTTAAATTATCAATCGCTTTCGCGTGGATCGTGATCCTTGTTTCCGCTCTCGGTGTGTTGGCCCAGAACGATACCCGGCGCACTACGATTGCGATCACGTACCCGCTGGATCAAACAATCGAGGTCCCGTTTCACGGCACGACCCGGCTGCCGCGTCTAAAGGGTTCGGCAAGAGTGAGGCGGCAGGGCCGGCGTGGCACTCGCGTTGAGCTGCACATCGACAACCTGCCGCGCGCATACGAGTTGGGCGGCGTCTATACGACTTATGTTCTGTGGGCGATTTCGCCCGATGGCCACGTCGATAATCTCGGCGAAATAAAGCGCAGCGGCAGCGGCCTAATTGATTCGAAAATTGATGTGACCACGCCTCTTCAGACCTTTGCATTAGTCGTCACCGCTGAACCACACTTCCTGGTCCATTCGCCCAGCCGCATGGTGGTGATGGAAAACATTTCGCCGGTCAACTTACGGGACGCACAAGCCGAGACTTCGAGGATTCAGTACATCGGTAACACCAGCGATTATTTTCGGGACTCGAACGTGCCGCAGATTGCGGAGTCGGACTATCGTGATATTCCAGTGGCGTTGCTGGGCGCGCGGCAGGCCCTCAATCTGGCGCGTTACGCCGGCGCCGATCGCGATGCCCCGAATGAATTGCGCACCGCCGAGGCCGATCTTCAACAGGCCGAAGGCGCCTTGCGCATGAGACAGCCCGAACGAGAAATCGATATCCTGGCGCGCCAGGCAATCAGCAGTGGGGCCAAAGCGGAAGAGATGGCCCTGGCGCGGCGGGTCGCGCGCGAGCGACGTGAAGAAATCGAACGCCGCGATCTAGCGGTACGCAATGCCGAAGACACCGCGGCAACCGCCAACCAGGAAATCTCTCGTTTGAAGGCCGACTTGGACACGGAGCGTCATGCGCGGGAACTCGCCGAACGCGATGCACTCAGCGCCACCGAACAATTGCGCGATGCGCGCACCGAAGTCGCGCGGCTACGCGAAGAGATTCAAACCGTGCGCGCGGACGCTGAAGATTCCAAGGTCAGATTGGCGCGGCTCGAAGGCGAGAAGCAGGCTGAAGACGCGCGCCGCACGAGTGAGAAGCGCGCGGCGGATCAACGCACGGCCGCGGAAACTCTGAAGCAGTCTTTGGCCCGTTTCGGCACGGTGCGCGACGGCACTCGCGGGATGACGCTGGTTTTTTCCGAATCCATTTGGGCAAATCCGCGCTCAGCGAACTTGATTGCAGCAGCTGCAGCCAAGCTTGATCAGGTCGGCGCTCTGCTCGCCAACAATCCGGATTATCAGATCTCGATTGAGTCGTTCACCGACAACCGGGGCGACGAAAGCGGCCTGCAGCAACTGACCCAGGACCGCGCCAGAGTTCTGTCCGAGCGTTTTGCCGCAGCCGGCGTCGACGTTACGCGGATCCAGGCCAGCGGCCTGGGCGGAGCGAATCCGTTGGCGCCGAATACAACCGTCGCCAGCCGCGCGAAGAACAGAAGGACTGAGGTTACGCTGAGCACGTCGGCACAGTAAAGATGTTTGCAAAAGCCCGCGCCGCGGGCGGCCTATTAGTAGCCCACAGCGCAAGCTGTGGGTCCGCGCGCCGATCGAAACCAAGCTCGCGAAGCGAGCGACATAATTCGTAAGCAATCGATCGTCGCAAATAAACTCTATGTCGCCCCTCCGGGGCTCCGGTTCATATGGTCGCGACCTTACCCACAGCTTGCGCTGTGGGCTACTGATATTTCGTTGGCTACGCCAACTGGTTGAGCCAGTCAACTCAACCGTTCGCCATTTATTTCCTCGGGGAGTTAATTACAAATGAGATTTAATCGGTTGGGTGCGATCGCGGCGCTTGTCGTATTGGGTCTGCTCGTCATTCAGTACGCCCCGCGATCGGCCGCCTCAGCGCCCGCGGCAAATCCTTCCTTTGCTGAGAGTACTTTGCTGTTCCACGCGCCGCCGTTCGATAAAATTAAGGACAGCGACTATTCGCCGGCGATTGAAGCGGGGATGAAGGCACAGCTTGCGGAGATTGAGGCGATCGCCAACAATCCTGCGGCGCCGACCTTCACCAATACCCTCGAGGCCATGGAGCGTTCAGGGGCATTGTTGACGCGCGTGACCAAGGTGTTCTTTAACCTCAGCCAGTCCAACACCAACGACGCGATTCAGAAAATCAAAGCGGAAGAAGCGCCAAAGTTAGCGGCGCACTCTGACGCGATCTATCTCAACGCCAAATTATTCAAACGAGTCAAAGCGATTTACGACCAGCGTGACGCAATCAAGCTGGATCGCGAGTCGCGTTTCCTCATCGAGCGTTATTACAAGGCCTTCGTGCGCGCCGGTGCAAACCTTTCAGAGGCCGACAAAACCACTCTGCGTGGTCTCAATCAGGAAGAAGCAAAGCTGACGACGCAGTTTGAAGAAGATGTTTTGGCTGAGACCAATAATTCCGCTTTGGTCGTTGATAATAAGACTGACCTCGACGGCCTGAGCGAAGCCGAAATCGCTGCCGCTGCGGAAACGGCGAAAGCGCGCGGCCTCACCGGGAAATGGGTGCTGGAATTACAGAACACGACGCAACAGCCTGCGATTTCGTCTCTTACTAATCGCGTAGTGCGCGAGCGGCTCTTCAAATCCTCGGTGCTTCGCGGCAACCACGGTGGACCAAACGACACCAAGGCGGTCGTGGTCCGGCTCGCTCAACTCCGGGCGCAACGCGCCAAGCTCTTGGGCTATCCGGACTACGCGACCTTTGTGCTGGACGATCAAATGGCCAAGACACCTCAGATCGCCGAAAAGTTGATGACCGACATGGTGCCGGCGGCGACCGCCAAAGCCCGCGGTGAGGCCGCCAGAATGCAGACGTTGATCGACGTGCAGAAAGGCGGCTTCAAACTTGGCCCTGCTGATTGGGAGTTTTATGCAGAGAAGGTGCGCAAGGCTGAGTACGACCTCGACGAATCGCAAGTCAAACCCTATTTCGAACTCGAGCACGTGCTCCATGATGGCGTTTTCTTTGCCGCAAACAAGCTCTACAGCCTCACCTTCAAAGAACGCAAGGACCTGCCCGTCTATCAGCCGGATGTACGCGTGTTCGAAGTGTTCGATGCGGACGGAAAGTCTTTGGCGCTTTTTTATGCCGACTACTTTCAGCGGCCGAACAAGAGCGGCGGCGCCTGGGACGACAGCTTTGTCGATCAGAGTTCTCTCTTCGGGAACAGGCCGGTGATCGTCAACGTTGCCAACTTTGCCAAACCAGCCCCCGGACAGGCTGCGCTGCTCAGCTTTGATGATGTGACGACAATGTTTCATGAATTCGGCCACGCGCTGCATGGAATGTTTTCGCAAATACATTACCCTGCGCTCGGGAACGTGCCCCGCGATTTTGTCGAGTTTCCGTCGCAGTTCAACGAGCATTGGGCGCTCGATCCGACGGTGTTCGCCAACTATGCGAAGCACTATCAAACGGGTAAGCCGATGCCGCAGGCTCTGGTGGATAAGATTAAGAAGTCGCGTACATTCAATCAGGGTTACAAGACCACGGAATATTTGGCCGCGGCCCTGCTCGACATGGCCTGGCACGCGTTGCCGGCAGAGGCGCCGCCGCAAGACGCAAACGCTTTCGAGGCTTCAGCACTGAAGCGATTTCAGATCGATCTGACACAAGTGCCGCCGCGTTACCACACGACTTACTTTTCACACATCTGGGACGGAGGGTACTCGGCTGGGTACTACGCTTACCTTTGGAGTGAAGTGCTTGACGACGATGCCTTCTACTGGTTCAAAGAGCACGGCGGCCTGACCAGAGCGAATGGACAACGCTATCGGGAAATGATTCTGTCGCGCGGCGGCACGGAGGATGCGGCGGCGCTTTATCGGGCCTTCCGCGGCCGCGACCCGAGTGTCGAGCCGCTGCTTCTGGAGCGCGGTCTCAAGTAGGTCAGAACCGCCTGCGGTAGCGGGCGGTTGAAGCGCACATTTAGGGGCCGCTAATTGGTATTGCTTTAGTTCGAGTCGGCGACGCCGATGGAAATACTAGTAGCCCACAGCGCTAGCTGTGGGTTCAGGATTCAATTGAATGAAGAGCCCGTGGAGCGGGCGACATAACGGCCCACGAAAATATATGTCGCTCCTGGGGAGTTCGGTTGATTTGTTCGGCTTTGCACCCACAGCTGACGCTGTGGGCTACTGATATGTCGTCGGCTACGCCGACTGGTTGCGGGGCTTCTCAATCAGAGCGCGACAACATCGCCGCCGTGAAAGCGGTGATAAAAGTACCGCACTCCAACGTCACCATCGGGGAGAAGATTTCATATGCTTCATTTTAAAGCACGTCTCCTTGCCTTAGCGCTAATTCTTCTCTCAATTGGCCTCATCTGTCTCGGCTGGTATCAACTCCACAATGAAGGCCGTTACTCGATGAAGCTGGCAGCGTTTAGTCCCGTTGTCGGCGTAGGCGGTTTGTTTCTTTTAATATTTCCTTCGATGGCGGGCAAGCCCACAACGACTAAAGAAAAGATTATTGTCCTAGTCGTGACCGGAATTGGGCTGGTCGCGGGATTGGTTAATTGGTACTTGATGGATCCGGGATTTTTCGGGAGATAACGATACGGGTAGTGGGCGTGATTTCACGGTGTCGTGATTTCGCGGTGTTTAGAGTACCAACTT
>WNFQ01000108.1_pt1 | contig 45856 bp, 41 predicted proteins | sample 5400171 | NCBI WGS metagenome assembly WNFQ01 (sample SAMN13153356, study PRJNA577476) | soil metagenome | isolation source: 20 cm soil under Madrone tree | place: USA:California | collected 2016-06-14
ACTTAAATCGGGCGAACTTTCGGGAAAAGTTCACTCCGCTCGCTTCGCAGTTCTCGATGACTTGGCAAGTTGAATATTGCGATAGGACTCCCATCATCGCGGTCTTTGTGTCCAGCTATTTACATTGCCTGGCAGATCTACTTTATCGACACCAAACCGGAGAGTTGAACTGCCAGATCGGCTTGATCATTAGCAATCATCAAGACGCGGCTCCTTTGGCCAAATATTACCGTGTCCCATTTCACTACCTGCCAAAGACGACAGAAACAAAGGCGGCCGTAGAGGCGAAGGAGCTTGTCCTGCTGGCGCGTCACTCGGTAGATCTGATTGTGCTTGCCCGGTATATGCAGGTCTTATCTGCCGCTTTTGTAGCAGAGTACCCGCGAAAAATCATTAACGTACATCACTCATTTCTACCGGCCTTCACCGGCGCGAAACCGTATCATGCGGCTTTTGCCAGAGGAGTAAAACTAATTGGATCCACCAGCCACTATGTGACTGACATCTTGGATGAGGGCCCAATAATCGATCAAGATGTCACCAGGATCTCCCACCGAGACCAATTAGAAGACTTAATTCAGAAGGGACGTGATCTGGAAAGAATCGTTTTGTCGCGTGCGGTTCGCTGGCATTTGGATCATCGAGTCCTTTGTTACGCTAATAAAACGGTCGTGTTCGATTGATTGGGCAACGGCGCCGCGCAACCCGCAACCCGCAACCCTTAAGCCTGCCGGTCGCGCACCCCTTCCAGACAGGCGAAGAACAGAGGCAGGCTGCCAAAGATCATGAGAGTGATTGTGGTAGCGGAGAACCATTTGACCGAGTCACCGTGGAAATAATCAATCCAGGCGGGGAGGGGACTGCTCTGAACAGAAACACAATGCAGAGCAAACCGGTGGAAATTAGTCCGCCGATGACTGGGATCTTAATTGCACCTCGCGAATCGAAGAATGCCCAGAGAAAAGAGAGGAATGCGAAAATGCCTCCGGCGATCAACGCGGATTTTGCGTTCGGATTAAATCCAAATCTACCGGAATGAGGATCGTATAACACTGCAATGAACGCGATTAGTAGGAGATATACTCCGTGAAACATGAATCGGCGGAACATACGTTAGGGGATCAGGACATTATCTGGCCAAGAATCTTGAGCCCCTTGACCAAGGCGGCTTCGTTCGGTCGCGAACAATTCAGGCGCATCATACCCACGTGCTCGTTTTCTGAAGTGAAGAATACAGCTCCTCGACAAAATGCGACGTTCATTTCCATCGCTTGTTGGTAGACCCGCTCAATGTCAATGCCAGCCGGTAGTTCGACCCAGAGCATAAATCCTCCGGCCGGTTCCCAAACCCGCGTAGACTCGGGAAAACATTCATGAATGATGCGAATGCCCAGTTCGCGGCGTTTTCGATTGAACGCGCGCAAGAACTCGAGATGCCGATCGAGTTCGTCTCGCTCCAGATAGTTCCGGAACGCCACCTCGCAAAGAGTCGCCGAGTGCATATCTTGTTGGCACTTCAGCAGCGCGAACGAATCGGAATCTACGCCCGGAAGACACACACCAATCCGCAACCCGGGCGCCACGGATTTAGAAAAGCTGGTTACGTACGCTACGGTAGAACCGTCATCAAAGGCACGGATTGGCTTCAGATCGGGTATTTCCGAGAGTTCACCGTAGATCTCATCTTCTAGAATCCGGGTTCCCGAGTCACGGCAGATCTGGACAAGGTCAGTCCGGGCTTCATTGGATAAGGTCGATCCCGATGGGTTGGAGAGTGTTGAGCAAATGACAAACACCTTCGGGCGAAATCGATGGAACAGAGTCCGCACCAGGTCGAGATCGATTCCCTCACTGTCTCGGACTGGTACGGGAAGAATACGGACACCCAGATCACCCAAAATTTCCAGTGTTGCATAGTAAGCGGGGGCCTCACATGCAACCACGCCGCCGGGCTGGGCGAGCAAGCGAATCATCCCATGCAGAGCCTGACTGCAGCCCGTGGTAATCACCATTTTGTCCACGCTCGTCCGAATCCCACGTCGCTGGAACCGTTCGACCAAGATTTCCCGGAGCCTGAGGTCACCGTCCGGAGTGTGATAGCCCAGCGCTTCATCGGCGTTGTGCCGCAGAGTCTCGGCAAACGCCTCCTCGAGGGCGGCTTTGGGAACGCACTCAACAGAGGGAAGACCGGCCGCGAGGTTAATCAGATCTGGATTCCCGACCTGGCGCATGAAGTCGAGCAACCGCCCGCGTGGACGAAAAGCGTACGGCGAAATCATAGCCGTACCATGTCACGGTTGGCGAGAATGCCAAGTTTGAGGATAAAACCACGAATGGACGCCAACAAAGGTGGGTTAGGGGCTGGTGCTTGATTCGCGTGTATGAGCGTGCATTCGCGATTGATCATGGGAGTGAGCTGTTTTGCAACCACGAATGGACGCGAATTGACACGAATAAAGACGGCTAGAGGCGGATCCCTGATTCGCGTATATGAGCGCTTGACCTTACGACCAGGGCAGATCCAGCTGTTGGACAGGCTCCAATGACGGCTCCTGAAACCGAACGCCGAGTCCGAGCAGGCGAACGTGCCCTTTTTTTCTACTCAAGCCCTCGCGCAATAGCGTCATAAAGCTTTCCAATGTCAATGGCAGTTCCGCTCGTTCGACCGTGGTCCGACTAAAGTCAGCAAACCTGATCTTGACAAAAACCGTGCGCACTCGATCCGCATAGTCCGAGCGTAGCAGGTCAGTCATAACGTCTTCGAATAGTTCAGGTAGTTTCGCTTCGCACTGAGCAACCGAGGTCAGGTCCCGCGAAAATGTCCGTTCGCTGCTCAGAGATTTACGAATGCGATCCGGCTCCACCGCTCGGGAATCGATTCCGCGACAAAGATCGTATAATTCGGGCCCAAATTTGCCGAATTCCTCGAACAATTGAAAACGGGAGTAGCGCTGGAGGTCGCCACAAGTATGTACGTTTAACTTGGCTAGTCGCTCTGCGGATTTGGGGCCGATACCCCAAAGGCGCCGAACTGGAAGATCGACCATAAACTCGTCGATCTGATCCTCTCTGATCTCAAACTGTCCATTCGGTTTGTTCCAATCGCTCGCGATCTTTGCCAGCATCTTATTGGGCGCCACTCCAGCAGAAGCCGTGAGACCGGTCCTCTGAAAAATCAGGTGGCGAATGATTTCAGCGACCGCCGAAGCCTCCCCGGGGTGCTCCGATAGATCTAAGAAGGCTTCGTCCAACGAAAGCGGTTCCATCCATGGGCTGAACTTCAGGAGAATCTGCCGGATAACATTGGACTCGCGACGATAGACGTCGAAACGTGTTGGCATCACGATCAACTGCGGACATTTCTGCAACGCTTTGAAAGTTGGCATCGCAGAGTGCACCCCAAATTCCCGCGCCTCATAGTTGCAGGTAGTGAGAACGCCCCGTTGATCGCGAGCTCCACCGACGGCAACCGGCTTGCCAGCGAGCTCGGGATGGTCGCGCACCTCGATTGCCGCGTAAAAGCAATCCATGTCGAGGTGAAGGATCTTGCGCGCCATTTGATGAGTGTACCACGGATTCTTTTAGGTGTTGAGACGTACAACCCGGCGGCGTGTCGGCGTGTCGGCCCGACTTGTCCGCCGTAGTCCGTAGGACGAAGGCGGAAGGCCGGTTCGGAGCAGCCAAGCTTGCCCGAGTACCTAAGGAGCGCATCCTTGACCATGAGGCTTGGGAATATCTGACTACGTCCAACGCTGCCAAGACGGAGCCAAATTGGACAAATGATTCCCGTACCGCGGTTGAAGTAGTGCCCGCTCCGGTAGGTGAAGCTGCCGTCCTTTGGAATCCTGCCATTCGACGCGTGGACTTTCAAAAGCGTCCTCGTGCTCGATCAACGCGATTGCCGTGAAATTCCCCTCCTACGCCCAAAATGCAGCGGCTCGCTGCCGAAGCGCTCCGGCTGGGTCTCTCAGTGCAGTTTCTAATGTAATTGATTCGCCGACGACCGAAATAGCTCTGTCGAAATGTTCTTGGGTCTGTTCGGCATCCTCGATCGTACCGGCGATCACCCAGGTAGGCTTTTTCGCCCGCCGCGCGATCTCCGCGACGCCGAAAGGCCCTTTCCCTTGTAATGATTGACGATCAAGTTTGCCTTCTCCGGTGATAACAATATCGGCCGCTGAGATCCGTTGTGACAATTGCAAACGCTGGGCAACTTCTGCGAAACCCGAAACCAGTTTGCCGTGGAGGAATGTCAAAATGCCGTAACCGAATCCTCCGGCGGCTCCAGATCGGATCGTTTCCGAATGATTGCTTCCAAGTGAAACTTCAACCCGGTCGACCAAACGACGGAGCTCTCGATCCAGTAATTCTATCTCGTCCGGTCGGAGACCTTTCTGCGGCCCGAAAACGTGGATGGCTCCTTCCGGACCGAGCAATCGAGTTTCCACGTCCGCGAGCCCGATGACCTCAGGCCAGCCGCTAATATCCGGCCGTTTCACTTGTTCAATCGCCGCAAAACCCGACGGGACCGGCCAGATGAAATTCCCTTGTATGTCGCGAAAAGAGTAACCGACCGCGACTGCCAACCCAAATCCGGCGTCAACCGTAGCGCTCCCGCCTAAGCCAATCGAGATTCGTTTTATACCAAGATCACAAAGATGACGTACGATTAACCCGGTACCGAAAGTGTTCGAATCGAGTGCGTGACGATCCGATTGAGCGATCCGCCATAGACCGGATGCGGAACTCATATCGATAAAGCCTTCGTTCTGATGAACAAAAAATTCGGCTGATATGGATCGTCCCAGCGCATCTACGGTTGGGATTGAGCGTCTCTCCGCTCCGAGCTGAGAGGCAACGAGCTCGGCGGTGCCTTCGCCTCCGTCGGCGATCGGAGCCAGATCAATCTGCGCACCGCGGTCGTGCGCGCGCACCGCTGCAGCCAGAATTTCGCAGACATCCCATGCGCTCAGAGTTCCTTTGAATTTATCTGGAGCTATTAAGTATCGCACGCAGTTGACTCAGATTTGGCTCGGCCGGCGACCTTGATCCTATGCAGGTAGGCCAGTCAATTGAGCAGGCCTTTGGACTTCTTGTTTTTTAAGGCCATCCGGATCTTTTCGGCGGAATTGGGCGACTCAAACTGAGCGAACATCCCAAGCCAGTCGTAAACTGGCCCAGTCAAAGAAGCCGGTAAACAAGCAGGCGCCTCGAGAAGCAGACGAAGTTCCTCCACCACGCGCTGCGCGATATTTTCGAGCATTCTCGAGCTTGCTTCATGGTAGTCAGCGCCCTTGGCCAGCGCTTCCTGGTAAAGGCCGATCGAGTCCAGCAAACAGATGCGGGTTCGTGGGTAATAGCTCATCATTAGATTCCAAGGATGTTCTCCCTGGTCGCCTCCTTTTCGAAAGTCGGTTCGCAACAAGAGCGAAGGAATATCGGCGAATTTCGCGACCATGAATTCCACCACTGTTCCGGAGTCTACCTCAGTACCGTCGAAGTTGAAGATCGCAATCTCGCAATCGATAAGCGTCTCCAGATCCTGGTCTCGGATTTGCCAGGCCGAATTGCTTCGTTGCTCCAAGGCTTGGGGCAATCGGCAGATAAATTCTCCCTTCGACTGTCGTTCAATCGCTGCGGCTAGCGCAGAGTTACCGATCAAGTGCTTAGCGTTGAACAACTCACCCGCGAAGTAGATTGAAAACATCTGATAGTCTCCAGGCATTAGTTTTTGCGATTACATGGTGAGATTTGCAACTGTCGCTACCGATTTAACTTTGGATCTGGCCAAAGAGATGGAGCCGAGCTAAGAAAATCCAATCGAGCCGTGGCGCAATTCGAACTGATTATCGGCTTACTTTTGGTTGGCGTCCTTTTGGCCAGTGTCGCCCGTCAGTTGAAAATGCCATATCCAGTCTTGTTGGCTGTGCTCGGCGTTGCTCTGGCTTTTGCTCCCAAGGTGCCGGATTTGACGCTGGACCCGCAGCTTACGCTCGCTCTCTTTGTCGCTCCGGTCCTGTTGGACGCGGCCTATGACGCGTCATTGCGCGATCTCAAGGACAATTGGCGGCCGGTGGCAGGTCTCGCCTTGATCGCGGTCGCACTGACCGTTGTTTCAGTGGCTCTGGTCGTCCGGTTCTTCTTGCCCGATATCCCTTGGCCGGCAGCGGTTGCCCTGGGCGCAATTGTTGCCCCACCCGATGCATCCGCCGCAACAGCGGTTCTGCGGATGTTACGTCCTCCCCATCGAGTGCTGGTGATCTTGGAAGGTGAAAGTCTCTTCAATGATGCCAGCGCTCTTCTCATTTACCGCGCAGCCGTCGGAATCACCACCACCGGAACGGTCGTAAGCGCGATCCCGTCTCTGGTATTGGCAGGCGTAGCCAGCGTGTTAGCCGGTATACTTCTGGCCCGCCTCTACCTCCGTGTCTCGCGGAGGATCCAAGAAGTGGCTCCAGCGGTCCTGATTCAGTTTCTCTCCGTGTTTATCGTCTGGATCTTGGCCGAACAACTGCATTTGTCCGGCATTATCACGATGGTTTGTTTTGCCATCACCTTGGCTCGCAGCGCTCCGGCCAAGATTGCCGCCCGACTACGTATCCCTTCCTACGCCGTTTGGGAAGTAATCGTGTTTGTGCTCAATATTCTGATTTTCATTTTTGTCGGGCTGCAACTTAAGCCATTGCTGCAACGGCTTAATCCGGCTGAATGGGCCCGCTACCTTTTGATTGGCGGGACAGTTTGCGGAACGACTATTCTGGTCCGAATCGCCTGGGTCATGTGCTATAACACGGTTGTACGTTGGAAAAACCGCCATTTTGGCGTTCATCTCCCGCCCCGGGTGACTCCTCCTACCGTTCAGGGAGGAATTATGATTTCGTGGTGCGGAATGCGAGGGATTGTTACTCTGGCCGCGGGGCTTGCTCTCCCCGACACATTCCCGTATCGCGATCTTCTGCTCTTTACGGCTTCTTGTGTCGTGCTTGGAACGTTGATTCTACAGGGTTTGACCTTGCGCCCTTTGATGACGGCACTGAGCGTTGCCGATGACCGAATCGTGGAGGACGAAGTGCGGCTAGCGCGAACTGAAATCACGTGCGCTGCTTTGAATATTCTCGATGGGCAGGAACCGTCGGAAGCAACTGCCGTTCTCCGACGAGAATATCAAGCTCGATTGAGCGACGATCTCAAGGACCAGCAAGCCGGGGAGAGCGCGATGCCCGGACTGGCCTCCATCCAACGCCGGGCAATCGCCGCCGAGCGTCGCGCTCTCGATGAATTGCGCAGTCGAGGTGACATTGGTGACGAAGCTTTTCATCAGATCGAGGAAGAACTCGACTGGGCACAGGTACATGCAGAACGTGATTCACCTTCAGTCCGCGAATAGTAGATAACGATGATCAGCTAATGATAATCCGTCTTCGATGAGAAACACTGCTGTCGACGTGCCGATTGTTCTGCCACGAGATCTTTGGAAGCATCGAGCCCGGCTGCATGAGCGGCGGGTACAATCTTGGATTGCGCCTTACCTCGATCAGAAATCACGCCGGGCCAAGCACCCAGTCTATGATTTTCTTTTTCAGTACTATTCGTTTCGGCCGGCCCAATGGGCCCGATGGTCTCCCGGTCCGAATGTGGCGATCGAGGCCGAGCGAATCGAGGACTTGCCCGGACCTCCGAAGTTGTGGGAACGTGCCGACGGTGGTTGGAGACTAGTAGCGTTTCCCATCGCGCGCCGTGAATACTTGGATTGGGCGGTTCGTTTCCTTGAGAGAACCGCGCTGCGGGAGCCGAATTTTTGCTGTTTCGGTTTGCACGAATGGGCGATGGTCTATCGCCAGGATTCCATCCGCCATTCGGAAGTGCCTCTCCGATTAGAGGGACCAGAGATCGCCTCGTTCGTTGACTCTCAAGCCCTGGTCTGCACACACTTTGATGCCTTTCGGTTTTTTACCGAACCAGCGCGAAAACGCAATCAAACCGCGTTGCGCCGGGAAACGACCATCGAGATGGACCAATCGGGGTGCATCCACGTGAACATGGATCTCTATCGATTCTGCTATAAAATCGCTCCCTGGATTGAGTCGGAGCTTTTGGCGGACGCCTTTGAGCTGGCTCGATTTGCTCGCGAGATCGACATGCGCGCCAGTCCGTACAAGCTGGAAGAGATCGGATTCGACCCGATTCGCGTAGAAACGGCGGATGGCCGTGCTGAGTACGTCCGATGGCAGCGAAAGATCGCCGAGCGTGCGCGACCGATTCGGCAGCGAGTGCTGATGGCGTATTGGCGGCTAACGGACGCACGAGACTCATAGGACCTATGGGACCCATGCATCCAGTGAGAGGGCAACCGATTTCGGTGCGGCCGCTAGCCTCCCTCAGCCCGCCAACGATCCCGAGCGAAGATGCTGGTTCGCAATCGTTTGGTAGAGTCGATCTTGCGGACCGACCGCCTTAAGTCGGGTAACCTTTGTCCATTCTTCTCGGGCTTCGGCCTTTTCACCCAAGGCTTCCAAAGCTTTGGCGAATTCCGCGTGGTGGATAATCCGTTGGGGGGCGAGCTCGATCGCTTTTTTGAAATGGGTAATCGCTGCCTGAGTCGAGGCTGCCGGCATCTGCCCGTAGACCAGTTCCGCGATTCCTTTGAGAACTGGATTGAGCGTCGCCAGTTCAAAATTCCAGCGGGCCAGGATCAAATGGCCGTAATCGTTAGACGGGTCAAGTTCCAACCCCTCGGTTACTTGTTGATGGATCTGTTTCGAATACTCCACGCGCGACTTTTCATCAACGAACCAACAGATTTGGCCGTAAGCCGCTGCGAGGGCGATGTGTGCTTGCGCATCATTCGGAAGCTTGGCGACTGCTTTTTTGCCAAGCTCGATCGCTAATTCGGCATCCCTTCGTTTCGCCGCCTGGTCCGAGATTTCCTGGATCTGCCGCGCGTACAGTCTGCTCAGCCGTTTCTCGATCTGGGGGTTGTCTGGAGAAGCGCTATCCGCTTGCTTTAATACCTTGATGGCGGATTCGGTTTCTCCTTGATTCTCGAATTGATCTGCCTGCTGAATGAGCGGTTCAGCTTCTTGGGTGAATGCCGGCTTACATAGCACAGCAACAGTCAAGAAAACGATCAAGTGCTTCATGCATTTATCCCCTATGTTGCTGAACGCGAAGTCTGCCTAATTTTCCTTGGCGTTGAGAACTTCCAATTCGTTGGACTGCAGCTTACCTATTGCTCAGAAATCTACGCTTGGCCATTCCAATTTATGATCAATCCTCAGTTCGCAAAAAAAACGGCCGCTATAGTCGGGTTCTGTGCCGTTGCCTTGGGAGCATTCGGCGCCCATCTGCTTCGGGCGCATCTGGAGAGTCTCGGGACATCCCAAACTTGGCAGACTGGCGTTCTTTATCATCTCGTTCATGCGGTCGCTCTGTTAATGCTCAGCGGTTGGCGCCCTGTCCCTAAGTGGAGTTTTTGGCTACTATTAACCGGCGTAACCATTTTCAGCGGGTCACTCTATTTGCTCGCTGTAACCGGTTTCCGTTGGTTCGGCGCAATCACGCCGCTCGGTGGGTTGGCAATGTTGGCGGGGTGGTTTGCTCTCTGCCTGAAGTCCAAACAGGAGCTAGCTTGATCCCTCAGGTTTTCAATGTTTCAGGGCCTTGGCGGCTTCTCTTTGGTCGTCCCGATCTTCTCGATCCGTTGCCGTCAACCGAAGGACTTTCTGATATTCCGCACGCGCTTCTTCCTTTTTCCCCCTTCGCTCTAGCGCTTGAGCATACCCGAAGTGGTGAACGATCCGGTTTGGAGCAATCGAAATCGCCTTTTTGAAGTATTCGATCGCCTTTTCTTGGGATGAGTCGGGAACTTGGCCGTAGAGCATCTGGGCGATTCCTCGTAGAATCGGATTCAGATCGGACATTTCAAAATTCCATTTTGCCAAAACAAGGTATGCCAGATCGTTTTTGGGATTAAGCTGGATCGCCTTTTCCGCCTCGCGTTGGATCACCCTGGAATATTCCATTTTGGTCCGATTATCGACAAAGTCGGTGATTTTTCCGGACGCAATGGCAAGCGATAGATGAGCCTCCGACGAACTGGGGTCCCGTTCGACCGCTTGTTTTGCGTATTTTAGGGCGGTTTGCGCGTAGGCCTTTTTTTCCTTTTCGTCTGAAGCAAAGTCCACCGATTCCGCGTTGCAATTTGAAATGCGGTAGAGAACCTCGGGATTCTCCGGATCGCTCTGTTCCGCGGACTTCAACACTTCGAGTGCTTCGCTCAGACGATCGGAATCTTCCAGTTGATCAGCCTTTTGCAGCAGGGCCCGAATATCGGCGACACCCCACGAAAGTTGCGCAAAAGCGAACAATGCCAGTCCGTAGAGCACAGCTAAGAGTCGACGGCGCACCATTTGTTCCGGATAACACCGTTCCCGGCTGGAATCTAGTGCGTCGTCCCATATGCCAGCTACATATGAGACGATGCACTAGTGCCCGGTCTACGATTAAGGACCATCCGCGGTTAGGGTCTGATCGGTAGGGAGCAGTAGCCGTTAGTTGGGCGGCACGGCTGAAAACAAAGAAATTGACAGGCGCGGTAGAGGACAATAGCTTTCGTGCTCTTTTTTACCGGACCAGAAATGAAGACTTTTTCAGCCAAAGCGAGCGATGTGGATCGAAAATGGTATATCGTCGACGCAAAAAACCAGCCTCTGGGGCGTGTTGCTGTTAAAGTGGCCAATCTGTTGCGTGGCAAAGGGAAGGTGATCTTCACGCCGCACGTTGATACCGGAGATTTTGTAGTAGTGATCAACGCGGAAAGGGTCCTTCTTACCGGCAAAAAGGAGCTACAGAAAGAGTACACGAGCTTCTCCGGCTACGTGGGAGGGCACAAATCGGAGAACGTCCAACGGCGCCGTGCCCGTCGTCCGGAGCTATTGATCGAACGTGCGGTAAAGGGCATGATCCCTCACAACCGGCTGGGCCGTTCGGTATTTACTAAGCTCAAGGTTTATCGCGGCGACCAGCATCCGCACGAAGCCCAACAACCGATTCCCGTCGTTTAATCCAACAGCGTCAGAAACAAGCATTTATGGCAGAGACATTTTCCGCTACCGGCCGTCGCAAGACCTCGGTTGCCCAGGTGCGTATCTCCCGTGGCTCAGGAAAGATCGAAGTTAACGGCCGCCCATTTGAAGAATATTTCCCGACCGCTCCTCTACAATTGACCGTGCTCAAGCCATTTGAAGTAACCAAAACGACGAATGCATTCGACGTGCAGGTTAGAGCTTCTGGCGGCGGTCCAACCGGCCAGGCTGGTGCAGTTCGTCTCGGTATCGCGCGCGCACTGCTCGAAGTAGATGTGGCGCTGCGGCCGGCATTAAAGGAAGAGGGTTTGCTTACCCGTGATCCGCGGATGAAGGAACGAAAGAAGGCGGGCCAGCCAGGTGCACGTAAGCGCTTTCAGTTCTCGAAACGCTAACAGCAGCAGACGCACCTTCCAGGTGCGAAACGTCGCAGCTGGAAGCTGCGCCTACTCGTGGGTGACCGGTTGCTTTTGAGCAACCCCCTCGCTAGCTTGATCACTAACGATGTCTTCGAAGATTGATCCGACGCTCCATCAACCTAAGAAACCGGACTGGATTAAAGTTCGGTTACCCTCAAATCCAGTCTTTTTCTCGACGAAGTCGCTGATTTCGGATCTAAGGCTGCACACCGTTTGCGAATCCGCGCAGTGCCCAAATCGTTGGGAATGCTGGAGCCAGGGAACAGCCACCGTAATGATTGCCGGAGAGCGCTGTACCCGGGCGTGCGGATTCTGCGCCGTGTCGACCGCGAAACCGTTCGCGCTGGAGCCTGACGAACCGGACCGGGTGGCAGAAGCAGTGCGTCGGCTTGGATTGAAACATGTGGTGGTGACCGCGGTGGCGAGAGACGATTTAGCGGACGGCGGCGCTGCTCATTTTGCGAACACGATTCTGGCAATTCGGAACGTTCAAAAAGGGATTATCATCGAGGTGTTAGTCCCGGACTTCAACGGTAAGGATGCTTCAATTGAGACGGTGCTCTCAGCTGAGCCTGATATTTTCAATCATAACCTCGAGACCGTGGAACGGTTGACGCCGGCCGTCCGATCCCGTGCAAAATATCGTCTTTCGCTGCAGGTTCTAAAACGAGGGAAGCGAATCGACCCGGCAGTTGTGACCAAGAGCGGTGTTATGCTCGGACTGGGAGAGACTGAGAACGAGCTGTTCCAGGCTTTGGACGATCTGCGGGAAGCCGGCGTGCAAGTTTTGACCATGGGACAATATCTGCGTCCCAGTCCGAACCATTTGCCGGTGGTCGAATATGTGACCCCGGAAAGTTTTGAACTATACCGCGAGGTCGCCCTGAGAAAGGGTTTCGACTACGTGGCTTCCGGTCCGCTGGTCCGAAGTTCCTACCACGCGGCAGATTACCATCCCGTTGCCCGGAGAGGTACCGGATAGCTGCATTGCTTCATGCTTCAAGCCTCCAGGGAAACCGTTTGCGCAATCATTCCTGCTTTCGGTGAGGAGCGGTTTATCGGAACGGTGGTACGCGCCGTTCTCGAGCATCTCAATCACGTCGTCGTGGTTGATGACTGCTCACCTGATCAAACCTCGCAGGTCGCACGCGAGGCTGGGGCTGAAGTCATTCGTCACCGCGAGAATTTGGGCAAGGGAGCAGCAATTAAGACGGGGTTGCGCAAGGCGGCCGATAGTTTTGGATTGTTTCTCTTTATGGATGGCGACGGTCAGCATGATCCGGCCGAAATTCCAAAATTCTTAGCGAAAGCTACTGCGACGCAGGCGCACCTTATTGTCGGCGACCGAATGCGGAATGTCGCGACGATGCCGGTTATTCGCCGGTGGGCGAATAAATTTATGTCGTGGCAGATCAGCAAATTGTGCCATCGAGAACTGCCGGATAGTCAATGCGGCTATCGAATGGCCCGTTACGAATTGCTTCCCATCTTGCATGAAGCCAGCGACGGATTTGCTTTCGAGACCGAGAGCCTGTTACTGGCCGCCCGAAATGGATTTCGCATCGAATTCGTACCGGTTCGGACGATTTATCGCAGTGAGCGCAGCAAGATCAAACCGATGCGAGACACGTTTCGGTATGTCCGCATTTTAGCAAAGTATCGGATCTGAGATGATCTTGGAGGCGCTAGCGCTGGGTGCTGGTAGCCGAAGCGTTTGGCGAATTCGCGAGCTCTTTCTTCAATTTCTCAACGATCGTCGCGTCTCCCTTTTGGCGCTTCTCCTGGGTGTCTTTCGCGAGCTGTTCTTCCAACTTCCTGCGCTCCTGCAGATAGAGCTTACGAAATATTTCACGTCCTTCTTCGTTTAAGCGGAGCCCCGATTTTTGGTAGGCTTCGGTCACCGATTCTTCTTCCTTCTGCTGTCGCACTCGTTGTCTTTGCCGGAGTACATCCCGTTCGTCCGGGCTCAAGGCCAACCAACGATGGAGGTTTTGCAGGACCTTTTGCTGTTGTTCTGGCGTCAATTGTTCGATTGACCGGCGTAAATCTTCCAGTTTGACGGAAGCAGATGGTTGCGCGGTGGCGACAGGAGTCTTTACGGCAGCTGCGGGCTGGGGGGTAGGAGTAGGAGTCGGAGTTGGAGTTTGTCCGTATCCGCTTGCGGCTACTGCGATGAGAAGGATCAGTGGGCCGAAGAATCGAGCCATACTGAGGATTCTTCTGACGACATTACTACGTCTAGATCGGCGATAACCTCGAGATCACCCGGCTCGGTTTGAGCGACCACCACCGGCGGAAGATCAGCCGGATGATGTGAAGAGACCGAAAAATGAGCGAGAAAAACGGCCATCGCACCGGCCAGTGCCCCGGGGAGCCCGTAACGCAGCCAGTTACGCCAGAGCGATCTTCGCTTCTCGTCGGCCCGTCGAGCTGCGGCTACCACCTTTGCTACGAAGAAGGGAGAAGGTGCTGATCTCTTTGCTTTCCCCAGCAATTCCCACAGATCGTCATTTTCTTGATCCTTCATCTTCCAACATTGAACCCAGCTTGGAGAGGAAAGTTTCGTCGCCGCTCATTCCAAGCGCCAAGTTTCTAGACAATTGGATAAGAGAACGCTATTTCGGCTCTTAGTAAACAAAAAGCTCTACTCGCCAGCCTCGAGAAAACCCTCGAGTTGCCGAATTCGAGTCGGATGCCGCATCTTGCGGAGCGCTTTGGCCTCGATTTGGCGGATTCGCTCGCGCGTGACCTTAAACTGGCGACCTACCTCTTCCAGCGTGCGGCTATAGCCATCCACCAAGCCAAAGCGCTGCTCTAGAACCTGTCGCTCTCGTTCGGTAAGTGTATCGAGCACATCACGTATCTTCTCGCGAAGCAAAACGATCGCGGTCATGTCGCTCGGATTGTCGGCCCCTTTATCTTCGATAAAGTCCCCGAAGCTGGTGTCGTCACTATCGCCAACGGGTGACTGTAATGAGATCGGTTGCTGGGCCATTTTTAGCACAGCCCTTACCCGCTCGACCGGAAGTTGGATCTCTTCCGATACTTCTTCCGGAGTCGGTTCCCGCCCGTATTCCTGGACAAGCTGCTTTTGCACTCGCATCAGCTTGTTGATAGTCTCGATCATATGGACCGGGATCCGAATTGTTCGAGCCTGGTCAGCGATCGAACGAGTAATCGCTTGGCGAATCCACCAGGTCGCATAGGTAGAAAACTTATAGCCCCGGCGGTATTCAAATTTTTCGACCGCCTTCATGAGGCCCATATTGCCTTCTTGAATCAGATCGAGAAAGGAAAGCCCGCGGTTGGTGTATTTCTTTGCAATGGAAATGACCAACCGGAGATTGGCCTCAACCATTTCGGTTTTTGCCTTTAGCGCCTTTCGCAGCCAGCTTTTAAGCTCGCGGTACTGCTCGAGAAATTCTTCCGAACGCTGCCAAGCGTTGCATTCCATTTCGCGCAGCCGATTCTTGTACTGTGCCAGTCTCTCTCGCGCCGTGGCTCCAGCATTTTCGGCCCGGGCAATTTCGGTATGGAGATTAGAAAAGAGGCGCTGCTGGTCGTCAGCCAACTGGACAAATTCCTCGGTAACTTTCTGTTTGAAATAAAACCGGGGATAGAGCTTCATCAGCGCGGTATGCGATCGCTGGAACTCAGTGCGGGCCACGCTCTCTTTATTGGTTCCGCGGGTCGAGACCCAATTCCGATAACGCACTTGTGCGTCCTCGCCCGCACGTTCCACTTGGGCGCAGAGCTTAGGCAAAGCCTTCATGTAGCGCTCCCGGCTCTCGATCTTTTTGTCGAGGATCACCCGATCGAATCGTTCTCGCCCTTCAATTAACTTCTGAGCGAGGTCCAGATGCGCCCGCGCGATAAATCCAAATCGGGTGATGAATTTCTGGACCATCAACTCTGCATTTTCGATGCGCTTGGAGATTTCGACCTCTTGTTCCCGAGTCAACAGCGGCACTTGGCCCATCTGTTTGAGGTACATCCGGACTGGATCATCGAGGATATCGAGTTTCTGGTCCTTTTCGTCGTCCTCATCGTCGAGGTCCTTCTTGCCGTCTTTGAAACGGTCGACCTCGGATGCATCGATAATCTCAACTTCCATCGAGCGGAGCCGTCCCAGGATCTGCTCCATCTCGTCCGGATCGGCCATACCTTCCGGAAGCGCTTCGTTGATATCGTCGTAAGTGAGATAGCCTTGTTCTTTGGCCAGCTTGACCAGTTCGCGCAGTCGCTCTTGCAAGTCAAAACCTGAATCCGACTGTAGCAATCGCCCGTTGACTGGGTGGGACCCGTTCACACTGGTCTCTGCGATCGCTCGTTCTGGCAAAGGCGGAATTGCAGGTTTTTCCGCTTTGTTCTTACTCGAAGGGACGTTTGTTTTGTTCACCTTGGGTGATCTGGGGGTGGCTGCCTTGCGTCGGTGAGCGCGGATTGGTTTCCTCGATTTTGTGGACCGAGCTTTCTTTGCTTTTGAGGAAGTCACCTTTGCCATATCCAAGCTCGATCAGACTTTGATCCTATCCGTCGGTAAGTGACTGTCTATGAGACGAAGGATTAACACAACTCAAGACGCCCGGCTCGAAAGTCGCGAAATATGAGTGATCAGACTTTCGAGGTCAAGGACTTCTTTGGTTTGAGCCAATCCCCAGGAACCCTCACTGACTGATGGCTCGCTCAGTCCGAGCGGATTTCCAGGCCAGCTCCGCCTGATTGATGAGACTTTCGAGATCATCTACTTCCTTCATTTCGGCAGATCCCGCAGAATCTTTATTTTCGGAGTCCTCGCTTAGCCAAATTGCACTTACCAGACGCTGTTTGCGAGACCGCAACTCGCCGAGCGCGCGCTTGGTCCAATATTCGGCGCAAACGGATTCCGCGCTGGGTCTTCGCTTCAAGATTTGAGAAATGGCGGCAACCTCTGCCTTTTCCAAGCCGGCCAGAAACGTGGCCACGGAATTGGGAACCTCCGGCTGAACTTGCGAGCCAAGGATCTTTTGGAGCAACTCAGTTCCACCGATCGGTGCTAAAATCGCAAGCCAAGGCTGCCCGCGAATCCATTGCAGTAATTTTTGGCTGGTTAACACGCCATGGCAGAGCACCGCGATCGCCCCGATCGGAGCGGCGACCTTGTTCGCCTCGAGATCAAAATGGGAGTCGCGAGCAGATTGGTATCGCCGGCGTTGTGATGCAACTTGATCCAGCGATTCACGGGGTAAAGCCAGGCGGGAAGCAAGCCGGTTCATCATTGTATCGCGGACGACTGGATCCGGTACCAATCCTGCAAATTGCGCGACACGCCGAGCGAGAGCCACGCGGCGAGCAACCGATTGGCTTCCTGCACCTCCAAGACCTCGCTCGATCTCAAAATCAAAAAAGTCTTTCGCGTCGGTAATGAGAACGCGAAAAGTTTCCACGCCCCCTTTGCGAATCAGCGAATCAGGGTCTTCGCCAGCCGGCAGCACGCCGATTCGGACTTGTAGCCCGGCACCATAAAGGATCTCCAACGCTCGCTCTGCCGCCCGTTCACCAGCCGCGTCGGCATCGAAGAACAGCACAACTTCTTCCGCGAAACGTTTTAGCAGGACGGCGTGGCGTTCGGTGAGCGCTGTTCCTTGGGGTGCAACCACGTTCTCCACTCCGGCCTCGAAGCTGGTGATTAAATCAATTTGTCCCTCTAACACGATAGCTTGGCGAGACTGCGCAATGGCGCGCTTTGATTTGGAAAGGCCGAATAAAATATTTCCTTTCGAAAAAAGCGGTGATTCGGGAGAATTGACGTATTTGCCTCCAGTTGCATTTGGGTCGATCTGCCGGCCGCTGAAGGCAATAACTTCGCCTAGATCGTTTGTGATCGGAAACATCAAGCGATGCCGAAACCGGTCATAGCATCTCGAACGCGGATTGTTTTCCTCTTTGGGCTTTACCAGTCCGCCGAGAATGAGCTCTTCCCGGGAAAAGCCGCTGCTTTGTGCCCACTCGGTGAGTGCTGTCCACGAATTGGGCGCATAGCCAATTTGCCAATGCTTGGCCGTCTCGATATTCAGTCCGCGCTGGCTGAGATAACTGCGGGCCGGCTCAGCGGCTCGCGTTCTCAGAAGGTTACGATGAAACCAGTCGGCGGCCTCGAAATGTAAGCGTAGCAAGCGCTTTCGTAGAGTCTGCTTCTGTTCCTCCTCAGCGCTGAATTCCTCTTGCTGGATCGCAATACCCGCGCGTGTCGCCAATCTTCGGACGGCCTCAGGAAAGTCTATATGTTCGTACTCTTGAACAAACTGGATAACCGATCCCCCTCGTTGGCAGCCAAAACAGTAGAACGTCTGCTTATCCGGGCTGACATAAAATGAGGGCGTCTTTTCCTGATGAAAAGGACAAAGAGCGCGAAATTCGGTGCCGGCGCGACGAAGCGGAAAATAACTGCCGATTACGTCAACGATATTCAGGGCGGCCGTAACCTGTTCAATCGTCTCTGGCGAGATTCGCGGCATACTTTAAGTGGTGCGTCGAGCAAGAAGGATAGATCGCTCATGGTGTCGGAGTCCAATGAGAAGAGCGCAGTCCTGGACCGCCGACATCGCCGGTAACGCCGGTAGCGCCGGGAACGCCGACAACGACGATAGCGTCATGGTGGAGAATCGCTAACCAGCAAACAATTAGCGGACGGCAGCTCATGTAGAGCAAAGAGTTGCCAAGCTGTTCCTCCCCTATCGGCGTTACCGGCGATGTCGGCGCTATCGTCGCTTCCTCAGCCTCCGGCCACCATTTGGACGATTTCAATCGCGTCTCCCTCATTCACCGCAGTGATCTGAAAATCAGGTCGTGCGATGACGTTTCCGTTTTGTTCAATTAGCGCGGAACTGGGAGGTATGCCGAGCACGTCGAGCAGCTCGGCCACAGTCCGAATCGAACCAATCTCTTTCAAATTGCCGTTGATGCGAATTTTCATCCTTTAACGATTGCCGTGTCCCAGTCCTTCCAAACTGGTTCGAGGCCCATGCGAGAGATGGCTTCCGCTACTTCGGTTGAGGTACGGTGATCATCAATAGCGAACTGAGGTTCCGCCCCGCCGGAACAGGCCTCGGCCTCACTAAATTTTCCGCGCGCGGTGTAGTGGAGGGAGGTTCGCCCTTGTCCGGTGTAACCACCGGGCGCGGTGCAACTGCCGGCGCTCATCGTGGTCACTCCAAGGTTCATGAGTAGATCGCGGAGTGCTGCGGGTTCCCTGGTGCTCAAAACGATGCCGATCTGGGGAAAGCTGATCCGGAACGTGCAAAGAAGCTGTATCAGATCCCGATCGGACAATTTCACTTTGGGAGTGAATCCACCCGCCGCTGGGCGTAACCGCGGAAGAGCGATTGTGATCTGAGCTCGCCAGCATCGGCGCAACAAATACTCAACATGCTCGGCCAATCTGACCGCTTCCTGCCTCCAATCTGACAAACCAAATAACGCGCCGATGCCGAGACGCCGAAAACCAGCGTCGTACCCGCGTTCGGGGCACTCGACGCGCCAATCAAAATCACGTTTCGGTCCGGCGGTGTGTAGCGCTGCATATGCGTCGCGATCGTAAGTCTCCTGATAAACGACCAGCGCTTCGGCACCGGCTTGAACGAGCGGGCGATAGTCCTCTGTCTCAAGCGGCGCGATCTCAAGTCCGATCGAGGGTACGACTTGGCTGACTCGTTGAACAACTTCCTCCACGTAGCGATTCGGGATAAACTTGGGATGTTCGCCGGAGACCAGGAGCAGACTGCGAAACCCACGTTCGGCTAGGTAACGTGCTTCTTGCTCGACCTGATCGAGCGTGAGGGTGACGCGAAGAATACGATTGTCTCGCGAAAATCCACAGTACGCACAGTTGTTGATGCATTCGTTCGAAAAATAAAGCGGCGCGAATAAACGCATTGTTCGACCGAAAAATCGCCGGCTGATCGCCTGTGACTGCTGAGCCATGTCGGATAAGCCGGCGTCGTCAATCGGTTCCAGCCGGCGGGAAAACTCGGTCAGAGCTCGACTTACGCGGCGGGAAGGATTTTTCAGCAACGTGGCAAAAGTCATGGTTCAGAGATATTGGCTGCTTCGGGCAACCAATTAAGATAGATCGGTTAAGCCCCGGGACAAGAGTTGGTGCGTCGGTCCTATCGATCGATGAGCGGGTTACCCGGCGGCCGGAGTCTTCGCTTGATAATTGGGGAAACGTGTCTTCAGCTCCGACAACGTCTTGCTCGCCTGATCTTGGTTGCCGGCTTGCTGGAAAGCGTGGTAGGCCTTCTCCAGAGCTCTGGGAGTCACCTCCGGATCCTCGTACAGAACGGCGACGCTGAGATACGATTTGGCGGCATTCTCGTAGTTGCCTCGCGCAAATTCGACCTCGCCGACGCACATCCGCGCGTCGGCGTTGAGGCGACCTTCTGGTTGCAGATTCAATGCTTGTTCTGCCGCCTTGGTCGCATCGTCGAACTGCTTCGTTCCGAGCTGGGCCGAAGATAAGGCGATAAAACCCCGCGCCCGATCGGCCGGGTCAGAGGCCTGTTCTAAATAGCTTTGCGCGGCGGAAACCGCTTCGGCGAAACTCTGTAATTGGTTCTGCGAATTGGCCAGCGTCAGCCAGACCATTTTATCAAAGGCGGTCTTGTCTAGATTCTTTGCGATGAGGTCAAGATATTTGGCCGCGCCGTCGTACTGTTTGGCGTCATAGAATACGCCACCCAGCCAGCGACATGCGTCGGCCACCAGTGAGATTCTTTTGGGATCGTTCTTGACGAAATTATCGACCTCTCGAGCGGCCTCGGAAGACCGGTTCAGTGTCTGATAACAAAAGATTAGCCGCAGAGTGACTTTTTCGTCGTATTCGGTTGGATTGCGTTTTCGCGCATCGATCAACGGAGCGACCGCGTCAGCATACCGCTTTTGGTCAAACGCAGTCCATCCAATCCAGTAGTTAGCTTGCGCTGCGCCGGGACTGTTGGGAAACTCTTTCAGCAACTGCTGGAAAGTATCATTCATCGCCGCGTAGTCACCCTGTTGCCCCAGGGTAAGAGCCTTTTGAAGCAATGCTGTTTCTCGTTCTTCCGAATTACCGTTACTCTGAATGATTGCTGAAAAGTCTTTCAGCGCCGCGCTATAATTTTTCGTTTCCTGGTAAAGGAGCGCTCGTTTCAATAACGCCTCGGAGACGTTCTTGTAGTTTGGAAAATGATCGATCAGCCCGGAAAAAGCTTGGATCGATCGTTCCTTGTCCTGGATCTGGCTGAAGGCGTAGCCGGCTGCGTAGTAACAGTCCGCTTTGTAGGCATCCGGCAATGAAGAGTTGACCAGCTCCAGATAGAGCTTCGCTGCCAACGCGAAATCGTTCTGTTGGACCAGGGCCTGGGCCTTCAGCAACTTGGCTTTGTCCGCGCGGTCTCGAGCGGGGCCGGTAGCGAGGTAAGCGTCGACTTCTTTTGCCAGACTCGGATCGCGCAATTGATCGAGCGATAGCAATCGCTGATATCGCGCGTCGACCGCTTCCGGAGTGGCGGAATACTGGCGGATAAGTTGATTGTAGATGTCCAGCGCTTTCTGGTGTTTGCCCATTTGGCGATAAGAATTCGCCACAATCAACAAAACGCCCGGCTTGGTATCATCTCCCAAGGCATTGAGGTTTTTTGCGTACGAATCAAGAATCTGCGAAAACTTATCGCTGTCGTACTCTAGCTTCATCAATTCGAGTTGTGCGATCTGCTTCCATTTGCCTTCCGCATTGAGAGCAATCGTGGACTTGAAAAGTTGTTCCGCCCGATCCCGTTTCTTCAGATCCTCCGCGAGAATTCCAGCTCGAGTCATCGCCTCCGCTTTCACGACCGGCTTGACCGCATCGGTGCCAAGACTTTCAAAGAGGTTGAAAGCTTGTTCCTTCTGGTTACTCTCGAGCGCGAAGTAAGCAACCGAGAGACGCGCGGCATCACGATAAGGATTATTTTCCTTGGTCCGCGCTACCTCTTCGTACGCTGTTTTGGCTTCGATTCTCTTATTCGTCAGCTCCAGGCATTTCCCCTGGTAATAACGAGCCGTTATCTTTATCTCCGCCGATTTCGCATTATCATACGCTTTTGCGTAAAGCGGGGCGGCGGTTTGGAATTCCTTTTGGTCGAAAGCACGAGAAGCGAGTCGAAACGCGGCGCTCCCGACGAATTCGCCAGTCCCGATTTCCGAAATCAGCATCCGGTAAGTGTTTATTGCGGGTGCGTCTTGCCCCAACTTTGAATAGCAATCGGCTAACCGATACATGGCAGACGGCCGGGCAGAGTCGCTCGGATACTGACCCAAATACTTTTCGTATTCGGGGACGGCCAAGTCGTACAATTTCCGCACGTAAAGACCATCCGCGATGGCGAGCTGTGCTTTAGCCGGATCCGCCGCATTCTCTCCCTCGCCATTGGGAGCAAGCCGAATTTCATCGTTGGCTACCCGGTTCTTGGTGTTGTTGTCGGGCTCAGCCGCGCTTCCCGATGAGGTTGAATCGCGTTTACTTTCCGCCGATGGCTGAGTTGGAATTCGTTGATTTAGAATAGATTGCTGACTCAACGTTGGCTGGGGAGTTGCCGGATTGACCGGCAACGCCCGCGGCGCATTGAACGGGTTGGGAGTCGGAGTAGCTGGAACTGCGCGTCGCACTTCCTGGGCGAATAAGGTCGCCGAGGTGGCGACGAAAATCGCAGCGGCTACTGGAACGTGAATCTTCATTGCTCGGGCTTTCCCGTCGCAAAGGCCACATTCCAAATATCTGCTTGCCGACAAATATCCAGCACCTCGACGATATGTTTGTAGTCTACGGCTTCATCTCCACGGACGATCACGGCCTGATCGGGATAGAGCTGAGAAAGCTTCTTCAGTTGATCCAAAAGCTCCGTTCCGGTCTTCGCTTGCCGATTTACGACGATAGTGCCGTCCGATTTCACATTAATCACAACCTGTCCGACGTACGGCTGTGGCTCGTTCGCTTTCGCTGCGCTTGGTACCCGGACGTCTAGTTCGTTTTCGGCCAGCGCGAAATTCCAGGTAACGATAAAGAACACGAGGACGACCAGCAGAATGTCGACCATCGGGGCGATCATGAAACCGAAAGCTTGAGGCGGTTCAGCCTGACGACGAAATTTCATCGGACTCAAAGATCATCATTTTCCAAAACGCCCGAGGGTTCATTCCGGCGAGCGCGTTGGGACGAGATGATGTTGAGGATATGAGTGGTGGCGGCTTCTAAATCGGAAATCATCGAAGACACTCTCCCTCGGAACAGAGAATAGAACGCCATGGCGGCGATACCGATGATTAGACCGGCGGCAGTTGTCACAAGCGCTTGGGCGACGCCCCCGGCCAGTAGCATTTGTCGCGGCTGAGTGGTGTTGCTGGCCAAAACGCCAAATGAGTTGATGATGCCGACCACCGTCCCCAGCAGACCCAACATGGGAGAGAGCGTGGCGATATCTGCAAGATAGATAATGCGTTGATTGAGGCTGCTGGCGACCCGCCCGCCTTCAGTCTCGGCCACATCGCGAATGGCGGAGGGAGGCGCAGAAGGATGTTTGGTAGCAAAGTCGAGGGTGCGTGAAGTGATTCTAGCAATTGCGCTCGAGTGGCGATTGGAGACAGCAATCAGCCCGAGGTAATCTTTCTTTCTTAGGAGCGCCTCCGCGGTTTCCATAAACCGGTGCGTCACGACACTGCTCCGGCGCAGACTAATCATGCAGGCGAGAATCAGAGCAAGGGTCAGAACCGACGCCAGAACCAGCGGGATCATTACCCAACCGCCGGCTTGCAGTAGCTTCAAGACTGTTTCCTGCGTGGCACCAGGGCTCGGAGTCGCTTCCTGAGCGAGAAATGGTGGAGACAGAAACAGAAGGCAATTCATTTCGACCGCGTTTATTTAAACGCACGAACCGGCGAAGTGCAAACCGGATCGGTTCAAGACAGTCCGCCACCGATGCCGGCTCAATTCTGGGTCGGCTTAGACTTTAGGGCTTGGACAGGTTATTTTGAGAGTGATGGAATCGGTCTTTCTTCAGGAAAAGCCGGACGTAAATCTCAAACTCCGGGATGTGCCTCACAAACCGGGCGTATACCTCATGAAGGATCGGCTGAAGCGGGTGATCTATGTCGGCAAAGCGCGTGATCTACGTAAGCGCCTCAGCCAATATTTTATGCCCTCACGCAAAATGACGGCTGATCTCAAGACGCGAGCCTTGCTCGACAGCGTCTGGAATTTCGAGTTTCACGCGGTACGCAGCGAACCGGAAGCGCTTTTGCTGGAAGGCAAATTGATCAAAGAATTTCGGCCCAAGTACAACATCAGTTTTCGGGACGATAAGCGATTTCTTTTGGTAAAGGTAAATCTCAACGATCCGATTCCCCGGTTCCAACTGACGCGACTAAAGAAAGAGGATGGATGTCGTTACTTTGGTCCGTTTGCGCATGCCGGTGCGCTTCGTTCCACTCTCAGCTGGATGCGTAAACGTTTTGGAATTCGGTCCTGCCGGGTGTTCGAACCGGGCGAGACTGACTATCGACGTTGTCTCGATCACATCATCAAGAATTGCTCCGCGCCGTGCATTCGAAAAGTTTCCTTGGATGAATACCGAGCGCGAGTAACGCAAGCCTGTGAGTTCCTGGAGGGGCAAAATCATGATTTGCTTAAACAACTCGAAGCCGAGATGAAAAAGGCGGCCGAGAAGCTCGACTTTGAGCGAGCGGCAGAAATTCGCAACATGCTCGACGATCTGCGGAGAACGACCCGGCCTGCTCGGCGATTCACTCGCGGATCACTGCCTTCGGCGATTGATCCCGCCGCCGATCTCGCCGTGCTGGCCGACGCCCTGCTCCTGCCAGGTCCGCCGACGGTGATGGAATGTTTCGATATTTCTAATATTTCAACCACGCACATCGTCGCTTCCATGGTCAGTTTCCGCAATGGTGTGCCGGACAAGGCAAACTATCGGAGGTACCGAATCCGAACCGTTTCCGGTCAGGACGATTTTGCCAGTATGGCGGAAGTGGTGAGACGGCGGTACTCCAGAGTGTTGCTCGAGGGCAGAGAGATCGCTCCTGAATTGGCGGAGTTCAATCAGGAGCCGGTAGACGAGGCGATGGCCAGGTTACAACCGGTTCGGCCCGAACGGCTGGTTCGATTACCGGATTTGATCATCGTCGATGGGGGAAAGGGTCAACTCAGTTCAGCCTGTCGAGAACTGCAAAGGCTCGGATTGGCCAGCGTTCCCATCATCGGTCTAGCCAAAGAGTTTGAAGAGATCTACCGTCCGGGCCGACCGCTCCCGCTTTCGCTACCGGAAGATTCTGGCGCGCTCCGGTTGCTTCAGCGAATCCGGGATGAAGCGCACCGTTTTGCGAACAGCTACCATCAACTTTTACTGAAAAAGCGAATAGCCGAGAGCGTTCTCGATGACTGTCCTGGCATTAGCGAAAATCGGAAACAGGCTCTGCTGAAAAAATTTGGCTCCGTCGAGCGATTGCGGAAGGCATCAGTCGAAGAAATATCGAGTATCGCAGGTATCAGCGACAAATTAGCAGAAACGATTTTGCGTTTTTTGAATCGCTGAAAGAATTTGCATGGAACCCGGACTGATGTTGTCTTAGTCGCTCCATGATGCCGCGACTGTCCCGCTTGGCTTTGTTCCTAAGCCTTGCTTCCGTATCCGCAGCCCAAGAACCGACCCCCAACCCGAGCGCCTCATCGGTCATAAAACCAAGCTGGGAAACGCAGCGGCAGGCAGCTGCTTACTTGTTGACCATTCCAGCCCCGCGCGGGCTGATCACCGACCGGAACGGATTGCCTCTCGCGCAAACTCGGGTCAGTTACAATCTGAGCATTGTCTTCCCGACTCCTTTGGAGTTTACCGATCAACAGATCGTCGACTTCGCCGGCCGGGAAGCGAACCTGGCTAAAAATCTAACCCATCGGCCGCTGAACTATACGGCTGACTCGGTGATCCAACACTATCGCAACCGTGGACTAATCCCGTTCGATATCGCATCGGACCTGCCGCCGAGCGAAGTAGACAAGATGAAGGATCATCTGCCTGAAGGGCTTACTCTCCGCTCGATATATCTTCGAATGTATCCGCAGGGATCGCTGGCCGGACATATAGTCGGTTACACCGGGCGGACTAGCGGCAGTCAAACGAAGGCATTGCAGAATAATGATCTACTTTGGCCGGACAACGAGGGTCGCGAAGGTCTCGAACAAACCTTCGATGACCAGCTCCGGGGCAAGCCAGGCGAGCTGAACCTGGTATTCGATAAGGAGGGAAAACTCACCGGGCAGCGCATTGCGTCTCCGCCGCAACCTGGGTACAACGTCGTAACGACCTTGGATGCCGAGATTCAACGATTAGCGGAACAGATCCTCAAGAAGCGTTGCAAGAAGGGAGCGATGGTGGTCGTCGATCCTCATACGGGCGAAATTTTGGCGTTAGCCTCCTGGCCAATGATCGACCCGAACGATTTTGTGCCGAGCATCTCTGAGCAAAAGTTCCAAAAGCTAAGCAGCGATCCAAATATTCCGCTTCTGCCGCGGGCCTACCGCTCTGCCTATCCGGCCGGTTCTACATTCAAGGTGGTCATGGGTGTGGCTGGCTTCGAAAGCCACACGATCAGCCCGGATGATGAATTTGATTGTCCGTCGGCGCTGCCGATCGGCAACTTGGTATTTCACAATTGGAAGCGAAACGATGCTGGTGATTTGAATTTTCGTGATGCGTTAACTCAATCGTGTAACACCTGGTTTTACCAACTCGGTCTGAAGTTAGGTGCTTCGAACATGGTAACTTGGGCACAGCGGTTAGGGCTTGGGAAACGAACCGGAATCCCGCTGAATGGGGAGGCCGACGGGCGTATTCCGACCGACGATTACATGCAAGCCACTTACCAGCGGCATTTCTCATCGGGTGACCTGGCTAACCTTGCTATTGGGCAAGGGGACATTTTGATCACGCCGCTGCAAATGGCCCAAGCAATGGCAACCATCGCCAATGGAGGCACCTTATATCAAACCCATATTGTCCGGCAGGTGCAAACGCTCAACAATGAGGTGGTCTACAGCTACAGCCCGCATCCAAAAGACGTACTCCAGCTCAGCGCGGTAACTCGGGAAGAATTGCGCCAAGGTATGCTCGGAGTCGTGAATAGCAGGAACGGAACGGCCGGTTCGGCCGCCGTGGACGGCGTAAAGGTGGCTGGCAAAACTGGCACTGCCCAATGGGGGCCGAAGAGTAAAGAACGGACGGCGGCCTGGTTTGCGGGCTTCGCCCCAGCTGAGAACCCACAATATGCTTATGCCGCACTCTACGAAGGTGCGCCCGGTGAATTTGCGCACGGCGGTACGAAGGCGGCACCAATGATTGGCGATCTTCTTCGAGTCCTGTTCAAAGATCAGGCCAAGAACGAAGAAAAGAAAAAGAGCGATCAGGACGAAGAGCAACCGGACGACGAAGATCGGCAGATGGACCAAAGCAATTAAGGGCCCAAAACTCCGTTCGATTGCACTTCCCACCCGCGCTTGTTCGGCTTTGAGCTGCTCTTTTTTTGCTTGCAATATGAAGTAAAATCCGGTTGCAGGTCATTGCCTTTGCGGTGAGGCTCGCTGGATGCCTATTATGAAACGCACACAAATTATTCTTGCGGTCTTTGCGGTTTCGACGGCTGCTTATGCCGCGGACGATAAGCCCAGCCCGTCCCCGGCTGGTTCCCCCGGAGCTGCAAGTTCGGCGTTAAAGGACGATAAGGATAAGCTTAGCTATGCGATTGGTACAGATATCGGTCGCACACTTCTTCGCTTACAGGTTGAATTCAACCAGGATGCGCTGACGCAAGGGATTCTCGACATCCTCAACAAAAAGCCGACTGCCCTGACCGAAGAGCAACTCACTCAAACGATGCAAGGCTTCCAACAGAACCTCGCGCAAAAACAAGAACAGGAGATGGCTAAGAAGCAAGAGCAAATGAAAACATCGGCCGAGAAGAATAAGACCGACGGCAAAAAATTCCTCGACGACAATGGCAAGAAGCAAGAGGTAACCACGTTGCCAGACGGCTTGCAATACAAAGTCGTGACGAGTGGGGCGGGGGAAAAGCCGAAGGACACCGACACGGTTGAAGTAAATTATAAGGGCACCTTCATCGACGGGAAAGAATTTGATAGCTCCCAAAAGAATGGCGGTCCGGTTAGTTTTCCGGTGAATGAAGTGATTAAAGGCTGGTCAGAGGCGCTTAAGCTGATGCCGGTCGGCTCCAAGTGGCAACTTTTCATCCCGTCTGATCTTGCTTACGGAGACGAAGGTGAAGGAGAAGATATTGCCCCGGGTTCAACCTTGGTTTTTGACGTCGAGCTTTTGAAGATAAAGAAGGAGAACACGGCGGCTCAACCGAGCGCGAGTCCAGCCAAATAAAGAAGTTTCTAAGTCTCCCGATAAACTTGAAGGCGGCCCTCAAGGGCCGCCTTTCTACTTTCGTAATGTCCTCCGAGACACGCCGAGACGCCTCACCTTTTGAAAGGGCTACCCCAGCCTCAAATCACTCTTTTTTCAGGGCTAGATGCAGATCGCGAAGCTGATTGGGCGATACCGTGCTCGGTGCATCCATCATCAGATCCTGACCTCGGCTGTTTTTTGGAAAAGCAATGACGTCACGAATGTTCGGCGTGTTCGTAATCAACATGAGTAGCCGGTCAATACCGAGCGCGATTCCGCCGTGCGGCGGCGTCCCGAAAGAGAAGGCTTCAATCAGGTGCCGGAAAAGGCGCTCTTGCTGCTCGGCCGAAATACCCAACGCGGCGAAGACCCTTTGTTGTAACTCTCGCTCATGAATTCGCAGACTGCCGCCACCAATCTCCACTCCATTCAGCACGACGTCGTAAGCTTCTGCTCGGATTCGGCCAAACTCTCCTCGTTCGAGCAAAGGAAGATCCTCCGTTTTTGGCCGAGTGAAAGGGTGATGCATAGCGTTCCACTTGTTTTCCGCCGCATCGAACCCCATTAGTGGAAAATCGGTAACCCACAGAAATCGGAGAGCATCCGGGTCGGTGATGAGGCCAGTCAATTCGGCCACCTTCAGCCGGACCCGTCCCAGAACCGTACAGACGATGTCCCAACTGTCTGCGCCAAACAGGATCAAGTCTCCCTCCTCAATTTCCAGCCTGTGCTCCAGCTCCGATTTTTCTGAGGCTGAGAAGAACTTTACGATCGGCGACTTCCATTCTCCGTTCTCGACTTTGATGAACGCGAGTCCCTTGGCGCCCGACAATTTCGCCAGGTTAGTAAGTTCTTCGATTTGCCCGGTAGTGATGCCGGCAAATCGCTTCGCATTGATCGCCTTAACGACCCCTCCTTGATCGAGCGCGGATCGAAACACCTTGAACTGCGCTTCCCGAAACAGGTCACTCAAATCCTTCAGTTCGGCCGCAAATCGCATATCCGGCTTATCGCTGCCGAACCGGTTCATTGCCTCCTGGTACGTGAGGCGAAGGAAAGGAATCGGAATGTCGATCTGCTTTGTAGCCAAGAAGATCTCGTGAAGCAGCCCTTCAACCAGTTTAAAGATGTCAGCCACTTCGATGAATGACGCCTCTATGTCGATCTGGGTAAGCTCAGTAATGCGGTCGGCCCGAGGATCTTCATCCCGGAAGCATTTGGCGAGTTGGAAGTACTTTTCGACTCCTCCCACCATCAGCAGCTGTTTGTATTGCTGGGGTGATTGGGAAAGGGCGTAAAAGTGATTCGGGATCAGCCGGCTAGGGACTAGGAATTCGCGCGCGCCCTCTGGAGTGCTCTTGGACAGAATCGGAGTTTCGATCTCAAGAAAACCGTTGCGGTCAAGGTATTGGCGGGCGGCCTTATTAAGCACGTGTCTCGTTTTCAGTTGATGAATCATCGCCGGACGCCGCAGATCCAGATAGCGATACCTCAGCCGTAAATCTTCGTTGCTCAACACCGTATCCAGCTGGAACGGCAACGGCGCGCACCGATTCAAGATAGTCAGTTTCGAAGCGACTATTTCGATTTCACCGGTAGCTAATTTCGGATTGGCGGTACCCTCTAGTCGTTTTGCTACCAGGCCGGAAACCTGGATTACCTCCTCATCGTGCAAAGCGTGCGCTTCTTTGGCGATGTCGGGGAATTCATCTGGACGAAATACAACCTGGGTAAGGCCTTCGCGATCTCGAAGATCGATGAAAATGACGCCACCGTGATCCCGTCGGGAAGCTACCCAACCGGCCAGGGTGACCTCCTCTCCAACCTGTTCGGCGCGAAGTTCGTTACAGTGATGTGTGCGATACATTCTATAGTCCTACGACTTGAGTAGGTTGATCAATACTTCGATCGACACCGTAGTCTCTTCACGTAGCTGCAAATTTTTCAATTTCACCTGAGGCCACTCCTGTCCAACGACGACCGCGAACTGCGCATCGACCGATTCAGCCATCTGAAATTGCTTGCCGACTTTAATTGGCTGGAGAGAGAAATCAGTCACGATCTGGTTCTCTCGGAGCGCCGCGACCAATCGTAACCCCTCGGGTCGTCGATTCTCATCCGCGATGATAACGAAGGCGCGAGGCCGGTTCATTGCCAAGGAATTGTCCGCCTTGGTTCGCGTATGAGGGAGTTCCTGCAGAAGGTTCTGCAATACCACATCACCAATGGCAAACCCGGCAGCAGGGAGATCCACGGCCCCATCACTAATGACGTTGATGAGATTGTCGTATCGGCCGCCGCCGGCCAGCGCACGGTTTTGGCGTTGGCGATCGAAAACCTCGAAAACCAGACCGGTATAATAATCAAGGCCGCGGACGACCGTAAGATCCAATTTTACCATTTCTGCCACTCCTCTCCATCGCAGCTCTTGCGCGAGAGCCTCGAAGCCCGGGATCGCCTCCGCCGGGGTTTGCAGAAAGGCTTGCACCTCATCCCAGGTGACGTTGAAGTCCGCCAGTTTTCGCGCGGTAGCACTCTGTTCTTCGCGCTCTATCTTATCAATGATCGCAAGAAACTCAGTCAATCGTTCGGGCGGGATATCGCGCTTTTGAATGAAATCTAGCCAAAGCCTTCGATTATTTACCCGAACGTAGAAGTCATTTTCGGTTAGTCCGAACCCTCGAAACATGGCCACCGCCAGCGCGATTAGCTCGGCATCCGCAGCCGCGGATGAATCGCCAATCAAATCGCAGTTCACTTGGAAGAATTCTCTCAGTCTACCTTTCTGCGGTTTTTCAAACCGAAAGAAAGAAGCGATGCTGAACCACTTAATCGGTTTTTTGAAATCTCGCTCCCGAGCCGCGACCAGTCTCGCCAGCGTGGGAGTCATCTCCGGACGAAGGCAAATATCGCGCTCGCCCGGATCGAAAAACCGGAACAACTGAGTTTTCAGCTCTTCGCCGCTTTTTTTTCGATACAGGTCGGTCGCCTCTAAGGTCGGCCCATCATATTCGACAAATCCAAAAGAACGCGCGCAATTGCGCCAACCCTCACAAATGTAATTCCGCCAGGCGTACTCGTACGGATAAAAGTCGCGGAATCCGGGTAAGCGTTGAATTTCCATTGGAAGAACGCGAAGGACGCACGCAATTGGTCGATTTGCAACGAAGGATGCGGACCGACTTTTTCGCAAGTCTTAGTGGCGCAACTCCAATAGCTCTGCCATGTTGTCGACCCCATGGAGCCGCCAAGACTCAAATTATTGTTGTTGCCCGATCTGCTTGCGGTATGCCGACTCGAACGTGGACAAGAGATACCCGCCTGGGCAACTGGGGGTGATTTTTACTCTGTGTCGCGAATCAGAGAAGAGCTTTCGATTATCTGTGCGAGCAGCTCCGTACCGGAAAATGTGAGAGCTAGCCGTGGTTGGCGCGCAATCAAGATCGAAGGTCCACTCGATCTTGATCTGGTCGGTATTCTTGTGTCGGTTGCTGTTCCCCTGGCTCATGCTGGGATCGGGATCCTGCCAGTAGGCACTTTCGACACCGATTACATTTTAGTTCGCGATCGCCAGCTAGGAGAGGCTCTCAAAGCGCTGCGGGCGACGGGATTTAATATCTCGGACGATAACGCACACTAACGCCTTCTGCGGATGACGGCGGTCCGGGGATTTAGTGTACCAAGTCTGAGGCCCGTACAGCAGCGCTGCTGCGAATTTTGGCTGGGTGCGCGGCGCGAGCACGGAGAATACCCGCTGTGGTCTTTGACCGACGAGCAACAAAAGTACCCGGCCAAAATTCGCGCAACCCGTTGGGTTAGGGCGGCGCCGGCGCCTCGCCGCGTTGCTGGCTCGTTAAATAGGACCTCAGCTATTCGCCTCGCCGCCGTCTCGCGAGTCATCCGGCGGCGCTCCCAACGCTGTTATACGAGCCTCAGACTTGGTGCACCAGCCACGCGATCAAGACCGTTTCGGCCTTGTGCACGTCTGAACTCTGCGTAACCATGCGAACCATGGCGCGACCGGCAAAAAGAACAAAGATCGTTGCGACAATCGGACCGGCAAGTGAGAGCGAGGATATGCTTGTTCGCCTGATGGAGGCTGGCATGGATGTCGTCCGGCTGAATTTCTCGCATCGTTCCGCCGAGCAAGCAAAGCCGCTTGTCGAGCGTGTTCGCTGCGTCGCTGATAAGTTGGGCGTTTCCGTCGGGATCCTCGGCGATCTGCGCGGGCCCCGCATCCGCGTAGGCGAGATGCAGAACGGCGTGATCCCGCTCAAAAGCGGAAACAAGATCATTCTCTCACCTGAACCGATAGTCGGGTCTCCGGAGCGCATCGCCGTTAGCTTTCGGGGACTGGCAAATGATGTCGCACACGGAACCGTTATTTTGTTGGACGATGGCAATATCGAACTCCAGGTCATTGCGCTAATGCCGCGGGGTGAGGTGCTCTGCGACGTTCTCCGGGGAGGGGACCTCAAGAGCAACAAAGGGGTTAACCTGAAAAATCGGCTGGTCTCGCTGCCTTCGTTAACGACCAAAGATTACCAGGACTTGGACTTTGCCGTTGCCGAGCAACTCGACTTCCTCGCGCTATCTTTTGTGCAATCTGCTTCCGATGTCCGTTTTTTGAAGCAAGCCTTGGCCGAACGAGGAGCCAACATTCCAGTGATCGCTAAAATCGAACGAAAGAACGCGCTCGAAGACATCGAACGCATCGTCAAGGAATGCTATGGCGTAATGGTGGCTCGCGGCGACCTCGCACTGGAAATGAGCTTCGAAGATGTTCCCATTGCGCAGAAACAGATTATTTCAGCGTGCCGGCAAGCCGGTGTACCGGTGATCACGGCGACTCAAATGTTGGAGTCGATGACTAACTTCCACAAACCGACGCGAGCCGAAGCCGCCGATGTAGCCAACGCAATCCTGGATGGAACGGATGCCGTAATGCTTTCCGGTGAGTCTGCGGTCGGCAAGTTTCCGGTCGAGGTGGTGTCGACCATGGCGATGATCGCTGCGCGCGCGGAGCAGGCCTGGTTGAATGGAGAGCTACCCGGTCTGCCAGAACTATCGCGAAATGCTGACCTCGATGCTGCGGTGGGACAAGCAACCGCGATGATCGCGAGTACCGTTTCGGCCCGCGCAATCATTACCGCTACGACCTCTGGGACCACTCCGCGACGCGTCGCCTGTCACCGGCCAAAAATGCCGATTATCGCATTATGTACGTCCCCGGAGACTTGCCGTCGCATGAGTTTGACTTGGGGCGTTGAACCGGCACTGGTTCCAATGATCACGAGCACTGCCCACCTGGTACGCTTGAGTGCCGAGGCAGCCACGAAAATTCTGAAAGCGCAACCGGACGACGTTTTGGCGATCGCGGCTGGCACTCCCTACAATGTCACGGGAAAGACCAACCTGATCAAAGTCGAAGTGGTAGCCGACGGACTGGAAGCGGAGGCTCAAGCCTTTGGAGAGTAAGTAATTTACCGTCTGCTTGGCGGGCTGCTTCAGAGCTGTTCGATTCGATAACCGCGTTGACGGAGTGTTTCGATCAAACCGTGGTTACCGACCAAATGGCCCGCTCCAACGATAACCAGGCAGTTAAATTTTTCGCGGGTCAGTCTCTCGATCTGAGGCAACCATCGTGCGTTTCGTTTTGCGAACATACGATAGAACATCTCCGGATCATTCCGCTCATCTTGATTTAAGAATCGATCTAAGACGTCGACCTGACCGTTTCGCCACGCTTGCACCATTTCGGTCAATGCGATTTTGTATTCGGGTAAGCTTCCAATGGTAAACAGAAGTTGCTCTTCGCTTTTTTTTCCATTCTCGGCCAGGACGTTTGCTTGATCGGTTATGGTCTCGAGACCGAAGATCGGCTTGTTGAGGGCCTTGGCTCGCTGATAAAAATAGATATCGACTCCAAGATCCTCCTTAAATCCAGCCAATTCGGTGTAACGGAGGGTCAACAGTTCGGCTAACAGACTTGGTTTGAATTTCTTCGCTTTTTCGTAGGAAATGCCCAGTTCTGCGCAGGTCAGCTTTACGATCTGCAGTGTGAGCGGAGAGACGTGGCGCGATAAATCGTCCCCTTTCGGATAAGCCCCGATTTCGCTGAACGCCTCGCGGACCCGTCCACCCGTCGCTCGGCCAATGTCGACTTCAAAGGCCACCTGCTTCGAATCGGCAAAAGCGCGTTCCAATGCCGGGTGAAGCGGATAAGCGCTTTTTGGCAAGATGTGAACCGAGCCCAGTAGATAGACGACGTTATGCTCTCCGCGAATCCGCCAAAGCGCGCTCTTGCTTTGGTTGAAGCCTCCGAGATTTGAGCAACCGGCAACAAATGCAATCAATCCGAAAAGAGCGACGATCTCTACATATCGACGTTCAACTTGCGGACGGATCTTCATTGGGTTCTCGGACCGAGGGCGTTTCGTTGCGCCTTTCTGAAACGGTTAATTTCTTTCCGACAATACCCATTACTCCGTCAAATGCTTCTTCCGAGATGCCGTGCGACACTTTGACGTGAAAGCGTTCCCAAAGAAACTCTTCCATTCGCATCCACTTACCCCGGTAGTTAACGCGCTGGGTCCAAGCGCAGACAGTGATGATGTTTTGCAGCAATTGAATCCGCAGGAACAGGATACCGGCACCAACGATCAACGCAGTGCTCGTAAGTAACAGAACGGTGGAAATGTTTTCTCTCAGATCGAGCTTGTCCTCACTGGTCAAATTGCGCTCAGCCAGCAGCTTGTCCTCGGTAACCCGCATCGCTGAAATTTGCTGGCGGGCGGTGGCTGTCAGATTCCAGGCGCTTGAATTCACCAGAGCACCGGCCCCCTTTTCGTCACCGGCGACGCGCAATTCTGTCCCTTGTGTCAGTTCTGCCAATTTGGCCTGCAGCGTTGTCTGCAGATCGCCGGCGAGCTTCTCCTGGGCCGGATTATCTGCGACTAAGATGCGAAGGAGGGCACTCTGAAGCAGCAGATTCGCTCTGGTGAGAATGTATATTCTCATGTATTCCGGACGCCCGCTCACTACGTAACCGCGTTCGTTGCTTTGAGCTCGGTAGAGCAAAGCCTCGACGTTGAAGAGTTTCTCGCGTACCAGATAGGAGTGACGAACCCAGCGAAGGGCCGTGGTTTGCTGGTTTCGGATCTGCCGCGAAACGTAAAAGAATAGCCCCGAAATCAGCAGCGGTACCAGGATAACAACCAGAAGCAGGTATCGCCGGTTGTGCTGGAGGAAGCTGCTTTTCATCCTACGTCTACTACTTTAATCCGCAATTTACAGGCCATCTGGTTTTATTGCCGGCCGATGCACATTCTGCCGCGAATTGCGAACATTTGTACAGGCGTAATCGAAAATCATCGGTCAAAGAATGAAAAAGTTTAGACCCTATTCGAAACAAAAATGCGGCACGAACCAGTAAATTGGGTACCGTGAATGGATCCCTTGAGGATCGCTCATGCAGATTGAAAAGATTGAGGCGAACGCACCCGCGACCGAATATCGAGCTAGCCATCGCGGAAAACCGATGTTGATCGCCGGAGCAGCGGTCTTGATATTCTTGTTATTGATAGCCGGCGGTTCGATCTACTATTTCGGTAAGAGGGAGATCTCGGCTAGCGGTGGGTTGTATTTTCTCTCTCGGTTAGAGCTGAATGTACCGAGGTTCGCTCAAGCGGACCCTCGCTGGACGGACGATTTACTCGGCCGAACCGATTCAACGATGGGCGGTGAAGGTTGCGCCGTAAGCTCTGCGGCCATGGTGCTTGCTTATTACGGTGTGAACATCGACCCGGGCGTACTCAATACCTTTCTGACCAACAACAGCGGTTACACTCCCCAGGGCTGGCTCTATTGGGAAAAGGCAGCCGCTTTCGCTCCCGAAAAGGCCAGACACATTTATGAAGACGCGCCTTCTTACTATCTAATCGATAGCAACCTGCTGCGTGGAAATCCGGTCATTATTCGAATTCGCCTCACGTCCGGCGTTACACATTTTGTGGTCATCGTCGGAAAGAGAGGGCTCCATTATCTGATTCAGGACCCGGGATCAAACGGAGATAAAGGCATCTACCCCCTACACCGATTGGTGCCAAAGATCGAGGCACTGCGTTTCTACGAGAAACTAGGCGATTCCACTTAGCTCCCGAAGCGCGAAAACAGGCTCTTAAACAAACGCGCACCGTCTGTGCAAGAGCTTTCCAGCCCGCGATCAGCTCGTGGACGCAGATGGCGGGTGAGATTTGCGCGTCAGATCGATTTCCTGCTTGCGCCCTAACAGCCGAGGCTGCCTATTCTTTGATTTTCCCCTTGATGGCCCAACGTTCATGGAGACCAAATTCGACCCTATTGATATGCCCGACCGCAAGCCCAGGATTGTCGGAGTGGTCGCGTCGCGAGCCGACTGGGAGCTTGTGACCGGGGGCGAGTTTTCGGGGCTCGACTTGTGCGAATTGCGTATGGACCTCCTAATCACCGAACAAATCCAACCGCACGAATACTTAAAACCTTTGCGGCTGCCGAAAATTTTGACAATCCGTGACCCCAGAGAAGGCGGAAAGGAAAGTCTGAGCGAAAGCGAGCGCTTGAATCTCTTTCGAGAACTTCTCCCGCAGGTAGATTACATCGACATCGAATTGCGGAACTTTAGCCTTTACTCGGACGTGATTGCCGCTGCGCGTACCTCAGCAAAACAATTGATTGTCTCAGTTCATGATTTTGAAACAACGCCGGGCGTCGAACAGATGGAGCATTGGGCAACCGAAACCGAGGCGCGATATCCAGATGCGATCTTTAAGATTTCGGTGAGATTGAACCACTGGGAGGAAATGGTTCGAATCGGCAATTTCCTCGTTAACCAATCCCGGATCAGAGTGGCAGCGATGGGGATGGGACCATTGGGCAAGATATCCAGGCTGTTGTTCGCCCGGCTAGGTTCAGAGTTGACGTATGCTGCCTGTGGCGAGGCGGTGGTGCCTGGCCAATGGGATTTCCGAACGTTGCGTTCTGTTCTGTCGGAAATTTTCGACGGCAATTGATTTTAATCTGCCAGTCCTCGGAGATCGGAGTTCAACGATTCGGGCTTTCTGGCTTACTACTCCAAGAAGCTCCGGTGCTGCGAACTTCATAGTGTTAATACGCATGTTCTGCTCTGTCGTCTCAATCTGTGGATCAGCATCAATGGCGGCTCTTTGGCTTACTGCCCTGCTGCTTGGCATGTCGAATTCACTGAGGGCTGACGAGCCGCTCGCTCCGACCATCATTCTCCGCCTGAAGCGCGGCCCCTTCGGAACATACCATTTTGCGCCGACGGGAACCGCTCGTGCGGTCGTGCTTTTTGGTTCAGGCGATGGAGGTTGGGGCCAGTTGGAAAACCGCGTTTGTTCTATTCTAGCGAGTCAAGGCATCTACACCGTCGGGATCGACTGTAGCCAGTACGTTGAAACTGACTATGACGCGGCGACGTTGACTGCAGATTTTGCTGCGATAACTCAGGATGCGTTAACTCGGACCAAGAATCCTGACCTTCCGGTGATGTATGGTGGCTGGTCGATGGGCGCAGTCCAGGCGGTGGCCGCCGCGGCCGAAGGACCTGCTCGACGGCATCAATTGGATTCTCGACCCAGCGAAATCTGCCGGCGACGGAACGACTAGCGATCTTCATTGACGATTCGAAGTGAAACCGAGCAAGGAAGCCAAAGCAGAATTTCGTCGCACGCAACGCTGGGTCCATTTGGTCGCCTGGTTCGCAGCTACCGTTGGGTTGATCGGTATTTTCGAGGCGTTTCTTCCGAGGGAACCGAGTGTATTCGAATGGTTGGAACCATTCCTTCCGATTGATCTCTCCGAGTACGGTCGGATCGGCATGTATTTAAGCGGTTTTTGCTTGCTCGGAATCGCTCGCGGCCTTTGGCGCCGGAAACGGGCCGCTTGGTGGATTGCCGTTGTGCTACTCTCTTTGACCGCAGTACTGCAACTGGCTCGTGGACCAGACTTTCACCATGCGATTCCCACCGCGTTGATCTTAGGACTGCTCATTAGGCGACGCCGAGATTACATCGCCGAGTCGGATCGCGGTTCGATTCGCTGGGCCTTCATCATCGGTATACCGCTCTTTATCGCGGTCTTTGCTTACGCCGTTTTTGGTCTCATCCATCTCCGGGGGCAGATCACCGGGCGCGGACATATCGCCGGCGCCGTCCAGACGGCATTGGAACTCATTTTTTTGCAATCGACCGACTCGGAAATCGCGACTACTCCGCGGGCAGCGAATTTTTTCATCCAAGTCAGTGCGGGCGGAATGTTTTGTGGCTTGATTATGGTTGTGCTTTTGCTTCGCCCGGTCTTTGAGCGCAGGGTCGCTTCCAGTGCAAGTCTCGCCCGCGTTCGCAAGATTATTGACAATTATGGGTGTGACCCGCTTGATGAATTCTCGCTCCTGCCAGACAAACAGTTCTTTTTCGCACCTAACGAACGCTGTTTTTTTGCCTACACGCTTTGGCGAAATTTTGCGATCTGCTTAGTCGGGCCAGTCGGTCCCGTGGAAGATTGGCTATCTGCCACGCGACACTTCGTACGGTTCTGCGCCGCTCAGGACTGGCAGCCCGTTTTTTATTTCGCTCGATCCGAACTGCGACCGATTTTTAGCCAATGCGGCTTGAAAACGTTCAAGGTTGGCGAGGACGCTCGCCTGAGCGCCACTGATTTCAATCTGAAGGGAGGTAAGTTCCAAAACTTGCGCACTGCCTGCAACAAGGCGCGGAAAGAAGGCAAGGAGCTCCGCTGGTATCAGCCGGGGGATGGACCCTTCGACTATGGACTGGAAGCTCAACTCAAGATCATTTCCGATGAGTGGTTGCGAGCAAAACAAGGAACTGAGATGGCCTTCGACCTCGGGTCATTCAGTCTACCGCAAATCCGGAAGCGCGGCGTAGCCACAATTTTTGATGCAGACTCCAGGTTGGAAGCCTTTGCGACCTGGCTTCCATATAAACAAGGGACCGGACGCAGTCTGGACCTTATGCGCTGCCATTCATCAGCGAAAGGCTTAATGGATTTTCTGATTGTAGAATCGATCGATCATTTTCGTGATCTCGGAGTCGAAGAAATAAGCTTGGGGAACGCTCCGTTGGCCAACGTCGAGCCGAATCGACAACTTTACGGAAGCGAAGAAAAGGCCGTAAAGTTCTTGTTCGAAAAATTCAATCGCTACTACGGCTACAAGTCTTTATTCGAGTTTAAGAAGAAATACCAGCCGATCTGGCAAGGTCGGTTTCTCGGATTTCGACCGAATGCGAATCTGCTTTTGGTCGCGCTGGCACTGGTCAGAATTCATTTGCCACAGGGCCTCATCCGAATATTGCGTTCATGATCGGGAAATACTTCCGCTACCTTTGCCAACCATTTGGCAGATTGTGTATCCGCTCTCCGTTCGCAATGATTCTGCTTAATCTGTGCGGGCTCGGCCTTTTTATATTCTTGTGCGACTGGTGGGTTTCTCGTGCCGGCGGGTTTCCGCTGTTCGATTCCGTTGAGCAAATACCGGCCAACGAGATCGCTCTCGTACTTGGAACCGCGCCGGTGCTCGCAAGTGGGCTTCCGAATCGCTACTTCGTTTCTAGAATGAATGCCGCTGCCGCGCTATTTCATGCCGGTAAGGCCAAGGTCCTGCTTCTTAGCGGAAACCGCCGCGACGATGGGTACAATGAGCCGGTGGCGATGCGTGAAGCGCTAATGGCGCGAGGCGTGCCGAAGGAAGTCTTGCTCGAGGACCCAGCCGGGGTTCGAACATTGGATTCGGTGATACGTGCTAAATCGGTTTTCGGGTTCTCCCGATTGACTGTGATCTCACAGGAATTTCATAACCGCCGCACATTGTTCTTCTGCAAGCGATTTCAAATCAATGCGATCGCGCTTAACGCGGACCCGGTTGTCCGGAGTCACGGCTGGCGGTTGACTTGCCGGGAGCTTGCGGCTAGAGCGGTCGCGGTATTGAATATTTGTCTGGTGCGAGATCGACCTAATGGCGGCAAAATAAAAGCTACGATTTCGCGGAAGATGACAGCGCGCAATTAGCAGATAGGATCATTATTGTGCACATTTCTCTCCTTAAATCCAAAATCCACCGGGCCACGGTTACGGGGGCTAACGTGGACTATGAAGGAAGTATCACGATCTCAGCAGATCTCGCTGACGAGGCGGGTCTGGAAGAGCACGAACGAGTCTTGGCCGGGAATATGTCCAATGGCGAGCGATTCGAAACCTACGTGATTTATGGGGGCAGGGGCCGTGGTTTGATCGAGTTAAACGGCGCCACCGCCCACCTTGCGAAGCCGGGCGATATTCTGACTATCATGAGCTTTGGTTGGTATGATGCCGAGGAGGCCGCAAGCCACCAACCCAATGTGATTTTGCTCGACGCAAACAATTGCGTGATTCGTCAGAAAGCGGCTGTTTGAACGCATCGAGAGTATCGGCCTCAGTCCTTTTGAAAAAGTGCCGCAAAAGCTCCGTCCATATTGTTCTGGAGCGGTCCGACTTTGCGCGATTCCAAGCAGACTAGCCGGGGAAATTGGTTGAGAATCTGCGAGACTACCTGCTCGTTTTCTTCCGATTCGATGCTGCAAGTGCTGTAAACCATGCGTCCTCCCTGGCGCAAGTACGGCACGATGTTCTCGACCATGCGGAGCTGCAGATGAGACATTCTCCGAAAATCATCGGGTGTGAGCCGCCACCGCACGTCGGTGCGTCGTCGAATCACGCCTGTATTCGAGCAGGGTGCATCAACTAATATTGCATCAAACGCGGGACTTCCGGCCGGAAGCGGGTTCCTTAACCAATCTACCAGCACGACTTCGGTATTGGTTACTCCCAACCTGGCGAGATTTTGCTCTAAACGAGAGAGGCGCAGGGGTTCGTAGTCGCCGGCAAACAGTCTGCCTTGGTTCTGCATCAACTGCGCAAGGTAGCAGGTCTTCCCGCCTGGAGCAGCGCACGCGTCGAGTACTCGCTCACCAGGCTTCGGGGCAAGCAGCTCGCATGGAATCAGTGTACTCGGATCTTGCACATATACCACGCCGGCCGAAATCCAGTCGGAGGGAAGATGTTCGACCTCGAGACAGTCCTCCCGATCGCACAAAGGCTTCGCACCTGGGAAGCTATGCCGTAGCTTGCCCGGGGTCACCCGAAGTTCGTTGGCCCGGACATAAATCTTGGCCGGCTGGTTGTTCCAGGCACAAAGCTGAGTGGCTTCCGTTTCACCCCATGCTCCCTGCCACTTGAGATAGAGAAATTCCGGATGGGAGTAACGGACATGTACAGGTGCGTTTTCGAGCTCTTCCAGGACTGTCTCTTTTTCGGCGATCGATTTCCGAAGAATGGCATTCACCAAGGTTCGTGCCGGCCCGGCAATATTTACAGTCTCGTAGACTGCGGCATGAGCTGGAATCCGCATTTTGTAGAGCTGATACAAACCAAGCCGCAGGACCTGGCGAGTCGCGGCATCCAGTTTGTTTGCCCTAAATCTTCGGATGACAAAATCCAACAGCGTACGATTTCGGATTACTCCATAAAAAGTCTCGGTGACAAAGGCTCGATTGCTTTGCGGAAGCTCGGATTGTTCCAGCGCTCGGTGCAGGACTCCGTCAGCAAACTCCCGGCTGGATTCCCAGCGCTGCAGCGCTTTCAAACAACAGATGCGAGGATTACTGGCTGCCATAGACGCGCACAAAATATTCTTCCCCTCCGTTGCCGCGGATCCTGAAAGTTAAGGTTCCATAAAATTTAACCGATGCCACCGGTTTTGAGGAACAGCTAGCCCGCAATAAGCGTGTGAATGCGCATGACGAGGTGAGGTTTGCGGGCTGGCTGCGACGGTTTTGCCAGTGGCGCAAGCTTGGTCGTCACGCCCGCTAGACCGGACCAATGGGCCGATTCCGCCGCCTGGCCCCGATCGCGGGAACAATTATGCTTTAACCAATAGCTTTCGTCAGCGGGCGCCCGATTCCGTAATATTGAAAACCGAGATCTCTCATCGTCGCCGGGTCGAATAGGTTGCGTCCGTCGAAAACGATTGGCGTATGCATCCGGGAGCGTACCTCGGTGAGGTCAACGTCCCCGAAATCGGGCCACTCCGTTGCTAAAATTAAACTCTCCGCGCCTTGGACCGCTTCGAGCGCAGAATTGGCCAGATGAATTCCTGGACAAAGATCAAGCTCCTGGACTCTTTGGTTGCCTTTAGGGTCGTAGGCCGTCACGTGAGCACCTTCGCGAATAAGATCGTTTACGAGATCAATCGCCACCGAGTTCCGCACGTCGTCGGTATCAGGTTTAAAGGTGAGACCCCAAACTGCGATTCGCTTTTCTTTTAGCACCCATAAAGTGTCGCGTAGCCTCTTTAAGAAGCGCTCCCGCTGATGCTCATTTATCCTCTGAACCTCTCGCAGGAGATGGAAAGGTTCGCCGATTTGCTCGCTAATGGCAATGAAGGCGGCAATATCTTTCGGAAAGCAAGACCCTCCGTATCCGAGACCGGCATTGAGAAAGCTGCGTCCGATTCGTTTGTCCGCTCCGATCCCATCTGCAACCTTTTCAATATCTGCTCCGCTCGCTTCGCAAATTGCAGACAGCGCGTTAATATAAGAAATTTTGAGCGCAAGAAAAGAATTGGCCGCGTGTTTGATCAACTCGGCGCTATTGATATCGGTGACCATGATCGGCGCCATAAATGGTTCGTACACCTTTTTCATGATCGCTAAAGCGCGCTCGCTGTTCGATCCAATCACAATGCGGTCGGGTTGCATGAGATCGGGAACGGCGCAGCCCTCGCGAAGAAATTCCGGATTGCTGACAACATCGAAGTCGACATTCACTTTGTTGTATCGCCGGATCGTATCAGCCACTTTTTCTCCGGTCTTCACTGGCACAGTGCTCTTGTCGACGATTACCCGGTATTCTTTGAGCACCGAGGCAATCTCGCGAGCAACCCGCTCGATGTAGGTCAAATCCACGCTGCCGTCGGTTTGAGGAGGGGTTGGAACGGCGATGAAAATGACCTCAGAGTTATCGACTCCTTGTTCGATGCTGCCGGTAAATTGCAGGCGATGCGCCGAGACGTTCCGCAGAACCAGCTGTTCAAGGCCAGGTTCGTAGATCGGTATTTTGCCATTCCGGAGGGCTTTGATCTTTCGTTCGTCGTTATCAACGCAGATCACTTCGTGGCCCACCTCAGCGAAGCAAGCTCCGGTGACCAACCCAACATAACCGGACCCAATAATTGCGATTTTCATAAGTCTGACATCAAAGCTGTTCCATTAACGACGATTGTCCCTCTGTCCAGCGAAAGCTCCGGTAACCGACTTAGAGGCCCGATCCCCCAGGGTTCAGATCGACCGGTAGGCCGAATCGCGGCAGATCTTTCAGCGTGAAAATCAACTGAATGCCGATGTTTTGCTTGTTGCCGCCATTGTTCTGGGTAATTAGCCCAAGAGACGCGACCCAACTGCTTAGATCGCGATGGAGGATATACCGCTGCTCTTGGAAGCGGCCGATTTCAGCCTCGTAATTCTCGAAAATGCTGAATCCCCAGTTGTCGTTGAGACGAAAGTAGGTTTGCACATAGATCTGATGGCTATTCGGGAAGTTGGGATTGTGATCCAGGTAAAGGTCGCCTAGCGAGATATCGATGTTCGGAGTGACGGTCCAAGAAAGGTATGTGTTGATTTCCCAGAACTGGTTCTTGTTGAAAACCGGCAGCTGCGAATTAACAATGAGAGCGAGCCAAGGTACCGGGGAAAACCGGACATTGCTGACGAAATCGGAATAGTGGCCCGGCTGATTCGGATTCTTGAAGTTGATATCGAAATAGTTGTCTACCTCGAACCAATTGATGGTCTGATTGTCGCGTCGGGTCTGCAGGCGATTGCGAACACCGATTCGCCAGACAGTCTCATGGTCGATCGAATCAGTCGCGACAAATTGGGGGAATTCGATTGGCGGTATCTGAGTGCTTGGAATAATGCGGTCAAAAGGCAGAATGTCTGCTGGTTTGAGCGTCGGGTTCGAAACCCAGGAAAAATCAGTGAAGGGTTGGATGACGTGACGCAATCCGTCCAAGCCCAGCCATCGGATTTGAACCCCTTCGTAGGGCCGCGATAACTTGAAAGAAGCTTCAACGCCGGCATTGAACAAAAACCGCGTTCCGGCTCCTTCGTTCTGAACTGTCCCTACCGCCGGAAATGTGTTGTTAAATAGGGAGTCTGCCTGGATGAATTGCCCGGTCTTTGAATAGTAAGTAGCTCGAGCACCGACCCGCGGGACGACCGAAAGCCATCCAAAATAAGTCTTTGGAAAGGTAAGCTGGTGGAATGTATCAAACCGAAATGAGGAGAAGTCGGGATTGGGCGAGGCAGGCACCCCGGTCGCAGTCGGCGTGGTTGAGACACTCGGAAATGCTTCGTGCAGATAACCGGCGGTGGTGGTCGCCTCATAAAAAATGGGTGAATTGAACAAGGGCGTGCGAGCGACTTCCCAAGAGAATTCTGGCAGTCGCTCGGTAGTCTGAAAAAAAGGATTCATTTGGTAACGAACAAAACCGCTCAGCGTGTAGGCTTCGCCCTTCTTAATGACTTCGACGAAATTGTCTGGCTGCGGATTAGTTTGAAATTCGAAGGGATAAAAATCCTGAAGCAGAAAGGCGTCGCTGAGTTTATTGGCCTCGACTACGACCGAGATATCGCTGGTCAGAAATGTCCGTGATTCATAGCTGATCCGATAACGACCTGGGCTAATCGGCGGTCGTCCCAACGACGTTTCGTTCAGGTTGGGATCCTGGTCATTGATGAAAAAAGTCTTTAAGCTGCCGTAATTCTCGTCGTTGTCGCCAAAGGTGTACTTGAGGTCGAACCCAATCGAAGGTCCGCGCAACGAGCTGTAATTAAGGTGTAGAGTCGCATCGGCATAGTCGTTCAGCGGGAATTTGATCAGGGTGAACAAGAAGGCGTTGTAGGTGCTGTTGTACCCAATGCTTGGTAAAACCGAAAATTCGTCGTTCAGCGACTCGTAAAGGTATGGGAACCAAAAGACCGGCGTAGTGCCGACATATAATGTGGCATTGGTGAAGATGACCCGGTCATCCGGGTAAATCCGCATGCTTCTGGCTTTGAGGTAGTAATCCGGTTTCGACGAATCGCTCGTGGTCAGTGCGCCATTGTAAACTTTGTATTCGTTCTCCTTAATTGAGGAAAGATTCTCTCCGGTAAACTCAAACGGAGTCTTGGCTCCGCCAAAATCCGCGGCATCCAGTTTTTTGGTTTCAAGGTTGTAGACCGCCCGGTCACAAATAAACGCATAATCGCCCCGATAAACGCGGACGTGATCCTTCAGCAGCACATCGTGGGTGTCGGGATTGTACTCGGCGTATTCGCAGTAGATCGCCACATCGCTGTAATGAATGACCACATTTCTTTGGGCAATGGCGATTCCACCTTCAAATTTGGTTTCGCCGGCCGTAATCTCGACCGGAAATTCGCCGAACTTCGGGAGCTCCGTAATGCTCTCTTGGGCGCGACAGATTGCCGTAAACAAAAGCAAAAGAGAGAAGGCGATTAGCCGGCCAGACATGGGAGAGATCAGCGCATCGAAAGTGACTCCAGCGAATCGCCTCTAAACCATAAAAGCAAGGAGAAACCTTTCCTCAGACAACTACATGCGAAGCGGTAAACGGCTTGGCTAGCCAAGGGCAAGGATATGAGCCTGGGCGAGATCCTGGACATGCAGCAGGTTCAGAGCGCCGTAAACATTATTATGAAAATATTTGTGTGGATTCTCCATGGACTCGCCGACGAGCGTCTTTGCGGCGAAATGCACCTCAACG